>FWPV01005361.1_pt1 | contig 25773 bp, 21 predicted proteins | sample 2228371 | NCBI WGS metagenome assembly FWPV01 (sample SAMEA103939776, study PRJEB20133) | metagenome | reverse complement strand
TGGAGGTGGGGGGTGGGGGGTGGGGGCCGGAGTCCGCTGGCTCCTTTCTCCCTTTCCCCACCTGATCCCACCGTCATCGCCGTGCCCGACACGCTCACCGCGTTGGGGGATCTGGCCCGGGCTTGGCGCAACCGGTTTTCCGGGCCAGTGGTGGGCATCACCGGCAGCTGCGGCAAGACCACCGCCAAGGAGATGACCGCCCTGGTCCTCTCCCAGGCGGGGAGAGTCCTGAAAAACGAGCTGAACTTGAACAACCTCATCGGCCTGCCCCACACCCTGTTGGGGCTGAACGCCGGCTATGACGCCGCGGTGGTGGAGATGGGCATGAACCGCTTCGGCGAAATCCGGCGGCTGACGGAGATTTCCCGGCCCACGGTGGGGGTCTGGCTGAACGTTTATCCGGCCCACACGGAGGGGGTGGGCTGTGTCGAGGGGGTGGCCGGCGCCAAAGCTGAAATCCTGGGTTCTCTGCCGCCGGGAGCGCTTCTGGTCTACAATGCCGATGACTGGCGGGTGGCCGGTCGGGCCGCCTTCTACCCGGGGCCCAAACTGGGTTTCGGGTGTTCTCCGGCCGCCCAGGTGCGGGCCTGTTGGCGTCGAACGGTGGGGGCTCAGGGGCAGATGGCCTTGGTCTCCTGGCAGGGACGCTCCTGGACGCTCAGGCTGCAGGTTCCGGGGCGGCACCTGCTCCTTAACGCGTTGGCCGCCACTGCGGTGGGGTTAGCGTTGGGGCTAGACCCGGCCTTGACCGCCGCGGCTCTGGCGAAATTTGCCCCCGTGCACCGGCGTTCCCAGGTTCTCACCCTCCCTTCCGGGGTGCACCTCTTGAACGATTGCTATAACGCCAACCCCGGTTCCATGGCCATGGCCCTGGAGACCCTGGCCGAACTCAAGGGAAGCGGCCGCGCCGCCGCGGCGCTGGGGGACATGCTGGAATTGGGGCGGCACAGCCTTCCGGCCCACCGGGAATTGGGACGGCAGGCGGCGGCCGCCGGGGTCACCTTTCTGGTGATCTGCGGCACCTTTCGGGAGGAGGTGGCGGCCGGGGCCGTGGAAGGGGGTCTGCCCGCCGCGTCCGTCCGGCCGGTGGCCACCAAGGCCGAGGCCATCCGTCTGCTCAAAAACTTCTTGACGCCCGGCGACTGGCTCCTGATCAAAGGCTCCCGCAGCATGCACATGGAGGCCGTAGTGGCCGGCCTCCAGCAGGCCTGAATCAAGAGGAACGTTCGGACCTCAAGGTCCAAGGGTAAAAATTCATTATGCTTTACCATCTCCTGTATCCGCTGAAAACGGTGTTCGGTGGCTTCAACGTCTTCCGCTACCTCACCTTCCGCAGCATTTTTGCCATCCTCACGGCGCTGCTCATCACCCTGGTCATCGGTCCCTGGGTCATCCGCAAGCTCAAAGAGCTGAGCTTCGGCCAGTATATCCGGGAAGACGGGCCGCAGTCGCACCACCGCAAAGCCGGCACCCCCACCATGGGAGGCCTGATGATTCTCTTCTCCCTGGTGGTTACCACCCTTTTGTGGGCCGATTTGGGAAATTTTTACATCTGGCTGCTCATCGGCGTCAGCCTGGCCTTCGGCGCCATCGGGTTCATGGATGACTACCTGAAAGTCATCAAAAAGCATAACCGGGGCCTGACCGGCAGGGCCAAGTTCTTCTGGCAGTCCGTGGTGGCCATCCTGGTGGCGGTGGCCCTCTATTACTATCCCGGGTTCGAAACCACCCTCACCGTGCCCTTTTTCAAAGAAATAAACCCCAATCTGGGCCTAAGTTTCATCCCCTTGGCCGCCTTTATCATCGTGGGTACAGCCAACGCCGTCAACCTGACGGACGGTCTGGACGGCCTGGCCATCGGTCCGGTGACCATCGCCGCCGCCTTTTACCTGATCTTTGCCTACTTGGCGGGCCACGCCCGCATCGCCGCCTACCTGCAAATCCCCTTTGTGCGGGGAGTGGGGGAACTCTCGGTGTTTCTGGGGGCCTTGGTGGGCGCCGGCATCGGTTTTTTGTGGTTCAACGCCTATCCAGCCCAGGTCTTTATGGGGGACGTGGGGGCTCTGGCTTTGGGGGGCATCCTGGGCACGGTTGCCATCGCGGTGAAGCAGGAAATCCTCCTGGTCATCGTGGGCGGTCTCTTTGTGGTGGAGGCGTTAAGCGTCATCATGCAGGTGGGCTTCTTCAAGGTGACCAACGGCAAACGGATTTTCCGCATGGCCCCTATCCATCATCACTTTGAATTGAAGGGCTGGCCGGAGCCCAAGGTCATTGTGCGCTTTTGGATTATTTCCATTGTTCTGGGGCTGTTGTCCTTGAGCGCCCTGAAGCTCAGGTAGGGGAAGAAGCAGGGGGAAGGCCGCCCGGAGCTTGCAGGTTTCCCTGGGCGACCGGCAGGGGCGGAAAAAGAACACCCGGGGAGAGGGAGGATCCCAGCCCCGGTCAGGAAAGGCGAGGAGGAGCGGGAGCCGGCGCGCCGGACCGCTTAAAACAACTCACGCAGAACGATTAGCGCATGGAACTGGCTGGCAAAAACACCCTTGTGGTGGGTCTGGCCCGAACGGGCTTAAGTTTGGCGCGCTTTCTGGCGGAAAGGGGCGCCCGGGTGACGGTAACGGACATGGCTCCGGCCTCTGAGCTGGCCGAGGCCAGGGAGCAGTTGGCCGGTCTTAGCATCACCGAGGAACTGGGAACGCCTAAGCCCGCTCAGCCAACCTCCTATGACCTGATTTTTCTGAGTCCCGGGGTCCCACCGGAACTTGCCTGGCTCGCCGAGGCCCGGCAAGCTGGCATCCCGGTCATGGGGGAGCTGGAGCTGGCCTGTCGCTTTCTCACTCTGCCGGTCATTGCGGTAAGCGGCACCAACGGCAAAACCACCACCACCACCTTGGTGGCCGAACTTTTGCGGGGCGGGGGAAAGCGCCCCTTGGTGGGCGGCAATATCGGCACCCCCCTCATCTCCCTGGTTTCCCAGCAAGCCGGCCACGACTTTTTGGTCCTGGAGGTCTCCAGCTTCCAATTGGACACCGCTCCCAGCTTCCATGCCCATAAGGCGGCCTTGCTGAACATCACCCCGGACCATCTGGACCGCTACCCCGACTACCGAGCCTATGCCGCCTCCAAAGCGGGCCTTTTCCGCCATCAGACCGCCTCCGACCTCAGGGTCTTGAATTTTGATGACCCCCTGGTGCGCCCTCTGGGGCAGGGTCCCGCCCGGGTGGCATACTTTTCCGGGACAACGGCGCTCAGGGAGGGGGCTTGGCTGGTAGAGGAAACCCTGCGGGTGCGCCTGCCGGGCGGGTCGGAGCACTGCCTGCCGCTGGCGGAGATTCGTCTCTCAGGCCGGCACAATCTGGAAAACGTCATGGCGGCGCTGCTGCTGGCCCTGGATGCCGGCGTCCCGGAGAGCGCCTGCCGGGAGGTGTTGGCCACCTTCGGCGGGCTTCCGCACCGTATTGAATACGTGGCCAGCATTGACGGGGTGGATTTTTATGATGATTCCAAGGGCACCAACGTGGGCGCGGTGCTGCGGGCCTTGGAGCAGTTTCACCGGCCGGTGATTCTCATTGCCGGGGGGCGGGACAAGGACAGCGATTTTACTTTGCTGAACGACGCCATCCGCAAGCGGGTAAAGGCCCTGGTGCTGGTGGGAGAGACCAAGGAACGGCTGGCAGCCATCTGGCGGGGGCTGGCCCCCATTCACCTGGCGGCAGACCTGGCCGAGGCGGTGGTTTTGTCCAAGGGCCAGGCCGCGGCCGGAGACGTGGTGCTTCTGTCTCCGGCCTGTGCCAGCTTTGACATGTTCCGGGATTATGTGGAACGGGGGGAGACCTTTCAACGTCTGGTGCGGGGGATGCGGCATGAGCGAGAAAACTGAGGCGGGCGGCAATCATTACGATTACCTGCTACTGATTTCGGCTTTGGGCCTGGTGTCCTTAGGACTGACCAGCGTCTTTATCTCCAGCACGGTCATGGCCATGTCCCAATACCAGGACCCCTATTATTTCATTAAGCGGCAGGCCCTCTATGCCGTCCTGGGGTTGGGGGCCCTGCTTTTGGGAAGCTCCATCAATTATCATTATTGGAAACGCTTGGTTTATCCTATTTTGTTGCTCTCCCTCCTGAGCCTCATCCTGGTATTTGTGCCGGGCATCGGTGCCAAGGTGAGGGGCGCAGCCCGGTGGCTGAAGCTGGGGCCGCTGACTTTGCAGCCCTCGGAGTTCGCCAAGCTGGCCATGGTCATCTTTCTGGCCTATTCCCTGGCCCGCAAGCAGGAAAAGATGAAGTATTTCGCCATCGGCTTCCTGCCCCATATGTTGGTGGCCGGGCTGTTCATCGGCCTCATCGGTAAGGAGCCGGACTTTGGCACCGCGGTAACCTTGGCCCTTATCACCCTCATCATGCTGCTGGTGGGCGGCACCCGGGTGACTTACATATTTTTCGCCGGGCTGTTGGGCACCCTGCTGGCGGTGTTTGCGGTCCTGCGGGACCCCAAAAAATTCGCCCGCATTCTGTCCTTCCTGGACCCCTGGAAGCACGGCCAGGATGTGGGCTATCAGCTCAAGCAGTCGCTGTTGGCCATCGGCTCCGGCGGGTTTCTGGGTCTGGGTCCGGGACAAAGCCGGGCCAAACTCTTCTACCTGCCGGATGCCCACACTGATTTCATTCTGGCCATATTCAGCGAGGAATTGGGCTTCATCGGGGTGCTGCTGATCCTGGCCTTTTTCGCCCTCCTGGTCTATCGGGGTCTGCTGGTGAGCCTGCGGGCCCCGGATGCCTTTGGCTCCTTTTTGGCTCTGGGGCTAACCCTGATCATCGGACTCCAGGCCGCCATTAATATGGGAGTGGTGACGGGGCTTTTCCCCACCAAGGGGCTGTCCCTGCCGTTCCTCAGCTATGGCGGTTCCAACCTGTTGACCAACTTGCTGGCGGTGGGGATTCTGGCCAACATCAGCAGCCAAATCAAACGCCCCCTCATATCCAGGGGAGCCGTCAAGCCAATGCCGGCCACCGCGGCGCCGGCTTCGGGGTAAGGAAACTGAAAAAAAGTTTGACATTCTGCGAATTTTTCTTGACAAGGCCGCAGACTTATGGGTAAGAACATGCTTAGTCAGGATATTCCTGATATCAGCATAAGGTTTTTCCCCAGGATCTGGCTGAGAGGTGCGCTCCCGCAGCGGAGACCTCTTCTGACTGGGAATAATCTAACGGCGGTTTGCCTGTCCGGGACCTTACGAAACCGCGACGCGGGGGAGCTTCCCTTGCAGGTCGGGCTGTGCCGGCCTCCGCAAGGGATGAAGGGGAAAGGTCATGAAGCAGAAAGCTGGTTTACCGGAAGAAATGGCGTGCGATTCTCGGACTCAGGGCCTTTCCGCCGCAGCCCGAAGCAGCTGGTTCCATTTTCTGGAACAGGAAGGGGGCCGTCCCGACGGCCTGTTTTGCTTCTACGACCCGCAGCCATCGGGCTTGGTGCATCATTACCGCCAATTGCTGGCCCAATGGGTCTTGGGGAAGCCCCTGAACCTTGGGGCTGTCTTAGATGGTCTCCGGGCCCATCAGGAGGAACTCGGGGATGTTCCCGCCTCCCGCAGGGGGCGGGTCCGACGCTGAGCCGCCCGGGCCAGTTCCGCCTTTTACGTTCCGCATCGCCATTGAGGCCGCCAGGGGGTCAGGCCGAAGGCCCCAAGCTGCCGATCCTTCATTCCCGGCCATTGCGCCGATCTTTCCACCACGTCAGCCATGGAGGGGTGCCAGGGAAGTGGCGCCCCGATTGGGGCCCGGCCCTGCCGGCACCCTGAAGCATTTCATCGGGCAACAGCTGGAGGCACGGGTGGAGCGCGGGTTGGCACCTCATGTGGTCATTGTGGCCGGCGGCACCGGCGGCCATCTCTTTCCGGGCATCGCCGTGGCCCGGGAATTCCAGCGCGGGCTCAAGGCCCGGGTCACCTTTCTCACCACTCCGAAGCCGATAACCGTGGAAATCTTGGAACGCTCCGGCCTTACCTGGCAGCCGGTGGCCAGCCGGGCCCTGCTGGGCCAGGGGTGGCTGAGTCGGTTGCGCACCTATGCGGGCCTGCCGGGCAACATTCTGGCGGCCCGTCGGCAGCTTCAGGCCCTGGCCCCGGACCTGGTGCTGGGCATGGGCGGCTACGCGGCGGGGCCGGTGGGGGTGGCGGCCTGGAGCCTGGGGGTGCCGTTGGCCATCCACGAGCAAAATGCCATTCCCGGTTTCACCAACCGCTGGCTGGCCCGCCTGGCCCGGCGGGTGTTCCTGTCCTTTCCCGACGCCGGGGGGCACCTGTCGGCAGACAAGTGCGTCTGGACCGGCAACCCCATCCGGGAAGAGTTTTTCACCCCGCCGCCGCCCCGACCGGCCCGGCCTTTCACGGTGCTGATCATGGGGGGCAGCCAGGGGGCCCGGCACCTCAACTTTGAGGTCCTGGCGGCCCTGCCCCTACTGGCCCCCTTTCGGGAAAGCCTTCACTTCCTGCACCTCACCGGCGAGGCCGATTTCCTGGCGGTGGCCCAGGGGTATCAAGGGGCGGGCTGGCCCGCTGAGGTGGCCCCCTTCAGCCCGGAAGTGGCGGCCCTCATGGGGCGGGCCCATCTTTTGGTGTGCCGGGCCGGGGCCTCGACGCTGGCGGAGCTTACAGCCGTGGGCCGGGGCGCGGTGCTGGTCCCCTACCCTTTCGCGGCCAACAACCACCAGGAGGCCAACGCCCGTTTCCTGGAGGCCGCCGGCGCCGCCCAGGTGGTGCTCAATAAAGATTTTACCGCCGCCCTATTTGCTGATAAGATAAGGCTGTTTCTGGAACACCCTGAGCTTTTGGCCGCCATGGAGGCCGCCAGCCAGACCCTGGCCAAACCCACCGCCGCCCGGGAGATCGTGGAGGGGTGTGTGGCGTTGCTGGATTCCTTTGGCAAGGGCAGCAAACAGCAGCAAGGCACATAGAAAAACGCTTTGGTCCGTCAGTAAAACCCTCCCCCTGGATGGGGGAAGGGTTGCTGAAGAGGGCCAATAAAAACTCTCCCTTTTGATGGGGGAGGAGAGGGCCACTAGAACCTATTTCAAAACCCCAGATCTTATAAAATTGTCATGCTGAGCGAAGCGAAGTATCTCGTATTTTCAATTACTTGAGACCCTTCGTGGCGCTCAGGGTGACAGAAAAAGCGGTTTTGAAATGGGTTCTAGCAAAACCCTCCTCCTGGATGGGGGAGGAGAGGGCCACAAAGAAAACCCTCCCCCTTGACGGGGGAGGGAAGGGTGGGGGTGATGCCTTTCAGGCACCGACTCACCGAGATCGCCCAGGTCCTGCGGAAATCCCCCACCCTGGCCGAAAGCCTGGTGTGGCGGCGGCTGCGGGGCAAGCAACTGGCCGGGCTGAAATTCCGGCGACAGCAACCCCTGGGCCGCTATGTGGTAGATTTTGTCTGCTTCGAGAAGCGCCTGGTCATCGAGATCGACGGCGGCCAGCATTGCCTGGATGGGGACAAAGACGAGGAACGGGACGCCTGGTTAAAGGAAAACGGCTTTACGGTGCTCAGGTTCTGGAATACCGAGGTGCTGCACAATCTGGAGGGGGTTCTGGAGCGCATCCTGGCTCAGGTGTCAGGCTGAAGCTCCGGCGGGAAATGACCCCCTCCCCCTCACCCCCTCCCGCCAGGGGAGGGGGGATGAGCGCCAGGCATTAAGTCAAGCAGGGGATCTTACTCGAAGATTGGGGGACGGCCATCGTTTTCTAAGGAGCAGGTAATGCCACCGTTTACCGGGACCCAATGGAGTAGCTTTTTATAAGAATGCGTTAGAGAAAATAGGGTGGTCTGATTCTGTTGCAATCGAGGCAAATGAAAAGGAATCTTATTTATATTTAGATATGCTTCTCGATTATTAACCAAGCTAAGTTTTATAGTAATCGCACTGCCCATAAAAATTCCTATACCATGACCACCACCTACCACTTCATCGGCGTTGGGGGCATCGGCATGAGCGGGCTGGCCGAGCTCCTGGTGCGCCAGGGGCATACGGTCTCCGGCTCGGATGTGGCGGAAAACGCCCTCACCCGGCGCTTGCAGGAGCTGGGGGTGCGGGTCTATCGCGGCCACCGCCCCGAGCACCTGGGGCAGGCCCAGGTGGTGGTGCACACCAGCGCGGTGAGAGACGACAACCCCGAGCTGGCCGCGGCCCGGGCGCGGGGGCTCACCGTCCTGCGCCGGGGCCAGATGCAGGCCCGGCTCATGGCAGATTACCGCCAGCTTGCCATTACCGGGGCCCACGGCAAGACCACCACCACTGCCATGGCGGCCGCGGTGCTTAGGGCCGCGGGCCTGGACCCCTCGGTCCTGGTGGGCTCGGTGTGGCAGAGCCTGGGGAGCAACGCAGTCCTGGGCGCGGGCGAGTGGTTCGTGGCCGAGGCCGACGAAAGCGACGCCTCCTTCGCCTATTTGCAGCCGGAAATCACCGTCATCACCAACCTGGACCGGGAGCACCTGGACTTTTATCGGGACCTGGACCATATCAAAGAGGTCTTTGCCCGTTACCTGGCGGCCCTGCCGACGGGGGCTTTGGTGGTGGCCTGGGCCGACGACCCGCACCTGGGCGAGCTCCTGCGGGGCTTTCCCCACCGCCTCCGCACCTACAGTCTGGAGCCCGGGAAGGCCGACCTGTGGGCAGACCGAATTGCGACTCAGGGCTTGGGGCAGCGCTTCCGTGTCTGGCGCCGGGGCCAGGTGTTGGGGGAGGTGTTCCTGCCCTTGGCCGGGCGGCACTATGTGCTCAATTCCCTGGCCGCGGCCGGGGTGGGACTGGAACTCGGCCTGCCCTTCCCGGCAGTGGCTGAGGGCCTGGCCAACCTGGGGCAGATCCAGCGCCGCCTGGAAGTCAAAGGGGAGGCCCGGGGCATCACGATCATTGACGACTACGGCCACCACCCCGCGGAGATCGAAACCACCCTGGCGGCCCTGGCCCAGGCCTTTCCCGGGAGGCGTCTGGTGGCCGCCTTCCAACCCCACCGTTACAGCCGCACCGAGGCGTTGCTCCCTGAGTTTTTCCCGGTCTTCCACCCGGCGCACCACGTCTTTATAACCGAGATCTACCCCGCCAGCGAGCCACCCCGGCCTGGGATCTCCGGGCGTCTCATTTGGGAGGGGGTGCGGGCCCAGGGCCATCCCGGGGCCTTTTTCGCCCCGGATCGAGTATCTCTGGCCGATACCTTGCTGGATTTCTTGGCCCCCGGCGACATCTTTCTCACCCTGGGGGCCGGAGACATCTGGCGGCTGGGGGAGGAGGTCCTGCGCCGGCTGAAGGCCGCTGGCCGACGTCCCACCGCCTTGTCGCCCCAAGGAGCGGAACCATGTCCTGGAGCCCGTATGGTCTGAGCCACGCACCGCGGCGCCGGGGTCTGTTGTCCCGCCTCTTTCGGCGCCGGCGTACCAACAATTTCCGCCGCCGGCCGGCTGGCGAGCGCAAACGCTGGTGGGGACGGCTGGCCTTGGTGAACTTGGGGATTCTGGGACTGGTGGGTTTAAGCGCCGGTCTGCTGTTCCTCTATTATCATCTCTTGACCAGCGCGTACTTTTGCATTAAAGATATCAAGAATATAGAAATCATCGGCACCAAACGGCTCAGCTCCGACCTCATCCACGAACTTGCCGGCCTGGGTCCTGAAACCAACCTTCTCGCCTTGCGGCCCCATCGCGTGGAACAGGCCATTGCCGCTCATCCCTGGGTGGCGAACGCAGAGCTCACCCGCAAATGGCCCAACCGGTTGCAGATCAATATCACGGAGCGGGAGCCGGCGGCCTTGGTGCAATTGGGAGAGCTCTATTATGCCGACCGGCACGGGAATCTGTTCAAACCCTTGACGCCGGGCGATCCGTTGGACTTCCCGGTGATCACCGGCCTGAAAAAGGAGCAGTTCATCCCGGGGCAGGAAAGCACGGTGATTTTTGCCCAAATCATGGAGGTCATGAATAGCCTGCAAGAAGCCCCGCCGCCCCTGAATCTGGCCAATATCTCTGAGATTCACGTCGACTTGGAGCGGGGGTTTACCGTCTATGCCAACGGCTTAAAAAGCGGGGTGCATCTGGGCTTAAGCGACTTTCCGGCCAAGCTCCAAAAATTCGCCCAGATCTGGCCGGTACTGCAGAAGAAGGGCTATCTCAACCAGGTGAGTTTCATTAATTTGGATTATCCCCAGCGCGTCCTTTTAAGCCTCAAGAATGCGGAAGCCACAGAGTAGGATGGATTAGGTGACACAGGAACTTATTGTTGGATTGGACATTGGTACCACCAAAATTTGCGCCGTGGTGGGAGAGGCCAGGGATCAGCAGGTGGAGATCGTGGGGATCGGCACTGCGCCCACTGCCGGTGGTTTACGCAAGGGGGTGGTGGTAAACATCGACAGCACCGTCCGGGCCATCCGCAAGGCCGTGGAGGAGGCCGAGACCATGGCGGGCTGCGAAATCCGCTCGGTATACACCGGGGTGGCCGGCGCCCATATCCAAGGCCACAACAGCCATGGTGTTATTGTCATCAAAGATCGGGAGGTCACCCCCACGGAGGTGGAGCGGGTGGTGGACTCCGCCAAGCTCATGGTGTCGGTGCCTTCCGACCGGGCGGTCATCCACACGCTGATCCAAGAGTTTATGATTGACGGCCAGGACGGCATCAAAGACCCGGTGGGCATCCATGGGGTGCGTCTGGAGTGCCGGGTGCACATCGTCACTGCGGCGATCAATGCTCTGAACAATATCGTCAAGTGCGCCAATAAGGCGGGCCTGGAAGTGAGCGGCATCGCCCTCCAGGGCTTAGCCTGCGGCGAGGCGGTGCTCACCGAGGAAGAAAAAGCCCTGGGCGTAGCCCTCCTGGACTTTGGCGGCGGCACCACCGATCTGTGCATCTTCGCCGGCAACTCCTTGCGCTTCAATGCCGTCATACCGGTGGGCGGCAACAATCTCACCAACGACATTGCCGTGGGCCTCCAGACCTCCCTGCCCAACGCCGAATTTCTGAAAAAGGAGTATGGCTGCTGCCTGAACGCCTTGGGCGAGCAGGAGGAGCCCATCGAGATCCCCGGACTGGGGGGGCGCCGCTCCCGGTCGCTGTCCCGGCGGGAATTGGCGGAGATCATCCATCTGCGGCTGACGGAGCTCTTAGGCCTCATCGCCAAGGAAACCCATCGGGCCGGACCCGTCCACCCGGTGCTGGCTGGCGCCGTCATCTGCGGCGGCTCCGCCCTCATTCCGGGGCTGGAACAACTGGTGGACGAGACCTTGGGGCTGCCCACCCGCATCGGCTATCCTTTGGTGAGCGGGGGGCTTACCGACGTCATTCGCGACCCGTCCTACGCCACCGGCGTGGGTTTGGTATTGTACGGGCACCGCCTGCAGCAAAGCGGCCCTCCCGGCCGGTCCCGGGGCCGCCGGAGTCGGGGCGGAAAGGGCGGCCTTTTCAGACGCCTGAAGAAGTGGTTCCAGGAAGTGGTGTAGAGGAATTTCTCAGCAGCGAAAGAACGCGGGATGAGGGGAAGGTTGCAGAGACTCCCCTCCCTGCCCACCGGATGAGGCGGAAGGGGTCCGGGAAATCCATAGCGGGTGTGAGGGATGTCAAGTCCCTGGCCGCTGTTCTGGGACGGCTGCGGCGGTCTCAGGCAAGGGGGTTGTTATCGTGATGAAGATCCAGTTGGTGCCCAAAGAACTGTCAGCCAGGATCAAGGTCTTAGGCATTGGCGGAGCCGGCGGCAACGCCATCAATGATATGATCAAGTCCAATATGGTGGGGGTGGACTTTATCGCCGCCAACACTGACGCCATGTCCCTGGAGCGCAACCTGGCTCCGGTGAAAATCCAGTTGGGTACCAATGTCACCCGGGGGCTGGGCGCCGGCGGCAACCCCGAGGTGGGCCGGGAGGCCACCCGGGAGGAGGCGGAGCGCATCAAACAGGTGCTCACCGGAGCCGACATGGTGTTCATCGCCGCCGGCATGGGGGGCGGCACCGGCACCGGCGGCGCGCCGGTGGTGGCGGAGATCAGCCGGGAGGTGGGCGCCCTTACCGTGGCAGTGGTGAGCAAGCCCTTTGAATTCGAGGGCAAGATGAAGACCCGCCTGGCGGACAAGGGCATCGAAGAACTGCGCCGGGTGGCGGACACCATCATCACCATCCCCAATGATCGCCTCTTTTCTTTGGGTTCCAAAAACTCCCGCACCGCCGACATTTTTTCCTTGGCCAACGAAGTGCTGGGCGCTGCGGTGAAGGGCATCTCCGATCTTATTCTGGTGCCGGGCTTTGTGAAGGTGGACTTTGCCGATGTGCGCACCATCATGAAGGAAGGAGGAATGGCCCTCATGGGCACCGGCGCCGCCACCGGCAGCGCCCGGGCCATGGAAGCCGCCAACAAGGCCATTTCCCATCCGCTGCTGGAAGACATCTCCATTCGGGGGGCCCGGGGCATTCTCATCAACATCAGCAGCAGCCCCGAATCCTTCACCATGGAGGAACTGCGGGAAGTCTGCATGATCGTCCAGAACGAGGCCCACGAGGAAGCCCTCATCAAATGGGGTCTGGTGTACGACGACAGCCTCCAGGAAGAGCTCAGGGTCACGGTGATCGCCACCGGCATCGGCAGCCGACCCGAGGTGGAGCGGGAACGCCTGTGGCAGGCGCCCGCGTCAGAGCCGGTGGAAAGCCTTGAAGGTTTGGAAATCCCCACTTTTATCAGGCGGGGCGGGGAAATCCCCCGAGCGGCGGAAAGCGGCGGTGACAAAAGGTCCCCCGCCCTCAGCACGGTTGCCGGCAAAAAATACATCGTGCACCCGGACCTGCAATACGAGGAAAGCGAGTTGGACACCCCGCCGTTTCTGCGCAAGGCGGACTGAAGCCAAGCCGTGATTCGGCCAGCCGGGGCTTTGGCCCCGGTTTTTTTTTGCCACCGGCTGGAAGTTCCAAAGGATGCCCGGCGCGGGCGGCGTCCTCTTTCCTTGGTCTCACTTACAGATTCGCATCCGGCACTTCCCCGAGGACCCGCCTGCCCGCCCGAGGAACTTCCCGCCTGTAAAGCCGGTGACTAAGGGACCGCCGGGCGAGGCGCCCGCCGCTTTGGAATATTTACAAGAAGATCAATATAGAATACATTTATAATCTAAAAAGTTGGTCTCAGCCGCTCATGGAACTCAATACCGCCCTGCTCTTGGAGCGCGTTCGCCAGGAGAAGCCCTTGGTGCACCACCTCACCAATTGGGTGACGATTTATGACTGCGCCAATGTGGTCAAGGTGCTGGGAGCCTCGCCGGTCATGGCGCACGCTCAAGAGGAGGTGGCCGATATGGTGGGGCTGGCCCAGGCCCTGGTGCTCAATCTCGGCACCCTCACCCGGGAACTGGTGGAGGCCATGAAGCTGGCGGCGAAAGCCGCCAACGCCCGGGGTATACCTGTGGTCCTGGACCTCTGCGGCGTGGGGGCCACCAAATTCCGGGATCAGAAGGCCCAGGAGCTCCTGGAGGCGGCAGAAATCTCCCTGCTCAAAGGCAATGCCTCGGAGGTGGCCCGACTGGCGGGCAGCGCGGTGCAAACCCGGGGGGTGGACGCCGTCCCGGTGGCTGAGGATATGCAGATGTTGGCCGGGAGGCTGGCCCAGACCTGGAAATGCACCGTGGTGGTGACCGGTGCCGAGGACCTCGCCACGGACGGCCGCCTCAGCTGGCGGGTGGGCAATGGCCATCCCCTGATGGGCCGGGTGGTGGGAACCGGTTGCATGGCCACCTCGGTGATCGGGGCCTTCGTGGCGGTGGAGCCGGATCGGGCCCAAGCGGCCGCCGCCGCCTTGGTGTGTTTTGGGGTGGCCGGGGAGCTGGCCGCCCAGGCCACCTATGGACCCGGCAGCTTCAAGGAGCGCCTGTTTGATTGTCTCTACCACCTGGATCACGCCACCTTGGCCCGACGTCAGAATGTGCAGCGATGCGCGGCTTCTATTTCATCACCGACGCCCGCCTGAGTCGGCGGGGAAATCTGGCCGACGTGCAGAGCGCTCTTAGGGCCGGGGTGCAGGTGATTCAATATCGGGAAAAACAGGCCGACGCCAAGGCGTTCTACGAAGAGGCCCGGCGCCTCCGGGAGGTCTGCCGGGGCGTTTTGTTTTTGGTGAATGACCGGGTGGACGTTGCCCTGGCGGTGGAAGCGGACGGGGTCCATCTGGGGCAGAAGGATCTGCCCGCCCCGGTGGCGCGCCGACTTTTGGGGCCTGGAAAGATCATCGGCCTCACGGTCAGTTCTTTGGCGGAGGCCAGGCAGGCGGTACAAGATGGGGCCGACTATCTAGGGGTCTCACCGATTTTCGCCACCGCCACCAAGCCCGACGCGGGCGCCCCCGCCGGCTTGGCGCTCCTCAGGGCCATCCGCGCCGAGGTGCCGGTCCCCCTCATCGCCATCGGCGGCCTCAGCCTGGCCAACGCACCTGAGGTCATTGCCGCCGGCGCAGACGGGCTGTGCGCCATCTCAGCGGTGGTGCCGCAAGCGGACGTCGCCCAGGCCATCCGCTCTTTCCAGAAGTTGTTTCAATCCCGCAGGTGACCGGAGAGACACCCGCCGATGGAGGCTGCTCCTGCACCGCAGCAGGGGCAACCAGGAGGAAATGGCGTTATGAAGCTTTCCACCCGCAGTCGCTACGGCACCCGCCTGCTCCTGGACATGGCCCTTCATTACGGCAACGGGCCCATCCATCTGAGCGACATCGCCCGCCGGCAAGGCATTTCCGTCAAATATCTGGAGCAGATCATCATCCCTTTAAAAAAAGCCCGTTTGATCAAAAGTGTTCGGGGCCCCAAGGGGGGCCATCTGCTGGCCCGGCCGCCCGAGGACATCACCGTGGCCGAAGTGGTGGCCATCCTTGAAGACGGCATCACTTTGGTGGAATGCACCCGCCGGCCGGAAACCTGCCAACGCGCCCCCTCCTGCCCTACCCGCCATCTCTGGACGGAAGCCACTCGGGCCTTTTATGACAAACTGAACAACATCACCCTCAAGGATTTGGCACATTTCACCCCGGAGGAGAACGCCAACCTCGTCCTGAGAGGGGAAGGCTCAGACCGGAAGGGTTAAACCCAGGAAAGCCACTACAAAGCGGCCCAACCCTTCTACATCGGAAGGGTGGAAGATCGGCAGGGGACCAGGGGTGAGCTCGGGGGTCAGGAGGGCCACCACCTGGCCACCGGCCGGGGGAGGCTCCGCTTTTTCCGCTCCCTGTAGGAGAATTTTCGGCAAAGGGCCGGTTTTATACCCTTCCACCAATATCACGTCCGCCTGGGAACCAAGGAGGCCAAGGAGGGAAAAAAGGTCCGGTTCGCCGGACAGAAACCGGTTGATTTGCACCACTCCGCCCGCGGCCATGGCAAAGGCTGCGGCCCCGGCCCGCTGGCAATCAACCGCCTCCGGGCTGGCCGCCGGGAGGACATGGTGGCTGTGTTTCACCACCGCCGTGGTAAATCCCTGCCCCGTAAGCCAGCGCACCAAGCGGCAGATGACCTCGGTTTTCCCGACGTTGGAAGGCCCCACGAAAGAGATGGCCTTGACCGGCACCCGTTCCGTGGCCGCGCCTCTAGACATGGGCAGAGTGACCTCTAGAGCTTGATCCAGCAGACCCGATCCAGATTGCCCAGATAGCTGAAGGGATGTCGGGTTTGTTGGCCGCCGGGGGTAAGCGGCGTGAGGCAAACCCCTTCCAGCGGGACCACCGCCGTAACCAGGGCCAATCGGCCGGCCTCCGGGCGGTGGCGTTCCACTGCCAACTGACCCACCCCCAAATTGTTTCCCCCCTGCTTCTCCACGTACAGGAGCGCCCCGGGGCCCAGCCCCGGCAACAAGGCCTGGTCCAGCCTCTCGCTCACCATGAGCACGTAGTGGCCGTTGGCGGGGGTCTGCCAATGGGAAAGGGCCGGAGCCAGACCCAGAGAACCATCCTGGGGCACAGGGTCCGGGTAAGGGAATTCACCGTCCGCCCCCACTTGCCCGGCAATGGAAATCGGACCCGGATCCCCCACCAAAAGCTCCATGAGGGGGAGGTTCCAGACCCTCGCCAGCTTGGGCAGCCATTTCTCCCGCCAAGGGAGGATGCCCCTGAGATGCTTGGACAACTGGCTCTGATCCATGCCGATGGCCTGCCCCAGCTCCTCCTGGGTCAAGCCCGATTCCCGGAAAAGCCGTCGGATTTTTTCGGCCCGGCGGCGTTGAATCTCATCCAAGAGGAGATCCTGACCCAGCACCAGGAACGCCGGTGAACACGGCGTCACCTGGTAATCGCTGTCAGCCACAGCCACTGCCGTCCCCAGGCAAGCTAGGCTCAGGACCACGGCCAACCAGAAGGAATGGCGATGATTCTTCATGACAGCCTCCTTAACCTTGGCTAACGGGGCCACGCAAATTTTTTTCAGGGCAATGTACCTGAGGAACAGGCCTCTTGGAAGCGACCCGGAGAAAATTCCCTTAACTTCAAAGACCCCGGGCATCAATTGTTGCCTTTGCCATGCCGGGAGGCCTCACTTTCCCAGGTCGGCGATCACCTTGGCGATGGCGGCAAAATCCTGCTCTCCCAGGCCCTTGCTCACCCCCAGGCGGAAGAGGTGCAGGAGCAGATGCCCTAAAGGCGCCGCCGCCCCGGTCTCATAGGCGGTGTCAATGATGAATTTGGCGTCCTTGGTCATGTGTTTCAGAGGAAATTGGGGGACAAACTCCCCGGTCTTCAGCATCTGGGTTTTCAGCTGATACAAGCCGCAACTCAGCGGTCCGGAATGCACCACCTCCAGGATGGCATCCAGAGCCAGCCCGCCCGCCTGCCCGTAGTTTACCGCTTCCCCCATGGACGCCATCATCAGGCCCAACAGCAGATTGATGGTCATCTTCATCATGGATCCCTGGCCGGCCTTGCCGCAGTAAACCACCTTTTTCCCCAGGGCGGCAAACAAGGGGCTCATCTCCTCCACTGCCGCGGCCGGCCCTCCGGCCAGAATGATGAGGGTGCCTTCCTCCGCCGGTTTTTTGGAACCGGAGACCGGCGCGTCGATGAAGGTGACGCCATGGCCGGACAACACCGCGTTCAACTCCCGTGTAAAGCGGGGCGGCACGGAGCTCATATTAATGAGCACTTTGCCCGGTTTGAGTTCCGGAAAGGCACCCTCCGGTCCCCAGAGCAGATCCTGCACCGCTTCAGGGCCGGTGACCATAATGATGATCACGTCGGTGGCCTGAGCCAGGGACCGGGGGCTGGAAGCCACCCCCACCCCCAGCTCCGCCAAGGGCTTCACCTTTTCTGCCGTGCGGTTATACACCATCAAAGGAAAGCCGGATCGGTGCAGGTTGGCGGCCATGGGAGCCCCCATGATGCCCATTCCCATAAAGCCGATTTTTTTCTTCATTTGCAACCTCCCAAAGGATAGGAAGGGCACGCCGATGAAGCGAGGCCGTAAGGCGCTGCAAAGTCCGTCCCCCTTAGCGCGGTGCTTAAGACAGGTTCGACCGCGGGATTGCCTGTCAGGCGGCCAAGCTGCTTTGGTCTCATTTGAGATGCCCCGGCCTTGCTTGACTCTACCACGCTTGACTTTACCACATCCCGGCCGCAGAAGGGCCTTTTTTCCCGCTCCGTGCTTTTCCATGGCTTGGCGCGCGGTTATGAAATGCATGGATCTTTCTTGGAAAAATTTCCACAGAGGAGCGAGCCGTCATACGCAAGCCTGGTGTTCCCGCCCTCCAGTTCGAAGGGGCTGGTGCACCGGGGTGGACTTGCAGCCGCCTCCAAAATGGTTATAATTATTCCAGGGGGCGAAACGGCTTCGACGTAGATAGGAAACTTTAAGTTGCATGCCGAGGTCCTATCCGCTCGTAAAACGGGTGGGAAACCATTAAGTGCCGACAACTACGGCTACGCCCTGGCCGCTTAAGGCCAGCATCCGGGACCTCCCCGCCGGAAGGGATTCCCGGGTGCACGGTTTCCGGCAAAGCTGTTAAGCAGGTCTGCGGCTTAACGGACAAAAACTTCAGGCAGACTAGCGTTGGGGAATTCCGCCGGTGGAAGTCCTCCAAGGCGAAGGCAAAACACCGGCTAAGCATGTAGACGCTTAAAGGGACTGTTTGCGGACGCGGGTTCGACTCCCGCCGCCTCCACCAATTTTCTCTATTATTTAAAGGAAGTTGCCTCAAAATATAGGTCCCCAAAGTGTCCCCGAGGCGCTTTGGGGACAGCCTTTTTTGGCTAGCCACCTGCTAATAAGAAATCTTCGCTTCTTCCACTTATAGGTCAGGGGATATTCTGCCTGCCCACCCAAAGGATAGGGCTTGGCTGGCGAGCAACCCGAGCGCCGGGGCGGCTAGGTGACAGAGGGGCAGAGTTTTGGAGGATCTGCCTTTCTCTTTTCGGCCCTTCCAGATTCCTCCCAAGGATAAACTCCGTGAATTGGGGAGAACCCCTGCTTGTCAGGCTGCCGGGCGGTCGCTCTGCGTCATAACACTGACGCCACCCTCGGGTGATGATCCTGGCCTCAATCCCGACCTGCCCCCGGAGACCGGGCTAGCCCGCCAACCGGGGACGGAACTCAGGCGGGTGCGCTTTCCGCCCAAGGTTGGGTCCTTCCCCGGGACAATCCCAGGTGGCCTGCACCGAGGGGCCCGCCGGTGCAGGCGGAAAATCACGTCTTACAAACTCCGGCGGGCGCTCTACCGGCTGCACAGCATGGCGGGAAGGGTTTCTATAAACACAATTGTCGGGTTTTGGGTCACTGCCATCCATGGTGGACCGCTACACCATAAGGGCCAAAAAATTTTATAGGAATCACTCCACAAACATGTTATAATGCAAAAATTCTCATATCTTATCTCAGCCCTTGGATTATTGTCGTTGTTATGATAGCAATGTTTGGGACTGGGCAACGGTATTTTTTTAAAGGACCCATAGTGAACCACAAGCTATTATAGTTAAATATAAGATCATATAATTGGCCGGAACTGTGTTTGAGACGGTTTTACTGATAAATCTGGCTGTTCTCGACGTGGCCTCCGTAATTGGGCTTCCAGGGACTCTCCAAGGTTTACGTATCTGCTTTTCTCTCATTTTAAAGGGTTACCGCTGCCTTCCAGGGGTGTCTTGGGGGGACGTGGCGGTCATCCTTTATTCCCTTCAAAGGTTTACTTAATGCGCCCTCCTACCAATTCCCGGGTTAGCGACTTCCAGCCCCTCCTCCGGGTTGGATGCGGTTTTTTTTTCCTGTTCGTGCTTTCGGCCTGCGGCTCCAGGGAAGCAGCCATCCCCGCCGCCAACCTTACGCCGCCGGCAGTGGTGGTGACGACGGTCCGCCCGCAGACCGTGCCCATCAGTCGGGAATTCGTAGCCCGCACCGAGGCCCGGGAAACCGTGGAAATCCGGGCCCGGGTGGAGGGTTTCCTGGAAAAGGTTTTCTTCAAAGAGGGCAGCAAAGTCAGGGCCGGGCAGTTGATTTTCCTCATTGACCAGCGGCCCTATAAAGCGGCGCTGCAGGACGCCCAAGGGCAGTTGGCCCAGGCCAAAGCGGCCTTCAGCAAAGCCAACAAGGACATTGAGCGCTTAAAGCCCCTGGTGGCTGCGGACGCCGCCCCTCGCCAGGACCTGGACAAGGCCGAATCCGAGGCCGAATTCAGCCGGGCCGCCATTGAGAGGGGCAAAGCGGCGGTGGCCCGGGCCGAACTGGACCTGAAATTCACTGAGATCCGCGCCCCCTTGACCGGCGTCATCGGCAAAGAGGAGGTGGCGGTGGGGAATCTGATCCGGCGGGACCAGACCCTGCTCACCACCATATCCTCCTGGGACCCCATGCGGGCGGCGTTCAGCCTCAGCGAGAAGGACTATCTGCTCCTGGCTGAGCGGTTGCCGCACATCCGGGCCCAATCAGAACAGGCGCGGGATGCGGTCTTTGAACTGAGCCTGGCCGACGGCTCCCTCTACCCGCACCGGGGCTGGCTCAGCTTCGTGGACCGGGCCCTGGATCTGACCACCGGCACCCTGAGAATCTATGTAAGTTTTCCCAACCCGGAGATGGTGCTCAAGCCCGGCCTCTTCGGCCGGGTGCGGCTCGTCGTCGAGGAACGTCCCCACACCCTCCTGGTCCCCCAGAAGGCGGTGCAAAGGATGCAAGGGGTGGACACGGTCCTGGTGGTGGACCGGGAAAACCAGGTGTCCCTCCGCACCGTCACTCTGGGGGAACGTCACCAGGAGTCGTTCATCGTCACCGAGGGCCTGAAGCCCGGGGAGCGGATCATCGTCGAGGGTCTGCAAACCGCCGGGCCGGGGCAGAAGGTGAGGCCAACGGAACAGTCACCCGCTCAGGAACAGGAGGGAGGCTGAGGGCTCGTGTCAAAATTTTTCATCCACCGGCCCATCTTCGCCATCGTCATCGGTCTGGTGATCCTCATTGCCGGCGCGGTGTCCATGGTCCACCTGCCCATCGCCCAGTATCCTCCCATCAGTCCTCCCACGGTGACGGTGGAGACCTTTTTTGTGGGGGCCAGCGCCCGGGTGGTGGAGGAAAATGTGGCGGTGCCCATTGAACAGGAGGTGAACGGCGCGGAGAACATGCTGTACATGTCCTCCAGCAGCACCAGCGACGGCCGCTACTTCCTCACCTGCACCTTTGCGGTGGGCACCGACATCGACATCGCCCAGGTGGACGTGCAAAACCGGGTGAACCGGGCCGACCGGGCCCTGCCGGCGGAGGTCAAGGGCTTCGGCATCACAGTGAAAAAGGCCTCCCCCGATATGCTCGTGGTGTTGTCCCTGTTTTCCCCGGACGGCGCCTATGACGACCTGTTTCTCAGCAACTACGCCCTCCTGAACCTGTATGATCCACTCTCCCGCATTTCCGGCGTGGGGGACATCACCATTGTGGGGGAGCGGGAATACGCCATGCGGTTGTGGGTGAGGCCCGACCGGCTGGCAGCCCTGGGACTGACGGCCCGGGATATCGTCCAGGCGGTGCAGGATCAGAACGTCCAGGCCCCGGCCGGCCAGGTGGGGCAGCCGCCCGCCAAGGCCGGCTTGAGCTTCCAGTACAGCCTGGACGTCAAGGGGCGGTTAACCGAGAAAGAGGAATTTGACAATATCATTATCCGCACCCTGCCCGACGGCTCGGTGTTGCGGATCCGGGACGTGGCCGACACCGAACTGGGTGCCCGCCGCTACACCTCCTTTTCCAGACGGGCCGGCAAACCCGCCACCACCATGGTGATCTATCAGCTGCCGGGGGCCAATGCCCTGGACGTGGCTGCCAATGTCCGGGCCTTCATGGACGAGGCCAAGAAGCGTTTCCCCCCAGGTCTGGAGTACGAAGTCTCCTATGACAACACCCTTTTTGTCCGGGCGGCCCTCACCGAGGTGGTCTTCACCCTGTTCAAGGCCCTGGGTCTGGTCATGTTGGTGGTGTTCGTCTTTCTTGGGAATTTCAGGGCGATGTTGGTTCCCATGCTGGTGGTGCCAGTCTCCCTGGTGGGCACTTTTGCCACCTTCATGGTCTTAGGGTTTTCCATCAACACGCTCTCCTTATTCGGCCTGGTCCTGGCCATCGGCTCGGTGGTGGACGACGCCATTGTGGTGGTGGAGGCGGTGAAAACCCACATGGCGGAGGGCCTGAGTCCCCTGGAAGCCACCCTCAAGGCCATGGACGAGGTCACCAAACCCATCATCGGGGTGGCCTGCGCGCTCATTTCGGTCTATGTGCCGGTGGCTTTTCTGGGGGGCATTGTGGGCCAGCTGTATCGGCAGTTCGCCCTCACCCTGTGCGTGGCCGCCACCCTGTCCATTGTGTTGGCCCTGACCCTCACCCCGGCCTTGTGCGTGATGATTTTGCGCCCCAAGAAAAACATCCGGGGTCCCCTGGGCATTTTTCTCGAAGGCTTTGACCGGCTCTTCAACTTTACTTCCCAGGGCTATCTTAAGGGGGTGCAGTTTCTTATGCGCCGCCTGGTCCTGGCGCTGATCCTCCTGGCGGCGGTGTATCTGGGCGCCGGCGGCCTGCTGAGGGCCTTGCCCGGGGGCCTGGTGCCGGATGAAGATCAGGGGGTGGTGTTCGCCACCTTCAACCTGCCGCCGGGGGCCTCCCTGGAGCGCACCGACGCGGTACTGACCCGAGGCGAGCGATTCGCCGCCGGCTTGCCGGGGGTCCAGACCGTCCTGGGCTGGGGCGGCTTTAATCTCATGACCAGCTCCTTCTCCTCCGATGCCGGCACCCTGGTCATGACCCTGAGCCCCTGGGAGGAGCGCGCCGCCCGGGAAACCCAGATTACCGCCATCATGCAGCGCCTGCGCCGGGAGTTTGCATCTTATCCGGAAGCCCGGGCCTTTGTCTATTCCCTGCCCTCCATTCCCGGCATGGGCAATGTCAGCGGCTTCCAATACATGCTGCAGGACCGGTCCGCCCAGCCCCCGGAAGCCCTTTTTCACGCGGCCCAGTCTTTGGTGGCCGCAACAGCCCGGGAGCCAGCCATCGCCGCCCTGTTCAACACCTTCCAGGCCAATGTGCCCCAGGTGAAACTCGATGTGGACCGGGATAAGGTTCAGACGTTGGGGATTCCCCTCAGGAGCGTCTTTGACGGCCTGCAGCTTTACCTGGGCGGATATATGATTAACGATTTCAATAAATTCGGCCGGGTGTACCGGGTCATGCTCCAGGCCCGACCGGAATTCCGCCGAACGCCGGAGGACATCGCCGATATTTACGTGCGCAATGCCGCCGGCCAGATGGTCCCCTTGAGCACCCTGGTGCAGGTGGGGTCCCAGACCGGCCCCATCCTGCTCAACCGCTATAATATGTTCCGCGCCGCCGAACTCACCGGACTAAGCGCGCCGGGCTTCAGCTCCGGGGACGCCATCGCCGCCATGGAGCGCCTGTCCAGAAATCTCCCCCGGGGTTTCGGCTATGAGTGGACAGGGCTGGCGTTCCAGGAGAAGTTGGCGGGCGGCCAGACGGTGTATATCTTCGCCTTTTCCCTCCTTTTTGTGTTCTTGACGCTGGCGGCCCTGTACGAAAGCTGGGCCATCCCCCTGGGGGTGCTTCTGGGGCTCCCCATCCCGGTGTTCGGCGCCCTGCTCGGGGTGTGGGCCAGGGGATTGGCCAACGATGTGTACGTGCAGGTAGGCATGGTCATGCTCATCGGGCTTAACGCCAAGTTGTCCATCATGATTGTGGAATTCGCCCGGAACAAACGGGACCTGGAAGGATATTCGACCTTTGCCGCGGCCACCGAAGGGGCCCGCCTGCGCTTTCGGGCCATCGTCATGACCGCCCTGGCGGAAGTGGTGGGCTTGATGCCCCTGCTTTTGGCCAGCGGCGCCGGGGCTGCGGCCCGCTGGTCGGTGGGCACCGCCATCGTGGCCGGCATGGCCATGGCCACCCTGCTCAGCGTGTTCTTTATTCCGGTGCTCTATTACGCCGTTGTCACCCTGACGGAGAAGGTGGGAGGGCGCCGCGCCCTGGCGGCGCAGGGAGAGCCGGGGCAGGTGCCGAAGGGCCGCAGCGAGCCGGGAGGTGGCTCATGAGGCTGTGGGCTGTGCTCCTCATGGTCGCCCTGCTCCTGGCGGGCTGCAGCCTGGCCCCGAAATATACCCGCACCCCCGGAGAGGTGCCCTCTGAATTCCGCTTTCAGGACCGGGAGGGCCAGCCCCGGCCCGAACTCAACTCCCTGGCGGACCTGGCCTGGTGGGAAATCTTCGGCGATGTGGAGCTCCAGAACCTCATCCGCACGGCCTTGGAGCAAAACTATGATGTGCAACTGGCTGCCGCCCGGATAGCCGAGGCCCGGGCCCGGGTGGGGGTGAGCCGCTCCCTGTGGCTGCCCCAGGCCGGGGGCGCTTACTTTTTCCAGAGGCAGCGGTTCTCCGAGAAGAGTTTTCCGCCTTTCCCCCCCACGGTCCCACCCACGGGGAATATTAATCAGCTCAGTCTCGATCTTTTCTGGGAGGTGGACCTGTTCGGGCGGTGGCGCAGCCTGACCCAGGCGGCTCAGGCCGAGTTCCTGGCCTCCGAATGGGCGCGGCGGGCCGTGCTTTCGTCGGTGGTGGCCGAAGTGGCCCAGGCGTACTTCGAACTGCGCACCTTAGACGAGCAGTTGCTGATCTCCCAGGCCACCCTGAAGTCCTTCGAGAAGTCCCGCAAGCTGGTGGTCCTGCGGTTTGAACGGGGGGTGGTGTCCCGCCAGGACGTGGCCCAGGTGGACGCCCTGGTGCATACGGCCGGGGCCAGAATCGCCGCTCTCAAGCGCCTCATCGCCCAGCAGGAAAACCGCCTCTGCCTGCTTTTGGGCCTTAACCCCCAGCCCATCAAGCGGGGGAAACCCCTGCCGGAGCTGGTGGTGCGCAGCGCGGTGCCCGCCGGCCTGCCCTCGGCCCTGCTGGAGCGGCGGCCGGACATCCGCCAGGCCGAGGAGATCCTGATGGCCGCCAATTACCGCATCGGCGCCGCCCGGGCCGAGTTTTTTCCCCGCCTCACCCTCACAGGACTGTGGGGCCGTCAGAGCGTCGAATTGGCCGACCTGTTCACCGGCCCGGCCAAGATCTGGAGCCTCGGCCCGGCGGTGACCCTCCCCATCTTCACCGGCGGCCGCCATTATTTCCTGCTGCAGGACGCCAAGGCCAAGCAAGAGCAGGCCCTCATCCTGTACCAATTTACCGTGCGCCAGGCCTTCCGGGAAGTGGCTGACGGCCTTATCGGCCACGCCCAGCTCAGCGAAGTCCGCCGGGAGCAGGAGGCCCTGGTGAAAAGCAACCTGGATTACTCACACTTGGCCAACCTGCGCTACAAAGGCGGCCTGGAATCCTTCCTGGCGGTGCTGGACGCCGATCGCCAGCTCTTTGCCTCTCAACTGGACCTGGCAGGGGTGCAACGGGACCAGCTCCTTACCGTGGTGCAGCTTTACAAGGCCCTGGGCGGCGGCTGGGAAACCAGAGGCCAGCCCCCCGGAAGATAACCGCAAACCCCGGCCCCCCCTGCTGCCGGCGGGCCAGGATTCCCCGCCGGGGGTGAAGCCATCTCAAAAAAACCGCGCCTTTGGACCACCCTGCTTGATTTTTCCAGTTGCCCGCTTATTATTAACTTATGGTCGTACCTCATATGGCAGGGTCAGAACCGTAACACATCCGGGCGCTCCACATCCTTTCTCCATGCGGCCCCCTCCCACCGCTCTCCCCGGGTGAGCCTCTCCCTCACGGTCTGCCTCATCAGGAGGTCATCATGGCTCTCCCCCTCCCTCAGACCCAGGCGGCCATCCGGGCCGCCACCCGTTACGACTTGCTCGGCGTCCTGGACATCGAGGCCCTGGCCTTCGAGCACCAGTGGGACCGGTACCAGTTCCAGGCCTCCCTGGACGACATCTTCCTGGTGGCCGAAGACCCGGCCAGCGGCCGCCTTATGGGCTACCTCATCGCCTGCTGCTGCCAGCTCTCCCGCCGGGGCGTCATCCTCCGGGTGGCGGTGCACCCCGATTACCAGCGCCAGGGCCTGGCCACCGCCCTCCTGGAGGCCGCCTTTGCCCACCTGCGGCGCCTGGGCCTCAAGGAAGTGGACTTGGACGTGGACGTGCTCAAGGCCGGCGCCCGGAAACTTTATGAAAGGGTGGGCTTTCAGGTGGCCGAGGTCATCTCCCTGGACCAGGACGACGACGAAGAGAGCTTCTACATCATGCGCCGCAGTTTGGCGGGGGCGTGATAAGGTGGGGGGAGGGCCAGGGGCTTCGAAGCCCCTGCCCTCCCCCCACACCCCCCTCCCCACCCGCA
>FWPV01005356.1_pt1 | contig 25778 bp, 24 predicted proteins | sample 2228371 | NCBI WGS metagenome assembly FWPV01 (sample SAMEA103939776, study PRJEB20133) | metagenome | reverse complement strand
ATGTGCGCTGGTGGATAATTATTACCAACTACCAATAATAATCATCTGCAACAGGGAGATCAGCAACCAGCCCCAGCACGCCGGTTCCTGCGGGTAAACAAAATGCGCTGTCAGAAAAAACATTGCACCCTGCAACAACCACCTCGGCACTGATGCTAGCAATAAATGACAACGTTGTCATTATGTTTTTTGTAGTTTTTTTACGCAATTTAACCTGCGGCAAACCTGTGCCGGAACTGGCCGGTAACATGCCTGCACATCCCGATCCCGGTTTTAATGGCCGGGAACCTGCTTAGTCAGTTCCTGTAATAGCCAGGTGCAGATGGCCTGCTGATCCTTGCTGTTCACTTCGCGCTGAATGGCTGGTGTATTGGCTGGAATATGGGCAAAATTGCCGGCATCTTCATGAAACACAAAATAATTAAACAATGCCTGCCACTGGCTGCGCTCGGTATTGCTGCAGCCGTTCAGCGCAACCAGAGCATGTAACAAGGCGTTATAAGGGGAGACGGCGTTGGCATCAGAGCCAACAGAGCCACCCCACCAATAATTCACCAGCAGATTAAAAGCAGTAGTGGCCTGCACCTGATGCCACCACAGCGCCGGCAAAAACAGCACATCTCCAGGCTCCAGCGTGGCTTGCTGCGCTGCTTCCAGTGCTTTGGCATAACGCGGAAAACGTTGAAAGTCGGGCGATAGTATATCCACCAGACTGACCGGCGCCCCCGTGGGTGCACTTTGCAAAGGCCCTATATACAGATTCACCGCCTGCTCAGGCGGAAACAGCGTAAAAGTGCGGCGGCCTGACAACACACAAGCCAGGTTGTTACTGTGGTCAAAATGCGCCGGCACTACGGTTTGATTGCCGATCCAGACCCGCCCTACCACTTCGGGCGACAGGCCCGGCATTGGATTGTGCCGGCTAAAATCCGGTAAACAACTGTCGAGCCTGGCGCTTTGTAACGCAATACGTACTGCATCGGGTTGCTGCATCTGTCGCAGCAGTTGTTGCAGCACCGCCCACACCGGATAACGGCGCCGTTCAAAATTAAACTGCTGTAAGTCAGCGCCGGCATAACCCACTTTGCCCTGGGTGTCAGCCGCCAGCAACAGGGTGTCCATTTCGTTGTTGTTGTCTAAAGGATGCAGATATTGTGTCAGCGCCGCCGGCCCTTGCCTGGATGCCTGAAGCGCCGGCCAGTGCTCAACCCAGCCGGTTAATACCGCAGGCTGGCCTTGTGCTATCAGCGCATCAAAGTCAAAACCAGCGGCTTTTGTGTTGATTCTGGCGATTTGCTGCATTGTTGTGTTTATCCTTTATTTGCCCTGCCCTGATGAAAGTCAATGACCCACTTAAGCCTGTCAGAGCGGAAAAAGCCGATAAAAAAAGAGCTTATACCGAAGCATAAGCTCTTTTAAATAAAGCGGTTAGCTTAAATGGCTTAGAATGCCATCCGCACACCTAACACATAACGGCGGCCGTTCTGATACAAAGAGAACAGACGGTTTTTGTCGGTGTTAAACTCAACTACTTCTTCGTTGGTCAGGTTCACTGCTTCTGCCGTTAAGGTCACAGACTCAGTCAGGTTATAACCAAAGCTGGCATCCAGCTGACCATAGTCGTCGTTCCAAATCTCAGAACCACTCCAGTGCAGGCCTTTGTACCAGTCGGTGCGGAAGTTATACATCAGACGGGCACTGTAAGTGTCATCTTCATAATAACCGCTGAGGTTCACCATGTGCTTGGACGTGCCTTCCACCAGACCAGAACCTGGTTTTAAGATATCTCTGGTTTCATCCCGATCCGCTTCGGTGTAGGTGTAGTTGGCCATCACACCAAACTGACCAAAACTTTGCTGATAACTCAGTTCCATACCGCTGGTGGTGCCGCCAGGACCATTGTCAGGACGGGTGAAAGTTACATCCACCATGGTATTGCCCTGCTCCCAGAAACGCTCATCCACAAAGGTGCTGAAACCACGGTAGCTCTTTACATCTTTAAAGAAGTAAGTGGCAGCCAGAATAGATGAAGGGTTGAAGTACCACTCGTAGCTCAGGTCAAATTGATCCACCAGCTGCGGTTTTAACATTGGGTTGTTGGCCACACCTGTTGGGTTAGACACATTCAGTGAACCGTAGCTTGAGGATGAAGAAACATCGTTCCAGTTCTGACGAGCCATCACCCGAGCAGCACCTACCCGCATAATAGTGTCTTCAGATAAATCAAAAGCCACGTTAATGCTTGGCAGCACTTCGCTGTAGTCGTTGTCCACTTCTTTCCAGTTCAGCAGCGTTGGTTTTAACCAGGCGCGATCCAGAGTGTGAAAACCCCAGTAGTCGGTACCGCTATGCTCCCAACCGCCTGAAGTCTGGGCTGTGTCGACATAACGAACGCCGATGTTGCCGCGGAAACCTTCACCGGAAAAATCACCCTGCACATAAAGTGCGGTAATGTCTTCTTCTACCGCCCAGTTTTCATCCAGTACCCGTGAACGGGCATAATCGGCTGGCACACCGTTCAGGCCAACAAAAGCAATTTCTTCCATTCTATGGCGATCATGCAGTACCTGATTGGCCAGGGAGCCATTCACCAGACCATCGACATTCACCGTACCTGTAGTCAGGCCACATTTGGTTAAATCAGAGCACTGGTCAAAAATGTATTGCAGATACACAGGCCATGACGGCGCTTTAGACGGATCTTTTAACGTATTAGGACCATGCCAGCTGTAGGCGATACGGTCTTGGGTACGCTCGGCCTGACGCAGCTTCACGCCGGTTTTCACGCTGTTAAACACACCGGCATCCACCGGAATTTCAAAATCAAGCTGAGCATAGGTTTCTTCATCTGTGGTTGGTTTTTCACCACCCCAGATCCAGCCAGGGCTGAACTTGCTGCCATCAGCGCCGCTGACCGCAGTATTGACTGTTGGCTTACCACCTCTTAAATCAAAATCGTAGCCTGAAGCTGTGTTGATATATTCCCATGAGGTTTCACGTAAAGTGCCGCCTTCAGCGTCGGTGCGGCCCAGCTGACCATGCACTTTAAAGTTGCCGGCATCATAGTTGATGTCCAGATCAACAGATTGGGTTTCAGTGGAAGCCACCCGGTTGATAAAGTTGTAACCAATCTGGCCTGCCGCCACTTTGCCAGCCAGCAGCGCATTGTCGACCACAGCTTTGTTAGTCACTTTATTAGCAACCACGTCGTTGCCGGTCCACACCAGATAGTTGGCGTTGTGGTTGTCGGCATCCACTTTGGATTTCAGCACATTCAGTGTCATTTCCAGCGCATCTGTTGGCCGCGCCTGGAAAGAGACAAAACCGGTTTCACGTTCACGTTTTTGCACAAAACGTGGTACACCCATTAATCCAGGGTAAGACACACCGTCGGCGCCCACAGGCCATGACAGAACTTCAAAACCTTCACGCACCAGGTTACGGTCCTGTTTCAGTGCAGAAACCAGCACACCATATCGCTCGTCGTCAGTTTTCCAGGAATACATGGCGCCTAATTGCGGGTCAGTTTTGTCTGACAAATCAGAATACTGGCCTTCAATCGACAGGTTCAGGCTGTTGGCATCCATATCCAGCGGACGGCGGGTTTTCAGAATAACAGTACCACCGATAGAACCTTCATCAATGCGGGCTTCCGGTGATTTATAGACTTCGAGGTCACGCACCAGCGCTGATGGCAGCATGGTGTAGTTAAAGCTGCGGCCCGGGTTATCCAGAATAAACCAGTCAGCAGTGGCAACGGTCTGGCCGTTTAATAAAGTGCGGTTAGTTGCAGCGCTGGCACCGCGGACAGTAATTTTTTCACCTTCACCAAATTCACGGCTCACGCCCACACCTGTGATACGGGACAGCGACTCAGCGACGTTTTTATCAGGGAATTTGCCAATATCTTCTGCCGTTACCACATCAACGATAGAGTCACTAAAACGTTTGGCATTTAAGTTTGCTTGCTGTGAAGCGCGGATACCACGAATTTCAATCACTTCGACTTGTTGTTCTTTGGCACCGGCTGGTTTTGCGTTGGCTTGCTGAGCCAGGGCTGGCATTGATAATGCCGCAGCTCCCACCACTAAACCGAGCTTAACTGCCAATGCACATTTATTCATTTTAGTGTGCGACATGAGCTTCTCCCATTCCTGTTTTTTTTGATCTTGTGCGATGAATTTTTTTGTCCTGCAATGACAGCGTTGTCATTAAAATTCAACATACACAAAAAAATTTTGATTTGCAAACCCCTTTCGCTGAAATTTTAGCCGCATTTTTGTAACCGCCAGCCTAGCCGGAAAATAAATTTGCCAGCTTTTCATCATGGTAAATTTCTGCACTTAGCCAATAATTTAATTTAAGTCATTGTAAAATAATAGGTTAATAAAAAGTCTTGTTTCTGACTGCTTTGGGTTGGTTATTTTTTGACAAATAAACAATTGCCGTTCAGACAAAAACGATGTATCCATTTACTCAAATTCAGTTACAAATTGACCACCGCTGTCATTTATAACCAAATTTATGGTCCCGGGCTCTGATAACAACTTTATATTCAGCCAATGATGCGGGACCAGACCAGACATTCAGCTTAGGGTAAAGCGATGAAAGTAACTATTAATGACGTTGCCAGGCTGGCCGGCGTTTCGATTAAAACAGTGTCGAGGGTGATGAATAACGAGCCTTCAGTCAAAAAGGCCACCCAGGAGAAAGTGTCAGCGGCTATTGCCGAGCTGAATTATCAGCCCAATGCGGCCGCCCGCAATCTGGCCGGCACCCGCTCTTATAGCATCGGTTATATCTACGACAACCCGAACGCTTATTATGTCATTGATATGCAAAAAGGTTTATTGGAAGCCTGCCGTAAACACGGTTACGAGCTGTTGATCCACCCGACCAATGCCAAGTCGGCTCAAATAGTGCAGGAAGTGATTGATTTAGTGCAGCACGCCCGGCTGGCCGGCTTAGTGTTAACCCCACCCTTTTCGGAAATGCCGGAAATTGCTGAAGCTTTGGAGCGGATTGGCGTGGATTTTGTGCGGATTATTTCCGGCTCCACCCCTTCGCCAAAACTGACCAACTGTGTGCTGGTCGACGACTTTACCGCTGCCTTTAAAATTACCAACCACTTGCTGGAACTGGGCCATACCGAGATTGCGTTTTTATGTGGTGACGAAGAGCACAGCTCCAGTGGTGAACGTCTGGCAGGTTTTAAAGCCGCTTTAACCAAAAGGGGCATCAACCCCAATCCAAAATATATAGTGCCGGGCAGTTATTCTTTTGAATCCGGCGTCAAGGGTGCCAAATATCTGCTGGAACTGCCGCATAAACCTACCGCCATTTTTGCCTGTAACGACGAAATTGCCGCCGGTGCTTTATTCAGTGCACGTTTATCGCAGGTAGAAATTCCGCAGCAGCTGTCTATTGTTGGATTTGAAAACAGCCCTTTTTCGCGCCAGACCTGGCCACCACTGACCACAGCACATCAGCCCAACAGTACCATCGCCATGCAGGCGGCCGAGTTATTGTTCCGCCGAAGTCGCCCGGGCCAGCAACAGGGCATTTCTGCCGAACAACCGGTGTTTATTCCTGAGCTGCTGGTGCGCGAGTCTACTGCAGCCTGTCCGGCCTGAGCCGCTGCCAGCACTGAATTTTACCGCCTTTAAGCAACAAACAGCAGATAAAAAAGCCCTGAGCACTGCTCAGGGCTTTTTTATTCAGGTCGGGAATAGCCTGATTAAGGCGAAACTGCCTGCATCATCATGGCCGCAATATAAGCACCATAAGTGCCCAGCGCATAACCTAATACCGCCAGCAACACACCAACAGGCGCGAGCGAAGGGTGAAAGGCTGAGGCCACCACAGGAGCCGAAGCGGCACCACCAATATTGGCCTGGCTGCCCACCGCCATAAAAAATACCGGCGCTTTAATTAAACGGGTCACCAGCAATAACAAACCGGCATGGATGCTGATCCAGACAATTCCGACCAGGAACATCACCGGATAATCCATCACTGCTGTCACATCCATATGCATACCAATGGTGGCCACCAGAATATAAATAAACACCGAACCCACTTTAGAAGCGCCAACTGCTTCCATCTCACGTGCTTTGGTCATCGACAACAACAAACCTATGGTGGTGGCGATAACAACTAACCAAAAGAAGCTGCTGGTTAAGCTGTACATAGCAAGTTCTGGTGCATGGGTTTCAATCCATGGAGCAATCCAGTTAGCCAATAAATGGGACAGACCAGCAGCACCAAAACCTATAGCCACCAGGCGCATCAAATCGCTGGTGGTCGGGTTCTTGGAGTTTTCCGCCTGATACTTTTCTATTTTTGCTTTCAGAACTTCAATCCCTGAGGTGTCTGCACCACTGGCTTTGTCCAACCGCGCTGCATTGGCGGCCATCCATAACAACACCGCAGTCCAGATATTGGCGACCAACACGTCAACCGTGATCATCACAGAAAAAATATCACCACCGACGCCAAACACTTCTTTCATCGCGGCCTGGTTAGCACTGCCACCAATCCAGCTGCCGGCAACAGTCGACATGCCCCGCCAGGCGGCATTGGCGCCGTCGCCACCCAGTTGTTCCGGGAAAAACTGACCTACAGTAAAAAGTGCAATAGGAGCGCCAATCACCACACCGGCTGTGCCTGTTAAAAACAGGATCAACGCCTTAGGGCCAAGGCCAAGAATGGCTTTAAAATCAATACTTAAAGTTAAGAGCACTAAACAAACCGGCAATAAATAACGTGATGCCATTTTGTACAGTTCAGACTTTTCGCCATCAATAATGCCAAAGCTGTTAAATAACGCCGGAATGAAATAACACAGCAAAATAGAAGGCACATAACGGTAAAACTTCTGCCAGCCCGGATGGCTGCTGTGACTGGTGTGAAACACAAAACCGAGGATCAGGGCGAGTAACCCCAGCACCACGGCATCGTTGGTAATTAAAGCGGTTGATTCTGACATCAGAATATCCCCAGGAACTGATTGGTTGATGCAGATTTCCGGCAAGTACAACAGGAAAACTTAAGAACCTACCTCAAAAACAACAATGAAGTGATGGTAACAGCAGTTTATTCGCGGCCGTATTGCCAGGGAAACCCAAGAACTATTTTTCTCGTTTGCCCGCAATCTAGCATAGATATTGGCGTCGGCAAAGCTGGCCTGTAGTTTTGGCAGGTCAGAGCCCATTTTTTGCCGATAAGCACCAAAACAAACAACGAACTTTGGCAAAAGCTGCCACATAGTGCAGTGAATTTATAACAGCTGCCGAAAAATAGCACAGTCAGAGAATGCGACCACAGCAGCTTGTGGCTGTGGTCGCTGTGATAAAAAGAACGATCAGAACTGGTAACTGACGCCTAATCTGTAGTTGGCTGGCGCACCATAATAAGCCTGTGCCCAGTACAGACTGTTCAGGTATTTTTCGTCAGTCAGGTTGTCGGCATTCAGCTGAATTTGCCACTGGCTGTTGATGTCATAACTGGCCATCAACCCAAGCAGACCATAAGCGTCCTGCCGGGTGATAATGTCCTGGCCGGCATTGGCATAAATAGCAGCCACTTTACCCTGTAGTCTGGAAATATCGTCCTGCCAGCGGTAGTTCAGACCCAGCCTCAAGCCTGGCAGTTGTGCTACCTGATACAAAGCCGACAGTTTGAAAGTACGTTTTGGGGTATAAGCTTCCACCAGTTTGTCACCGTCAATATTCAGCTGCACCAGCGACGCCGACAGCTGCAATTGTTCGGTCACTGCACCGGCCAGCTCCAGCTCAACCCCTTTGCTACTGATTTCTTCGGCAGTTTTATATACTTTAAACAAACCTGCGACAGGGTCGACGATATCTTTGTCAAACACCGCCATGTTTTGCTGTTTAATGTCAAAAACCGCCAGCGATAACAACGCTTTATCGGCAAACAAATCTGCTTTGACGCCAAACTCCAGCGTTTTACCCTGCACCGGCTCCAGCAACTGCCGGTTGGCATCACGTTCATTTTGCGGCAGGAAAATCGCGGTATGGCTGCTATAAAGGCTGATCTGAGGTGTTAACTGGTACACAGCACCAACATAAGGCACGGCTTTGTTCTGTTCTGTTGCCTGATCAACACCATAAGACAGGCCTGTTACTTCGGCATCGATCCAACGGGTACCTGTGATCAGCTTTAAACTGTCGGCTAAGTCCCAGCGTACCACGCTGTACAAAGACTGCTGTCTGGCATCAACATCACTGCCACTTTGACCATCCTTAAACACAGGTTTGGCCGTTTTGCCATTCCAGGTGGCCGGAGCTGGCATAGCCGGGAAACCCGCGCCAGTGCTGAAGTCATATAAGGAAATATCAGTGTAATGACGATCGCTGATATTCAGCCCCGCCACCAGTTCATGCTGCCGGCCGGCCAGGGCAAATTTACCTTTGAGGTACACATCACCCAGCTGGGTTTGTTCATCTTTGCCATAAAAACTGCCATACCCTGTCATCCCCAGGCCTGTTACAGGGTCTACCCCGTTGGCAGCACTGACATAGACATAAAACAAATCACCCTGCTGTTCGATTTGCATCAGCTGATAACTGCCGATCAAAGCCCAGTTGTCATTGAGTTTGTGCTGCAGTTCGACAAAAGAGCGGTGATCTTTCACCTGCCAATAAGACCAGTCGGCCGAAGTGCTGGCAGAACGGCTGTATTCAATAGCAGCACCATTGCCATAATACAGATTTAATGCGCCCCACATGCCGCCTTTGCCTTCACTGTGCTGGCCGCTATGGCCAAACACTAGGCTGGTGCTGTCGCTAAGCTCTGCATCCACCACCAGATAACCCAGGGTTTTGTCGTGAGAATAACGGTCCAGATAAGAGTTTTTATCCTGTTTTACTGCAACTGCGCGCGCTGCTAAACCTTCGCCCAGTTCCCCCTGCACATCAGCGTCCAACCGCTGGTCTTGCCAGGAGCCATAACTGAATTGTGTCTGGGCAGCAAAGTCGCGTCCTGGTCTTTTGCGCACCATATTGACAGTGGCCGACGGATTGCCGACCCCCGACATTAAGCCATTGGCGCCACGCACCACTTCGACTTGCTGGTAAATGGCAGTGTCTAAATCACCTTCAATGCCACCACCGGTAAAAGGTAAACCTAAACCGTCCACCTGAAAATTAGTGATGTCAAAACCACGGGCTTTGTAATAAGTACGGTCGGTTTCTATCCGCTCAACATTGACACCAGTGGCCTGATCCAGGGCCAGATTGATATTGGACAAGGCAAAATCGTTCAGCTGCTCAGTGCTGATAATACTGATGGCCTGGGGTGTTTCTTTCAGCGTTAAATCCAGTTTGGTGGCACTGCTGTTTTCATCCACCAGATAACCCTGACTCAGCCTGCTACCTGTAACTTCAATCCGCTCAACAGCGCTGCTGTCCACTGCGGTGTCAGCTGCGGCCAGGCTGCTGAATAATAAAGGTGACAATAAAAACAACGACGGAACTTGGTTTAGTCTGGACATTTTTTAACTCTTGCCATGTTACAAATAAGAATCATTATCACATGCGCTTTCAGCAAAAATGAACCAGTTTTTTTCTTCAACAACATAAGTGGCTGATAATTAAAACAATATAATTACCTATCAAAGGTATATAAATGCTAATTACTCTCATATGCGTTTGAGTTTTATTTTATTTTGCATTAAAGTGCCGCCCATAGCCCTGGCAGAAGCGGCACTGTTGCCAGATTTAGCTATGCCCGCAAAGCAGAAGCAGAAGCAGAAGCAGAAGCAGAAGCAGAAGCAGAAGCAGAAGCAGAAGCAGAAAAATAGCCCAGCTGTGTGGTCAGCGACAAAACAGGGTGTTTTACGGAGAACAGAAGATGAAACTAAACCAGCGTTTCTGGTTTTTATTGCACGGCTGGTGCTCTTTACCTGTCTGGCTGATTTTTACCGCCGTTTGCCTGACCGGTACTATTGCCGTGGTCAGCCATGAACTCACCTGGCTAACCAACCCCAATGCCAGAGCATCTAACCCGGACAATTTACCGGCCCGCCCTATTGCCGAACTGGTGGCGGCAGTAAAGCAACAAGAACCCAAAGCCGCTGTCACTTCAGTGCTGGTGCTGGAACCTTATCTGGTGACAGCAGTGGTGTTTTCTACCGACAAGCTGCCGTCCGCCATTGCTTACGTGAATCCATATACAGCACAGGTGCAGGAAATTAATCCCAGCATTAATTTTATTAGTTTTATGCGCGCCTTACATGGCTGGTTATTGTTCCCCTGGCAACAAAGTTACAGTCTTGGTTATTACCTGGTCAGCGCTATGGCACTGTTGATGTTCGGTGCTTTAGTGACAGGCCTCGTCATTTACAAAAAATTCTGGCTGGCATTTTTAAAGCCAAAACTGCGGTTGAATCAGGGGCGTAAAACCTTATTGGCAGATTTACACCGCTTGGCCGGTGTCTGGTCGATTTGGTTTTTGTTGCTGATGAGCCTGACCGGCCTCTGGTATTTAGTGCAAGCCACACTCTGGCATAACGACGTGGCTTTTTATTATGAAGTGGAGCCGCTTAGCACAGCCCAGGTGCCTGCTCTCAGCGAGCAAAGCAAAGCACCCGCCATGATCCCGCTTGCCAAAGCCATACAAAATGCCCAGCAGTTTTTACCTGAGCTCAAACCTGCTTTTGTACAAATGCCGGAGCATAACCGCGATTATTACCGCATCTCAGGCTATGGCGATTCAGTGTTTTATGATCAGTATTCTTATACCGTCTGGGTGAACCCATGGAATGGTGATATCGCCGACAGCAGGGTGCCAGCACAGATGCCCGCGCTGGAAACCCTGATGTCGATTGCTGACCCGCTGCATTACGGCACTATCGGTGGTTTATGGACCAAAGTGATTTGGTTTGTGTTTGGCTTGCTGGTCAGCGGCATGGCGATCACAGGTTTTATGATTTGGGGCAGCCGCACTGTCAGAGCCAGCCGCACCAGCAGCTCTGCCATATCAGAGGACACAGCTGCCGCACTTACAACACCAACAGCGCCCGCTAAAACCCCAGCCACCACTTTTAATAAGGCCGTTTTATGAGTCGTCGCAGCCATAGCTTTTGGCAAAAAAGTACCTTTTGGCAGAAAAACAAGTTTAAATTCAGTGGCCTGGTGCTTATTTTACCTTTTTGGTTTTTATACCAGTCGATGAACCCGGTGTTTCCGCCTGCTTTACCCAAAGCCACAGTAGGGCCATTTGAGGTGACTGTCAGTCCGCTAACCGAGGACGGCGCTTATTTACATCATGGCGAGTGGGTCAAAGATTATTACCTGCAACTGTGTGTAGGTTGTGTCGAAAAAATCCGCCAGGGTTTTTTAGTGGTCAGCAAGCAAGCGCCTGATTTTCAACAGCTCAGCCAGGGCCACAGCAGTGTGCTGCACGGCACAGTACATGGCCTGCATGTGCATGCCAGTACGCCGGAAAAACTGCAGGGTGGCGAAAAACTCTGGTTATTGCTGGAAGACTGGCAAGGCAAAAGGTATCAGCACGGCTGGGATTTATAACAACAGCAGCTAAAACAGCTGTAGCAAGCCGCGTTTTACCGCGGCTTTTTTGCCAGGTTATTGCTCTTCCTGGTGCTGAGCGCTCAGAGCACAGTCGGCTTGTGCCTATACCGCTCTGCTGCTGCCCCCATAGCATTTAGCTGGCACTCATCTAGCACCCATCTGGCACTCATCTAGCACTAAAGTACCGTTGTCCAAACAAAGCCCAGCCCCTAGCATCGCTGTATCAATTTTGAAGGTTGGGCAAAGCACAACCCCAGGCAGCTAAAGGCGGAAAACAAATGAAAGTATTAGTCACAGGCGGTAGCGGTGGTATTGGTTTTGCGGTGGCAACAGAATTTGGCCGCCAGGGTTATCAGGTACTGCTGGCCGATTTACATCAGGCACAGCTTGATGCCAGAGTGGCCGAACTGCGCGCTTTGGGGTATCAGGCCGACGCGCTGCTGCTGGATTTAACCTCCCAGCAATCCATTGAACAGGCAGCAGCACAGGCCGGTGCTGTGGATATTCTGGTCAATAATGCCGGTATTCAGCATGTGGCGCGGCTTGAAGAATTCCCCGAGCAAAAATGGCAACAACTGCTGCAGGTGATGCTGACAGGGCCAGCTATGCTGACCAAAGCGCTGCTGCCTGGCATGCGTGAACGCAATTTTGGGCGGGTGGTGAATATTGGTTCTATTCATGCGCTGGTGGCCTCCCCTTTTAAATCGGCTTATGTAGCGGCTAAACACGGGCTGTTGGGTTTTAGCAAAGTGGTGGCTTTGGAAAACGCCGACTTTAACTTCACTATCAACACAGTGTGCCCGGCTTATGTACGCACTCCTTTGGTGGAAAGCCAGATAGCGGCGCAGTGTAAAGAACACAATCTCAGTGAGCAGCAGGTTATAGAGCAAATTATGCTGGCACCTATGCCGCAAAAAGCTTTTATTGGTGTCGATGAAATTGCTGCCACGGCTCTGTTTTTATGCCAGCCGCCGGCACGGCATATCACAGCCCAAACTCTGGTGTTAGATGGTGGCTGGACAGCCCGTTAAAGCCCGGATGTCCAGGGTCAATAGCCTGGCCAGTGCAGCAGAGCAGCGTCGGGGCAACAGATTGGCAAGCCCCCTGACAATGGCAAAAAACTCAGGCACAATCAGGGACTTCGCTAAATGACACAAGCGCCATCTATGATCCTGAGCCAGGGCTCTATCGGGCTTGGCAGCATTGCTGCTTTATCCTTGTTGTATTTGCTGGTGCTGTACAGTGTCGGCCGGCTCGGCCGTCGTATTACCGGCGGTCATAAACTGGCGCCCTGGGTGTTTAGTTTTGCCCTGGCCATTTATTGTACCTCCTGGGCTTTTTATGGTGTCACAGCCCAGGCGGCAGTGAATGGCTGGTGGATCCCACCCACTTATATCGGCTCTTTGTTATTGTTCTGGTTTGGTTTTGGCCTGATAGCCCGTATTGCCATTGCCTGTCGCAGATACAAAATTACCTCAGTGGCCGACTTTATTGCTACCCGTTATGGCCATTCCCGGCTTCTAGCAGTACTCACTACATTAATAGTGCTCACTGCTGTGATCCCTTATATAGCGCTGCAACTGCAGGCGGTGTCTACCAGCATCAACGCGCTGGTGCAAAGGCCTGAGCATCCACTTTGGTATCAGGACACCGGCCTTTATGTCAGCTTATGGCTGGCGGTGTTTGCCATGTTGTTTATTGGCCGCAGCGCCAAAGCGCATCAACCTAACCCAGGGTTAATGACTGCCATCGCTTTTGAATCTCTGGTGAAACTGATTGCATTGCTGGCAGTGGGTGTTTTTGTCTGCTGGGGTTTATATGACGGTATTGGCAGCATTTTTAGTCAGGCTGCCAACCACCCGGCAGTGCAGAGTCTGCAACAAAAAGCGCTGCCCACTTCAGTGTATTGGATCCATGTGCTTTTGGGTTTTGTTGCGACTTTATGTTTACCACGGCAGTTTCATGTCAGTTTTGTCGAAATTCAGCATTTAAAACATCTGCATCTGGCGCGCTGGGTGTTTCCACTGTATTTGCTGCTGATGAGCCTGTTTACCTTACCCATAGCCCTGGCTGGTTTAATGCTGCTGGGGCCAGAAGCCAATATAGATTTAGTGGTGTTGCAACTGCCGTTGTCGGCCAATCGCACCGATATGGCGCTGCTGGCCTATTTAGGTGGTTTTTCTGCCGCCACTTCGATGGTGATAGTCGCCACTGTGGTGCTGGGTATTATGATCAGCAACGACTTACTGACCCCACTGCTATACCGGCTGCAACAAAGACCGGTAGACGGCAAGCCACTGATTAAAATGGTAACGTTGCGCCGCGCCTCGATGCTGACAGTACTGACGCTGGGTTATTTGTATTACCTGTTGATAGGCACAGAAACAGGTTTGGCCCAGCTTGGCCTGATGGCATTTGCGCTGATAGCACAGTTAGCACCGGCTATTATTCTGGGCCTTACCAGTCGCAATATTAACCGTCAGGGGGCGCTGGCCGGCTTAAGCAGTGGTGCTTTTATCTGGGCTTATATTTTGTTATTGCCAGAGCTTGGCCGGGCCGGTTTAGTCAACTGGCACTGGCTGCAGCAGGGGCCTTTTGGTATTCAGTGGCTCGCGCCCTCCGGCCTTTTTGGTGGCCAGTTTGACAGCATCAGTCTGGGGGTGTTGTTAAGCCTGTCAGTTAATGTGCTGATGTTGCTGCTGGTCAGTCAGCTCAGCAGCACCCGCCTCAGTGAATGGCTGCAAAGCGGCCGTTTTTTGCGTCGCGGCAGCCCGGAGCGCAGCAGTCAGGACGTTGAACTCACAGTGCAGGACTGTTATTTGCTGGTACGGCGTTTTGCCGGTGAACGTGAAGCCAAACAACTTTTACAGCGTCATTTAAAAACCAGCAGCCCCGACTTTAATCAAAAAGCACCGCTGAATTTACAACAAGGGGTGGAGCGTACTTTATCTGCAGTGGTGGGCGGCGCTTCAATGCGGCTTCTGCTCAACGCCACCAGTAAAAACAGTCAGTTACCGCTGGAGTCTGTGGCGCGTTTTGTTGACGAAGCCAGCCAGGTGTATTTATTTAATCAGGCGCTGCTGCGCGCCACTATCGACAATATCAGTATGGGCATCAGTGTGGTGGACGCTGACTTAAGGCTGATTGCCTGGAACCAGCGTTACCTGGAGATGTTTGCCTATCCAACCGGTTTTGTGGAGGTGGGTAAACCTGTAGCTGAGCTTATCCGTTATAACGCCGAGCGTGGCTGGTTAAGCGCCAGCCCGGTCAGCCCGGAGCTTTTAGAGCAGGAAATTCAAAAACGGCTGAATTATCTGCGCCAGGGCAGCAGTTATAAATTTCAGCGCCGCCAGCAGGATGGCCGGGTGTTTGAAATGCAGGGCAATCCGCTGCCGGGCGGCGGTTTTGTCACCACCTACAGCGACGTCAGCTCTTTTATTGAAGTACAGCAAGAACTTGAGCACAGTAACAATACGCTGGAGCTGCGTGTGACAGAGCGCACTGCTGAGCTTGAGCAACTCAACCAACAACTGGCTGACGCCAAACAACAGCTGGAAGAACAGACCATCAGCAAAAACCGCTTTTTTGCCGCCGCCAGCCACGACTTATTACAACCTTTTAATGCGGCAGCATTGTTTTGTGGCCTGATCCGCGAAAAAACACAGGATCCAGAGATTAAGCAACTGAGTAAAAACCTGGCCGCTTCGCTCAATTCTGCCGAAGAGCTGCTGGCCAGTATTCTGGAGCTGACCAAACTGGACTCAGGCGTAGTGCGCGCCGAACCCAGACCTTTGGCGCTGCAACAGTTGCTGGAACAAAGTGGCCGCGAAGCTCAGGTGCTGGCGGCGGAAAAAGGCCTGCAGTTCAGTTGTTGTGTAAGTTCACTGACAGTACAAAGCGACGGCAGGTTATTAAAAAGAGTCATTCAAAACTTTATCAGCAACGCCATTCGTTACACACCACAAGGCAAAATTCTGCTCGGGGTGCGTCGGATAAAAAACCAGCAGGGTGAACGTTTTGCCCGCATTGAGGTGTGGGACACAGGCCCTGGCATAGATAAAGACAACCAACGGCTGATTTTTCAGGAGTTTCAGCAAGGTCCCCAAGCCGACCAAAAAGGGCTGGGCATTGGTTTGGCCATCAGCCAGCGTATAAGTCAGCTGCTGAATCACCCGCTGTCTTTATTTTCGGTGCCGGGCAAAGGCAGTTGTTTTGCCGTCACTGTACCTCTGGCTAAAACAGCCGCAGTGTTGCCTGCTGCTTCTGCGCTGCCGGAATTACAGGGCAATTTTGCCGGTAAAAAGATTTTATTGTTGGATAACGAACCACAACTTCTGGCCGCAGTGGCAGAACTGCTGCGCAGCTGGCAATGTGAAGTGATGGCGGTGGCCACGCCTTTTGCCGCTGTAAATGCGCTGCAACAAGGTTTTCAGCCGGATTTATTGTTATTTGATTATCATCTGGACCAGGGCGCGACAGGGGTGGAAGTGGCCAGTCAGCTGCAACAACATTTTGCGGTGCAGGCACCTGTGGTGATCCATTCGGCTGACCAGCAACAACAAACCCGCGACGACGCGCAAAATGCCGGTTTTCACTTTATGCTTAAACCACTCAAAGCCGCCAGCCTCAAACGTTTATTGCAGCGGCTGTTAAAATAACAACATCAGGCCCGGGCAACCAGCAGCGGTTCTTGCCGCAGTGACCACAGCGCGCCACAGCAACAATCAGCCCGGCCTATTTTTTGGTGTAATTTTTTAAGCAGGAGTTTTTATGCAGCATCCATTTGATGAACTGGTGATCAATCCTGGCACCACAGCCACAGCTGCCTTGATTTTTACGCCCTGCCCCGGCAGCAAAGGCGTGGATTTAAAAACCTCGTTACAACAACTCAAAGCCGCCGGTGCAAAAGTGCTGATTAGCCTGACGCCGGATGAAGAAATGATGGAGCTGGGTATCACCGACCTGCCTTCGTTATGCCGCGAGCTGGATTTAACCTGGTTTCACTGCCCTATTGCCGACGATCAGGCGCCCGGTCTGGCTTTTGCCGAAGGCTGGGAGCAAGCCAACGCTTTGGTGCACCATATTCTGCGTCAGGGCGGCAAAGTAGCCATTCATTGCAAAGGCGGCTCTGGCCGCACCGGTTTAGTGGCGGCAAAAATTCTGCTGGAACTGGGGCTGGATAAAATTGATGTCAAACAACGGGTGCAGGTGCTGCGTCCTTATGCCTTAACGCTGAAAACACATTTGGATTATTTTAATAAGTTATAGGCTTTGATTTGGAACTGCCGCTGGCGCGAGCACCAACACAAATATCGTAACGACTTTAAAACCAATCACCCAGCTAAAAAGCGGGCGATAACAGAGTAAGCAGCAGTCTTAAGACTGGCATCAACACAGGCAGCAACAAAAAGCGGCTCTAAAAAGCCGCTTTTTGTTATTGAAGGCAAGATAAACAGCGCTTTTATTCTTCGCTGTGCTGGCGCAGTTTTAACTGCACCCCTTTAATAAAATTGCGCAGCACCTGATCCTGACAAGCACGGTAATGATGGTGATCCGGACGGCGGAAAAAAGCGCTGAGTTCATGTTTGCTTAAACGGAAATCAGCCAATAACAAAATAGCCAGAATGTCGTCGTCTTTTAAATCCAGTGCAATTTTTAACTTACGAAACACTATGTTGTGGTTGAGTTTGCTCTCAGGCTCTGGTTGTGGCCCTTCTTTACGGCCGCGTTTTTCAATAATTAACCCATTTAAAAACTGCGCCAGTTCCAGATCGCTGATTTGCACAAAAGCCGGATCTTCGTCTTTTTTCAGCCAGTCACTGACCTGAGCACGGGTTGTTTCCAGGCCACCATGCGCAAAAATGCGCATCATGCTGTTGTCATTAAAATCAAAGGCGTAGCGCAAACGACGTAAAATCTGGTTATTGGTCACAACAATGGTCCTGATATGAAGAAGGGTGCCGGTTTTTCACCAGACACAAAAATTGCCGACACTTTAGCAGATTTTAAGCCGAAAATCCGCCGTACTGCCGTGTTATCATCCGGCCTACTTTATTTTTGCCGCCAGCTCCGATAAGTCTGGTGTGCCCCTGGTGGTTGAGTGGTAAAGCTTTTGAAAACTATTGCCGTATTTGCTGACGTTCAGAATATTTATTACACCTGCCGCGAGGTCTACGGCCGCTCTTTTAACTACCGTTTGTTCTGGCAACAGCTGCAAAGCCAATACAACATTCAATACGCCACCGCCTACGCCATAGAGCGCCACGACGACCAGCAACGCAAGTTTCAGGATGCGCTCAGACATATTGGTTTTGAAGTAAAACTGAAACCTTATATTTTGCGCAGCGACGGCAGCAGCAAAGGCGACTGGGATGTTGGCATTACCATCGACCTGTTGACTCAGGCACCGGAAGTAGACGAAGTGTTATTGTTATCAGGCGACGGCGATTTTGCTTTATTACTCAATACCATACGCGAGCGGTTTGCTACAGGCTGCATAGTGCAGAGTGTACCTGGCCTTACCGCCCAAGCCCTAATACAAAGCGCCGACACACACTGGCCTATTACGACAGACATGTTGCTTTAGCAAAAAGCCGATGCCATGACGCTGGCGCTACTGTAAAAATAGCTGTTGCTGGTTGTGCAAGAACCAGCACCGGCAACGACGCCAGTTTTTGCACTCTTTTAAAAAAACCTGCTGTTACTTAACACATTAAGATATTGATTTAAAATAATTAATCCAGTTTTACCCGGATAAGTCCAGGCATTTCAGCTGCACAGCAAAAAAATATCACCACAGCTGTAACAGTTAGGCTGCAGGCGACGACTATAAAGATAACTCCGGCACCACAAAGGCCGGAGCACAACAAAGATTGCAGCCAACCGGAGAATAAATAATGGATACAATACTGACGACAGAGTGGAGCTTTTTGCTGTTTTTTATCGCCATGTGGGTGCTCGCCACCCTTGTTGATCTGGCTGGCCGCCGCTGGCTTGGCAAAGACCTGATGAAATATCTGAGCGGCGATCACAGCTGTGGCTGTACTGGCCACAGTCGCGGCACTCATAGCGGCACTTAATCAACACTGTGCTGACTCAAACCGCGGCGTTTACTGAGGCCAAGCCGTAGCGCCAACCAGCCAATCCGCTGGTTCGCGCCTCCCGCCCGCTTACTTTTAAATACCCAACTACCCGCGCCGCGTCCAGCCTCTGAGCTTTGCTGCCATCACTGGCGCCACTGCCACAACAAGCAGCACTAAAGGCCAAATGTTGCCGTCCTTAAAAGTGTAAGCCTCAAGCATCACAGACCATGACATACCCTGCCACCGGCCGATGGAGATCTCAAAGATAAGGGTCAGGGCAAGCCAGCCCAATCCAATCCCCCAAAGACCCGGCGTCTGCCGGGTGCCAAGCCAGGGCAAAGTGAGATAGACGGCACTAAAAATGATTGCCGACAGCAGCGCACCACTAAGCAGCATGCCCCATGGCGTGCCAAGCCAGGGCAGCAATACCGCAGCCCTAAACATACCGTTAAGAATGGCGAGCACCAGAATGAATACCCACACCACCAGCGATCTGAACGCAACTGTAACTGTCACAAAACCTGTCCTTATTTTCGAATAAAAGCGGCTATGCCCAGAGATGCCTGTCCGTAACACTGACTGCCATCCGCTATTGTTGCCGGCAGCTTATCCCCAGAACCAGCGGCCGCTGTTGATCAAACCAACAATCATGCCGCCTAAGCCGGCACTAAGGCCACCCAGCATGCCAAAACAGCACCAGAATAGCTGAACGCGATATTGCCGTTTTGCCTCTGCACTGGCGGCAGCTTTTGCCAATATGCGCGGTTTAATGGTTTGCCAGACCCGATACTGCAGATAAACCAGACCCGCGATAAACAACAAAAAGGCCAGTAACGGCGCCACAGCGCCAGCCGTTAATTCGTAAGCCGCGGTCAGCAGCAGGCCACAACCGCCGACCCAAAGCAGCGCCTGATTGCGATAACGCATTAAACGACTGCGTTCATCCTCGCTGGCCGCATTTTTGAGCGCAGCCTTCATGCCAAGCACCACCCCCAGCATGCCGCCGAGCGCGCCAAGCAAAGCACCACTGAACAGCCAGCCAAACTTTGCCACCCCGCTACTTTGTGCAGCCATAGCACTGGCAGTTGCTGCAGCCGCCGGTGGGCTGCCAACCAACAGGGCGCTCAGCACCAGACTGCTAAAGCCAACACCAGGGGCCGTTGTTAAAATCAGCTTGCCGTATCTGGCCAGCAGCTGTTCTTTCAGCAGGTCACGCACCCGTTGCAGTTTTTTGCGTACATTGGCTTCACTGAGGCCCAGCAGACTGGCAACCTGTTGGCTATTTTGTTCTTCACGGTAAAACAACAACACAATTTCACGGCTTTCCGCCGGCAAATCATCGAGTAAATTGCGGATCAATCTGGCCTGTTCGCTGCGTAACAGTTCCTCTGCCGGGTTGCTGTCACTGGCAAAACTTTCCAGTAAGGCCTCGGCATCACTGCCACGCTCTGTCTGCCGATCCCGTTGTTCGCGTAAAAAGCTGTAAGCGCGGTAACGGGTAATTTGTCTGAGCCAGGGTAAAAAACTGGCCGGATTTTGCAAACTGCTTAACTGCTGCCAGGCAGCAATAAATACCTGCTGGCACACTTCTTCGCTGGCATCTAAATCTTTAACAATCGCCAGCGCAATACTGCTGATGCCATTCTGGCAGCGCTGCACCAGGCGGCTGAACGCCTGCAGGTCGCCGGCCATGGCAGCCTGCACATCGGGTTGTAGTTGTTGTTCTATCGTCACTGACATGGCGGGTTACTCCTGTAAAGCCTGACGCAACTGGCTGATCAACCACTCAGGTTCATCCAGCATCATAAAATGGCGGCTACCAGTATTCATCAATAAAGTGGCGTTCGCAATGCCGGAAATTTGTTGTTGATACAATGCCTTAGCTTGTTCCTGATAAGGCGCCGGCAAAGCGCCGCTGGCACCCAACAGCCAGACTTTACTCTGAATGGCGCCCACCTTTGGGCGTAAATCTGTGGTGAGCAATTCATACATAGCCTGACCCACACTTGGGCCGTCAGAAGCCGCCGCCATCTGCAGCACCAGCTGTTGATGGCCGGGCGCCCGGGCCTGAATCGCAATACCCTGGGCTGCAGCAGCTTTGAGTTGTTCACCCTTTAACTGCTGATAATAATTCCTGAACTGTCTGGCCTGGCTTTGCATGTCGCCGACCTGCGTTGCCGGATCACGGCTGAAGATGGGTGCTAAATATGGCAGGCCATCCACAGCCACCACAGTGCCGATACGCTCTGGTGCTGCGCTTGCCAGTGCAAAGGCCATAAAGGCGCCCAGACTATGACCAACTACAGCAGGTTTTTGCAGTTGTTGTTCGTCAATGTAATGCAGTAAATCCTGCTGTAACCTTGGTAACAGCTCACCTTCAATGGCTGGCGTGCCGGCAAAACCGGCCACACTGATCAGATGCAGCTGATAATCCTGTTTTAAAGCGGCCGCAGTGTGCTGCCACACCCGGCTATCAGACATCAGGCCCGGAATCATCAGTACAGGTTTGCCTTCGCCAATCACCTCCACCTGAAAACTGGCGGCTGTATTCAGCTCGGCGGCTTTGAGCTGAGGCAAAATGGCCCCAGCCACAATGCTCATGGTAATGGCAAAATAAGTCCAAAAACTAACTTTGGCTTTGGCTTTGGCTTTGGCTTTGGCTTTGACGTTTTTATCATCGGCCGGGGTGTTGTTGTTGTGCGCTTTGTGGTTTTGCATGGCGGTATCCTTTGTTGAATATGGGTTACCTTAACAAGTCGCAGCAGCAGCGCAGGGTGTGACAAAAAATATGATTTATTTTCGAATTATTTAATTTTACCTATAAATAACAACAACTTAAATTATATAATAACTTCTCAAAAACCAAAATAATCAGCAAGCTCTCAGCTGCTACACCTAAAGTGGTTTAATCCGATGTTGGCTCTGCCGATTCTGCTTCTTTGGTCGGGTAAGTCAGCAAGTAGAGTAGCACCAGGATACCTGCCACTGGCGCCAAGCTAATCAGTTGCCACCAGGGACTGAGTCCGGCATCGCGCAGGCGGCGGGTACTGGCGGCCAGCCAGGGTAACAACACCACCAATGAAGCAATCTGCGTGGGCAAGGGGCCGAGGGCTTCACTGAGTAACTGGGCAAAGGCCAACACCACAGCCACAGCAAGCGCAAACCACCAAAAATCGGCTCTGGGCGTGGTGCCGGTAAATTCCAGGCCAGCCACCACACCAGCCCGCATTGCCTTTAGTGCAAGCTCTGTGGGGGTTGGGTCGCTTACCAGCAAACTTTCGGCCGGCACCTCAAGCACAGCGGCAAGTGCCCGCAGCGACTCATTTGATATCTTCGCCCCGGATTCAAGCCGCTGGATAGTGCGCAGATTCAAACCACTGAGCGTCGCCAATTGCTCTTGCGACCATTGACGGGCTAGCCGTAACTCCCGAACCCGGGTGCTATTTACATACATGATTTCTGCTCCTGCAAAAGGCTTCTGCTGCCCGCTATTATCCGGCCAAATCGCACTGCGCCGTGACGAAAAAGGGACGACAAAACCCCGACACGGACCCGACTTGAGCCCGACTTACCGGTTTTGCCCCTGTGAGGCGAAGGGGAAATGGGCTGTTTAACACTCTGCCCTTAACACTGTGCACATGCACCCGAACTCATAAGCATGACCTGAGCCAAAGGCCCCGGATAACACGGCTTATGATGGCGGAGTGAATCGACCAGAGTTTAATAGCCATCGGCGACCAACTTCAAAGCCATACCACCCACTGCGCTGTCTTCACTCAGGCTGATATCAACTATTGCACCACGCTCTTGCGAACCATAATGAATGGAAAAGGAAGCACTATTTATCGTCAATTGATCATCAAGATTGCTGGCTGGCGACAAGCATAAAATTGCCTTTTTTACCGCAACGGCTGCGAACTCAGCTGAGGCATGCTCCATCAGATAGCTGCATACATTTTTAGCCGCAGGATAATCTCCATGCTCACAACGCTTCGCAAGCAATGCCGCCCCCGGCGTGTCTTTAAAGTTGGCCCCCCAGGACGTTCGAAAGACCAACTGCCTGGTTTCGTCTGGTTTGACTGAACCGACAAATGCCTGAAGCACATCACAAAACTCTGTGGATTGCTCTGCAGAAGCGACCGGATAAATACAGCAGGCCGTCAAAAAACATATCGAAGTTACAGAAACTTTTATTGCCCAGCTCACTATCATCTTGCTGTCACCTCAGTATCACCCACCTCAGTATCAACTCAAGGGCGGGCAACTTGTTACAAGCGCAGCGGCCAAAGACCGGAAGCAGCTGGAGCCGGCTCAGACCAGATAGCGGCCTATTGTGACTGCGTTTACCAGGTCTTTGCCGGTTGATGACTACGAACGATGACGTAATAACAAATAGCCAATAACAAAAAGCGCAGGAGCATTGAAACTATCTCGTTTAATTCTGCTGACGCTTGTAAAAGATAATAACCCTGCAATAAAACAAGCGGAGCAAGCAGGAACAGATAAAACTTATTGTCCGCACTTTTGAAAACAAACTTAGTTGCATAAGCTAACAACAAAAAAGCCAGTGCCAACGGCAGCGCGATAATAAAAAAGTCGACCACAATAAAGGCCAAAAAAGCGGAAATAGGCATAAGCATGTTAAGAAGATCTGCAGACACTGATATTGCTGCGCCATAACCAACAATCACAATAGAAGCAAACGCCAGTGCAATACCTAAAATTAGTGCCATTAAATAACTTTTAAACTTAACCATCTACTTATTCCTTGTATGTATAACACTATGCTCAGCGGCAGTTTGTAATGTGCTTTTCTCTTTATGAAACTGCACTATTGTATTTAAACCAGATTTTTAAAGTAGCGTTTATTGCGTATAAAGAAACCTTGTCTGACAACACAGCTGAAGGTTCTGGTACTTGATTGTTTCCCTTAAAAAACGCAACCGGATTATTTTTTATCACGGCTTCCCAACTATGGTTTTTTCCAGCCACAGATGCCAGATATCGTTTTCGCGCCAAATGCTCAAACACATCACTTAAGGTGCTATTGATTGACACTTTAAAGCTATATGCATGAGGAGCAGCACAATCATCTCCCATACAAACGCTATCCCTTTCTACTTCTACCAAAAATTCAGTCATAGTCGATTCACCTAACGCTTGAATTAAGCCGAGCCGCAAATCGGCTTCGGCCTGAATGAATTGTCAGGCACCATCGGCCGGCTGCCAAAACGAAATGTCCGGCGGCCCGGCGAGAAACTTGCCAGCGGCCTGTATAAAGGACTGGATGTGTGGCTGTTGCATGTGCGGACCAAGAAAGACCTCTTGGCTTGGCCAGGTTTCAATCAAAGTAAATGCTGTCGGGTCCGATGAGTCCTGCAGCATGGTGATACCTCCACAATCCGGCTCCGAGGCCCGGACTGTTGCAACCAAAGCAGCGATCTCTCGCCGTACAGTGTCAACCTGGGCTGGCAATGCACGGTACCTGACGATAACGATTGAGTTATTCATGGGCTCTCCGGACGTCTATTGTGGCGTCTAATGCCCGCCACACACCCGAGTAACTTGTTGCGGGTTCAGCGTCAAAGGCGCGTTGTGCTGGCGTTTGTTATATGCCGGTTTCAATTTTTAAGTACCGATTTTTCCCTAACGAAATGTAATAGAGCGGCAGAAATATAGATTTAAAAAAGTTAGATCCAAAAGAATTTTTCAGCACAATTTTTCCAGAACGAATATCACAAACATTAAATTCTGGGCTTGAACACCAATCAATAACAGCCTTCAGCGTTTTGCTACCTTCAGGCAAGGTTATTTTTTGTGTTGTGCCACGTTTTATAACAGCTATTTCTTTACCGTCCACCAATAAATGATAGTCGCGAGCCATATCTGCAAATTGTTTTGGTCTTGTGACTTCGATTTCCATTACAACCTCGTAGGCATATAACGCCTCAAGAAGGGGCAATAACACGCGGGCTAAAATACGGAACAAAGTAACGGGAGCACGCGTGTTATTGTCCCGCTTACTTGGTTTGTTATGTTTTAGTTGCCCGATTTTTCATAACCAACTATTTTGATTAGTTTTTTGTCCTTGCCGAAAAGATAGGTGAGTATGGTATTTCCCTTGGTCTCATACAAATAAACAAAACGCCCATCTAGGTTGTAATCTTCATGTTGAGGCTTCCCCATGCATGAAATAACATGATCCGATGTTGTTTCCCCAACCGGAAATTTAGCGATATTACTTGGACAGGTTTTACTGTTCCTATCACTTTCCATTGGTTTAATCTCAAAATCTACTGCATCCAAACCCGATTCAGTAAATGTCATCATATACTGGATTGTATTCTCAGGAGTTTTTACGATCCACATTTCGCGCCACGAACGAGAGCCTGCTTCGCCGACAGGTTGCTGAATTACAAATTTTAATAGCTCTGAATCTTTGATTTTTGAGCCAAAAACGTTCTCTAACCCAGCTTTAGCATCTGAGATCAGTTTGGCATTGGCAAGCGACCCCTCCTTAGCTACTCCAGGTTTTATTTGGGATTCAGGTGTAAGTTCTCCTGTAGATTTGCAGCCTGAAATAAGCGCTAGAAAAACAGATAATGCAATAATGTGCTTCATAACTTTCCCTGATTTAACTACAAAGTGCGGATAAAACATAACGCCCCGCGCAAGCGCGCGAGCGTGTGAGCGTCGCAGGGGCCATAGGCCCCGAATGCCGCGGTTTGTTATGTGTTTGGGTAGTAAACAATTGAGCTACCCTCGTTTAAAGCTTCTTCGTAAAACCCAGCAAAACCGCGAAAACTGTCTGTATTAAGTACATCAACCTTTAGCGGCTTACCAGTGAGATTTTTCAAGTTGGCAAAGCCAAACTTTGAGCATTCCGTAGTCGCTAATTCAAAATCTGGATGTTCACTATCCTGAGCCAAAAATAATATGCATTTATGGACATGATTCAATTCAGGATGGTTGTAATCGTATTCATTACTACCAACAAACTCTCCTTCAAATCCGTATAAAACTACTGTCTTCACGAAGCATCCTTTCACATAACAATTTAATAGAAGGCGAAGCGCCCGCAAGACGAACATTTTTCTGCCTTTTTTCATGATTTTTACTCATGCCAAACTAGCGCTTATGT
>FWPV01005353.1_pt1 | contig 25797 bp, 21 predicted proteins | sample 2228371 | NCBI WGS metagenome assembly FWPV01 (sample SAMEA103939776, study PRJEB20133) | metagenome | reverse complement strand
GGCTTCTTCGAGCTCTTGCCGGTGTTGCGCTGCTCCAGCCTGTAGGATGGCAGATTGAGTTCGAGGATGATGGAGTGATGAACCAGGCGATCGATGGCGGCGGCCGCGGTCATGGCGTCGCCGAATATCTGCTCCCAGCGCGAGAAGGGAAGGTTGGAGGAGAGCATGATGCTCTTGCGCTCGTAGCGATCGGAGATGAGAGCGAACAGCACCTCCTTCTCCACCCGCAAGGAAGAAAGGTCAACGGGGGCGTCCCAAAAAGAAGGGAGACAGGCTGCCCTCCCTGGAGGAGATGGCCTCCTCGGGGGTCTGGTGGCGCCTCGTTCTCGTCGACGAAAGGGGGGTGCAGAAGAAGCGGTCGGTCTTCTGCTTCGAGGCGCTCTGGTACCACGTGTGCGGCTCAAAGCCGGTGCTCGTCGTCGTGAGCCGCGATCCCGCCGGGAAGGAGCGCGACGACTACTTCTTCACCACTGACCTCTCCGCCTCCCCCGAGGAGGTGATCGGGCTCTACGCCGGCAGGTGGTCGATAGAGGATACCTTCCGCAACACCAAGCAGTTCCTCGGCGGTTCCGACCCCCAGAGCTGGAAGCGCAAGGGCCCCGAGAGGGCAGCGGGTTTTCCTTCTTCCTCTACTCGCTCATCTGGCACTGGTACGTTAGCACGCAGGGGAGTTCGATAACGTGGCAACCTAAGCCTTGGTACCAAGGCAAGACGACCCCGTCTTTCGCCGATGCCCTTGCGCTGTTGCGGAAGGTTTTATGGGGGCGAGAACTAAATACCGACTCCGATTCGCCGTCGCTCACGCCCGAAATTGCCGGGACTCTCATTGAGATACTGTCGAGGGCTGCATGAATAATCTATTCCCGAGTGGGCATAGGTGATGGATAATTGGCCAGTGACTGCGAAACTCCACTATATCAAGATATGCAATAAGGCGGGGGAGGGGAGTCCCTGGGTAAGATCGCAGGGGCTCCAGGGGGTTCCCGTTCAGCTCGCCCCAGGCGTTACAGCGCCTGAGCAGCCAGGGAGAGGGGCAGTGAAAGTTCCACGGCGTGATATTTGCCGCGGACGAGGAACGGGGCGAGGGTGCGTCCGGCGAATAAGGACAGAGGGGGGGTTTCTCAGGAGCGCCGCCTCCACAGCTCCAGCAGGCGCTGGGCGTCCTCCCACATGTTGATGTTGTTGAAGAGCACGTAGGCGCGTTTCTTCTTGCTCCTGCGCAGCATGGTCACCAGTTTTCCCAGCTCCTGGTCGGTGTAACGGTGCCGGTAGCTGCCGATACCGTGCAGGCGCCAGTAGATGATCTGCCCGGCCTTCTCCCGGCCCTGGAAGGGGTCGACCACGTGCAGTAGGTCCAGCTCGCGGCAGATCCTCCCCGCCTCCTCCGCGTCCCACTGGCCGCGGGGCTCCCAGGCCAGCTGCAGCCTGCCGCGTTCTATGGTGGACAGGAACTCGCGCATCTGGGCGATGTTCTTGGGGCCGGGGGTGAAGGTCGCCGGGGTCTGGAAGAGGACGATCTCCGCGTCCAGGGCCGTGGCCACCTCCAGGGTCTCGCGCCAGGCGGCGAAGTTCTCCGGCGTGGGCTTGAAGGAGCCGTAGGCATCACGGGACTCCTCAGGTATGGGATGGGTGAGGCGCTTGTAGGTGGGGCTGGAGGGCCGGTGGGTGATGAGCTGCCAGGCCTTGAGGGTGAACTCGAAATGGGGCGGGGACTCCTGGCGCCACTTTTGGGCCGTCTTGACCCGCGGCAGCTGGTAGAAGGTCTTCTGGAGCTCCACCAGGGGCAGGGTCTCGTAATAGATCTGGCGGGCCTGGGGGAATCCGCAGCAACCTACCTTGAGCTCCAAGTCAGCACCTCAGCAAGGCCTTCCGTTTCCCCGTTTCTCCGGGCTCGGGCTCGTCACGCACGATCCGCCCGACGCGCGTATATGGTATCCATGATGATTCTATAGAAAGAATTCCAGACAAACCAGGTTCTTCCTTCCCCCGGCCGGATAACGCCCCCCGGGCCCGTTGCCGCCGGTGAGCCGGCCTCAGGTCCCTCCGGTGTCGTGACCCAGGTCGCTCACGGGGGGGAGGGGCGAGCGGGGCCGCAGGCGGAAGCGCTTGTGCTTGAGGTCGCGCAGGAACTCCCGGTTCAGCGAGCGCCAGCGGCTTATGGAGTGGTGGGCGTAGGCGTAGATGACGAAATCCCACCAGCGGAAGCGCAGCCCGAGCTTCCAGCACTGCCAGAGGGAATAGAAACGCCGCATGGAGCGGATGGAAGCCTCTTTCTGCAGCTGGTAGGGGGTCATCTTCGAGGGGCTGAAGACCACGTGGTGGCCGCTGTACTTCGACCAGTCCTCGACCAGGATGCGCCCCTGGCGCCACAGCTCGTCGTAGGTCTCCGTGCCCGGCAGGGGGGTGAGCACCAGGAACTGCACGGTGTCTATCTTGAGGCTGCGCGCGAAGCGCACCGTCTCCCGTATGGTGTCCAGGTCGTCCTCGTCGGAGCCCAGCACGAACATGCCGTGCACCCTGATGCGGTAGGAATGCAATACCTTCACCGCTTCCGCGATGTCCTGCACCGTCTGTTCCTTGCGGTAGCTTTCCAGGGTCCTGGGATTGATGGACTCCAGTCCCAGGTAGAGGAACATGCACCCGCTGTCGCGCATGAGCTCGAGCATCTCGACGTCCTTCACCACGTCCACGCGGGCCTGGGCGGTCCACCGCGCCTTGATGCCGCGCTCGATCATCCCCCGCAAGAGGTCCTTGGTGCGGGAGGGCCGCGCGGTGAAGTTGTCGTCGTAGAAGAAGAAGCTGGCCCGCGGGTTGACGCGGTGCAGGGCCTCCAGCTCGTCCAGGACGTCCGCGGTGTCCCGGAAGCGGTATCGCCTGCCGAACATCTTGGTCACGGAGCAGAACTTGCAGTTGTAGGGGCAGCCCCGGCTGGTCATCACGGGGAGGATGCGGATCTTCTCGTGGTTCTTGATCAGCGTGAGGTCGGGCCACGGCAGGTCGTCGAGGTGCTCCACGCGGGGCACCTCCGGGTTGTGGTAGACGCGGCTACCCATGCGGTAGGAGAGCCCCGGGATGGACTCCAGCGCCACCCCCCGCCCGTCCAGGGCTTTGACCAGCTCCAGGAAGGAGAACTCCCCCTCGCCCCGGATGACGTAATCCGCGCCTCTCTCCAGGGCCTCCAGGGGGAGGAAGGTCACGTGTGGACCGCCCATGACCACCGGGGTGTTGCTGCGCTGCTTGATGCGCTCGAGGATGGAGAAGGCCTCGGGAGCGGTGGGGGTGATGGTGGAGATGCCCACCAGGTCACACTCGGCCAGGTCGTCCCAGTCCAGGCCGCTCAGCTCCTGGAAATAGATGGTAGGCCTTATCCCCAGCTCGCGCTCCAGCATGGCTCCCAGCAGGGGCAGCCCCAGGCGCGGCAGCTTGAACTTGGCATAGACGTGGACACCCGGAGCCTTGGGCTCGATAAGAGCGATCTTCAAGTCATTCCCCTCTCTTCGGCGCAAGCATGAAAGTCTGATGCTATCCCTTACAAGATTCCCTATAACTATATACCCTTACCGGGCGGCGCGTAACAACCGGCGACCTCCGCGCTTTTCCGGGCCCCGGAGAGCCCGGCCGTTTTCGCGGCGCCCCGGCTGTCCCGCGCGCCGTACGGGACCGCGGTCCCGGGGCCCAGCCCGCCCCGCGTCGCTCCCTCCGGCCCCCGTGCGCGGGATGCCGGTCACGCAAGGAAAGGGGGGCGGTCTTCGCGGACGCTTACGGCGGTCAACTTTTCCCGCCCGGAGCCGAAAAAGAGAATATAAGGCGGGAGAGATCGGGGTCCGAGGGCGGGAGCGTTCCCGCCGCTGCGCGCGTGCGGGCGGCACCGATGGGGGCGGGTGCGGGGGACACCGGGCATCACCATGCCGACAGCAGGGGCCCGGCGCATGGCGCGCCAGGCGGGGAACGCCCGGAACAGCCGTTTCGAAGGGTGTCCCGGAAGGGGAGACGGAGGGATGAGATGATGGCGAGGATCGCGATCATAGACGACAACGAGGCCATCGTGGAGATGCTGCGGCGCAAGCTGGAGAAGGAGGACTACGAGGTCCTGTGCTGCTCGAACAGCGCGGCGGCGGTCGAGCTCTGCCGGCGGGGAAAGCCCGACCTCGTCATCCTGGACATCCTCATGCCGGGGAAGAGCGGGTGGGAGATCATGGAGGAGCTCAGGGAGGACCCCGCCACCGGCTGCATCCCCGTCATCGACCTGGAAAAGGCCAGGGAGCTGCGGGCCGCCGGATACATCGCCAAGCCCTATGTCTTCGGGGACCTGCTGCAGAAGGTCCGCGATCTCCTGGGGGAGGAGGCCGGTTCGGGCTGAACGCCCGCGGGGCATTCGGGGCCCTGCCCGCCTTTACCGCCGCCGTCCAGGCGGCACCGGGGATGCGGCCCGTCAGTGGACGTACCCGGCGAAACGTTCGTGGCACCACCAGCGGGGATAGGCGACGGTGCGAGTCGCGCCGTCGGCGGGAGAGACCTCGTGCACCTTAATCTCCTCGGCGTCGATCTCTATGAGGTTGAAGGAGGGGGGCGTATGGCCGCGCGTCCTCCAGGTGCAGGCGGTGCCCGAGGTGATGAGGTACATGCGCGCCAGCGGCCATACATAGGGGACATGCTTGTGCCCGCTGAGCACGATGTCCACCCGCAGATCGCGCAGCACCTGCAGCACGTCACCCGCGTCCCAGACGATGTTGCGTTCACGCCCCGTACCCGGGATGTGCACCAGGTGGTGGTGGAGCACGAAGATCTTGAAGGAGGCCTGCACGGCGAAGCTCTCCTCGATGAAGCGGTAGTTGTGCCGGCCCACCTCGCCGTCGTTTATGTCCGCCTTGTTGGAGTCCACCGCCACCACCTTCACCAGCCCGCTCAGGTGTTCTCCGCAGGCGGCGCCGTGCTCGAACTCCAGGCTTGTGATGCGGGGGCCAAACAGCTCCTCGAAGTGCAGGTATCCCACGTTGCGGCAGTCGTGGTTGCCGGCGATCACTATCTTGCGCGGGCAGGCGAACATGGCGATGTATTCCCTCGCCTCCTCGAACTGCTCCCGGTAACCCTCGACGGTCAGGTCGCCCGCCACCACCAGGAGGTCTGGCTCCTCCCGGTTTACGGCCTCTATGCAGCCGAGCATGAGCCGGCGGTCGAAGCGCGGGTCCCCGCAGTGCAGGTCGGAGACCTGCGCCACCAGGAAACGCCGGTCATTCTCCGCCATGCTCCCCCCCCGGGCTTTTCCTGCGTCGGCTCGAGAAACGTCCCGTCCGGGGTCCCTTCTCGGCCTCCTCCGGCTCCACCGCTCTCGACGCCGCGGCGGTGCCCAGGGCTCCTCCATAGGGGTTCTCCCCGCACAGCTCGCGCGCCGCGATCACCCCGCTCAACAACGCCCCCTCCACGCCGCCCCCGAAGCGGCTCCAGGCGCCCACCAGGTAGAGGTTGGCAAGGGGGAGGCGTGGCCCGGGGCGGCGGTAATACCACTGGGTGACCAGGGGCGCGAAACCGAAGGCGCAACCCTGGCCGTTGGAGGTCAGGCGGCTGAAGTGCGCGGGCGTGGTCACGAACTCCCTTACCGCCTTCTTCGCCGCCGGGACGATGGCCGCTATCTCCTCCTTGATCACCGCGGTGAGCTCCGATCCCAGCTCCGCACCCTTCGCCTCGTCTTCGAAGGCGTGGTAGCAGTGGCCGGGGACGTTGATCCGCGCCATGAGGACATACCCGGGATTCGACCTCACCGTGCACGGCTCCTTGGAGAGGAGTATGGAATCGATGTTCATATAGGTGTCGCCGGTGCGCACGCGGCGCGGCCTGGGAGGGAAGTAGAAGACCCTCTCCGGGATGCGCAGGTCCTCCTGGAAGACGAGGTGGAGGACGAAGGCGGAGTCGGAAGGGCGCAGCTTCTGCATCTCCTTGAGCATCTCCGTTCCGAGGTGGCGAGGCTGGAGCAGGCCGCTCACCGCCCGCCGCGGGTCGGTGTCCAGCACCACCACGCCCGATCTCACCTGGGTGCCGTCGGCGAGCCGCAGCCCTATGGGCACGGCATGCGCGCCCTCCCCCTTCACCAGCACCTCCTCCGCGCCGCAGGAAGTGAGCACCTCGCCCCCCGCGTCGCGTACCACCGTGGCCAGCCTCTGGCTGAGATGGGAGAAATGGCGGCGCGGATAGTATATGCCGTCGATGAACAGCGCGCAGAGCAGCCGGGCGCCCTCGTAGGCGGGGAAGCGTTCCGCGTCTCCCCCCAGCAGGGAGGACGTCTTCCCCAGCAGCGACGCCAGGTGTTCCCCCGGAAGGTATTCGTCCAGCATGTCCTGGAAGCTCAGGTTCTGCCACAGGGCGGAGACGGGATGGCGCACGAACTGTTCGTGGTATTCCTCCAAGCTGGAGGGAAGAGGGGAGGTGAGGGGGTCGGGGCGGTCCCTGAACTCCCCCCGGAAGCGCCGCAGATCGTTGAACAGCCGCAGCAGCCCTTCGCGGCAGGAGGGGAACTTCTTGCCCAGCTTGTCCAGGTCTTCGTCGCCCCCCGCGCCCAGGCGCAGGGCGATCCTCCCGTCCGCAATCCCCCACTCCAGCCTGCGCAGCGGTATCTCCTCCTCCAGCCCAAGGCGCGCGAGCAGGCCGCGGAACACCCCGCCCTCGGCTCCTCCCGTGAGCATGGTGGGTCCGGAGTTGAGTGGAAAACCCTCCCAGTTGTAGGTCTGGCAGTAGCCCCCTACCAGGCGGGATCTCTCCGCCACCAGCACCCGCATGCCGCTGTGGGAGAGCAGGGAGGCGCAGGCCAGCCCGCCTATGCCCGCGCCCACCACCGCCGCGTCGTACTCGTTCCCGCGCAGGGCGCGCCCGGGCTCCAGGACCGTCGGCGTCCACCTGACCGCCAGAGGGCTCTTTTCCACCAGGCCCGCTTCCATGCGCCGGGGGAGGATGACGGCGAGGACGGGGGTCGCCGCCATGCCCGCCGCGAATATGCCTCCCGAGGCGATGCAGGCGACGGATACGGAGGTATCGCCGCGCAGGGCCAGCATGGCGGTGATGTTCGCCGCCAGGCCGAGGAGGAACAGTCCGTCCCAGACCAGGGTCAGGACCCAGAAAGCGCGCCGCAGGATGGGGCTCTCACGCATGCTGTCCGGGTAATCCAGGTAGAGGTAATGGGCGGGGAAGAGGACCCCCTCCAGGGCGCCGTATCCCGCCATGATGGTTAGGCAGGCGAAGCCGCCGGCCAGGAGGTTGGGGATACGCGTGGAGATATCCTTCCCGAGCACCAGCGAGGCCGCCGCGGCCACCAGGAAGAAGAGGAGGGAGAAGGCCTGCAGGATCCCCCATCTCCTCCCCGCCGGCATGAGCAGGAAGAAGAGCAGGAACACCGCGAGCCCGGCCAGGGCTCCCCACCTCACGAGCTCGAAATAGGCCAGCACGGGAAGGGCCAGCCATGCCGTACACGCGAGCAAGAAACGCAACAAGCCCTTCCTACGCATACATCAAACCTCCTTGAGGGACGTGTTCTCGCCGGCTCCGATCCATGTCCGGCCATGATAAATATACCCCATGGCCGGGCCGCATCCCTTTGCCGTCAAGCTCCCTCCCGCTCCAGACCGGCCACCGCGGCGCGGGGGATGTCCCGCAGCAGGCTGATGGAGACGGCCAGGGCGACCAGGAACACGCACGAGCCGGAGAGGGTGAGGGAGAGGGCGGGCAGCGCGGAGGTGAAGGTGAGGGCGGCGCAGGACGCCATGTCCACGAGGAGCAGGGAGATGACGGCGATGCAGGCTCGCCGCAGCCTCCTGTCCAGCTCCCGCGCTCCTTCCAGGAGCTCCTCCCCGGTGGCCTCCTCACCGCTCGAGACGGTGCGGGAGAGGGCGGCGCGGAGGTGTTCTTCCCCCATGACCAGGGCTCGCCGCCGGAAGTTGAGGGCATAGAGGAGCACGAGCACGCCCAGGAGAGAGAAGAACGCCACCGCCGCCAGGGAGACCTCCATTTCCAGCTCCTCCGTCCCGCACGCGTTTCACGCAGGCGATGAAACGATTATAATCCAGCCCGAGGAGGCGTTGATACTTGCCGAGACCGCGGCGGGGCGCCCGGTAGGGTCGGCCGCGCGTCCCGGCTCGAGGAGGAGAAGAGCATGCCCGACGGTTTTCTCTCCAAGACCCAGGCGGAGGTGGCGCTGGACCTGGTGAGCAGGTACCTGGAGTTCGCGGGCGAGGAAGAGCGCTCGAGGTATCGCGAGGCGGACGCCTATTTCCAGCTCTACGAGCGCGCCTACCGCCTCATCCTTGAGACGGCGGAGAAGTCAAAGCCGCCCACGGGATTCCAGGCCTGAGGGCGCCCCGCCCGCTGCCGCGGGCGCAACGGCGCATGCGCGGTCAGCGCGAAGCCCGTTCCGGCGCTCTGCCTTCCTCCACGGATGCTGCTCCTCTTTTCCGCGCGGTGCCCTCGGCGACCGCGCCGCGGCCCCCCGCCGTCACCGCCGCGTTGCCGCCGCCGTTCCCCCCGGTCGGGCTGCCCGACGTTTCTCAAGCCGGTGTGGAGGGCAGGCCCGTGCTCAGGACGCGGAGCCCTCGGTGGCCTCCACGATGCGCTTTCCCAGCCTGCCTTTTCCCAGGTCGACCTCCATCTGCTTGATCTGCTGCGTGATGAGCTTCTTCAGGAACTGGAACACCGCGAAGCGCACCAGCTGCTGTACCATCGACCTCTCCTTGGCGCCCTTCTCGCGCCCCTTTCGGCCCTTGCCCTTGCGGGCCGCCTCCTGCTCCTTTCTGCGCTGCTCCGCAAGTCTCGCCCTGGCTTTCGCCCGCTGTTTGAGCAGCTTCTTCGCCTTGCGGCGCTTCCTCAGGCGGCGCAGGATGACCAGCGCCGCTACGGCGCCCAGCAGCGCCCCCACCTTCTGAGCCTGCTTCTCTCCCTCGGGCCCGTTCACGATACAGCCACCTCCTCGCTTGTTTCCGCGGCCCCGCGCAACGGCTTTCCGACACGGTTTCCGCGGAGCGGCTACAGCCTCCCGGCCCGTCGCCGCGCGGCCGCGGGACGCACGGCGCGGACAGGTGTATTATAAACCGCCCGCCGCCTCACCGCGCGCGGCGCTTCACGCGGTGGGCGGAGGGGTACGCCGGGCCTTCCTTTCCGGCCCCGGTCCCGGCCAGCCTCGTCTTCCCGGGATCCCCGGCGGGGGAGCGGCGGCGGGAACGCAGGGCCGCCCTTACGGCCGCCCGGGAAGCACGGCCGGAGAAGGGGGAACCGGATGAGGCGGGGGAGCGTTCGTCGGAGGAGGGCGTTCTCGGTTGACGATGCGAGCGGCGCTGCTTATCTTTAGGTAGCGTTTCCCTGCGCGTGGAGGGAGGCGCCGACGCGCGCCCCGCCGCATGCGGGGCGGGACCGGTTGACGCGAGAGGGAAAAAGAAGAGAGGAGGGGGCGTTGTCGGACAGCGGGAAGAGCCCCGTGCGGGGCATCCTCGCGGGAGCCGCGAGGGACGTGTGGGCGCGCCCGCTCATGTGGCTGCTGCTGTCCGCATCCGCGGTGCCGCTGGTCTTCCTCTTCTATTTCCTGGTGCCCGGTGCGCCGGCGCGCTGGTACATCCTCCTCCTCACCGCGGGGTACAGCGCCTGTTTCTGCGTGCAGTTCCTCTTCTGGTGCATGGCGGTCTTCCTCTACCGCCGGGATGGCGCACCCGGCTACGGCGAGGCCTACGCGCGCATGCGGTCCCGCGCGCGGCCCGCTCTGCTGCCGGGACTGGTCATGGGCGTGGTGACGGTCTTCGCCTTCATGGCCGCCCAGATGCTGGTGAGCCTGGCCTTGAGCTTCCTCCTCAGCGGCGGCGTGGGAGCGGGCAGCCTTTTCGCGCTCACCCTGGTGCATTTCTACCTCAGCTATCTGGCGGCCGACCTGGTGATGGTGCTGCTCGTCCTGGTGCCCCAGATGATCTGCCTGGAGGGGGGAGAAAAGATAGAGGAGGTCTTCCGCGCCAGCTACGCCCTGGTCCGGGAGAGGTACCGGGACGCGGTAGTGCTGTTCATCGTACCGGAGCTGGCGGTCCGCACCCTCTTCCTGGGCGCCTCCTTCGCCGCCTACTACGTGCCGGGCCCCGGCCTCATCTTCACCCTGTTGCTCGTGAGTATGTCCCTGCTGGAAGGGGGGAGAACGGCCTTCGTGGCCGCCGCCTTCAACCGCATGTATTACCTTATCCTGGAAGAAGAGAAGAAAAGGAAGAAGCAGAAGGACAGGGGCGGCAAGCGGGAGCCCGCCCGTGAAGGCCGCTCCGGAAAGTCCTCGGGAGGGCGCGAGGCGAAGGGAGCTACCGGGGGCGGCGGAGCCGGGGCGGCCCGTTCGGGCAGGTCGCAGGGGGGCAGGGAGAAGAAACGATAGAGAGCACGACGAGCTGACGCTTTATCCATGGACGCTGGAGGGCGGAGCCGGCTCGGCGGCTCCGCCCTCGGTCCCGCTTTTTCCGGACGACCGCTCAGTCGAATATCTCGTGTTCCGGGAAGACGAAATACTTGACGTCCTTGGCGTAGCGGATGAGCTCGGGCCGGAAATCGGGGTGGGCGATGGAGATGAGCGCCCTGGCCCTCTCCCTGAGGGTCTTGCCCTTGAGGTTCACCACCCCGTATTCCGTGGCCACGTACATGACGTCGGTTCGGGTGAGGGTGACGGCAGCCCCGGGCCTCAACCGGGGCACGATCTTGGAGACCGGCTCTCCCGTCGCCTTGTCTATGGTGGTGGAGTGGGTGGCGATGAAGGCGCGGCCTCCCTTGGCCATGTAGGCGCCGCGCGTGAAATCCACCTGCCCGCCGGTGGCGCTGTACTGAAGGTGCCCGATGGACTCCGAGCAGCACTGGCCGGTGAGGTCTATCTCCAGGGTAGCGTTGATGGCCACCATGTTGTCGTTCTTGGCCACGTTGTTGGGGTCGTTGTTGAAGCTGATGGGGCTGAAGTAGATCATGGGATTGTCGTCCAGCCACTTGTAGAGCTCCGTGGATCCCGCGGCGAAGAAGGCGTTGAACTGGTAGGGGAAGAAGGTCTTCCGGGTGTTGTCCAGCGCTCCCGCCTCGAAGAGTTTCATGATGGCGTCGGGAATCATCTCCGTGTAGCATCCCAGGTGCTTCTTCTCCAGCAGGCATTCGCCGATGGCGTTGGGCACCGCCCCGATGCCCAGCTGGATGGTGTCGCCGTCGCTGATGTACTTGGCGATGTTCTCGGCTATGGCGCGGTCGGTGTCGGTGATGGGATCGGGCGGCAGGTCGAAGAGGGGATGATGGTTCTCGACCACCGCCTTCACCTGGGATATATGGTAGAAGTTGGCACCGTGCACGGTGGGCTGGTGCTCGTTCACCTCCACCACCAGCTCGTCCAGCTTGTGCAGCACGTCCAGGAAATTCCCCGATACGCCCGCGCACATGTAGCCGTGGCGGTCCATGGGCCCCACCTGCGTGAACACCTTGCGGTATCCGGCGTACTCCGACGCCAGGCGCGGGAGGTCGGAGAAGTGGAAGGGGGTGTGCACGCTGATCCCCTCGTGCAGCGCCTGGCGGTCCAGGGGGGTGGCGTAGAGGTTGTTGAACAATATGTGCTTCGAGAGCTCGAGTTTGAGGATCTTATAGGTGGGCGCGAGCATGATGAGGCCCCCGAAGGAAACGTCGTGGAGCTCCTCCGCCCGGTCGAAGAGGGCGCTGAGAATGGCGTCGGGGGCGCAGGACCCGCTGCCGCAGAACAGCCGGTCCCCGTCCCTTACCGTCTTGGCGACTTCCTCGGGGGTGGTGAGCTTACGCTTGTACTCCTCTTCCCACTTGTTCATCTGTCTCCCTCCCGTTACGCGTCCCGATCGCTTTCCCTCGCGGGCATTTTCCCGTCATGCGTGACCGCGGAAGTTGCGCAGGGTTTAGCCGGCGCAGGAGACGGCCCGGGTTTCGACGTCGCCGTTATGGGATACCCGAGCGCCATGAGGATCTGGATACACGGCACGGGCGGAAAGGCCGTGCGGCGTGTAATGCTGCAATCCCTGCTCCCGCGTCATCGCCGTTCTCTACCGCGATTCTTTTCGCCCCCTCACGTCCCGCCGAGAGGGCCGGAAAGATTTTAACCCGGGAAGAGCGGCCAAGACAAGATGTGAAGTGTTAATCGCTGCTTGCTATTATTTGCGCCAGCAGCCGGGGAGGGGCTTCCCTTCAGTTGAGCAGGGGCTCCACGTGGTTCTTTATCTTGGCCTTGACGCGGCAGAGGCTATAGACCATCACCCTGGAGTCATAAACATCCGGGCCGCGGCGGCCCGCCGGTAGCGTGAGGCACTTCCCTTCAGTTGAGCAGGGGCTCCACGTGGTTCTTTATCTTGGCCTTGATGCGGCAGAGGGCGTTGTCCACCACCTTGGTGTCGCGGTTTATCTCGTCCGCGATCTCCCGGTAGCTCTTCCCCTCGAGGTAGGAGACCAGGACGTTCCACTCCAGCCCGCTCAGCTTTTCCCTCAGGATATGGATGATCCTGGTAACCTCGTCCTCGAAGATGAAGAGGTCCAACGGGTCCTCGGCCTTGGTGGCGATGTTCCCCCCGGCGTAATAGACGAGGTCACCGCTCTCGTCGAATACGCTGGCCTCCAGGGGGCGGTAGCAGCTCAGGGGATTGTGCTTCTTGCGGGTGTAGGTCTTTACCGCGGTGATGATCTGGCGCGTGATGCAGAGCACGGCGAAGGACCGGAAAGAGCAGATGTCGTTGAACTTGTAGTCCCTGATCGCCTTGTAGAGGCCGATCATGCCCTCCTGCACGGTATCGTCGTGCTCCGCGCCGTCCAGGAAATAGGACTTCGCCTTCACGTGGACAAGGTACTGGTACTTGTTGAGCAGGTACGACAGCGCCCGGGAATCCCCGCGTCTGGTCTGGGCGATGAGGTCCTCGTCGCTCATCTCGTCATAGGAGATCTCCAGATAGTAAGGCCTGGTCTTTTCCCTTACTGGCAAGCCATCCCCTCCTCGCTCTGAGCCCACATGTTGTATATTTTGGGATATGATAAACCATATATATAGGACATGTCAACATTTTGTGGAATAATTGAGGTTGATTCCACAACATGCTGTATTGCTGCTCTCCAGGTGCGTCCGGAGGAGTCGAGGGGCGCGCGGCCGCGGGAGATGTCGGGCGGCGGTCAGGGAGAAAAAGGGGGAGGGAAGATTTAGCCGGGCCGCGCGGCGTCCGCGCGGGGCTCGCGAAGCTCCGGTAGGGCACGGGTTCGCCGGACGCGGGAGGGGGGAGCGGATGGAACGCGCGCTGCCCATGGGCGGAACGCGGGGCGTATACTGTTCCCGGCGCCGTGGACGAGAGGGAGAGAGGCGGCTCCGCGCCGGATGGGGCCGCGGGCCTGCGCCGCCATGGTGAGCGCATGGATGAGGAGGCCTCTTTATGAGGGATTCGGGTGCGCGTCCCGAGGGGGTCGGGGGCGGAGAGACCGCACCGGCCGTGAGGGCCAAGCTGCGCGCGGACCTGGTGGCGCTCCGCCGCGCCGTGCGCGAGTGCAGGCTCTGCCCGGGAAGGGGTGGAGGTATACCCGGTCGGGGGGAGCCGGGATCCGACCTCTTCCTCCTCGCCGGGATGCCGGGCCCCGGCGCCTCCTCGTCCAATCCCTGGGGTTCGTGGTGGGAGACGGTTTATGCCGGAACGCGTGAGCTCTGGGGCCGGGACATGGAGTCGGTCTATCTTTCCACCGCCCTGCGTTGCCCCGCGGCCCGCGTGACGCGCAAGGAAGTGCAGAGGTGCTCGGCGTATCTCGCCGAGGAGCTGCACCTGGTCGGCCCGCGCCTGGTGGTCGTGTCGGGCAGGGTGGCGGCGGTCGCCCTGCGGGACGCCCTGGGCGGCGCGGTCCCCGCCAATCCCAGGGCGGGGGATTCCTTCACCCTCTCCGCGACCACCTTCCTCTTCGACCTCGACGTTGCCAGGGTCGCGAAGGAAAAGGAAGCGGCCGAGGTGTTCTGGAACATCCTCAGCAGTGCCGAAGACATGCTGCCCTAGAGGACTTTCACCCGCAAGGTAGAACTTTCACCCGCAAGGTAGAATGTACGGTTGAGGCAGCGCGCAGAACAGGCGTGACGCCCACCATGGCACATATGGCATATGGAGGATTTTCTATGATTGCACAGGAATCAGTGGATTCAGCCAGTACGGTTTTCATCGTGATCCTTGTTGCTATTGTTCTTTATGCATTCATCGGCTGGCCGCTTTACAGGATCGGCAGGAAGCTCGGATATCATAGGAGTTGGTGTGCCTGGTACCCATCGCCAATTTCTACATGATGGTGGACCTATCATACCGGCCAACCTTGAAGTGGTTCCTTCTCATACTTGTCCTGGGCATAATCCCCCTGGTAAACCTGGTCGCCCTGGTGATGGAGTTCATCGTCATCATGGATATCTGCAGACGCTGCGGCAAAGAGGGCTGGTGGGCGATCCTCTGGTTCCTGCCCATCGTCAACCTTATCGCAATGTTCATTTTAGGTAGCGGCAAGGCTCCCAAGCCCGGCCTGGCTAGAGGCGCTTGGTCCCCAGATGAGCATCCGGCCTTCAGGGAATATCCACCCGCGCCGAATCTTGCAAGACGATGCGAAGGGCACCAGAGGCCAGGCGATCCTGAAAAGCCGCCATCGTCTTCTTCCTGGGTCTAGAGTCGCCGAAAAAATAACGCAATACCTTGCGTGGTAGCGGAATATCGTATTGTCACTCTCCGCCTTTTCCGTCGATGACGATTTGTTGAACGCTTTTTCGTTATCTGTTTTACTTTAAGGTGACGTCTGGTTGCAAGGAGGGCGAATTGGAGATAAGGCCGCGTCTCGAGGCTTACCTGCACAAGTACTGGATACTCTTCCGCATGAAGACCATGTTCATATACATCTTCCCCACCACCCTGGGTTTCGCCTCCGCGGCGGCGGAAGGGGGCAGGCTGGCCGGCTATAAGATAGCCCTCATGTACCTGGGCTTCCTGTGCGGCTCTTTCTTCTCCAGCTCGCTCAACTTCTACGCCGATGTGGAATCGGACCGCCTGCACAACGACATGTACAAGGGAGACCTGCACATGTCCGACCAGCCCTTCGCCACGGGGGAGATGGGCAGGCTCGAGACGGCGCTGCTCTTCCTGCTGTCGGGCGCGGGCTGCGTCCTCTTTTCCCTCCTGGTCAACGCGTGGTACGCCCTGTTCATGGTGGGCTCCGTGGTCATCCTGGGCATCCTTTATTCACATCCCTGGTTCCGCCTCAAGGCGAAGCCGGTGCTGGACATAGCCACCAACGCCTTCGGGGCGGTGATCCTGCTGGTGGCGGGGTGGAACGCCCTCCTGCCCGGGACCTGGCCGGGGTTCTGGCCGCTATCCTTCGGCTTTCTCTTCTCCGCCACCCTCTACATCCCCAGCGTGGCCAACGACGTGCCCTTCGACGAGGCGGCGGGCTTCCGCACCTCCGGCGTGGTCTTCGGCGCGGACGCCATGCTCAAGGCCATGATCCCCATGTGCGTCCTGCTCATCCCGGTGGCGGCCTACAACTTCACCCTCCCCATCGCCTGGACCTTCAAGCTCTTCTTCGCCCTGGCGCTGCCGGGGGCCATCGTCTTCACCGCGGGCATGCACCTGCTGTGGAAACCCCCCCACATACGCTTCAACGCCGGCCTCCTGGTCTACCCCATCGCCGCCCTCCTGGTCTTCTACTTCGTCTATGCCGTGAACGCGGCTCTGGGGTAGCGAGAAAGCGGCCGTCACCGTGTCCTCCCGGGTGCTCTCGTGTTGACGTGGACCTTTGTGACTTCCCGTAACCTGCTTCCGGGCGCCAGGTGCTCCCGGAGGGAACCCACCTTTCCGCCGCCGATGACCACCACGCCACCCGGGTTCCGGAGGCTCCCTGGGCAAAATGGGCCTTTACCGCTTCCCGTATCGTGCATCCCGCATGCCGGGGTTCCCGGAGTGAACCAGCCTTTCCGCCGTCCGTGATGACCGCACTCCCCAGCATGCCGGGGATTCTCCGCGAATAGATATGGGCGCCTCGTGCCCGGCCGGGAGGTGTCGTGTGTGCCGCATCCCGAGTCGGGGAAGGCCTACGGGGCGCAATCGAGCCCTTGAGGCCGTCGCCCGGCGCCGCGTCCCGGGATGAAAAGGCGGAATCAGCGCGGGCACTCACTTCAAAATACCAGGTCAGGGCCTGTTTAGGGTGTAACATGAATTCTGTAAAAACTCTTGACAATAATGTTATAAAGAATTATATTTAACTTGCGCTAAAGTGTGATAAGACCAAAGACGGCGCGATGAAATAGAGAAGGAGGAAGAGGACAATGGCGAAAGCAGTGGGAATCGACCTGGGTACCACCAACTCCGTGGTGTCCGTGCTCGAGGGCGGGGAGCCCATCGTCATCCCCAACAGCGAGGGCGGACGCACTACCCCGTCGGTGGTGGCCATCTCCAAGACGGGGGAGTGGTTGGTCGGCCAGGTGGCCAAGCGCCAGGCGGTGACCAACCCGGAGAACACCGTGATGTCCATCAAGAGGAAGATGGGCACCACGGAGAAGGTGAAGCTCGGGGACAAGGAGTACACCCCGCAGGAGATCTCCGCCAAGATCCTGCAGAAGCTCAAGGCCGACGCGGAGGAGTACCTGGGGGAGAAGATCACCGACGCGGTGATCACCGTGCCCGCTTACTTCAACGACGCCCAGAGGACGGCCACCAAGGAGGCGGGGCGCATCGCGGGGCTCAACGTGCTGCGCATCATCAACGAGCCCACGGCCTCGTCCCTTGCCTACGGCCTGGACAAGGAGAACGACCAGACCATCCTGGTCTTCGACCTGGGCGGGGGCACCTTCGACGTGTCCATCCTGGACATCGGTGACGGGGTCTTCGAGGTCAAGTCCACCGCGGGCAACACCCAGCTCGGCGGCGACGACTGGGATCAGCGCATCATCAACTGGATGGCCGAGGACTTCAAGGCCAAGAACGGCATCGATCTTCGCGAGGACAAGATGGCCCTGCAGAGGCTCAAGGAGGCGGCGGAGAAGGCGAAGATAGAGCTCTCCACCACCACCCAGACCAACATCAACCTTCCCTTCATCACCGCCACTCCGGAGGGTCCCCTGCACCTGGACATGACCCTGACCAGGGCGGAGTTCGAGAAGATGACCGCGGACCTGCTGGAGAAGTGCGTGGGGCCGTTCAAGCGCGCGCTCAAGGACGCCAACCTCGAGCCCAAGGACATCGATCACGTCATCCTGGTGGGCGGTTCCACGCGGATGCCCATGGTGCAGGACCTTGTACGCAGGCTCTGCGGGGGCAAGGAACCCCACAAGGGCATCAACCCCGACGAGGTGGTGGCCATGGGCGCCGCCATCCAGGCCGGGGTGCTGAAGGGCGAGGTGAAGGACGTCCTGCTCCTGGACGTGACCCCGCTGTCCCTGGGCATCGAGACCCTGGGCGGCGTGTTCACCAAGCTCATCGAGCGCAACACCACCATCCCCACGCGCAAGAGCGAGATCTTCACCACCGCGGCGGATGGGCAGACCAGCGTGGACATCAAGGTCTATCAGGGTGAGCGCGAGATGGCGGCCTACAACAAGCTCATCGGCAATTTCCAGCTGGTGGGCATACCGCCGGCGCCGCGCGGGGTGCCGCAGATCGAGGTGGCCTTCGACATCGACGCCGACGGCATCCTGCACGTATCGGCAAAGGACCTGGCCACGGGCAACGAGCAGAAGATCACCATCACCGCCTCCAGCGGGCTCACCGAGGAGGAGATCGAGCGCATGGTGAAGGACGCCGAGGCCCACGCCGAGGAGGACAGGCGCCGGCGCGAGGAGGCCGAGGTGCGCAACAACGCCGACAGCCTGGTGTACACCACCGAGAAGAGCCTGCGCGACCTCGGCGAGCAGGTGTCCCCCGATGACCGCAAGGCCATAGAGAAGGCGCTGGAGGACGTCAAGGAGGCCCTCAAGGGGAACGACATCGACGACATCCGGCGCAAGACGGAGATCCTCATGCAGGCCTCCTACAAGCTGGCCGAGCACATGTACGCCCAGGCCAAGGCGGAAGGGGCCCACGTGGGGCCGGAGGGAGACGGCAGCTACGGGGCCACCGAGGAGGCCGAGGGCGAGGTCATCGACGAGGCGGAGTACGAGGAGATGTAAGGTCGGGAGGCGCCCCGCGCCTCCCCCTTGAAAATAAAAAAAGGAGGAAAGGAGTGAGGGAAATGGCGATCGTGAGATGGGATCCATTCCGGGACCTGATGAACCTGCAGGACGAGGTGAACCGCCTCTTCCGGCGCAGCTTCTTCAGGGGAGTGGAGTCGCCGGCGGCGGTGGAGACCGCGGCCACCTGGGCGCCCGCCCTCGACATGTACGAGAGCGACGACAAGCTCACCGTCGAGGTGGAGCTGCCCGGCCTTGACGCCAAGGATATCGACATCTCCCTGGAGGACGATATCCTGCACGTCAAGGGCGAGAGGAAGTTCTCCAACGAGGTGAAGGAGGAGAACTACCACCGCATCGAGCGCGCCTACGGTTACTTCGAGCGCAACATACCGCTGCCGCGCAAGGTGGACGCGGACAAGGTCACCGCCTCCGTCTCCGGCGGCGTGCTCAAGATCGAGATGCCCAAGGCGGAGGAGGCCAAGCCGAAGCAGATCCCCATCAAGGTGGAGGGAGAGAAAAAGGAATAATCCCTCCCGAAAGAGGTCCTGGTAGCTGGGGCTGGGCGAGGGTCCAGCCCCAGCCGTGAAGACGGGGGTCTGAAAGAGGTGGTAGAGGATGAGCGAGGACAAGAGAGACAGGAAAAAAGAGGAAAGAGAAGAGGAGAAGGCGGTGAGCGCGGAGGGGACCGCGGAAGGAGCCGCGGAGGCCCCGCGGGAGGACGAGGGCTCCGAGAAGCGGCGCCGCGAGCTGCACCACCTCACCAAGAAGGAGCTGGAGGAGATGATCATCGCGCTCGAGGGCAGGCTCCAGGAGGCGGAGCGCAAGGCGCGGGAATACCTGGACGACGCCCAGAGGCAGAGGGCAGAGCTGGACAACTACAGGAAGCGGATGATCAGGGAGCAGTCGCGCATCATCGAGACGGCGAACCGTTCCCTCATCGCGGACCTGCTTCCCGTTATCGATAACCTGGAGAAGGCGCTGCAGTCGTGCGAGGGGCGCGACGACGCCCTGGCGCGCGGCGTGGCCATGGTCCACGAGCAGCTCATGTCCATACTGAAGAGGGAGGGGCTGGAGGAGATAAACCCCCACGGGCACCCCTTCGACCCCGAGGAGTGCGAGGCGGTGATGGCGGTGGTGAGCGACGACCACGAGGACGAGACGGTGGTCGAGGTGCACCAGAAGGGCTACCGGTACAAGGGCAGCCTGCTGCGTCCCGCCAGGGCCACGGTGAGCAAATGCGAGTGAGCGGGGCGGGTCCGGGGGTACCGGCGCCTCGCGGGCAAGGGGTGAGGGCCGTGAGGGCCGCGGAGGGAACCGCGCAGCGCGGAGGTCCCCGACCCGGGAGGCGATCTGCGGGCCGGCATTCCGCGACCGGCAGGCGGAGAGGTGACGCGCCCGGCCTGGAAGCCCTGTCAAATACTTACGAGAGAGGTAGCGGAAGGTGAACGGGAACAAGGATTACTACCAGGTACTGGGAGTCGATAAGAAGGCGTCCCAGAAGGAGATCAAGGACGCCTACCGCAAGCTTGCCCGTAAATACCATCCCGACGCCAACCCGGGGGACAAGAGCTCCGAGGAGAAGTTCAAGGAGATATCGGAGGCCTACGAGGTCCTCTCCGACCCCGAGAAGCGCAAGCAGTACGACGCGGGCGGGATGTTCATGGGCGGCGGCCCCGGACCCGGGTTCGGACCCTTCGACTTCAGCTCCTTCGGCGGGCGTCCGGGTTCGCGCACCTATACCTACCAGGGCGACCTGGGAGACCTGGGTGACCTGTTCAACCTCTTCGGAGGCATGGGCACGGGCGCGGGCACGCGGCGCCGCAGGGAGGCCGCGCGGGGCAGGGACATCTCCGCCGACGTCACCATATCCTTCGAGGAGGCGCTGTCCGGCGTCACCGTTCCCCTCACGGTGACGGCGAAGAGCGCCTGCCCGGAATGCAGGGGCAGCGGGGCCAGGCCGGGCACCCTGCCCAAGACCTGCCCCAACTGCGGAGGCCGGGGGTCGGTGTCGCAGAACCAGGGTCTGTTCGCCTTCTCGCGGCCCTGCCCCACGTGCGGCGGGCGCGGCACGGTGATCGAGAATCCCTGCGAGAAGTGCGGGGGCACGGGGGTCAGGGAGATGCCCCGCAACATCAAGGTGAAGATCCCGGCGGGGATAAACGACGGCGGCAAGGTGCGCTTCCCCGGCAAGGGTGAGGCGGGCCCGCTGGGCGCGCCCCCGGGGGACCTCTACGTGAACGTCCACGTGCGCCCGCACAGGTATTTCAGGCGCAAGGACGCGGACATCCTCCTGGACCTGCCCCTGACCTTCGCCGAGGCGGCGCTCGGGACCACGGTGGAGGTTCCCACCGTGCACGGCAAGGTGAAGCTGAAGATACCCGCGGGGACCGCGGACGGCAGGAAGTTCCGCCTCAGGGGCAAGGGGGCGCCCAAGCCCAGGGGCAAGGGGCACGGCGACATGATCGTCACCGCGCGCGTGGTGGTGCCCAAGAAGGTGACCGCCAAGGAGAGGGAGCTGTTGAAGAAGCTCCAGGAGCTGGAGAAGGAGGACCCGCGGGCCTTCCTGGAGGAGTAGGTGATGGAACATGGACGCGAAAAAGGCGAGCGATGAGCCGGTCTACGTGATAAGCGTGGCGGCCCGCCTGGCGGACGTGCACCCCCAGACCCTGCGCATATACGAGCGCAAGGGGCTCATCAGCCCCCAGCGGGTGCGCAATCGCCGGCGCTACTCGGAGGCGGACATCGAGAGATGCCGGCTCATACAGGAGCTCACCCAGGAGAGGGGGGTCAACCTGGCCGGCGTGAAGATGATCCTGGAGATGCGCGGCAGCATGGAGGCCATGCGCGAGCGCATCCTCTCCATGGAGAGGGAGATAGAGGCCATGCGGCGCGAGGTCGAGGAGCGGGTGCGCGAGGTGCGCGAGAGCTTCCGCAACGACATCGTGCCCGTGAGCCGGGGGGCCATCGTGCTGAGGCGCGACATGAACCCCTTCCGCGGCATGGCCGGCCGTCCCTCCCGCTGAGTCGGAGGGCGGACGGTCGCTGAGCGCTCGCTGACGGGGCGGCCGGGATCGCGTATTACCCGAGGAGGGGCAGGAGGCCGCCGGGAGAGAAAGAGGAAGACGAGGATGAGAAAAACGCGAAGGGAGCCGCTCCGCGGGGAACGGATGCGGGGGCCGCAGCGGGAAGAGAGCCGCTGTGCATGCGGTCCGAGCGTCCGGAAGCCGGGGACCGGTCCCGAGGAGAGGTGATGATATATGGTAAGGTTTGACAAATTCACGGTGAAGGCCCAGGAGGCCCTCGCCGATGCGCAGAGGATCGCCGGGGAGAGGCACCACCAGTTCATGGAGGCCGAGCACCTCCTCCTGGCTCTGCTGCGCCAGGAGGGGGGTACCGTCCCCGCCCTGCTGGCGAAGCTGGGGGCCGACGGCGGCATGCTGGCTTCCGAGGTGGAGGCGGCCCTGGACAGGCTGCCCAGGGTCACCGGCGCGGTGGGGCAGGTGCAGATCTCGCCGGGGCTCGCGGCGCTGCTGGAGGCCGCCCTCTCCGAGGCCGACGCCATGAAGGACGAGTACATCTCCACCGAGCACGTCTTTCTGGCCATGGCCGAGGAGAAGAAGGGCGAGGCGGCGCGCATCCTGCGCGCCCACGGCATCGACCGCGACCGCGTGCTCAAGGCCCTGGCCGAGGTGCGGGGGAGCCAGCGGGTCACCGATCCCGAGGCGGAGGGGCGCTACCAGTCCCTGGAGCGCTTCGGGCGCGACCTCACCGACCTCGCGCGCCGCGGCAAGCTCGACCCGGTGATCGGGCGCGACGCCGAGATCCGCCGCGTCATGCAGGTGCTCTCCCGGCGCACCAAGAACAACCCCGTGCTCATCGGGGAGCCGGGGACGGGCAAGACGGCCATCGTGGAGGGCCTGGCGCAGCGCATCGTGGAGGGCGACGTGCCCGAGGGCCTCAAGAACAAGCGGGTGGTGGCCCTGGACATCGGGGCCCTGGTGGCGGGGTCCAAGTACCGTGGCGAGTTCGAGGACCGCCTCAAGGCGGTGCTCAAGGAGATCACGGAGTCGGAAGGGGAGATCATCCTCTTCATCGACGAGATGCACACCCTGGTGGGAGCGGGCGCGGCGGAGGGCGCGGTGGATGCCTCCAACATGCTCAAGCCCGCCCTGGCGCGGGGGGAGCTGCACGCCATCGGCGCCACCACCCTCGACGAGTACCGCAAGTACATCGAGAAGGACGCCGCCCTGGAGCGCCGCTTCCAGCCCATCTTCGTGGGCGAGCCCGACGTGGAGGACACCATCGCCATCCTCAGGGGGCTGAAGGAGCGCTACGAGGTGCATCACGGGGTGCGCATCCAGGACTCCGCCCTGGTGGCGGCGGCGGTGCTCTCGGACCGCTACATCTCCGACCGCTACCTGCCCGACAAGGCCATCGACCTCGTGGACGAGGCGGCCTCGCGCCTGCGCATCGAGATCGACTCCATGCCCACCGAGATCGACGAGGTGGAGCGGCGCATCAAGCAGCTGGAGATCGAGAAGCAGGCCCTGAAGAAAGAGAAGGACAGGGCCTCGAAGGAGAGGCTGGAGAAGCTGGAGGCGGAGCTGGCCGAGCTGAAGGAGAAGAGCTCGGAGATGAAGGCCCACTGGCAGGCGGAAAAGGAGTGCATCGCCCGCATCCGCGAGCTCAAGGAGCGCCTGGAGCAGGTGAAGATCGAGGAGCAGAAGGCGGAGCGCGAGGGCGACCTGGAGAAGGCGGCACGCCTGCGCTACGGCGAGACCACCGAGCTGCAGGCGCGGCTGGAGGAGGAGAACCGGCGCCTGCAGGAACTGCAGAGGGACCGCAAGATGCTCAAGGAGGAGGTGGACGACGAGGACATCGCCGAGGTGGTCTCTGCCTGGACGGGCATCCCGGTGTCCAAGCTCCTGGAGGGCGAGGTGGAGAAGCTCATCCACATGGAGGAGCGCCTGAGCCGCCGCGTGGTGGGCCAGGACGAGGCCCTGGAAAAGGTATCCAACGCCATCCGGCGTGCCCGGGCGGGCCTGCAGGACCCCAACCGCCCCATCGGGTCCTTCCTCTTCCTGGGGCCCACCGGGGTGGGGAAGACGGAGCTGGCCCGCGCCCTGGCGGAGTTCCTCTTCGACGACGAGAAGGCCATGGTGCGCCTGGACATGAGCGAGTACATGGAGCGGCACACCGTCTCGCGCCTCATCGGCGCGCCCCCCGGCTACGTGGGCTACGAGGAGGGGGGCCAGCTCACCGAGGCGGTGCACCGCCGGCCCTACAGCGTCATCCTCCTCGACGAGATCGAGAAGGCGCACACCGACGTCTTCAACCTGCTGCTGCAGATCCTGGACGACGGCAGGCTGACGGACGGGCACGGGCGCACGGTGGATTTCAAGAACACGGTGATCATCATGACCTCCAATTTGGGCAGCCACCTCTACGCCGACATGGCGGGGAGGGACCGCGACGAGGTGCGGGAGACGGTGATGGACACCCTAAAGGCCCATTTCCGCCCCGAGTTCCTCAACCGCCTGGACGAGATCATCGTCTTCAATCCCCTGGGCATGGAGGAGATCAAACAGATCGTGGACATCCAGCTCGACCACCTGCGCGCCCGGCTGGCCGACCGCAAGCTGGACATCCGCCTCACCGGGCGCGCCAAGGAGGTACTGGCCTCCGAGGGCTTCGACCCCAACTACGGCGCGCGTCCCCTGAAGCGGGTCCTGCAGCGGGAGATCCAGGACAGCCTGGCCCGGCGCCTGCTGGAGGGGGAGTTCTCCGAGGGCGACCTCATCGAGGTGGACGTGGACGCCGACGGCAGGTTCACCTTCGCCCGCGCCGGGGCGTCGGTATATGCCGAGGCGTGAGGTTGTGAAGGGGGCGTGCCCACGCCGGCCGGAATAGCCGCGGCCCGCGGGCCGCGCTGAAGATAGATGAGGGGTCCGCTTTCACGGACCCCTCGGCCCTTCAAGGGCGCGGGCCTTCCCGCACCCGTACCGCGGGGTCCAGACGCAAGGTCAGGATGATGCCGCGATGAAAGCGTGCCTGAGCCCGTGCCGCGGTGCGAGGGAGCACCGGGATTCCCGCCGCGGCTTCAATCACGGCTTGAGCGCAGTACCGGCGATCGTCATCGCTCGAATGGGTCTCGGGATTCCCGCCGCGGCTTCACCGCGATGCAAAGCGCGTTCTCTCCGGGAGATTCCCATTCCACCTCGGAGTCCGTCGCGTAGACACGCTCGAAGCTCCCCTGCACCAGGCCGACGAGGGGCAGTCGCATGCAGGGGTTCTCGAGACGCAGGGAGGCGCCTCCCGCGCCCATGGCGAACTCGCGCAGGTTCCCCAGGCCGCGCACGGCCAGGTGCCGACGCACTTCCTCCACGGGCCGCGAGAAGTCGATGGGGGCGAACCCCTCCTTGACCAGGCGGCGCTGGGCGTCCACCACCAGCCGCGGTATCTCCTCACCCAGTTCCCACTCCAGGGCCTCGAATACCGAGTCCATGAGCCCGGGGCCCAGGACGGTCATGCGGCAGCCGTTATCGCGGTTGGTGATGATGCCGTTCTCCAGGTCCCACTCGCACATGGAGGCGAGCAGGGTGGGGGTGCCGCAGAGGGGACACCTCTCGAGCTCCAGGTCTCCGGCCACGGGCGCGTAGAGGTTGAGCTGGAGGCGCTCCTTGAGTACCTCGGGGTAGGTGGTCCAGGTGGTGGTGAGCTCGAAGAGGCCGGGGCTCACCTCCTCGTAGGTCACGGAGTGCTCCCCGCCCACCGAGGAGGCGATGACCCCCGCGAAGGCCCCCGACGTCTCCAGGATGGAGAAGGGCTTGAAGATGCTGATGCGGCAGAAATCATCCGCGTCGTTCTCGTAGCGGTAGTCCATGAACTCGTACCTTCCGTAGCCGATGGCGTGGCAGATGTCCATCACCCCCTGGGAGAAGGCCGGTATGTCCATCTGCTTGCTCCGGATCATCTCCTTCACCGCGGGCGGGATTAGGGAGTCCATGTACATCTGCGTGCCCCGGGCGATGATGTTGATCACCATGTGGTCGATGGACACGCCTATGGCCTCTCCGATGGCGCGGAAGAGGTCATCGACGGTGTCGCACTCGACCATGGCCATGCGTGACTGCTCGTTGGCGGCCTGTACGATGTCTCCGTTGGTAAGCCACCTGTGTAGCTGGTGGAACCTGTCCGGCACGCCGCAATCGCCGCACCTCTCTATGACGTCCATTTCCCCTCCCGGACGATCTCTGGTCGCTCCCGCGCCTCGCGGGACTCGTATCCGCGTCGAACCAGCGCCCGCCCGCGCGGGGTACGGGGAACGGCTCCCCGGGCTGCCCACCGCGGGCGGCGTGTCGCAGTTATATATCGTCACCGTGGACCGGATCGCTTAAACGCCCTTTTCACGCGCGGGCTTTGCGGTATACGCATATGCCCGACCTTCAGTCCTGTGGCGCCCGAGGAAGTGAGGTCTTCCGCGGAGAAACGGCATCAACTCTCCGCATCCGGTCCACCTGACCTTTATCCCTGTGGGTGCCGGAAAAACGATGTTCTTGATGGAGAAAAGGCATCTTCCTCCCATGTCCGAATATATGCGCGCTCAACCCGCGTTCACGCGCCTCCGATGTTACAATCGGAGTCAATCGGAGGCG
>FWPV01005350.1_pt1 | contig 25799 bp, 20 predicted proteins | sample 2228371 | NCBI WGS metagenome assembly FWPV01 (sample SAMEA103939776, study PRJEB20133) | metagenome | reverse complement strand
CTGTGAAACCCTGGGGGAGACGCCTGCCTAATTCTAACCAAAATCTATTTCTGTAAAGCTATACATCCTCGGATGACTCAGAAAACAAGGATAGCTGGCTATAGGTCGCCATGATCAAAACGGCCTCTCAATGGAGCCCCCCCTTATCCAACATCCCGCCGCATTGTTGAGAGACATCAGACACATCCTGCGGGTGGGCGACAGGCAATGTGAAGAAGAAAGTGCTGCCTTTTCCCACTTCGCTCTCGACGCCGACCTGCCCATTGAGTCTCTCGACAATCCGGCGCACAATGGAAAGACCTAAGCCGTGGCCTTCGGCATTGGAGTGATTGAGGCGAACGAAAGGCACAAAAAGCCGGGCTTGCTCTTGGGTTGTGAGTCCCTTCCCGTTATCTCTAACCCAGAATCGGATATGGCTGCCCTCTACCTGCGCGCCAAGCTCGATGTGTAGCGGTGTGCCACCATACATAAGCGCATTGCTGATATAGTTGACCCATACCTCTTCAATCCAGGGAGCATACCCCAATGCTGCGGGCCATGACTCAGGAACGATCACGTGTACCTTCTCTGTCATGCCAGGGGAAAGGCGCCGCAACACTTGATTCACAATATAGGCCATATCCAATACCTCTATGGGCGGCGATTTACTCACATCGGCCAACAGGAGCAAGGCATCAACAATACCGGCAATCTTGCGCCCAGAGCGTGCAATGAGATCGAGATAAGTGTTTAATTCTTGGACAGAACAATGCTGCCGACATTCTGTCAAATGCTCCGCATAGCCGATCAACAAGGCCAATGGAGCCTTAATATCGTGCGCTACCATCTGGGCATAGGTATCAAGCTCTTCATTACGTCTTTCCAGCTCAAGGGTACGTTGGTGCAAAGTCGCGCCGGTTTTTCTATGTTCGGAGATTTCAAGCTGGAGCCGCCGGTTGTTCTCGGCCAATTCAGCAGTTCGGGCAGCGACCAGGCTTTCGAGATGTTGATTGATTTGCTTGAGGTCATAAGTGGTCTGTTCGATCAGTTGGTCAATGACTTTGGCCGGAACCGCAGCCGCGTAAGCGAGGGCTATCGGCATCACCATACCAAAAAATATATGATAAACAAGGCCAAAGAGTACAAAGACAACCGTTGAGGCTATGGCATAATAGAGCGCAGGGCGAAATCCCAAGACAAGACCGAGGAAAAAAATCCCAACGTGAAATACAAGCCAGACCGAGAAAGGCTCAAAATCTTTCCGGACACTCCCCTCATAAAAGAGCAATATCGTAAAACAAACGAAACCCACCCCGCTGAAGAGAAACATAGCCTGCGTAAGCGAGCGCTTGAGACGTTGAAGCGATAGCAGTGCGGCAATGCCAACGATTGCCATTAAAACGAGATACAGCCAATTCAAGCTCTTGTTCCGACTTACATTTCTTACAATATGTAAGATGATGCCAAACGCTGCCAGACCTCCATAAACGCCTAAGGCCCAGCGAGCCGTCTCACGCCTTACTTTTTCTCCGGGTATATTGTCCATGGGTCCTTTAGCTCTTCAAAACGCGCTGACTATAAAAGACTTGAGGTAACTGCTCAGCAGGTCATACATCTTGCACCGCCGAGGTCGCAGAGACCGCTGAGATGGATGGATGGGCAGACTTGGGGGCAATTTGGCAGCCTTTTGCCTCCGCAATCTCTGCGCGCTCCGCGTCCTCGGCGGTGAAATGGACACCCTTTGAACAGTTACGATTTTTTAAGGGAAAAAGATCCGTGCTTTCCGTGTTTAGCCGTGTACCAAGATTGTAATATGCTTCTGACTCCTACATTATTTACCCGTGAAATCCGTGTCGCTCCGGGTACGATTGGAGTTTAGGTGTGCCAGGGGCAACTTGAGATGTAGAGTATCTCGGCCGAGTCGGTACAAGCTGCGACAATCGGCGTGAATCTGCGACCAATGCTTTCAGAAGCAGAATTACCGACGACGCAAAAAGGCGGCGCAGCCCAAGAGGAGGGCACAGCCTTGCAGGAGAAATCCGGCGATGAGCGGCCAGTTTGTCGGTCTGGATGTCGCCTCTTGAGGCTCCAGGTCGGCGAGCGGCGTCCAGGTGGGGAGGGGTTCCATTTCTTCTGGCGATAGGGTTGGAAGCGGCGTGAACGGGCTCCCATTTTCCGGTAGGGGTTGTGCCTCGACCGTCGTTGCCGGTTCAGTCGTGGGCAATGCCGGCGTCTCCAAGATAATGCCAGGCCACGGCGTGGGGGTGGGGGGCGCTTCGCCGGGCGCGACGAGCCGGATGGTAGCTTCGGCGACGGCGGTGCGATTGGCGCCGTCACGGAACTGCACGTAAACGGCATACTCACCGGGTTCTGTGCCCATCAAAGCCCAGGGCAGCAGCGGCTCCCAGGGTTGCCAGGGTGCATCGTTGAAATCGGGTGTGTTGCTCAACTGCACCTCGATCGCTTTGCCGATCCACATCCCTTCGCCTAGCGGTTCGGCATCTTCGTTCGTCAGACGCACGGCGACCACGGGGGAATCGGTCACACCGGCTCCGTCGTTGATGAAGATCGGAAGCACGCCGGGCCGCGCGCCGAAAGTGACAACGAGATAGTGCACACCCTGCTGATCTTCGGCATAACCTACGCCGATTTCTCGATAGCGCGGATCAACGAAACGTGTCCATTCGTCGGGTTTCCCGCGGAACCAATTGAGAGCCTCGACAGGTCCCCCCAAGCCTAGCCATACGGCTTCGTCAACCAACAAACCATCATTCCAGGCGCGATAACCTGCCTCGCGGATGCGCTTACGATAGTCGGAGCCATCCGTGCCCGTATGGGTGGCAACACCGCGCTGGGCGATGTCCTCGGCATGGCGTTGAGCGGCCTTGGTGAGTAACGTCGAAATGCCCAAAGGCGCCATGCCGCTGCCTAACCGTGTATGGTTAACCAGTCGGTAGAATTCGGTGGCCGGACTCTCCTGTGAAGCAGCCGGGCCGGATGGCCTACCCAACAAAAAGAAGGCCAGTGTTGCCGCCAACAGCAGTCGAGTGCTCCACCGCAGGTTCGATATAAGAGCGCGTCCGGTTATGCCGGCGTTTGTCATCTTTTCTGTTCCTTCGTATGGTGGGCCACGAGACACCACGCTGTGTAGAAATTCATGGTTTGACCCCCGTATTGCATGCCGTGACGGCGATATCAATGTATGCGCCCGGCGTGGGGGTGTTTTCTTTCAAGGCCAACAGGCCGCGCAGGAGCGAAGCGCGACATGCCATATTGTCCACATAACGAGGCCAGGCTACCCATGTGCCGTTATCGGCCGTGGTGAGGGTGAGGTCCAAAAGCGTTTTTTCGGTCTCAGGAAGTGATGCGGCATTCAAGCGGGCTGCGATGAGTGAACGGCGCACCGGTAGATAATGGGTCAGTTCACTCCAGGTGGTTTGTGCTTCGGTGGAGTAGAACCATTCTATAACAGTGTGCGCTGCGTCGCGGTGCGTTTCCTGAGAGGCAATGAGCACCATGCCCGGCCCATACCATAAGGTCGGCCCGGGGCCGGCAGAGCCCGGTAATGCCGCTACATCCAACTTGAAATTGCGTCCGTTGCTGACCGCCCGTTCGATCTCTTTGAGGCGTAGGCTCGATTCCACCAACATAGCCATAGAGCTGTGGCTGAGGCGATTCACACCGGTATCCGCATCGTTGATGATAACGCCGCACGGCCCACTGAGCACGGCATTGAGCACCGTAGCAGTTTTGAGGCCGGCCTTGTCGGCAAATTGGAAATACCCCTGGGCATCCACGATCTCTGATCCCCCGGCAGTCAGCAGCGCCAGCATGCTGCCGGCGTGGGCCGGCAATCCTATCCCTACTTGTCCACCGACCGGATCGGTGGCCGCGCATGCTATTCTTTGCCAATCCTCCCATGTTGCCGTCGCGGAGGTATAGCCCAAATCGGCCAACCAGTTGGCGTTGTAATACATCAGGTAGGTGAGCAAACCGAGTGGCAAGGCCCTCATGGTGCCGTTTACCGTGTACAAGGCAGAGGCCATAGGCAACATATCGGCACGTTCATAGCCCAGATCAGGCAGCGCAGCGATAAAATCGGCCGTCATATAGGCTTGTAACTCTCGTGGCCAAATAACGACCAGATCGGGACGATGTTCCAGGTCGGCATCTTGGATTTTGCCGAGGATGTCTTGCTGATATTCCGTGATCAAAATGATCTCGCGGTTCTCGCCGGCATTGAATTGATCGGTCAAAGCCTGCAGGGCCTGTGATTCTATACCGGTAAAAGTGTGCCATAGCACAATGATCTGCTTATCGGGTCGCCGCGTGGATTCTGTGGCCACTGAGGTACAGCCTGGCAGGAGGATGAGAACCAGGGCAAGAGTCAATTGCAAGACGATATATTTTTGTTGACTCATACGTTCGTTTTCCCTTTGACTCCCTTTGACGATGAAGGATGGATGAGGAGTCGTAAGCGTTGAAGGATATTGTGGAGCGTCTCGCGGAGCAGATTCACTTCTTCAACCTTCATGAGACTGAGCAAACCGAAATATACTCCCGTGCCTGCGCCGCTTGCGACCACCACACGAATCAAGTAGCCGAGCGCCGCCGCCGGAACGACCGCCTTCAATGCGGCCAAGAGGAGGGCCACCGGCAGCGCCATGAGGCTGCCGGCCACCAGGGACGCCAGCGTTGTCTGCCCGACCCGATAGGGGTGCAAACTGCCCACCTTACGGGTAAAGAGGTAGAGCATCAGGAGCGCATGGCTCATCAGCTTGAACGAGTTGGCCAGGATCAGCGCCCACAACATCGGTTGAACGAACAGCGTGGGGACAACGGCCAGGATTACATAGAACAACACCGTCGCTATGCCAACCAGGGCCGGCGTCCATGTATCTTTGCGGGCGTAAAAAGCGAAAATAAGCGGCTGATCGAGCGTGGCAAACACCAACCCCGGCAGGGAAAACCACAAGGCTCTGACGGTAGCGATGGTATCGCCCGGTTGAAATTCGCCGCGTTGAAAGATGAGCGCGACAACCGGTTCTCCCATCATCAGCAAAGCGACGGCGGAGGGAATGACGAGGATCAGGGCCAGTTTCAAGCCCTGTGCCAAGGTGGCCCGAAATGCGGTTTCGTTGGCCTCGGCGGCATACCGCGATAGCGTGGGCAGAATGGCGATGGAAATTGCCGTAACGATCAACCCTAACGGAAACTGGATCAAGGTGGCGGCGTACTTCATCCACGCGATACCGCTCGGCCCGGTCCGCGAGGCAATGTTGAAGCTCAAGGCCACGGCGGCCTGGTCAACCACCAGCCCTAGCCCGATGGGCAGGTAGAGCTGCCCCATTTTGCGCATGGCGGGATGCAAGGGGAAGGGAGACTGCAAGCGTATGCGTGTGCTGTGCAGGCCCGGCCACTGAAACACCAATTGCGCCAGACTGGCACATAGCCACCCGACGGCTAAGGCGCGCGTGTTGAGCACTTTGTGGCCGAGCACAATGACCAATACCACCATGCCGTTGAAGATGGTGCCGGCGAACGCCGGCCGCGTGAAACGTTGCAGTGCATACAACACACCGGAGACTAAGCCGGCTATGTTAAGGAAGAAAACTGCCGGCGCCGTGATGCGAATCATGGCCGTGGCAAGACTCAAATAATGGGGATCAAGACCTTTGCCCAGAATGATGGCGATGCGTGGAGCGGCAAATTCTATACCGAGCACCAGCACGCCGAGGACGATGGTGATCAGCGAGAGCATGAGACTGAATAAATGCCAGAGTTCAGCCTGTTTCTCATCGCGCGTATAGTCGGAGAAAACCGGCACGATTGCCGAATTGAGGAGTCCACCGACGAACTGATCATAGAACATGGTGGGGACTTGCGCGGCAACGTCGAAGGCGCTGACGGCCCCGCCGGCACCGAAGAAATACGATTTTGCCATGTCCCGGACAAGCCCTAGCACGCGACTGGTGATGTTCCCTATGGAAATCAACACCGCCGCGCGTGTCACCTTTTGGGATTCGCCGGGGCTTTCCCCTATTTGATCTATCACCCTACTCTTTACAATGGTGGCTTCAGGCAACTGCTCGGTACTCTGATCGATTGTCATCTCGCCATTGTACACAGAAATAGCGTTTGTCAATGTGCCGTCATAGCGCGGTTTTAACGCGATGTGTACTTCGTGTCCTTTGCGTTTTTTTCAGTGGAGTTAAAGATCAGGTCGCCGCAAGGAAGCGCACGTTTGCTTATTTGCGCGTTTTATGTGATAATCACCTTCCTTGACATCATAGAAAGGGCAACCCCATCGGTCAACCGGGGGAGTTGCAGAGGATGGTTGAAGGTGAATAACAAATTGGAACGACTGAAGGAAATTTTGCTGGAGATGGGCAGTGTCCTGGTGGCCTACTCCGGGGGCATAGATAGCACCTTGCTTTTGAAAATAGCCCACGAGGTCTTGGGTGAGCACGCCCTGGCGGTGACGGCGGTCTCGCCGACGCTGCCGGATTATGAACTGGCCGAAGCCGAAGCCGTCGCGCAGCAGATCGGCGCGCGGCACGTTGTCTTCGCCAAGCACGAAATGGAAGACGGGCGTTTTTTGGCCAACACGCCCGACCGCTGCTACTTCTGCAAAGCGTCGGTGTGCCGGCAGTTGATCGAGTACGCCCGGCAACACGGCTACCGCTACGTGATTGACGGCTCCAACGCCGACGATAGCGGCGACTATCGTCCCGGTGCACGTGCGGCCCGTGAATACGGAATGCGCAGCCCGCTGCAAGAGGCCGGCTTCACCAAAGCCGACATCCGCGCACTGGCCCGCGACCTGGGCCTGCCCAACTGGGACAAGCCCTCCTCGGCGTGTCTGGCGTCGCGCATCCCCTACGGCGATCCCATCACGGCGGAGAAACTCGCGCAGATTGGCCGGGCGGAAGGCGTGTTGCGCGAGTTGGGCCTGCGCCAGTATCGCGTGCGCCATCACGGGGACGTGGCGCGCATCGAGGTTGCCCAGGCTGACTTTGATGTGCTCCTGGCCCATCGGGAACACATCGTCGCCACGTTTAAGGCACTCGGCTATACCTACGTGGCGTTGGACTTGGTGGGATTTCGCTCCGGCAGTATGAACGAGGTGATCGGTAAAAATGGACGAGGCTAGAATACGGGAATTGCTGCTGGATGTGCAGGCCGGACAGATAGATGTCGAAGCGGCGCTGGAACGCCTGCGCGCCCTGCCCTACGACGACCTGGGCAACTTCGCGCGGCTGGATGTGCATCGTGGGCTGCGGCAAGGCCTGCCGGAGACGGTCTTCTGCGAGAGCAAGACGCCGGAGCAGTCGGCGGCCATCCTCGCGCGGCTGTGGCAACATCACGACCGCGTATTGGGGACGCGCGTCCCGGCGGAGATGGCGACCTTCATCCAGACGCAATTGCCGGAGGCGCGTTACGATGCCACCTCGCGCCTGATCATGCTGGAGCGGACGCCGCGCCCGCCCCTGGCGGACGATGCGCCTTACGCGATGGTCGTCTGCGGCGGGACCTCAGACCTGCCGGTAGCGGAAGAGGCCGCGCAGACATTGGAATTCCTCGGTCACCGTGTTGAACGTGCTTACGACGTGGGCGTCGCCGGATTGCACCGCCTGCTGGGTGAACTGGATCGCCTGCTGGCAGCGGATATCGTGATCGCTGTGGCGGGCATGGAGGGCGCGCTGGCGAGTGTGGTGGCCGGGCTGGTCTCTTGTCCGGTGGTGGCCGTGCCGACCAGTGTGGGCTACGGGGCCAACTTCCACGGCCTTGCGCCGCTGCTCACGATGCTCAACTCGTGCGCCTCGGGCATCGCCGTGGTCAATATTGATAACGGCTATGGCGCGGCGGTCTTCGCGCATTTTGTCTTGCGGTGCATGTGAGGTGTCAACGGATTGAACGGATTTCAACGGATTGTTCAGGCTTTTGCCATTCGCCATTTTGCCATTCGCCATTTGTGGAGATGAACTATGAAAATCGCATATTTTGACTGCATTGCCGGAGCGAGCGGGGATATGATTTTGGGCGCATTGGTGGATGCGGGCCTGCCGCTGGAGACCCTGCGCGAACGGCTGGACGCGCTGCACCTGGCGGATTTCGAGCTGCGCGCGCGCCGCGTTGCCAAAAACGCTTTCTCCGCGACGAAAGTAGACGTGATGGTTGCCGATGACGTGCCCGAACGCCATCTGACGGACATCGAAGCCATCGTGCTCAACAGTGAGCTCGCGCCTGAGATCAAAGAGCGCGCCGTCGCCATCTTCCGCCGTATGGGCGAAGTCGAAGCGCGCATCCACGGGACGACGCTAGATGCGGTGCATCTGCACGAATTGGGCGGTGTGGATACCATCGTGGACGTCGTCGGCGCGCTGGTAGGGCTGGACGCATTGGGGGTGGAGCAGGTGGTTGTGTCGCCGATCCCGCTTGGACGGGGCTTTATCCGTGGGGCGCACGGCCAGATTCCACTGCCCGCGCCGGCGACCGTCGCCCTGCTAGAGGGTGTATCCATCGTCGGTTCGCCCGTGGAGATGGAGACCGTCACGCCGACGGGCGCTGCGCTGCTCACCTCGCTGGCATCGTCGTGCGGTCCCATCCCACCGATGACGCTGACGGCCATCGGTTATGGCGCAGGCGCGCGTGACCTGCCGATCCCCAACGTCATCCGGCTGCTCATCGGTGAATCCGCCCCCACCCTCAAGCCTCAAGCGCCGCACCACCATCATCCACACCCGCACGACCACGAGCATCCTCACGATCACGAACATGACCACAATGAGCATGATCAGCCGCACACGCACGCTCCTGAACATCATCACGAGCATCCGCACGAACACGACCAGCTACATCATCCTGATCCTGACCACGAGCAAGCATCCACCGCTCAATCCCCGTCTACCGTCTACCGTCTACCGTCTACTCTCCACCGTCTACCGTCTACCGTTTATCTCTCCGTGCTCGAAACCAACATTGACGATCTCAATCCGGAGGTCTACGAGTATGTGATGCAGAAACTGTTTGCGGCCGGAGCCTTGGACGTTTTCCTCATGCCGATCCAGATGAAAAAGAACCGTCCGGCCACGCTATTGCGGGTTCTCTGTCAGCCGGATGATGTGCCGACGATGTTGGGCATTCTTTTTGCGGAAACCACGACCTTAGGCGTCCGTGAACAGAAGGTGACCCGTTACACTTTGCCACGGCGCATTGACCATGTGGATACGCCCTATGGCCCCGTGCAGATCAAAGTGGCGGAATTGCCCGACGGAACAACAAAGTGTGCCCCGGAATACGAGGATTGTCGTCGGCTGGCAGAAGCGCACCAGGTGCCACTGCGTGAGGTTTATCGGGCGGCAAGTTGCCCATAAGAGGGATGGCTATCCTAATCGGCAGGCCTTATGAGCGACACGCTCCACCGGAGATGAAAATCCTTCGGCAGGAAAGCCATTTGGTGTGCAGCTATGACAATCGGTGTCTTTATCGCGGTTGACGCTAGGGGGAAACGGGGCCATTGAGCGGGAGGCTATGGCCGACCGGAAGGAGCCATGCCGAAGGCCGAGCCGTTCAATCTGTTGCTATCACTCCCTTAGCCCTGAGGGACGCCGGCCTTGTTATGGCAGAGGGATATTGAAAAGCCGGAAGATCTTTTGCCAGAATTCGACCGGGGCGAACCACAGGTAAGCAGCCATAGCAGCGCAGGCACAGATCAGAATCAACAAGACGGCGATGAGAACATAATGCCATCGTGAGGCCGCCGGCGACGGCTTGAGGTCCGCCGGGACGGCCATTTCTTCAGGTTCGGCTTGTTCGACCGGTTCTTGCCTGTTGACGATCATGGGCTTCAGCAAACTGCTGTACGGCGTCTCGGCTTCCAGGTAACGGCGCTGCTGTTCTGCGGCATCGTCCGGTGGAAGCAACAGCGATATGTTTTCTGCTGCCGGCGCAGTCGTGGCGCCCGTCGGCTTTTCCGTCCACGTGCTTGCTTCGGCTTCGAAACGGAAAGCGATGCAGTCGGCCAGGCTGATGACATCGCCCGGCATAAGAGGTTGCGGTTCGGTAAGCAGGTGACCGTTGAGCCGTGTGCCGTTTGTGCTTCCCATATCCTCGACAATTGCCCTATCCGGCAACAGGTGGATCTTGGTGTGCTGGCGCGAGATGCGTGGGTTATCAATGACGATGGTGTTATTTGCCGTTCTGCCTAACGTGCATATATTGTTCTGTAGGACATAGGATTTGCCTTGATTGGGGCCTTCAGTTATAATGCGCAACCGCCGAATCCGGTTTCCCATAGTGTCAACGCGACCTCCCTTTGTAACTAAAACCGAGTATACTCCTATGTGGAAGTTGAAGCAAGTCAATTTGGAGAGGAACAATGGCACACATTCTCGTTGATGCACATCTGGATTTGGCGTACAATGCCATAGTCTTGGGACGTGATCTGCGCCGTTCCGTTGCGGAGATTCGGGCACTCGAAGCCGCGACACCACAGAGCGGACGATCATCCGGCACATGCATGGTCACTTTACCGGCGTTGCTGGACGGGCGGATAGCCGTGGTGGGGGCCAGCATCTTTGTCGCACCGGCTTCCGGGGAAACGCCGGGCCCGCAAACCTACCGGACACCTCAAGAAGCCTATCGTTACGCCGTGTTGCAACTCGATTATTACCGGCGTCTGGCCGACGAAGATGAACACGTGGTTCTCTTGCAGACAGAGACAGATCTCGCTGCGGTCCTGGCTTCTTGGGAGACGGAGCACCCTCAGCTCGGTATTTTTATGGTTATGGAAGGTGCGGACCCCTTGCGTGGGGCGGGTGATGTAGGGTGGTGGGTAGAACGAGGACTGCGGGGCATTGGCCTGGCGTGGTCGCACGGCACACGCTATGCCGGTGGCAATGCTGCGCCGGGCCCCCTGAGCGATGAGGGCCGTAAGTTGCTCTCGGCCATGGCGGACTATAATTTGTTGCTCGATCTCAGCCATTTATGGGAAGATGCCGTCTATGAGGCATTGGACCGCTACCCCGGCCCCCTGGCTGCCACCCATGCGAATCCACGCGCTTTCGTGGATCGGCCGCGCATGCTTTCCGATGCCTTGATCCGCCGTATAGCCGTCCATGAGGGCGTTATAGGTGTTGTCCCCTTCAACCTCATGTTGGACGAGGCCTGGCGATCCAACGCTGCACGCCTCCCCCTGGCACGTGTTGGCGAAATCATTGACCATATTTGCCAGATCACCGGTACTGCGACATGCGTAGGAATCGGTTCGGACTTCGATGGGGGCTTTGGGCTGGAAGCCGTCCCCAAGGAACTGAGTTCTGTGGCCGACCTGGCTCTCCTTGCCGACCTGTTGGCCGAACGCGGTTACACCACTTCTGACGTGACGGCAATTTTGAGCGGGAATTGGTTGCGGCTTATGCGTCAGGTCTTGCAGGGGATGTGATGGTTGCCTTCTGCCCAAACTGTGGTATATTTATCGTCAATCCTGCCGTGTGCGTGAAACCGATACGGGGTTTTGAGCCAACATTTTGATAAAGAGGGAACCTCAGTCCTAGAACGAAGCCGCGGTAGCCTTCGGGCAAGGCGAAATCGTTCGGCAGGTTCCCACCTGCGTAAGCAGGGTCAAAGCCAACGGTACACGGCACGGCGGGGCCGGTCTCATTCCTGAAAAAACCACGCTCGAGCGGAGCGTGGTTTTTTTATGCCATGACTTAGCAGACGTGGCTATTTTTTTACCGCAGTTCACCCTACCCGCACGGACAGTATAAAGCATGAAAATGCGGTGTATTTTCAGATCGGGACGCCGAGAACTTGTAAAATCTCCGCGCCCTTGGCGTTCTCGGCGATAAAATTCAGGGAACGTGCGTAAGTCCTGTATCTGTCAAATCCGTGTTGATCCGTGTCCTATGAGCGTTTATGTCTGTGCGCGGCAACTTGAGTTATGTTATGTAAAGTAATCTTGACTTTCCATAACGCTTGTGTTATGCTCATCATATTGAATGCAATTATTTCTTTTTTTATTTTTCGTTCGAGATGCTTGCCATAACGTTCACATTGTCAATTTACGGTTATCATTGAGGAACATATTATGTATTGTGAACGAGTCTCTGAAGAGATCTATCTCTTTACCAGCGATCGTTACGCGCTCGTTAATTGTATCGCCGTTGTCACGCGCGAGGGTATCATTGCCGTTGACGCCCTTCCTTTTCCCGACGAGGCTAAGCAAATTGCCCGCTTCCTTGAAGTTCGTGTAGGAAAGGACTTTCATTCCTTTATCCTTACCCACCACCACATGGATCATGTTTACGGTCTGTTTGCTTACCCGGACAGGGCCGACATTGTCGCGCACGAATTATGCCGCCGTAAGCTGTTGGAAATCGGCGCAGCCTCGCTCGAAGAAGCGCGCCAGAGCGATCCGGCTTTCGAGGAAGTGACGCTGCGTATCCCCACGATCACTTTTGATAGCGGGGAATTGATGCTGCATGCCGGCGACAAGAATTTTCGGCTCCTCTCTCTGCCCGGCCACACCGATGATAATATCGGAGTTTTTATCGAAGAAGGGGAAATCCTCATCAGCGGTGATGCCGTGATGGCGATTCCGATCATTGCCGATGGGGACTGGGAACGCCAGATCAAAACCTTACACTACATTAAAGACTTGGCCCCGGAAACGATCGTCCAGGGACACGGGGAGGTCATTCTGCGCGGTGAAGTCCAAACCGTTATTGATCGCTACCTGGCGTACCTTGAGGCCATTTACAAGAAGGCGCGTTATCTGCTCCAGCATGGTCGTGACCGCAAGGAGATTTGGAATATCCCCCTGGAAGATTGCGGATTGGAACGGGTGCCGTTAGGGATTGCCAGTCATCGTCTCCATGTGGCGAACATCATGAGCATATACGACAAACTCAAAGCCGCGCCCCAGTAGCGTCCCCGTCCCTCTTCCACGCAGAACCCCCCACGGCATAACGTCGGGGTTCTTCAATCTTTGGGAAAGTTGAACATTCACCTGCGCCGCTAATGCTCACCCGCCTAACGCCTGCCCGACTCTCCGACTACCTATGGACGAATTACACGAATTACACGAATGGCTCGCCCGTTATATCGGTTTTCTGGAGCGCGATAACGCCTCGTTCTACACCATCAAGAACTACCGTACCGACATCGGGCAATTCCTCGACTATTGTACCGTGCGGGGTATCACCACGCTTGGCGGTTTAACCCGCGATTTGGTGCGCGACCATCTCACCGAGCTGGCCGAGGCAGAATATGCGCGGGCCAGCATTGCGCGGCGTGTCTTCGAATTGCGCGCTTTTGGGGATTACCTGCTGCGCAACAAAGCCTGGGAACAAAACCTCTTTCGCCGTATTTATGCGCCTCGCCTCGCGCGTCGTCTGCCCCGCTATCTCACCGTCGAGGAAGTTTGGCGGCTGTTGGCCATACCGGATGTAACGTCACCCGACGGCCTGCGGGACCGGGCGATTCTCGAAACCCTCTATGCTGCGGGGGTGCGGGTGGCCGAATTAGTGGGATTGGATTTGCGCGATCTCGATTTGGACGCCGCCGAGATGCGGGTCATTGGGAAGGGCGACAAGGAACGCCTTGTGCTTTTGGGCCGTCCGGCCGTTGCGGCCCTGCGGACCTATATCGGCGTTGGACGGCCGGCGCAACTGGTGAATCGGCCGCCGACGAATGCTGTGTTTCTCAACCGCTTTGGGCGGCGCCTCTCTGTGCGTTCGGTTGATGAGATTGTGCGGTCGGCCGGCGTAGCGGCCGGCATTGCTCAGACGGTGACCCCGCATTTGTTACGGCATACCTTCGCCACCCATCTACTTGACGGTGGGGCGGACTTGCGGGTAGTACAAGAACTTCTCGGACACGAAAGCCTGGCCACGACCCAGATCTATGCTCATGTGACACAGCGTCGCGCGCGGGAGATTTATCTGCAAACGCATCCACGTGCCCAGGAACCGGCCGCCGATGAGCACGGCACCCGGCTACAACAAAAGACGGAGCCCGACGGCTCCGCTTTTGCCGAAAACACCGCGAGCCCTTAAGGCACTTGCGCCATCAACTCCGTTTCGCCTATCTGATGCTGGAGAAGCAGGCCGTTTTCATTGCCATCCACGATAATCGTGTCGCCCGGCTGATATTCCCCCTTCAACAGACTGTCGGAGAGCGGTGTCTCGACCACTTGTTGGATCAATCGCTTTAACGGTCGGGCGCCGTATTCGGGATCATAACCATGCACGGCAAGCCACTCCTGCGCTGCTTCGGTGAGGATGAGGTTGAGGTTGTTCTCCTGGATGCGCGCACGCAGTTTGCCGATTTCCAACAGCACAATCTGCCGGATGTCATCGTGGTTGAGCGCGCGGAACACAATCACGTTGTCGACGCGGTTGAGGAACTCGGGGCGGAACAGTTTGCGCAGCTTATTCATGAGCTTTTGACTCATATCTTTATAGGCCTGTTCGGCGTCGGTTTCCAATGTTTCCAAGGCGAAGCCGAGCTTCCCCTGACGCATGATCTCCTCGGCGCCCACGTTCGAAGTCATGATGATGAGCGTATTGCGGAAGTCAACCTTGTGGCCTTTGGCGTCGCTTAACACGCCCTCCTCCATGATTTGGAGCAACATATTGAAGGCGTCGGGGTGCGCTTTCTCGATCTCGTCAAAGATCACGATCGAATAAGGCCGTCGGCGAATCGCCTCGGTCAGTTGGCCGGCATCCTCGTAGCCGACGTAGCCAGGCGGCGCGCCTACCAGGCGGGCCACCGAGTGCCGCTCCATGAATTCCGACATGTCGAATTGGAGCAGGGCATCCTCGCTGCCGAAGAGGAACGTCGCCAGGGCTTTGGCCAGCTCGGTTTTGCCGACACCGGTCGGTCCCAGGAAAATGAAAGAGCCGATCGGTCGGCGAGGGTCTTTCAGGCCGGCACGCGCACGCCGCACGGCATTGGCTACCCGCGCAATGGCCTCATCTTGTCCAACAATACGCTGACGCAGCGCATTTTCCATCTCCAACAAACGGCGGGATTCTTCTTCGGCGATTTGGGCTATGGGGATGCCCGTCCACATGGCGATGATCTCCGCCACATCTTCAGGGTAGACGGTGAGTCTATTCTCCTCCTGGCTCTGGAGCTGGCGGAGTTCCATCATCCTGTTCTCCAGTCGTTTTTCCTCAACGATCAAGGCTTGCGCTTCGGCATCTTTCCGCTGGGCTTCTAACTGGGCGCGCTTGAGTCGCAGGTCTTGCAGTTGCTCGAAGACTTCCCGCAGTTCGATGGAAACCGGGGACTTGTACATCTTGACCCGCGATGCGCCTTCGTCCATCACATCAATTGCTTTGTCCGGCAGGAAACGATCGGGCACATAGCGCGCCGAGAGACGGGCGGCCGCTTGCAGAGCTTCATCGCTGATGTGTAGATTGTGATGCAATTCGTAAGCATGCTTGATGCCCCGCAAAATATCAATGGTCTGTTCGACGGTCGGTTCATCCACCAATACCGGCTGGAAACGCCGCTCCAAGGCCGGGTCGGATTCGATGTGTTTGCGGTACTCTTCTAACGTGGTGGCCCCGATACATTGCAGCTCCCCGCGCGCCAACGCCGGTTTCAGGATGTTCGCCGCGTCCATGGAGGAGCCCGCCGAACCGGCCCCCACCAGCATGTGGACTTCGTCAATGAACACGATGGCATTGCTCCCTTTGAGTTCGTGGATGACTTTCTTCAGCCGTTCCTCGAACTGACCCCGGTACATGGTCCCTGCTACCAGCGCGCCGATATCTAACTGCACGACGCGCTTGCCCAGGATGGGGCCGGGCACCCCCCCGGATACGATACGCTGGGCCAATCCCTCGACGATGGCGGTTTTGCCGACGCCGGGTTCGCCGATCAAAGCCGGATTATTTTTCGTGCGGCGGGCGAGAATTTGGATGACGCGCTCGATCTCTGTTTGCCGTCCGATCACCGGATCGAGTTTGGACTCCTCGGCCAGGCTGGTCAAATCCACGGCCACTTGCGCCAGCAGGGAGTCCGGCTGGAAGCCGCGTCCTGTACTGCGTGCCGTCAGCGGGCGGCGTCCTGCCGGTTCGGGGGTCTGGCTGGGCATCACACGCTCCACACGCCGACGTATGGCTTCGACAGAGAGGCCGGCTTGGGTCAGGACGGCAATGATGACGCCTTCGTGTTGTTGCAGCAGCGCCAGCAAGAGATGCTGGGTATCGACGATCGGACTTTGATATTGCGAGGCTTGCTCAATGGCCATCTGGATGAGGGTTTTGGTAGATTGGCGTAGTTCGGGTTCTGCTCCGGTGAGAGGAGCGGCACTGGAAAGCCGGGCCACGGTTTGTTGCGCTTGCACGGCACGCAATCCCATATCCCGCAGGACGCGCCCGGCGATCCCCTCGCCTTCCAGCATCAAGCCGAGCAAAATGTGCTCAGGCCCGATGGTCGCATGCCGCATGCGCGTTGCTTCTATCTGGGCAAAGCGCAGAACCTCCTGGGCTGCCGGTGTGAACTTTTCCAGTGGATCAACCATACCATTATCCTTCGCTCTGTCCCGCGACTGTGGTTATCCTGGGCGCACGGTAAATCTTCTTTATTGTAGCAGTCAGAAGCATATTACAGTTTTGGTACACGGATGAACACGGAAAGCACGGATTTTTTCCTTAAAAAATCCATAGAATCCGTCAAATCCGGGTACAATTCTTGAGCCGTTTATTGCAGAACCATCTTGACCAGTACAGTAAATCTTCTTTATTCCTGCCGGCAGACTAAACAGATTTAGCCGCTGCTGGACTGTAGTAAATCGGTTAAAAAATCCGCCAGCGTTGCCGTTGTCCTAACGTTAGATGCCAGAGCCCTTTTGTGCTTTCTCTTGACCCCATTATACACAAAAACGAAGAGAAAATAAAGGGTTAGACGAAAAATTAGGGCTTATCACTCCTGTCACCAAAGGAGGCACGCAGTGACGATCTCGGTCGTTTTGGGGCGTCGTAACGGCTCAAAGGGCTCCTGCCTCCAGACGGCGATCGGTATGTACAAAAAGCACGGGGTTTTATCCCCGTGCTTGTGGCCGTATAGGGATGATGCCTGCTTAACGAACGGCCTGCAGGATCAAAGCTGTGAACTCTTCCCACTCTTCGGCGAATAGATGGAGGGTGATGTTCGACAGCTCGATATGATATAGCTCCTCGTCTGTTTCCGGGTCGTTAGATACCCAGACGACGTAGTTCTCGGTTTCGCCAAGGGTTTGCACTTTAAGGTCGTTATTCATCGTTTACCTCTCTTTATGGTTAGTGAATGACAAAATGGATGTTTGATTTTATGTATTCTACCGCCGATTTTTGTTATGGGAATTGGCTCCGCCGTTATGGCGGCCATCTTCGCGCCGCCCGCTGCCACCGGCACGCGGGGCATCTTGGGCCCGCGCCTGTTCCAGTGTCCAGCCTTCCAAAACGGCGCGCCGTGACAAGCGGATTTTGCCTTCCGGGCTGATGTCGGTGATCATCACCAGCACTTCGTCGCCGATATTGACCACGTCGGAAACTTGGTTGACGCGGGTGTCGGAGAGCTGGGAAATATGCACCATACCATCAATCCCCGGCAGAATTTCGACGAAGACGCCGAAATCGGCAAGCCGCACGACTTTGCCTGTATAAATTTTGCCTTGCTGGGGTGTTTCCATCATGGCCTGGATGTATTGTAACGCCTTTTCCGCTCCGTCGCCACCGGTCGAAGCAATGAAGACCGTGCCGTCTTCTTCCACATCGATCTTGACCGCATAATCTGCCTGCAGGGCGCGAATCGTTTTACCACCCGGCCCGATCAGCGCACCGATCTTCTCCGGGTCAATGACGGTCGTGAGCATCCTGGGCGCATAGGGGGACAATTCCTTGCGCGGCGTCGGGATGGTCGCTTCGATCACATCAATGATCTGTTCGCGCGCCTGTTTGGCCTGCGCCAACGCTTCGCTGAGGATCTCGCGTGTGACCCCTTTGATCTTGATGTCCATTTGCAGCGCAGTGATGCCGCTACGTGTTCCGGTCACTTTGAAATCCATGTCCCCCAGGTGATCTTCCATCCCCTGAATATCGGTGAGCACGCGGTAGCGTGTGCCATCGCTCACCAATCCCATGGCGATACCGCCGACAGGAGCTTTGATGGGCACCCCTGCATCCATCAATGCCAGCGTGCTGCCGCACGTTGAAGCCATGGAGGTGCTGCCGTTCGAGGCCATCACTTCGCTGACGACACGGATGGTGTAGGGGAACTCTTCTTTCGGTGGGATGACGGGCAGGAGCGCGCGTTCTGCCAGCGCGCCATGACCGATTTCGCGCCGCCGTGGGCCACGCAAAGGATAAGCCTCGCCGGTGGAGAAGGGCGGGAAGTTGTAGTGGTGGATATAGCGTTTGGTTTCCTCCGGGAAAAGATCGTCAATCTCTTGCTCTTCGTTAGGCATTCCCAGGGTCACCAGGCTGAGCACCTGCGTCTCGCCACGGGTAAATAAGCCGCTACCGTGCGGGCGCGGCACCAGATGCACTTCGGCATCCAGGGGGCGGATGGTGCGTTGGTCGCGGCCATCGGGCCGGATATTGTCGTCCAGAATGCGGCGGCGCACCACGGCCTTGAGGGCTTCCTCGAAGGCTTCGGCGATTTGTGCCGCCGTCCAGCCCTCCTTTTCCGCTTCGGCGGCCAATTGCGCTTTGATCTCGTCCCGCAAGGCATCCACCGCTTCGATGCGCTCGCCTTTCAAGGGCGTAGTGGCCAGCAGGGCGCGGATCGGCTCGGTTGCCAGGTCGGCGACGCGGATTTTGAGAGCTTCCGGCAATTGGAAGGACACATAAGCACTCTTGGGCTTGCCGAGCGCCGCGCGCATTTCGTTTTGGAGGCGGATGACGTTTTGCATGGACTGATGCGCCAATTCGATGGCCTCCACCATCAACGCTTCTTCGATTTCATTGGCGCCGGCTTCTACCATAATGATTGCATCGGCGCTCCCGGCGACCCGCAAATCCAGGCTGCTGTTTTTCATCTGCGTGATGGTGGGATTGACGACCAAAGCCCCATCAATATAGCCGATGCGGACTGCGCCGACCGGCCCATCAAAGGGGATCTCGGAGATCATCAGGGCGGCAGAGGCGGCAATGACGCTCAGAATGTCGGCGTAGTTATCCTCATCCTGGGAAAGTGAGGTCACGATGACTTGCACATCGTTGCGCATATCCTTGGGGAAGAGCGGCCGCAAGGGACGATCAATGAGCCGTCCGGTCAACGTGGCCTGCTCCGAGGGTTTACCTTCACGTCGGAAGAATGAACCGGGGATACGGCCAACGGCGTAAAGCCGTTCCTCGAAGTCGACCGTGAGCGGGAAAAAGTCGGCATCCTCACGCGGCGTACGGCCCATCGTGGCGGTTGCCAAGACGACCGTGTCACCGCTGCGGGCAACCACTGCCCCGCCTGCCAGGCGCGCGATTTTGCCGGTCGCCAGGGTGATCGTACGGTCACCCAACGTTGTTGTAAAGACATGTTCTTCTAACACTGTTTCCTCCTGCTATGTCGGCCTGGCCGAGGCGCGTGGTTGCCGGATATCGAAGGACAGGAACTGGGGGCTGTTGTGCACTCTGCCGAAAACGGCCCCAGCGTTCACAGAGGAAGGTCAAACTGCATTCGCTCTGTGCTCTGTGGTGAAGACTTTCATCCAATCACCGGTGAACGACCGGTTCATGATGAATTCTTCGCGTTGCACCTCAAACCCCAATCCCCACCTTTGCCATCGGTAGACAAGACACGATCCTCGGTTGCGCCGGATTGGTTGATATTTTAGTAACAGACAAACGAGTAGATGGGGCATTCACATCTACTCGTTTGACATGGTTGAGCGGTGAACCGAACTTTTATTTGCGCAGACCCAGGCGTTGGATGAGATTGCGGTAGCGCTCCAGGTCCACCTTTTGCAGATAGGCCAACTGCCGACGCCGTTGTCCTACCATCTTGAGCAGCCCCCGCCGGGAGCTTTCGTCGTGCTTGTGGACCTGTAGATGTTCGGTCAGGTTATTGATCCGGTGGGTCAAAAGCGCGATTTGCACTTCGGGCGACCCGGTATCGTTTTCCGCTATGGCATACTCCTTAATGATATCTTGTTTTTCTTCTTTGCCTAACACCCCTATTTACTCCTTTTCGAGAACCGACCGAGCGTTTTCTGCCTTCGTTTCGGCCAGTGGTCAACGATGCAATGCAGTATACCATAGTCAGTGTTTTTCGCAAGAGGTGACAGGATGGCAAGAGGCAAGGTGCCGGGCAAGGATTCAGTCCGCGGCTTTTGGCGCTCGGCGCCGATATTCAACTTTGGTATCCGCTGGTATAATCGGAGTCAGAACTTACGCCAGTTACCCGAATTTTACCGTTGAGAACGCAGAGAGGTTATAATCTCTCACTGTCCTCCGCAGTAAAAAATGGCTGCGTCTGCGTAAGGCTTAAGATCATTTCGCATTCCAGGAGTATAGCATGCCTGACGTAATCACTCTGACGCTAGATGCGATGGCCCACGGTGGTGAGGCGATCGGACACCATGAAGGGCGCGCGATTTTTGTGCCGTATGCCATTCCCGGCGAGCGGGTGCGGGTTGAAATTGTGGATGAACGAGAGCGGTATGCGCGGGCTCGCCTGCTGGAAGTCCTTGAGCCTTCGCCGGCGCGTGTCGCGCCGCCTTGCCCGTACTTTGGGCCGGAGGCCTGCGGGGGCTGTCAGTGGCAACACATTGATTATGCGGTGCAAGCGCGTATTAAGGGGTTGGTGGTGAGGGATCAGTTCCGGCGTGTCGGCAAATTCGAGACGCCACCGATCCTTGAGCCGCTTCCCGATGAGACGGGATGGGAATATCGTAACCACGCCCTCTTTCACACCGACGCGGAAGGGCGTTTGGGGTTTCTCGCCCCCCATAGCCATACCGTATATCCCATTACCGATTGTTTGATCCTGCATCCGTTGCTCAACGACCTTTTGCACTCGCTGGACATGGTCTATCCTGAATTGGAATGGCTGGAATTGCGCGCCGGCACTGCTACCGGTGATCTCATGCTCGTTTTGCAAGCTGTGGAAGAAGAATCGCCGGAATTGGAAGTGGATTTTCCGCTTTCGGTTGTACAAGTCCGCCATGATGATGCCATCGCGCCCCTTATCGGTTTGGACTATATCGTCGAGGCGGTCCACGAGCGTGAATTCCGCATTTCGGCCACGAGTTTCTATCAGGTCAATACTGCGCAGGCCGCGCAATTGGTCAATGTGGTGCTGGGAGCATTGGAACCGCGCGGCTATGAGAAAGTGCTGGATGCCTATTGTGGGGTGGGGCTGTTTACGGCCTTCTTGAGCGAGGAAGCCGGCTTTGTGACCGGCATCGAGGCGCATCCGGCGGCGGTGGCGGACGCGCGGCACAACCTGGCGGGGGCGGATAACGTCACGATCCTGCAAGGGACAGTCGAGGCTGTGCTGTCAACCGTAGAGCACAAGCTGGATGCAGCGGTCGTCGATCCGCCGCGCACCGGCCTGGAATTGGCGGCGCTCGACGCACTGGCGGCGCACGGACCCAAACGCATTGTCTACGTCTCCTGCGATCCGGCCACCCTGGCGCGCGACGCCCGGCGACTGGTGAAGCACGGCTATACGCTGGAATGGGTCCAGCCGATAGACATGTTCCCGCAGACGTATCATATTGAGAATGTGGCGTTGTTGACGCGATAGTTGACTAACCAATTTCGTTTCACTAAGAGACACAAAGCTCTCACAGGTTTTCACAGAGTTGTGAGCTGACGGATCCAGAACTGATGCGCGTCGTCTACGAATTGGCCGGAGGCTTCGCGTGACTGGAAGTAAGCTCACATCCCTTGCCGTTTTGAAGCCGCTCAGTAGCTTGTGTGGGAAAACCGTGGGAAAAGTGTGGAATATCCCCATTGAATGAGGAAAAGCGATCTCGTATAATGTAAAACAGTAAGGCCGGCTCAGAGGGTGGCTATTCGTTGTTTCTAGAAGCAAGGGGGAGGAGATGTCAATTCGTGAAGTTTTTTTCGACCTCGGAGATACATTGGTCGAGATCAAACCCGAGGTCTACGTTGAGTTGGCGCAACGAATAGCCGTTGAAAGTGGGCGAAGTATCACAGCAGATGACCTGCGAAAAGCAATCAAGGATGAGTGGTGTTTCAGAAATGGCGAGGATATCCAATGGGTCAATACAGAAGAAACCGAAATGCGGTATTGGCGAACATTCTATCGGGATGTCTTAAAACGGTTGGGGGTGGATACACCGTCGCCAGCAGTCCTGGAGCTGCTTGTACACAGAGCCGCGGATCCAGATTCTTTCGCATGTTTTGATGATACAGTAGAGGTTTTAGAAGCATTGCAGCGCAGAGGTATGGCGATTGGCTTGATCTCCAATGCTTTTCCATCGGCGAGGCGCATTATGGAGAAGTTGGACCTGACACGGTGGTTTAACCATCTTGTCTTATCGTGCGAATACACTTGCGCTAAGCCTTGTCTTGAAATTTATCGTTATGCGCTGAATTGCGCCGGCCTCAAACCTGAAGAAGCGTTGTTTGTGGATGATAGACCTAAGTTTACAGAAGGCGCCGCCAGAGCTGGAATGCGGGTCAAGTTACTAGATCGTGACGGTTTGTTTCCAAGTGAACAGGATAAAATTGACCATTTGCGTGGGCTACCAGCTATGATACTGAGGAGTTAAGCTTATGCCGCCAATCCCTGCAAAGTTAAATGCTCGCCTATATAAAGTTCTTGCTCAGTGCGGGCCATTTGACACTCATCAAGCTCTACGAGCAGTTTTTGCCGACGAACGTCTTTATTCCTGGCGTAACGCCATCCCCGAGACTACCACTCGCGCCGACCGTATCGCAACTCTTATCGACACGCTCCATGATCAATTCACTGTTGCCGGCGACAATGCCCTTGTTCTTTTTCTCCGTGTGTTGGATGAGTTAGTAGAATCGCCCGACAATCAATGTCATTGTGACTTGGTGAGTCTCGCAAACGAGCTGGAGAATCAATTCAAGATATATAGTACGCTACAAGTTTCCGGGCCTTCAGAAGAGAGATCGAAAGAGCCAGAACATTCAGTGAGTAAAGCGCTAGAGCCGGTATTATCCGAACCTCAAACTCAAGATAAAGAGGCTATTGCTTGGTTTGCCAACATCCGTTTGATCGGAAACCCATTCGAGCACCTGACAGCGGAAGAGGATGAGGCCCTTTCAAGTTATCAAATTCAACTCCAAGAGGTGCACTCTCTGGAAGGGCAAATCCGCGGCGACGATACTGCCAGTCGGTGGATCATCTTTGCGAAACGAGGTTGTGGGAAAACAACGCTATGTCAGATGGTAAGGCGAAGCCATTATCCTTTCAAAAAAGATCACATATTGAGCATTATGCTCGATGCAGAGGCCCTGAATAACGTTCTTGCCTATGCCGCCCATGCATTGGAAACCCTGCTGCCCATTCATTATATCAAAGTTGTCGAGGACCTGATCCAGGATAGCGTCAAAATCTCAAAGCTTGCCTATACTTCTGGCGTGAGCGCTTGCCAGGCGTTGAGCGCCTTGGCGCAAGTGATTATCGGGCAGGGGTTCAAGTACTTGCTGTGCCTGGTCGATCAGGTTGATGAGGTTGAGCTTGTCGAAGCACAGCCAGAAAAGATGGTGCAATTGCTAAAGCCCTTGATGCAGTTGAGTCAGCAGACTTTGCCAGGGGTCGCGTTCCGTTATTTTCTCCCTGCTGAAATCGAATCGCTGATGCAAGCGCAACATGCCATCTTCCGCCTGGATCGTTACCAGGTCGTTCATTTGCGCTGGACCGAGGATGATTTGAGGCAGCTGATTAAGCAAAGGCTAACCGCTTTTTCGAAGTCTGCCTTAAATCCATACATTTCCTTGGGCCAGTTGTGCGAGCCGGGCACGAATTTCGACGCTCCTATCGATCGGGCCCTGGTTCGGTTGGCCGAGGGCAGCCCGCGGGCGGTTGTTTGGTTGGCCAATCGCCTCATTCAAGTGCACTGCCAGGCCGAGAACCCACCGCGCTTTATCCAGCCGGCGACCTGGCAGCAGGTAAAGGCCGACTGGCGGCTATATGGGCGAGAGCAGTTGTTTGGATCACCGGCGCGGAGCGAGGCTTTCGTGTTAGCCGGAGATCGCATCTACTTTCAAGGCGAGGAGGTTATCCTGTCGAAAAAGTATGATGCGCTTTTGCGTTGCCTGATCCAGGCTGGCGACAGAGTTTGTACGAAAGAGGAATTGATCCGCGCGGGATGGCCTGGGGAAGCACCGGCAGGCGTGACCGAGGCTGCTTTGGCGGAGGCTGTACGGCGTATGAAAGTGGAGTTGAAAAAGTTGGGCTATGATCCTGCGTGGGTCAGAACTGTGCGCGGGCGGGGATACCGCCTACAGAAGCCTAAAGCGCCTGGCGTGCGTTAATACAGAAGGGGGTGTATCGAATGAGCCGATCAACCATGACCAATAACAACGCTATGTGGCCTGAATTTGTTATGATGTGTTTGGAGATGCTGCGGAAGTTGCCAGAACGTCTCGAAGTTCGTTTGTTGAACTTCTGGACATACCGGGGCGGCGGAAAGACGACCTTTCTGTATAACCTTAAGACGGCGTTTGCTGCATCGGAGACGGCGCTGATAGGTTTATGGGATGCTGCTGCTTCTGAGGTTGCGCAAGTCATTCAAGAGATCTTACAGGCGGTCGAATCGTCTTCCTATACACGGAAAGTGATCTTGCTCGACAATCTGGATCATTGGCTGCGTATCGATGACGGCGCGAGCTTTTTCGCATTTGAACGGCAGGTTGTCCTTCCATTGCTGGAAAGGGATGACGTGCTATTGATCACGACAAGTCAGATGCCAATTCATCAATGGCGTGAATACGATGTGCGTAGCCGTCAGGAAAATCATCTTATTCGGGCATTGAATAAAGCGGAGGTCGCCTGTCTGGCAGAAGCCCGATCGCTGGATGCAGATTGGCTTTTTGAACAGAGTTTGGGGTATCCGCAAGTCCTGGGCTGGCTACAACAGGAACCGCATCTTTCAGCAGCCGAGTTGGCGCAGCGGATCAGTGAGCATTTTCTCTCTGATCTTTCGCCTGCGGTGCGCCAGTTAGCGTCTATTGCTGCTTTGCTTCCCTCTTTCGACGTTGCTGTCTTACGGGACGTTTTACCGGCGGAAGCGCGAGAAACGCCGGAGGGACTCTATGCGATCTATATCGAGCGCATCCGAGAGTTGATCGCGGCCGGGCTGGTGGCCTGGGATATGCGGATGGGCGCTTATCACTTTCCTAATTCTATTGTTCGGTATCTGCTGGCGCGCAGTTATAGGATACTTCATCCAGAGAATTTTGTGCGCGTCCATGAAAAAGCGATGGCCTATTACCAGGCTGAGGCGCGCCGCGCCGGGTATCTCCACTTTGCCTTGGTCAGCGCCCTCTATCACACCGCTTATGCGCAAGCGGATCGAGCCGGCGCGCGGGTAGGCGAAACTTGCAAGCGTTGGGTGCAGGATAATCTATCCTTGTGGACAGGCGCCGATTGGCCCGCTGTTTTACAGTCCTGGCAGAGCGGGGCTGCGGATGCAACGGTCAACGCAGAATTGCAAGCTTTACTTGGCGTTGAGGTGGTTGCCGAAATTACCCAGATGTTAACAGCAGCACAGCACACGACGGAGGTGGCACAATGACTGCACAAAAATATCCCTGGATCTCGCGCAAAGTGGCGGGTGAGATTTATGAGCGCATTATTACGGCCGATAATGCGCCGGTCACTTA
>FWPV01005346.1_pt1 | contig 25831 bp, 24 predicted proteins | sample 2228371 | NCBI WGS metagenome assembly FWPV01 (sample SAMEA103939776, study PRJEB20133) | metagenome | reverse complement strand
GTGGTAACCGAGATCCAAGCCCTGCAGATCCTTTGCGGCGTGGAAGCCAAACACGTGGCTTCCGGCGGCATAGGTGGCACCGAAGGTGCGGTGGTGTTGGTCGTGATGGGCGACGAGTCTCGTGTGAAAGAGGCGATCGCCCTTGTCGAAAGCATCAAAGGGGAGAAACCTATCGCCCCTATGAAGGGCACATGCGCTACCTGTCGCTATGCCTGTCGCTTTGCTGGCAAGCCAGAGTCGGAATTGCCGCCCTGGTTACAGCGCACGGCTTTCGACGTTCTCTGAGAGACGCAAGTGACCGCTTCATCGCGCTACCGCGGCTATGTCCTTCTCACGCTAGTCTATGCCATCCTGTTTGGCGGCTATGTGTTATATGAGCGCTGGCCGCGGCCGGAGCCTATCCGCATCATAGACCCCACGTCGGCGCCCACCTGCACCCCCGCGCCGATTCAAGTATACGTCGTCGGGGCAGTTCAACGCCCCGGCGTGTATGAGCTGGCGCCTGAAAGCAGAGTCATTCGCGCCATCGAGGCCGCCGGCGGTCTATCCGCAGATGCCGAAGAGGCGGGCGTCAATCTGGCGGATCATCTGCGAGACGGTCAGCAAATATACGTCCCCTACAAAGGTGCCTTTTCGCTGCCTAGCCCCACGCCCTCTGGAGCGTCGTCGAGCGGCGGTGCGAACTTGAGCTCGCGTGTGGATGGGGTGATCAATATCAACACGGCTTCCGCCGCCGAATTGGCCACATTGCCGGGCATTGGGACGGTTCTCGCCGAACGGATCATCGCTTACCGACAGGCTCACGGCCCTTTCACAGATCCTGCGCAAATTACGGATGTCAAAGGGATCGGCGAGGGTTTGTACGAGCGCATTAGAGGGCGCATCACAGTCCGATGATATGCAGAAAGGACACGCAACGTGAAAGCTGAAGTTGTTCTGACGGTTGCCGAATCCAAGCGGCTCATTGCCAAAGGAGTTGTTCGGCTGGACATGATCCAGGAGAGACTACGCCAGGGCGTCATCGTCGTCGCGCTGGGGAGCACGAACGCCTACATCTGCGAGGAGCTTACCGGCAAGTCCATTGACAAGCGCGGATATTTGCGTGGACGCACCACGCCGGCCAAAGGCCCGCGCGGTTGGCAAGTGGAGACGATACGTGACCTGGTACTCGTCAATGGCCAGCCGGCCCCTGAGCTTACGCGCTTTACCGCCCTACAATACATGAAAGCCGGGGATATCTATATCAAGGGCGCCAACGCGCTTAATTATGCCAGACGTGTGGCGGGCGTAAGCATCGGCGATCCCACAGGGGGAACGGTGGGCGGCTCGTTGGGAACGATCATAGGTAAAAAGCTGCGCTTGCTCATCCCTGTAGGGCTGGAAAAAGAGGTGCCCTTTGACATCGAAGAAGCTGCCGCCCTGGTCGCCGAACCCGATGAGCATCTTGGCCCTGTACACTCAATCTGGCCTCTGCGCGGCATCATTTTTACCGAGATTGAAGCGCTGCGCACACTCTGCGGCGTCGCCGCTTATCCCGTGGCGGCGGGCGGCATCGCCGGCGCCGAAGGGGGTTTGCGTCTGTTATTGTCGGGCAGCCCCGAGGTTGTTAGGCAAGCTGTGGCATTGGTGGAGAGCATCCAAGGCGAGCCGCCATTTGCCTGATGCTCATTCGCTTTTTCGCCTGGCTCGTTGGCTTGTTCAAGATTAAGCGTATTTTCTCGCATTATTTGTCTCGTTCACTTTTGCCATCCCGGCTCTCAGCCGAGTTGTTTGGGCTTGCAGCGATTGTTCGAATTAAAGTAGTAGTTGTTGACTTTTTGATCGGTTTGTTATATAATCACATTAGGATGGATAACCCAATTGACTTGGCTTAAGTACGGATTGAGAATTTTTCCAGGTTATGGATTGCCTCCTGACTTCTGTGGGGGCAGAGGTCAGGATGGAGCCTTCTGGACCGTTACTTTTGATGAGTCTAGTGGGGGTAGTTAGGAAAAACAGGGGGTAAATCATGTTGGATCAAAATGCATTGTTGAACGTAAAGCAGGTCGCGCAGTACCTGCAGCTCAAAGAGTCCACAATCTATTCGTGGGCTCAGGACGGCAAGATTCCCGCTATTAAAATCGGACGCACATGGCGCTTCCGTCGCTCTGACCTCGATACATGGCTTGAGCGACATCTGAAAGCCGAGGAAGAGTCATCGAAAGCCTGATAGGACTGGGGCTTGACAACGAGTTTGGCTTTTGGTAACATGCGAGGGTGCTGGGAAGCGCGATGGGAGAGCCGGCACCCTTGCTTGTTGTTGACAATTCGATTTACAACATGTATGATCGTTGCGCATAGGGTCTAAACCCCTTGGATATGAAAGAACTGTAATCAAATTCGCTATGCTACAGCTCCTATCTTATGATATAATAGGATAGGCTCGTTTGGGCATAGGTTTGGGATACATCACGCTCTATTCGTCTGCCTTTAAGGGGTTGCATCGCAAGTCACGGCTTTCTTGAATGTTGATACAACTCGGTCACCTTCAATACCTCACTTTAAGGAGGAAAGAGATGCGTTCAAAGACCCAAAGTGCGTTCAAGCTCGGTATCCTGCTCGTCATGTTAGCTATCGGCCTATGTTTAGTTGGCGCCCTAATCGTTTTTGCTGAGGCACCGCAAAAGTACCTCCCTCCACAAGATGTTAGCCAAACCTATGCGACCGACGAGATAAGCTGTACGACAGCTATCCCCATGGTGTATGACCCCGATTTATGTGACCTTACGATTTCGTACTCGGGCACCCTCTCCATCGATCCTACGCCAGCGGATGGCCTTCGGTACAGCTGGAATTTTGGGGATGGTGGGACAAGTAGCACTGCTTCTGGGACGCACACATATGCCGCCCCAGGGCAGTATACCGTCACTTTGACGGTCACCGATCCCGGTTCTGCGCCTCCGTGCAACACCCATACGGCCAGCCTCGTGGTGATGATAAACGCCAAGCCGCATGTGGATTTCGCAGCAGACCAACGCCAGAGCTGTGCCCCCTTTGCGGTCACCTTCACCGATCTATCCGTGGCCGAGACCAGTGGATTGGAGATCAACAGGATTGTGGGCTGGCGCTGGGACTTTGGGGATGGCAGCACAAGCCCGCTCTCAACTACGACACATACTTATATGACGCCTGGAACCTACAATGTGTCGTTGATCGTGACCGATTTGGTCGGCTGCATGTCCGTGCTGCAAAAAGAGGCTTACATCACGGTTAACCGGCCGCCCGTTCCGAGTTTTACGGCGTCTCCGAGCAGCGGGTGCGATCCGTTGATCGTGCAGTTTAACGATACCTCCATCGTAGGAGATTACCCGATCGTAGAATGGTTATGGGATTTCGGCGATCAATGGCTAGGAGGCATCGGCGGCCCAACCATAGGCACCGGCCCGATGGTAATACACCATTATCTTATTCCTGGAACCTATTGGGCAACGCTCACCGTGATAGACTCTCAAGGTTGCAGTGTTACAAGCCCGCCCGTCGAGATCAACGTGCATTGCGATCCCGTTGCCGTGGCGACCGATTTCGCCGTGTGCTTGGGCACCACGTTAAGCCCGCAGCTTTTCATGGAACAAGGGGCCACTTGCTGGAGTTGTGGCACGATGCCCATGTATGATTTCAGCAGGGTGAATACGAACGTCCCCGGTGTCTACGAATATGTCGTGACATGCGCGACCGAGTTTTGCGTGTCCAGCGACGTTGGAAAGATCACGGTGTATGCCCCGCCCGAAGCGAATTTCAGCGCGACGCCGCGCAGTTGCTGCGCGAATCCGCTGTTGACGGTTCAGTTCACCGATGAATCTACCCCCGGATATTCGGGGAACCTCATCCGCCATTGGCTTTGGGATTTTGGTGATGGGCGCACCAGTACGCTTCAGAACCCGAGCCATGACTATGCGCCGGGCGTCTACAATGTGACCTTGACCGTAATAGACGCTTTTGGCTGCAGTAGTTCTATCCAAGAGGCTCTCTATATCACCTCCCACGATAAGCCAAGGGCCGACTTTGATCCGAGCCTGATGTCCTGCTGCCCGCCTGTCATGATGTTCACGGATAGGTCGAGCCAAGGGGCCTCGCCCTCCGAGCCGATCGTGGCTTGGGAATGGGACCTGGATGGCAACGGCACCTTTGAGACACCGGGTGAGGGACCGCAGACCGCCTCGTATCCGAGCGGTTCATACGCGGTGAGCCTGCGCGTTACGGATGGTCACGGGTGCTCGGACGTCACGACGATCCGAGGACGCACGGCGTGCACCGAGCCGCCATCCCCAATTTTGAGGCCATGCGCAGCGGCTATTGCCTGCCGCTTACGGTGCGGTTTATCGACACCACCAGGCCGGGCCGCTACCCTATCACGGGCTGGTTGTGGGACTTTGGCGATGGCACCACAAGCACGATCTCCAATCCGGTGCATATCTACCAGACCGTTGGTACCTTCAAAGTAACGCTGACCGTGACCGACTCGCAAGGTTGCGTCATGACGCGCGAAGAGCCGGCGTACATCAGCGTTAGCCAGCCGCCAACGGCGAACTTTGACAGTGCTCCGGTCTCGGATCAGAATCCAACGACGATCGCGTTTACCGATCTGTCCACGCCTGGAACCCATCCGATCACCACGTGGCTTTGGGACTTTGGCGACGGTGGGACCAGCGGCGAAAAAGACCCGATCCACACCTACAGATCGGCCGGTACGTTCATCGTGACACTGACCGTAACGGATCGCCGCGGATGCTCCAGCACCATCTCCAAGCCGGTTACTTTCCGCACCGGCACGCTGGTTGTGAATAAAATCGTTGACTGGAACCAAGCCGAACCGATCCCCGGCCAGAGCTTTGTGGTCTGCGTGTCAGGGCCGTGGATCAAGGTCGAAGGTGCCAATCCCGAGCCGACCAAGCAGACGGCCCTGAAGCCGATGTTTGGTGATGAAGATATGTGGTGCCAGGAGGTAGTCTATCCGGATCAGCTCACGGCCGTGTTCGATGGTCTGTTGCCCGGCATATACTTGGTTGATGAGAGAGATCCTGGCATCGAATGGGGAGTGACCAGTAACGGCATCGAGGTCTTGCTGCCTGGGCCGGTCGAGGTAACGGTGACGATTACCAACACCTATCGGCCGCGTCCCGCGTGCATCAGTGGCCGCGTGTGGAACGACTTGAACGAAGACGGTATTCAAGATCCTGGTGAGCCTGGGCTTCCCGGGGTGCCGGTCTATTTGTATCGCGATACGATCTTCCAGCCCGGGCAGGCGAGAATACAGTCCTCTTTCCTCGTGGCCTCCACAATTTCGGACGATCTCGGTGAGTATCACTTCTGCGGTTTGAGGCCGGGGGCCTACTTTGTGGTGTTCCAGTTGCAGCCCGGCTTCCTATTCAGCCCCGAGAACGTGGGTAGCGATGATTGTCTGGACAGCGATGCGGGTGAGATGTTTGGGGATACCGAGACGATCGTCGCTCATCCGGGTCAGCATGTCACTTGCGTGGATGCCGGTATGTATCTCTCTCAAGGGCATGTTACTGTGTATCCGCCGCTGGCCTGGCACGACCCGATCTGCGCCGGGTGGAAGCAGCGTTACACGCTTTCGTTCACCAATGATGGGCCTGTACTTTTGACCAACGTTATGCTCTTCGACCTACTGCCTGACGTGTGTCCTGTGCAATGTGACGTGTGTCAGTGGCAGGGCGGCTGGGAGTATGATGATTGCAGTCCCGACTATGTGTACTATGGCTATCCTGGCTTCCCGTTGATCATGTGGTATATCGGCGAGGTTGAGCCGGGAGAGACCGTGACGCGTTACGTCGAGATCCGTCTGTGGTCGAACGTGCCCGAGGGCGAGGAGATCCTAAACTGGGTTTACGTGTATAGCGATCAGACCATCTGGCAGTTTGCGACGTCGCAGGCCTGGTCGTATGCGACGGTGCGCTCTTGCCCGAGCCCCACGCCGGTGCCGACGCGCACCTTCACGCCGACGCCGACGCGCACGGCGACTCCGACGGCAACCTTCACGCCTATGCCTACGGATACGCCGGAGCCTACGGTAGTGGGAGGCACGCCGACGCCGACCGGTACGATTCCGCCGACGGTGCCGGTGAGGCTCTTCTTGCCCGTCATCGGGAAACAATAGACTGCCCCATCAATCCTAAGATCAAGAGGAGATCGTCCAAGACGATCTCCTCTTTTTTCTCCCCGAATATGTGCCAATATGAAAAAACTGTCATCCAATTCCCTTCACAACAAGCCCCATTTCATGCTATAATGTTGTCAGGAGATTGTAAAGCTCGAGAGGGTAGGACTTGGGGTTGAGCTTATCTCCTCTGCGGTGTTATACGATCTCCATTGGTGTTTGTCCTCTGTTTCTGTTGGGGTAGTTGATTTAGGGGGAAGATCAATTTCGTGTTTCAAGTTGGCTTTGTTAGAGGGGTGGTCTGCCTTCTTGCACTTGTGTGCGTCATCGCCGCGCTTATCGGTTGTCGCGAGCCGGTAGTGCATGGCGAGGCCGTCCAACGAGCGCCCAATGCGGCAGGATCAGGCCGCGAAGAAAAAGCCCCGCAACCCAACCGATCGCTCCCCGATCTCACCTATCAGGGTGCTCCCGTTGGCTTGACGGAGGATGGTTATCCTTTCTGGGGCAATTCCGACGCCCCGGTGACGCTAGAAGAATACAGCGATTATCTCTGTCCTTTCTCGGCGCGCCATTTCGACCAAACCCTGCCCACGCTGGCCGAAAAGTATATTGCCACGGGCCAGGTCAAATACGTTTTTCGCGATATGCCGTTGGCCTCGTTGCATCCTGGTGCGCCCAAGGCTCACGCGGTAGCACAATGCGTCGCCGAGCAGGGGGCGTTGTTGTTCTGGAGGATGCACGACGAGCTGTTTAGGACCCGGGCCCAGTGGGATCGCTTGCCCGATCCGGCGGACTATTTGACGGACGTTGCCGAGCAAATCGGCGCGAATATGGAAGCTTACAAGGCATGTGTCGCCTCCGGCCGCAAAGAGGCCCAGATTCAGTCGAGCATCGCGGCAGGACGAGCCCTCGGATTCGAGGGCACGCCCAGCTTTCGCTTTATACAGAACGGGAGCGGCAAGGCCTATATGTTGATCGGTGCTCATCCCGTGGAGACCTTTGTCCAATGGATTGATGCGCTGGTGGCCGGACAAGCGCCGCCACAAGGGCAACCTGCGGAGGCCAAACCGCAGGAGCTGCCTTTCTGGGCCAATCCCAAAGGGCTGGCGCCTGATCCTCAGCGGCCCGGGTTTACCTTGGCGGGCGATCCCTATAAGGGCAACCCCCAGGCCAAGATCGCCGTGGTCGAGTTCAGCAATTTCCAGTGCCCTCCCTGTCGGCAACATACGATCGAGGCTCAGCCGACGATTGATCAGGCGCTTGTGGATAGTGGGCAGATTCTGTGGGTTTTCAAGAACCTGCCGCTCAAGAGCCTGCCTCAATCAACTGCGGCGGCGGTTGCAGCCGAGTGCGCCGGCCAGCAGGGGCGCTTCTGGGAGATGCATCATCTGTTGTTCGAGTCCCAGGGGCAGTGGGCGGTGGACGATCCCGGCTCCGCCTTGCTCCAACTGGCCGAGAAGCTAAGCCTGAACATGGAGCAGTTCGGGGCCTGCCTGGGCAGCCAACAGGCCCTCGATCGCGTGATGAGCGATCTCGCGGATGCCCAGGGCGTGGTGAGCACTGCTCCCACTTTCATCGTGCTGGATGGGCAAAAGGGCGCCGTCTATCGCGGCCCGCGGTCAGGGGAGCAATTCGTGTCTTTGTTGAAAGGTTTTCTCGATCGCGTGAATGTCGGCGAAAAAACAGGTTCGACATCGGCTGGATATTAAAAGGCCTTATTGGGGCAGAGTGATTGCAATGTCTGAGATGCGATGTTTTGATCGTTTTATACACAAACTTCTTGGCCAAGGAGGCATCCATGAAACTATATGCTAGACTGGCAAAGCCGCGGATTGGGTTATTGATCTTGGGGGCTATGCTTGTTATGCTGTTGGCCCTGTTCGCTGGTGGCAAGACCGCACTTGCCGGTACCCCCGGGACGACGTGCATTAGAGACACAATGAACTGGGGTCAGGGCAACATCTGCACGGCCAACGACGTCAGGATCGGAGCCTATGAACTGGTCGGCACTTCTCAGACGTGCCAGCCGGGATCTAAGATCACGGTAACTCTGAAGCTCAGGGTCGAGTCATCGCCTGCCAGATATGACATCGGCGTGTGGATAGACCAAGGCGGCGGCAACGCCTTGGACCGCGGCAACGTCTGCTACCGCGATTATCTGCATCCGGTATCGGCGACCAACTTGGACGTGAACCTGGCAGGCGGCTACGGTCCGTTCTACAACGGCGAGCTGACCATGACCACCGACGTGTGTGGCGACGTGCCCTCTTCCTCCGCCTGGGGAGTACCGAGCGATAAAGGGCCTTGTAGCAACGGCACGGGCGGGACGTGTGTTTACAGTTATCTTATCCTCACAACGACGATCACCTGCAATGACCTCGATGGGGATGGCATTGCCGATCTTGCGGGCTGCACGAGTTGGGATCAAAGCGCCAACAATAAGTCGCAGGACTCGTGCCTCTCGGAGATGGATACGAACCCGGGCACATCGTCCAAGTGTAGCTGTAGCACTGCTCCGGTCGCCGGTTTGTTGTTGCCCGGCAAGATCGTTGTGGATAAGGTGACGTATGATGCCAATGGCAACCCGTTGCCGGGCAACCCGACCGTTTTCGACTTTGTTCTGAGCGGTGGGCCGGAAAGCATCAACGTGCCCTTTAGCTTGACGGATGCCTCTGCGCCTTTTACGAGCACTGTGGTGTCGGGCACCTATGCGGTGACTGAAACTGTGCCCGGTGGTTGGCAACTCTACAGCGCAACCTGTTCGGATGGCAGTCCGGTGAATGCCGTCAATGTGCAGGCGGGCGAGACGGTGACGTGCACCTTCAATAACAGGGCGCTCACGACCGATTTGAGCATCACCAAGGCGGATCGTCCGGATCCCGTAGAAGCGGGCGAGACATTGATCTATACTCTCACCGTGACCAACCATGGTCCCATCAATGCCCAGAACGTGGTGGTTACGGACACCTTGCCATCGCTGCTTTACGATGCCGAGTATTCGACCGACGGCGGGATAACGTGGTCGGCATATACGGGGAACGTCTCGTTGGGCAACCTGGCCAGCGGCGCCAGTCGCACGATCCTCATTCGAGCCACGGCGGGCTGTCCGGCGACTTGCCCTCAGATCATCTCGAACACTGCCCTGGTCGGATCGGACACGCCGGAATCGAATTATGCGAATAACTCGGCTACCGAACAGACGACGGTGCGGGATACCACTCCACCGGACGTGACGGCGGGGACAATTGACACGTGCTACGCGACGCTGGAGGCAGCCGAGGCGGCGGCGCGCGCGGCAACCAGCGCGACGGATAACTGCCCGGGTGAGTTAAGTTGGGAAGTGAGAACCACCGGCACGTGCGACGTGGTGATCCGCGTGACGGTGACGGACTTTTGTGGGAATAGCGCTTACGTGGAGTACACGACGCGCGTGGACGGTGTGGCGCCGGAGGTGAGCGCGGACGAGATCGCGGCGTGCTACGCGACGCTGGATGAAGCCAAGGCGGCGGCGCGGTCGGCGACGACGGCGCGGGACAACTGCCCGGGTGACCTGACGTGGACGGTGACGTCGACGGGGACGTGCGACGTGGTGATCCGCGTAACGGTGACGGACTCTTGCGGGAATAGCGCTTACGTGGAGTACACGACGCGCGTGGACGGTGTGGCACCGACGCTGACTTGTCCGGCCAACATAACGGCGGACGCAGCACAGGGCGAGTGCGAGGCATCGGTGCAGTTTGCGGCCAGTGCAACGGATAACTGCGGCCCTGTAGTGATCAAGTACTACGTCGGCCAAGAAGAAATCACCAGCCCGCACACCTTCCCTGTGGGGGTGACGACGGTACGCGCCGAAGCCACGGATCAGTGTGGCAACAAGTCCTCTTGTAGCTTCACCGTGACGGTAGTGGATAGGCAACCGCCGCTGCTCACCTGTCCGGAGGATATTGTGGTCGAGGCTGAGGATGCTCGTTGTATCGCGGTGGTGCAGTTCTCAGCCACGGCAGAAGACAACTGTGGCGTCCAGTCGGTCAAGTACTACATCGGTGCACAGGAGATCACCAGTCCGTACACCTTCACGACGGGCACGACGACGGTGCGGGTGGTGGCTACGGACGTGCACGGCAATACGAGCGAATGCAGCTTCGATGTGACGGTGAGGTGCAAGCACGGTCAAATCGGTGACCGGGTATGGGATGACGCCAATTGCAACGGCATCCAGGATGCCGGCGAGGTTGGCCTGGCCAATGTGAGGGTCAACCTGTATCGCTGCGATCCGAACGGCAGTTGTACGTTGGTGATGTTCACGCTGACGGATGCGAATGGGCGGTACCTGTTCAGTGGGCTGGAGGCGGGGCAGTACTTTGTGGAGTTTGTGCTGCCGCCATACTATCGTTTCAGCGCGTTGAACCAGAGTGACAACGACGCCATCGACAGTGACGCGAACGTGGTGACGGGGCGCACGGAGCTGATCACGCTAGGCTCGGGTGAGACGACGTTGATCTGGGATGCGGGCATGTGCTTCATGGCGCGTCTGATCGTACATCCGCCGGAGGCCTGGCATGATCCGATCTGTGCTGGCAACAAGCAGCGTTACACGCTCTCGTTCACCAACGATGGCGAGATTGCGCTGACGAACGTGTTGGTCAGGGACATTCTGTCGGATGTTTGTCCGGAGCAGTGCGACGTGTGCCAGTGGCAGGGCGGTTGGGAATACGACGATTGTAGCCCCGGCTTCACCTACGACGGCGGTCGGACGGTGAGTTGGTTCATCCCGTCGGTAGCGCCTGGGGAGACGGTAACGCTGTACGTTGAGGTGCGGCTATGGTCGAGCGTGCCGGAGGGGGAAATGGAAAACTGCTTGGTGGTGAGCAGCGACCAGTTGGAGGGTGAGGCGTGCTCGGAATCCTCGATCATCCAGTGCCCGGTGCCGACGGCGGTGCCGACGCGCACCTACACGCCGACACCGACGGCGACGCCGACGGCGACGTGGACGCCAACACCGACGGCGACGATGACGCCGACCGAGGTGCCGACGATGCCGACGGAGACGCCGACGCCGGTTGCGACGGGCTTCAGTCTGTATCTGCCGGTGATCGCAAGGTAACGAAGCAGCTATCGGTTCGGTAGAAGAGGGAGATCGCCCAGGGCGATCTCCCTTTTTGTGTAGCGAGACACAGCTATTCGCCGCGGTCGAGATTACGGCATGTTCCAGGTCGGGTTATCCCGCAAGAAAGCGAACACCTGGCGGTGAAAGGGGCTGAAATCCGGGTCGGGGATGCCGGAAGGGGGCGTCAGCGGGTTGCCATAGCCGTATTGGAACATATCGTGATGGTATGTATGGTATCCGCCCACCTCGCGCACGCTGCGAATTTGTGCGATATGCTGTTCGGGTTTAGTCCCGCCCTCGATCCCGCCGAATTGCACGGGGCCGTTGCGTGCCGGCTCATCGTCAATCACCGGCTTGCCGAACTTTTCGATAAGCGAGGCGATCTGTTGCGGGGCTACCTCCCAGAAACGCGGCGCTTCGCGCCGCACGGTGTGCGGAGTCAGCACATCCAAAAGCCTGTTTTGGTCATCGTCCCCCAGGTTGTTCGCGAAACCGGGCGAGTTGGTGACGATGCGTTGGGCATCAACGGTCTTGATAACCTCATAGTAGCGTCTGACCTCGGTCGAGTCCTCGTTCCAGATTTGCAGCACCACGTTGCGGTACGGGATCAAACGCTGTGCAACGAGCTTTGCCGCGCGCTCCTGCACGGGGACGGGCAAGTTGGGTTGTTTCTCATGAGAGAACAGCGTCAGCTCGATAACCATTTCCAGGCTGTTCGCCGCTTCGATGAGGGCGCATAGCCTGGATAGGGGGGCCTCGCGAATCTCACCCTCGGGCGTGTACATACTGTTCTCTGGTGCCACATCAATGAACAGGCGCGGCGGGCTGAAATCCCATTGACACCAAACGCGTAACACGTTAACGCCATTCGCCCTGAATTTGCGGAGCCAGTCAATCCGCGCTTGCTCGCTGGCGTTGAACGTGGGGTTATAGAGTGCGTTAAAGAAGCTCAAACCCTGCCAAAAGAAAGGTTTGCCGTCCAGCAACAAGCGTGTGCCCGTTATACCTAACACGTGAGTGGTGTGCGTTTTGTTCATCTCCTTACCTCCTGGTGCCGAGTATAGCGCCGGAGCACAGATGCGCAAGTACTCGTGCTTGACCAACGTCGCTGACTCGGGCACAATCATAGCTGAGAGCTGGCTGTTATGTGCAAAGGAGGACATGATGCCACAGAAATTCATCGGCGTACTCACGGCGGGCGGGGACTGTCCTGGTCTAAACGCGGCCATCCGCGCGGTTGGCAAAGCTGCGAATTCGATGGGTATGGAGACGATCGGCTTTCTCGACGGATTTCGCGGTCTGGTTGAAAACCGCACCATGCAGCTTGAGATGAGCAAACTCTCCGGCCTGCTGACGTTGGGCGGCACGATTCTGGGCACCAGCCGCGACAAGCCGCATCGCATGCCGGTGGGCAGCATCGGCACGATGGATATGGTCCCCGTGGCGATTGACAACTATAACCATCTCCACCTGGATGCGCTTGTGTGCATGGGCGGCGCGGGCACACAGGCCAACGCCCATCGCCTCATGAAAAATGGGCTCAATATCGTGACCTTGCCCAAGACGATTGACAATGATGTGGCCTGCACCGACGTGACCTTTGGTTTTGACACGGCCATGAGTATCGCCGCAGAGGCGATTGACCGGCTTCATACCACCGCCGATAGCCACCATCGCATCATTGTGGTCGAGATTATGGGCCATAACGTGGGCTGGCTGGCCTTGGGGGCGGGCATCGCGGGCGGCGCCGACGTGATTCTGATTCCCGAAATCCCTTATCATATTGAGAGCATCGTCGAGGCGCTTTTGCGGCGCAACCGCCAAGGCAAGCGCTTTAGTATCGTGGCCGTCTCCGAGGGGGCGATCTCGGCTGAGGAGGCGAAGACGGCCCCCGAGGCAAGCACATCGGACGACTCTGCCGAGCATCCTGGCAGTCGCAGTGTGCGTCTGGCGGAGAGCCTCCAGGAACTGACCGGACTGGAGACGCGCGTCACGGTGTTGGGCCACCTTCAGCGCGGCGGCACGCCCACGCCCGCCGACCGCCTTTTGGCGACGCGCCTCGGCACGCGCTGCGTGGAACTGATTGATGAGGGGATTTATGGCGTGATGGTGGCCGTCAAAGGGGACGAATGCGAGCCGGTCAAGCTCGACAAAGTGGTCAAAAAGCTCAAGCGCGTGCCGCCCGACCATCCCTGGGTGCAGAGCGCGCGCCGCGTGGGCACCTGCCTCGGAGATTGAGCAAGGCGCGAGGGGAGCGCTTGCGCCCCCTCGCGCATAAGGGCTTCATCCGAGCGTGGTCTCTTCCTTTTTATCCGGCGGGGGCTGGATGGCTTTTTCCTCCTCGGTCCAATCCAAGTGCTGTAGCTCGGGGGGCGTGTTCTTCTTGCGCCACTCGTGGAAATCGGCCCAGATGGCGTCTGTCCAGCGAGTATCCATCTGGCTTGAGTTATAGATCCCCTCGCGTAATCGCGTGTGCGAGAACACCTCGCGCAGGCGCGTCTTCTCCGAGTGGATGCATACATCCTCCGCCAAGTGGGGCGGGATAAAGAGCACGCCCGTGTATGTCCCGAGCACCACATCGCCGGGCAGGCACGTGGCCTCGCCGACGCGACAGGGCACATTCATGCCCACCAACGTGACGTTGCGGATGGGCGTGGGATCGATCCCCTTGCAAAAAGTGCAGAAATTGTCGATCTCCAAAATCTGCTGCGCATCGCGGATGCCGCCGTAAATTACCTGCCCGCGGCCTGTGCGCGCGGCGATGGCTGTGGAAAGGTTAGCTCCGGAATAGGTCCCTTGATACACCTTGCCAAACAGATCAACCACGATCACATCATCCTTGACCAGCGTTTGAATCACCCAAGAATTCATCGCGCCGATGCGCCCTTCCTGGGTATGGCCGTACTCCATCAAATAGTCATGCAAGTCGGGGCGCATCGGGACAAAGACGGCGGTCACTGCACGGCCCACCAACGTGCGATTGGGGTAAAGATTGATCCAGTTACCTTCGAATTGGAACTGGTATCCCTTTTGCCACAATACAGACCAGGCCTCTTCGGTGGTAACCTGCTCCATGCGGCGGAGGATGTCGTCCGATACGCGCGGGCGGCCGTCGTCGAAACGATCTCCTTTCCATAGAGGGGTTAACTGGATGATGTCCTCTCGGTTGTTGAACTTCACGGTTGCAGATCTCCTCTCAAGCGGGATGTTTGGGATATATTAAAATACAGTGTATCATCTCTCGTGCACAGATACAAATACAGTTTGATCTGTCCGATTGATCTGGGTTGAGTGCGAGGAGAAAATGCGGATTCTCATTACCGGCGGCGCGGGTTTCATCGGTTCGCATTTGTGTGATCTTGTGCTCGCGCAGGGCCACCAAGTGATCGTTGTTGATAATCTCGCGACCGGCAGCATGCGCAACATCGCGCATCTTGCGGGACGCGCCGATTTCACCTTCATTAATCACGACATCAACGAGCCGATGTGCCTCGAAGGACCGCTGGATGCCGTGTTTCATCTTGCCTCTTTGCCAAGTCCCACCGATTTTCTAAAGATGCCCATACAAACCCTTCGGATCGGCGCTTGGGGAACTAACCACGCCTTGGAGTTGGCCCAGGCCAAAGGGGCGCGCTTTCTGTTGGCTTCTACTTCCGAGGTCTATGGGGATCCGCTCGTCCATCCTCAATCTGAGGACTATTGGGGCAACGTGAACCCCGTCGGGCCGCGCAGCGCCTATGACGAGTCCAAGCGCTTTGCCGAGGCATTGACTATGGCTTATCATCGTGTGCACGGCTTGCCGACGCGTATCGCGCGCATTTTTAATACCTATGGTCCTCGCATGCGGTTGGACGATGGGCGCGTGGTGCCGAATTTCGTGCGCCAAGCCCTGGCGGGCGAGCCGTTGACCGTGTACGACGATGGGTCTCGCACGCGCAGCTTCTGTTATGTGAGTGATCTTGTGGATGGGTTATATCGCCTTCTGTTATCTGACGAAGTCATGCCGGTCAACTTGGGCAACCCCCAGGAATTGACTGTGCTTGCATTTGCGCGGGCGGTGCTCAAGGCGGCAGGCAGCAAATCTTCTATCACGTTTGTGACCCCCACGAATGGGCGCACGCAGGACGATCCCCACGTCCGGCGCCCTGATATCACCAAAGCGCGTAAGGTCTTGGGTTGGGAGCCGAAGGTTAGCCTCGAAGAGGGCCTGGCCAGGACGATCGCTTGGTTTCGCGCACAAGGGTAGGGGACGCCGATGCTCACTTTTCTGCGCATCGTTCAGAGATGGCATCCCGCTGGAATCGGGTCGGAGCTGCGCGATGGCCGCATTCGATCGCTTTTACGTCTGGGTTTGGCGCTGTCAAGTTTATTTGCTCTCGCTCTCTTTTTGGCGCGTGGCCCGTTGATATTGTGCGTTGTCGTGGTGGCGGGGGCGATAGGTTCGTTGCTTATCCTATTGCGCCCTGTTGTGACCCTGTATGCGCTTGCGTTCGCAGTGCCTTTTGGTTCGCTTGTACAACTCCGCCTGGGCGCGGTGAACGTCGGCGTGAGCGACCTTTTAGTTGCCGGGCTGGCGGGAAGTTGGTTTCTGCGCCTGACGGCATGGCGTGATAATCGCTCAAGGCTGCCTCTCTTGCGTCGAGGCGTGACGCTCGCGCTGCTGACCTACTTGGGCACACTGCTCATTTCGCTTCTGCCTGCACAAGAGATGACTTCGGCGCTCACGGAATTGGCCAAATGGATCGAATTTCTCGTGGTCTTTTTATTTGTGGCTGACGAGTCCGATCATAGAAGTTGGCGCACGTTGGCGGTCGCTCTACTGCTTGCCGGTGCTTGCGAAGGTGCTATAGGCATCTACCAGTTTGTCTATCGCGTAGGGCCTCCCGGCTTTATCTGGCTGGGAGGCTACATGCGCGCTTACGGCACGTTCGAGCAGCCTAATCCCTTCGGAGGCTATCTGGGCTTGCTTCTCCCGCTAGCCTATGCGATCGTGCTTACGGGCTGGCGCGAGGCTTGGGGAGCCTTACGTCAAGGTATTTTGTGGCCTTCGGCGCAATGGCTCTTGGCGCTTTTGACGGGTTTCGTCATGCTCGCTGCGCTGGTAATGAGCTGGTCGCGTGGGGCGCTCGTTGGTGCCGTGGGGGGAGCAATATGGGTGGGACTGAGCCTAGGGCGAAAGGTTTGGATCGTGCTGGTCATCGGCACGCTTGTTTTGGCCCTGTTAGGCGCCGATATTCTCGCTCTCCTGCCGACCGGCATGATCGAGCGCGCCGTGGACGCTTTCCGATATGTGGGGATCCAAGACCTTGCGGCTGTTGAAGTCACGGATGAGAATTTCGCCGTGATCGAGCGCGTCGCGCACTGGGACGCTGCCTGGCGCATGTTCTCGATGCAGCCTTGGCTCGGTGTGGGCACGGGACAATATGCCGTGGTATATCCATCGGTGGCCCTGCCACGTTGGCAGTATCCGTTGGGGCACGCCCATAATTACATGCTGAATGTGCTGGCCGAAGGGGGGCTGCTTGGAGCAATAGCCTACGGGGCGTTCACATTAGCCGCCTTGGTGACTGCTTGGCGAGCAAGCAGGCGCACCTCCGGCTGGCGCAAGGGTTTGGCCTTGGGCACTCTGGGTATGATGGGCCATTTGCTCGTGCACAACCTTTTCGATAATCTTTACGTGCATTCTATGTACCTCCTGGTGGCCATGCTTTTGGGTATAGTCGTAGCATCATCGAATACATCGCTGTTGAAAACACGGCCCGAACCATCGGCCGGCCGTTTTCGATAACCCCTATACAGTTAGGTCATATGATGGCGCAATTCATCGGCACTATAAGGGCATTTGCCAAGGACAACCGCGTCGAATTTGTGCGTTTTATCAAATTCAGCATCGTGGGCACAATCGGGGCAATCGTGGATTTCGGCTTGCTAAACTTGGGCATTCAGGTATTTGGATTGGCCAAATGGCTGGCTAACACATTTTCGTTTTCTGCGGCCGTGGTCAGTAACTTTACTTGGAATCGGTTATGGACCTATCCTGAATCGCGCAAGCAACCTTTGGCTCCACAATTAGGCCAATTCTTTTTGGTGAACCTTGCCGGCCTGGGTATCAATCAAGTCATCTTTTTGTCGCTTGACCATTATGTTTTTGCCCCTTGGGGCACGTGGGGATACAATATCTCGAAAGCGATCGCCATCGGCGTCGTCCTTTTTTGGAACTTTGGCGTGAACCGATTTTGGACGTATCGGAGCATACGCTGATGCGCATCGGCATTGATTATACCTCGGCGGTCCGCCAAGGAGCCGGCATCGGTCGGTATACGCGCGGACTGGTCAGAGCTTTGGCCGATTTGGATCGGAAGCATCGGTATGTCCTGTTCTCCGCTGGGCGTGATCCCCGTGCTCCAGCCTGTCCACAAAACGTGGCGCAATGCACATTACCATTGACCGATCGCCAACTGGCGATCATATGGCAGAGGTTGAAATTGCCGGTGCCTGTTGAGCTTTTCACGGGGCGGTTGGATCTCTTTCACTCGCCGGATTTTGTGTTGCCGCCAATATGGCGCGCGCGTACGGTGCTCACCGTGCATGACCTGTCGTTTATGCGCCACCCCGAGTGCTTTTCAGCGGGGCTGTTGGCCTATCTGATGGATGCCGTGCCTCGAGCAGTGAAGCGTGCCGATCTGGTCCTGGCCGACTCGGAAAGCACACGGTCGGACGTATGCGAGCTTTTGAATGTTGCGCATGATCGGGTCGTCGTGATCTATCCGGGCGTGGAACCGCGCTTTGTGCCTCGGGCAGACCATTCTGCGATCGAGTTCGTACTTGGACGGTATGGTATCCGTCGGCCTTACATTCTTGGGTTGGGCACGTTGCAGCCGCGCAAGAATTTCCCGCGGCTTATTCGCGCTTTTGATTTGTTACGCAAGGCGCATCAATTGCCGCACCAGCTGGTTATCGGCGGCGGAAAAGGATGGTTATACGAGGAGATTGATCAAACGATCGCCGACCTGAGTTTGCAGCGCGATGTGCTGCTGGCCGGTTTTGTGTCGGATGAAGATTTGCCTATGCTCTACAGCGCGGCGGATGTGTTCGCCTTCCCCTCGCTCTATGAGGGTTTTGGCATCCCTATCCTGGAGGCGATGGGTTGTGGCACGCCTGTGGTCACGTCCACCGTGTCATCACTACCAGAAGTGGCGGGGGACGCGGCCCTTTTGGTATCGCCTGACGATGTAGAGGCTTTGGCCTACGCGATGTGGCGCCTCATTGATGATGGCGCATTGCGCAACGATCTGCGCGCTCGCGGGTTTTCAAGAGTCAAACAATTCACTTGGGAACGAGCCGCACAGGATCTGCTGGGCATTTATGCGCATTTATGCGCCTAATCATCATGGAGGAGCAAAATGATCAGACTTGCGAGACGTATGAGCCGATTGGGTACCGAATCAGCTTTCGAAGTGTTGGCCAGGGCTAAGGCTTTGGAGGCGCAAGGGAGGGAAATTGTCCATCTAGAAATCGGCGAGCCGGATTTCGACACGCCGAGCCACATCATCGAGGCCGCTTGCGATGCGCTGCGCAAAGGCGCCACGCACTATACGCCGTCGGCGGGCATCATGGAGTTGCGCCAGGCGATTGCCGAACATATGGGCCGCACGCGCAATCAAACCATAGATCCGCGGCAGGTGGTCGTCACACCGGGGGCCAAGCCGATCATGTTCTTTACGATCATTGCCCTAGCCCAACAGGGTGACGAGGTGATCTATCCCAACCCGGGCTTTCCGATTTACGAGTCCATGATCCGGTTTGTGGGCGCGCGCCCCGTGCCGATCCCATTGCGCGAGGAGCGCGATTTCCGCTTTGACGTGAACGAGCTGCGCGATCTGGTCACAGACCGCACCCGCTTGATCATCCTGAACTCGCCACAGAACCCCACCGGCGGCGTGTTGGAGCCGGAAGATCTCAAAGCCATCGCCGAGATCTGCACCCAACGCAATATCCCCGTGTTGGCGGATGAGGTCTATGAGCATATCCTGTACGATGGCCAATTCGCCAGCATCACCACCTATCCGGGCATGTCGATGAGCGAGCTTTCGATCATGTTGCACGGTTTTTCCAAGACCTATGCCATGACCGGTTGGCGGCTGGGCTTTGGGATCATGCCCATTCCGTTGGCGGAGCAGATTACGCGGCTGATGACCAACTCGAACTCGTGCACCTCGGCATCCAACCAATTCGCCGGCATCGCTGCGCTCAAAGGTCCGCAAGATAGCGTTGCAACGATGGTCAAAGCTTTCCGCGAGAGACGCGATATCATCGTGGACGGCCTAAATGAGATTCCGGGCATTCGTTGCGTCAGGCCCAAGGGAGCCTTTTACGTCTTTCCGAACATCAAGGGCACGGGCATGGACAGCCGGACGTGTGAGGCGTTCCTCATGGATAAAGCGGGGGTTGCCTGCCTATCGGGGGCGGCCTTTGGCCAATATGGCGAGGGCTATCTGCGCCTCTCCTATGCCAACTCGGTGGAAAATATTCGCAAGGCGCTGAATAACATCAAAAAGGCGTTGGCCGAGCGGAAATAAGGCGACTTTTGAGAGACCAATGCAAGATGAGCTGGGCATCACGCACAGCTCATCTCGTTTTACGATTCTAAGTAGCATCTGTCGTGTGGCCGCTGATTCTCCTCAGCAGGCTGGCAGCTATACACTTCGGATTTTAGTACACCGATGAAAGGCATGTTGCGATAGGCCTCGGCATAATCGAGGCCGTATCCGATCACAAACTCGTTAGGGATTTCAAAGCCGACATAATCAATGTGCAGCGGCACTTCACGTCGTGAGGGCTTGTTCAATAGGGTACAAACACGCAAGCTGGCAGGCCCACGCACGCGCAGGTTTTCCAGCAGGTAGCTGATCGTGCGGCCCGTGTCGATGATGTCCTCGACGATGAGGACATGTCGCCCCGTAATATCGTAATCCAGGTCTTTGAGCAGGCGCACTACCCCGCTGGTCTCGGTTGAGGCGCCGTAGCTGGAGATGGCCATAAAATCAATACCATGGCGGATGGTCAAAGCGCGCGTGAGATCGGCCAGGAACATGTAACCTCCTTTAAGCACGCAGACCAATAAAGGATTATGCCCGTCATAGTCGGTGGAAATCTGCGCCCCCAGTTCGGCGATACGTCGCTCCAACTCCTCTCGCGAGATCAGAACCTTGGCTACGTCCTGCTCCAGTGAACGCATGAGGCCCCTCCTCACAATCTCCGGCGTTGTGCCGACCTCGACAACTTTCTCATCATTACATTGGACATTCTATGGCATTCTGGGCCAGGATGCAAAAGCGCTTGACGTTGCGGCCGGCCTACACTATAATCCGCCGGCTATCAAATGATTGTACGGAAGGGGCCATATGAACGACCGCGAACGATTTCTAGCCACGATGAATTACCAGCCCCGTGATCGTTGCCCATGGGGTGAGATGGGCTTCTGGCCCGAGACGATCGCCGTGTGGCATAAGCAAGGTTTGCCCAGAGATGTGCATTTGAACGCCTATCTGGGCTTTGATCGGCTGCGTGAGCAAGTGGACGTTAATTTCGGCTTTGTCCCCGACTTTGAGACCGAGACGCTGGAAGAGACCAACGAGTACCGCATCGTGCGACGCAGCACGGGCGTGGTAGCCAAAGAATTCAAGGGCGAGCATTCCTACCGTATGCCCCAATGGTTACGCTTCCCACTGGCCACGCGCGACGATTGGGAGCACGAGATCAAGCCGCGTCTCAACCCCGATTCGCCTGTGCGCTACCCCATGTACTGGGAAGACAAGGCGCGCATCTACGCCCAGCGCGATTATCCGCTCACCATCCGCATGGGGTCTGTCTTTGGTTGGATTCGCAACTGGATGGGGCTGGAAGGGATCGCGCAGGCGTTCTACGATGATCCCGAGTGGGTACAGCAAATGATGAATGAAGTGGTAGATTTCTGTATGGCTACGGCCCACAAAGCGCTTGATACCGTGCAATTCGACTATGTGCTTCTCTGGGAGGATATGGCCTACAAAGCTGGCCCGCTCATCTCGCCGCGCATGTTCCGCCAGTTCATGCTTGAGCCGTACAAGCGGCTCACCTCTTTTATTCGCGAGCATGGCGTTGACCTGATTTTCGTGGATAGCGATGGCGATTCCAATTCGCTCCTACCACTCTGGTTGGAAGGCGGGGTCAACGGATTCTACCCCATGGAGCGCGCGGCGGGGATGGATCCTATAGAGATACGCCGACGCTATGGCAAAGCGTTGCGTTTGATGGGAGGCATTGATAAACGCGCCATGATCGCCGGGCCCGCTGCTATTGAGGCCGAATTGGCGCACGTTGCACCGCTTTGCGCCGAAGGCGGCTTTTTGCCCTGGTGCGACCATCACGTCCCGCCGGACGTGCCCTTCAAGCACTATCTTTACTATGTTGAGCGTATGAAGGAGATGACGCTAAATCCGTTAGGTTTCAAGCCGCGCTTGTAAGTGTGGGCGGTTTCGCCAATTCTTGCATGGGCCCCTCGTCAATCGGCGGGGGGCTTTTCGCGCCTGATGGGATCGTGACGGGTCATTTGTGACTTTTATCACAGCGTTGCAGCACAGCGTATGGTAAAATGAGTCTGTATCAGGCTGGTATTTGCTGAAAGGGGGCGTTCAGTGCATGGTGGAACGAGTGATGCCCGAGATTGATATGGAATTGTGTACGGGATGTGGGGATTGCGTCTCCGCGTGTCCTCAACATGCCGTGAGCTTGGAACAGGGCAAGCCTCAACTGGACGAGGAACTCTGCGCCTATTGCGGCGATTGTGAGGACATATGCCCCGTCGGGGCGATCGCTCTACCCTATGAGATTATCCTGTTACCGCCAGACGAAGAGGAAGGAAACTAGATATGGCTATACGCAGCATCGTGAAGATTGATGAAGCATTATGCAATGGTTGCGGCCTGTGCGTGACGCCCTGCGCCGAGGGCGCGATCGAGTTGGTCAACGGCAAAGCCAAGGTGATCCGCGAGGAACTGTGCGATGGAGCGGGCTTTTGCCTGGCGGTTTGCCCGACGGGGGCGCTCACCATCGAGAAGCGCGAGGCTCCGGATTTCGATCCGCATGCTGCTGAAGAAAGAGCTAAACAGCGCGGGCCGCGATATATCGCTCAGAAGTGTTTCCGCTGCGAGGCCAGTGAGGAGTATGCCGTGCTGATTCCCTGCCGGACGAAGGGCCAAAGCCTTTGGGTGTGCACGCATTGCCTGCCAATGCTGATTCACGGCTAGAGGAGGATGCAATGACTATCTATGGCTCATGTCCCGGCGCGCGTATAATCAAGGAACCCAAGCCTCGTTATGCCATTTGCCCACACTGCAACACCGAGGTCGAGATTTGGACGGACGAATTTCGCGCGCGCTGCACGAACTGTAAGGCATGGGTTTACGTGCAGCAAGGCGCAACATGCCTGGATTGGTGTGCTAAAGCGCAGGAATGCGTGGGCGCATCGGCTTTAGCGGCTTATAAGCGTGCGCGGACGATAGACAACAAAAGCTGATCGTTAGGAGTTGATAAGAGACGAGGTGGCGCATGCACGTGCGCCACTTTGCATTGGGGGCTAGGTCTTTTCCTGACCTACCCCCAGTAGTTTGAAGCCCCATCCGGCAAAGAAACGTGGCCCTGCGATCGTATAGAGCGCGGCGTTGATGCCGATCGCGTCCGCTAGCCAGGCGCCGAGCATGGGCGCAACAAAGGCCGTCACGCTGGCCAGGCATACGTTGGCAGCCACGAAAGCGGGACGCTCCGCCTCGGGCGAAACGGAGAAGAAGGTGTTGGTCATGAACACACCCAAACCCGCGTCGAACAACCCTCCAATGACCGATGGGATAAGCAACATCTGCGGCGTCGTGGAGATCGCCGTGCCCAACGGGTAAAAGATCATTCCCAAGCACGAGATCCAAAGCCAACGGCGCACCTTTTCTTTTGCCAACAAGCGCGCCAAGACAAAATAGCCCAACACGGCCATCAGACGATCCACGGTGAGCAGCGTCCCAATCCAGGCGTCCGACGCTCCCAAGACCCTCACGCGGTAGATCGAGTAGAGCGCGCCCGGCATCGAGAGCGTGACGCGAAAGAAAAACGCCGCGATGGCGAAATTGCGAAAGGCAGGCACGCGCTTGATAAGCGCGGCAGTTCTTCAAGACCGAGATGTGACCGGTTGCGGGGCGGCGTGGTTGGACCTTGAAGCTGGGGGATGTCGAGAAGCGATAGGGTGTAGATGCTGAGCAATCCCCCCACCACGGCGGTCAGGAAAAGCAGCTGATAGTTGAGGGGGATAGGGCGCCCAATTCAGCCACTGGCCGGCCCCAAACCCCACCAGCGAGGCGGCCAGGCCGTTGATCATCAGGCGTGTGCTCAACATGCGCGGTCGCGTCTCGGAGGGCGTGACCATCCCTAGGATTGTGGTGAAGGAGACGTTGGCCGCCTCGGCGGGGATCTGCACCAGCGTACGCGCCCCCACCAGCACATACGGTGCGATCCCCGGCGGGAGCCAGGGCAAGAGCGCAAACAACCCTACCGTGCCACGAAAGACCAGCCGCGACCAGTTGGCCACGCTGACCAGACTGCCGCTCTCGCTCTGTACGAACGCGCCTACCGGCAAGGATACAAGGATGGAGGTAAACGCGGGCAAGGAAGTGTAGAGGCCCACCAGCCAGGTCGGCGCGCCGAGCCGGACGAGAAACACCGACATGAACGACATCACGCCCGCCTCGACCAGCGCCTGGAAGGTCACTTCCTGGTAGATCAGCCGCTCGTTGCGTGGCGTGGCGCTGACCCAACGCCCCGGCGCTCGCGCCACTCGGCGCAGAACCACGAATAAACGATGCCTTCTCATGCCGGAGCGGCCCTATCCCGCGTCACGCCCAAGAACCAGAACGATAGTGCTCCCACTAAACGCAAACCCGCCACGATCATCAGCGCAAAATTGATGCTCGTCAGCTCGGCGATGGCCGTGCCGATCATGGGAGCCACGAACGCGGTGACGCTGGTCAGACAGGCGTTAGCCGCCACGAAAGTCGGCCGGCGATCTTCGGGCGACACGGCAAAGAGCATATTGGTCATGAACACGTTCATCCCCGATCCAAAGATGCCTACCACGATGGATGGCATGAGCAGCATCTGCGGCGTCGTGGAGAGCGCCGTGGTCAAGGGATACAGCGTCGTGCCAATACATGCCAGCCACAGCCAGCGCTGGTTCTTTTCTTTGGTCATCAATCGTGCCAAGAAAAAGTAGACGATCACGTGCAGCACGCGTTCGACGGTCTGTAACACGCCGATCCAGGCGTCGGTGGAACCCAGCACCCGCACGCGATAGACGGAATAGAGCGCCGAGGGCATGGACATACCCATGCGAAAGATGAACGCTGCGATGAGAAACTGACGAAACCGGGGCGCTGACCTGACCAGCGCAGGCAGGTCTAGCAGGCTCATACGGTGGGCATGGCGCGAGGGGGCCTCGGGCTCGGGAAGGCGCAGAAATGAGAGAGTGTAAATGCTGGCCAGCCCCGCGAAAAACGACGTGAGGAAGAGTAACTGATAGTTCAGCGGATAAGGCGCCCAATCCAGCCATTGTCCGGCCAGCAAACCCACCAGTGCTGCCGCGATGCCGTTGATCATCATGCGCGTGCTTAACATGCGCGGGCGCTGCAACGGCGGGGTGATCATGCTCAAAATAGTGGTGAAAGAGATGTTGGCCGCCTCGGCGGGTATCTCGACGAGCGTGCGCGCCCCCACCAGGATATAGGGCGCAAGGCCGGGTGGAAGCCAAGGTAGCAGCGCAAACAGCCCTACCGTGCCACGAAAGATGAGTCGCGACCAGTTGGCGACGGGCACTAAACTGTTACGCCGGCTCTGCACAAACGCGCCTACCGGCAGCGCGACGAAAATCGCCACCAACGCGGGCGCCGACGTGTACAGGCCCACCAGCCAAGTCGGCGCACCGAGCCGGACGAGGAACACCGACATGAACGACATCGCCCCGGCCTCAATGAGGGCCTGAAAAGCGACCTCTTGATAAATCAGGCGCTCGTTGCGAGGGGTATTAGCGCTCCAAGCGTTTATGGCGCGCGTCAGTCGCCACCGGAAATAGGCAACGCCGCGCAAGGGTGGGGCGCAGTCGTCTGGTATTGTGCTCACATCGGGTGCAATCACCGATCTGCTACCCGCTGGGTCAAGAGTGGGCAAGGGGGTATATCGTCCTCCTAAGTGGTGTCTATATTATTGCCTAATGGGGAGATTCCGCCAATTTCGCTTTTACGTTCCCAGCCGCAGCACTTGCGCGCGGACGGCTTCTCCCACCTGATGCGTGGTCGCTCTGCCGCCTAGATCGGGGGTGAGCGTTTTGCCCTCGGCGGTTACCGTTTCCACGCCGCGCATGATGAGTTGCCCGACATCCTCATGCCCCAAATGATCGAGCATCATGGATGCGGCCCAGATGGCTGCAATCGGGTTAGCGATACCCTTGCCCGCGATGTCGGGCGCGGAGCCGTGCACCGGTTCAAAAAGCT
>FWPV01005345.1_pt1 | contig 25836 bp, 19 predicted proteins | sample 2228371 | NCBI WGS metagenome assembly FWPV01 (sample SAMEA103939776, study PRJEB20133) | metagenome | reverse complement strand
ATCTATCCGATGAGCTGGCCCGCATCGATGTGGCCAAGCGGACCGATCGCGCCAAAGATGCCTGGCGCATCACCGTCCGCCTGATGCCGCGATTTTAAGGCGCTTTATTTGGGCGGCATTCAGACCGCGAATTTCGCGAATTGTACAAATTGCGCGAATGAGATTTTCGCCAAGTGCTTTAATTCAAAAATCATTGTGGGGGTTGAAAAGGTGCAATAATTAAAAGTAAGATCAAGCTTAGTATTGGTCATTCCTGGTTGCATAAAATAATTCCAACCAGACGGATGGATTGGAGAAAAGCTTCGATGCTTAAATAATGCCAAAAAACAAGAAATGGGGCACCGAAATCAACATCATTTACTTAGAATCTGATCTGGCTATCCGGCTGAAAAAAACCTTATCAACCTTAGTAACAAACGTGCCCCAGTACGGCCAGAAGCTTATTACCTTAGCAGGAATCATGTTCAATCAAAAATAAGCTAATAAGGTTCAGCGCTGGTTGATCATAGATGGTTACTAAGGTGAATAAGGTTCCATTGGTTTGATCCATTCAATCGGAATATTACCACTTAAAGCTATCAGATGGTACATTGTGTTAAATGAAGTTGATTGATGATCGCTCTAAATATTCAAGCGAGATGTGAGCCACATGACAACCCTCAGAGAAATTATGAAATGATGCATTAATAGGCCAATTTGAGCTGGGGTGATTGCCGAAAAACACTCCGTCTTGTCATGATCATCAACGGGTGAACCGAATAAATTTGACTGTGATTGAATCTTGAACTTTTATGTGTCGCTATTGCTTGGATTAGGGTATGGGACGAATTCCGACGATGTTGAAATTGACTTGGGTGACCTTATGGGCTTTCTGCATGGCAGGCGCCGCATTGGGTCAAATTTATCTGAATTCCAATGAACTGGATGATACCGAATGCAGCGATTCGATTCGCTATCGGATCGACAAAATCGAAATCCTGGGCAATGACAAGACGCGACCCGAAGTGATCCTGCGCGAGCTTCATTTTGACGAAAAGCAAATGGTCTCGTTGAGCGAACTATTGGCGGCTCTCAAACGCGTGCAAAGCCTCATGCTGTTCAATCGGGTGAAATTCGACATCATAGGTGACACAGAATATAGCACCCTGCTCATTACAGTCTATGAGCGATGGTATATTTTCCCGATCCCACTGGTTTATCGCAATGAGCGCACCTGGAAAAAGATCTCCTATGGCGGAAAGCTGCTGTATTACAATTTTCTCGGTCGAAATATCCTGCTGAACTTTTCGGCTGCTTTTGGCTACAACCCGCAACTCAGATTTTCTTATTTTAATCCCTGGTTTCTGGGAGAGGCCAAGCTATTCACCACAGTGAACATGTTTTATAGCCGCATCCGCAGCTTGAGCCTGGCGTTGAACAATTATGAAGACCGGCGATTAGGCATCGAATGGACGATCGGGAAAAGATTTGGGCACTATCTTTATACTGGTACCACACTCAGTTACATGAAACTATCTGCGCCGCCTGGTATTGGTCTAACGCTCTCCTCCTCGGGCACGGATTATTTGCCATCGATTTTATTGGGCATTCAATATGACAATCGGGACCTCAAAGAATATCCACATCGAGGCTGGTGGGTCAGCTTTTTTGCCAAACATGTTGGTGCTGGAGGAACGATCAATTATGATCGCTATGGGAGTGATCTTCGCTGGTATTTGCCGCTCACCCATCATGTCACGCTGGCGATGCGAGGCAGCGCCAACCTTTCTCGCGGCGCAATTCCCAGCTACGACCGCGCCTTTTTGGGTTATGAGGAACGCGTTCGCGGTCGCTATTACGAGATTTTTGAAGGCGAAAACTTCGCCTTTGGTGGGGCTGAATTGCGCTTCCCATTGCTGAAAATCCGTTATCTGGATATCGAACCGCTCGTCGATCAGATGCGCCAATATTCCAGCAATTTGAAGTTCGGCATGAGTGCCGGGCTGTTTTTCGACAATGGCGCGGTCTGGTATCAAAATCAACCGTTATCGATTCGACAGGTGAAGTCCGGCTTTGGTTTCGGCCTGCATTTTCATTTGCCTTATGTGGAGGTGTTTCGCGTGGAATGTGGTTTCAATAAACGGCTGAAAGCCCAGGCAATTGCGGATATCGAAGTGGCTTTTTAGCAGGCAGCTTTCAGGACGCCACAGCAATTTTTCTTCAAAGCGGATAACAGGAGCGTTTGTCGCTCGAAAGAAGGCAGGAATGAGACATCGAGAGATCTTCTACACACCCCCTGAGAACATCGTTCAAGACCGATTGCAGATCACTGGAGAGGAGCTGACGCATTTGGCCAGGGTTGTGCGCAAGAAAGTGAGGGATGTAATCGAGGTGGTCGATGGTCGAGGCAATTGCTATACCGCGGTATTGACCCAGATAACACCGCGCCTGGCAGAGGCGGAGATTCAGAAGCGCAGCCGTTTTGTTGGTGAACCGAACTTTCAGCTCACGCTGGCGCAAGCGGTTCCCAAAGGCAATCGATTCGATTGGGTCATCGAAAAAGGCACGGAGCTTGGGGTGGCCATTTTCATCCCCTTACTTTGCCAGCACTCCGTTATCGAGCCAACAGTGAGCCGCCATCATCGCTGGAAGAAGATCGCCATTGCTGCCATGAAACAGTCCGGCCGCTCGGTGCTGCCAGAGATCCGCTCGCCCCAGACCTTCCACGAGGTTGTTCGGAACACAGGAGTGATGCAATCGGGCTTCATTGGTGAGAAAGGCGAAGGCGCCAAAAGCCTGTCCCAATTGATTCAAGAGATCCGCCAAAAATCCATCCCACTGAAATCCGCCATCGTACTGATCGGTCCCGAAGGCGGCTTTTCCAGCGAAGAGCTCAATTTTGCCCGAGAAGCTGGCTATCATCGGTTCTCATTGGGCCCGCGACGGCTGAGAACAGAGACCGCAGGGCTGGTGGCCGCGGCAATCCTCATGGAACTTACAGGTGAATTGAGCTGAATAAGAATACATTGCTATCAATTTCTACTTGACTGCTTTTTAGCGGAATCGCTATCACAACGCTAATCCATTGACCTTGTAACTAATTCCCAGAGACGCATTCTCTAAAAACTGCCCGGCTTTCGAGGTGTCCCGATCGTAAATGAATTTGGTCAGCACATTGAAGGCGATATACTGACTGATTTTCACCGAAAAATTTTGCTCCCAATAGACATCTGTGTAGCGCCAATTTTTATGTGGGTCTTTCTCTCTGGCAATCGATGAAACGAATGCCTGAAAGAGTTTGAGGCGAGCGTTCCAATGGATCCCTGTCTTGATCTCTGACTTTATCTCTGTGAGCCATTCGATGCCGCCATCGATTTTCATTCCCCGCGACTCATCACCGGTCCAGCGCTTTCGCAATCGGCGATCGCTGACCATTAGCGCTTTAGCGCTCCCTCCCAAACGCGTCGTGATTTGAAGGCGCGGCTGCTTCGCGATGTTGTGGGCCAGCCCGGCGCTCTGAGATAATTGCAGCGGATTGGCAAAACGGGAGACCAGCTCCTCGGTTTTCGGATCATATCCTGCCTTGAACTGCGTGCTCAGGGACATCCCCACATAAGGATCAATAAATCGATCCACGGTGAATTTGATGGTTGTATCGTAGTCCAGAATGTCGCTGGATTTCTCCGGGGCCTTCCAATGCCTTTGTTCTTGAACGGAAATTTGGCCAAATGAGCAGACCAATCGGTTGGTCCATCGGTAAAATTTTCGCTGATAGGTGAGCTCGTTGGTCGTATGGATTTTCCAGGTAAAACTGGCCTTTCCACCGCCACGCCAGTTGCTATTGAACGACAACTGGTTTGCATCCAGTCCAAATGATAGATTGGCACGCCAATGGCTGGGCTTATTGCTCCAATTGGGGTGATACCAGGCAACTCCCCAATGCTGATCGAAATGACCATAATCGATCCAATGATCGTAGCGATTTCGCTCCACCCCGTTCTCGACGATCAAATAATCGTACCCATAGATATTGTTGAAATAATAAACGTCCCAAATCGAGGCGATATTTTTCAGAGCATCAAGGTCCGGGGCATGGGCGACCAGAATGAGAAAGTTGGGATTGGCAGGATTGGGATAGATGTAAATACCGGCCGCCCCGGGGGCATAGCAATGGGAGTAGCCAAATTTCAGCCCATGGGGATCGACCTGCATGGGCAATTTGGGGGCTAATGCCTTCAAATAACCATTGGCGGATTCATTGCCGAATACAATCAGATTCACATCCAATTTTTGCCTGGCCGCCAGGGTATCGGGCAATAAAAGATGGGTCAATTGATGTCGCTGGTCAATGCGGACCGATTGCAGGGCAAGCTCACGAGTGAGCTGGTTATATGCGTCTTCCGAATGCTGGGTGCTGTAAACGATTTTTATGGGGCGCTCAAAAATATTGGCAAGGGGCCCACGTATCATTGCTGATTTTTGTAATGGCAGCTCGGCTGGGGATAGCAATTTCCAGTGATCGTTAACCAGAGAAAAAATCATCGATGTCTGGCCTTTTTCAATGATAAAATTCTTCGTCGAATTGATTGTGACCCTCATCGGCCAGGTTGATGTTTCCGGTAACCGCTCTGCCAGGATCCGGAACGCCGCGATATTGTCGCAATTGACAAAAATCTGATTGGAGTCAATTTTGGCTTCCAAAGTGGATGGCCGACTGTAATCCAGCCGCGACATGACCGCGATCCAATATGCCGATGACGGTCCGAGCCGTGGCACCTGGAACGTCAGCTCAGTCGGTTTCAAATCCTTGTGCTGGGTCATGAGCCATTGGAAATATCGATCGCTAAAGGGGCTTTCGAACTTGGTGATGCTTGTATCCGTCAGACAGAGGATTTCCGGCTCAGCACCCCCATGGCTTAAGATTTGAAGGGTGGCCTCCGTGATTGGCCAGTTGGACAGCCGATCCACCAGCCATATCGGCGTATGATCGAGGTTTGAGACAGTCAGTTTCTGGGAAAGACGGGGAAATAATAGGGTCGAGCTGGCGAAACGATCGGGATACGTATGCACCATCAGCACCGCTGCCTGGGACCCAAGTCCGTTGCCAGCAAGATGCACGCGTCCCGGATCGGTGCGATACTTCTGAATGGCATCATCAATTGATTCGATAATTTCGATCAGACTGAGATGAGACAACTCTGATCCGTAGAATTCACCAGGGAAAATACCGATGACCGGCATTGGACATTGGGATAGAACCGGGGCCAAGCGGCGAGCCGCGGTTTCTGGCCTCTCATTATCATCATGCAAGTAGATATAAAGTGGATAACTTTTGTTCGCATCGAATCCTTCGGGAAGCGCCACATAATAGTGGTTGATCGTTTCCAACCGTATCGAGCGATAGGCGTGCTCTACCAGCCGGAACTCGCGATCGAAAAATACAGGCTTGTTCATATAGAAATTCGGGATCTGATCGATTCGCTTTTGCGCCTGGTTCATGACGTTGTAATAATCAAATGCAGTGCTTGCTGCATTCAACTGGTGTTGCAGACCGGCGATCCAATATTGGATCAGGTAATTTGCCGAAGGATCAGCAGTTTTCAGGTCTTTGAGCACGCGCGCCTGGGTGGCGAGATAGGCGAGTTGGTCGATGAGATGCTGTCTCGACCAGATAGCCAGATCGAATTTAAGCCGATCTTTTCGATAGATAATTTGAAACTGCAGGGAACCAGCTTTGAGCATGGCCGCTGGGACCTGCTCCTTTTTCCAGGTTCGGCGCGCAGTCGAGACCATTTTATTGAGCAAAACCTCTTCATTTTGCACCAGCCGATAGCTGATGGCTTTACGAGCCGCGCGGGAGTAGAGCCAAAATTCGAGGGTATCCTCCATGGATAGAAACGATTGGACCGGGAGCGCCTGAATTGCAGGATGGTCAGGGTCGAATAATAATAAATTGGCGAACGGCAGGGTAAATTTTTTCATGGCAATGCCTGCCGTCCATTCCAGCCAGCCGCGATAATGGCCACCATCGTTGTCGAATACCACCAGAGAAACGCCGATATGCTTGCCAGCCAACGGGATGGTCACTCGGAGATAGGACCAGGGGATCATCACCTCATATCGGATCGTATCGCCACCGAACGCCATCGCGGCAGGAAATGCATGCCGAATTACACCGGTGCCTTCGCTCGGATCGTATTCGTAAACCACAGCCGCGCTGTCCTCCCAGGTCACCACAAACTCGAAATCATCGTGGCGATATTCGCTATGGCTATTGTCATCATCGATGTCAAAGGCGAACTGGATGCAATCGTTGGCCCAGGCCTGGTATCCCGCAAACGGGAATGCAATGGAATCATCTTTTGTTTCCACAGCCAGATAGATGCCTGCATCGTCCCAGGCCCACCAGAACCGCGCGCTGCAATCCGCTGGACCGGCCCAATCCTGGTGCCGATATTTAGCATGCCGTTCATGGTCTAACCGAACCGGCGGCAATAGCGCCCATTCATCGAGCGAACCATCCACCACGACACTGTTGCGCAGGGCAATATAGAACGATCCATTGTTCGGATCAGGCAATTGTGTAGCGAAACCTACCTCGCCACTCCCAATCCACAATTGAAGCGCGAATAAAATGATCGAACAGCCAAATGGTCGTCTCAGCATCGTCGAATTACTCCTCAATCAGAATCATTTGCCATGCTTTTCTCTTTGCTTTGAATTATTCAGTTGATTGATTATAAAAAATATTTTTTGCTCATTAAAATTGAACCCTCCATTACGGCTTGCCTGGGGCGATCAACAATCCACCTGCAGAATTGGTTCTGCATGCCGTTTTTGGCGCTAAGAATCGATGATCATCTTGCATTCACCCAGCGCCAGAGCGATCTATTGTTCCTTTTTGATGGCGAAAAATGAAATGGAAGAGCCTTGTCTAATCTGGCGTTATAGCGCTTTTCATCAATCCACTTATTTCGGTACCATGAATCTATAGGGGAATTCGAGAGAACGGGAATACCGCTAATGGATCAGCAGTGAAATCCCTTCCTGCTTTATCCAGGCTGCTAAATTTCCATGCTCGAACTGAATGCAAATAAAAAACAGCATGTCCAATTCGCAGTGACGACCAAAAGCTGTCACCCAATCGCTTCGCAATCAAGCGGGGTGGCTTGCCTTCTATTTGCAGAGCAGTGAAGGGGATCTTGGATTGAAGTGGAAGACAGATTGCAGCGCTGGGATCAAAGCTTCCGAAGCATGATGCAAAGCATCTGGAATGATGATGGCGATGCCAGTTTACATCAGTCGAGCGAACAGTTGGACTCGGCGTTATCAGTCATCCAAATTATTGTCATAATAGTTACGGATTCGATAGCGAGACCAGTTTCTTCGCTTTGGAATAAAGATTATCAGTGCAATTCCTGCCACAAAGCCACCGATATGCGCCCACCAGGCGACACCTCCAGCGGATTCAGCGGAGGCCAACGCGGCTGCGCCGCTGAAAAATTGCATCAAAAACCAGACGCCCAAAAATATTATCGCTGGCAGCTCGATGAACCGAATAAAAAAGAAAAAAACAAACAGGGTGATCACCCGAGCGCCGGGGAATAAGACGGTATATGCGCCCATCACACCGGCAATAGCCCCACTGGCACCGACCGTGGGCAGCGACGAGTGGGGATTAGTATAGACGTGAGCGAAACCCGCAATTACGCCGCAGAGCAGATAAAATATCAAAAATTTGAAATGCCCCAATCGATCCTCGATATTGTCGCCAAAAATCCACAGGAACCACATATTGCCGATAAAATGAAACCACCCACCATGCAAAAACTGGGACGTCACGAACGGGAAATATCGGACGATCGCTGATAGCCCTCCTGCTTCTCCCATATAAAAATACTGGGCAGGGATTAGCGCAAACGAGTCCAGGAACTCCGGCAAATATTGGCCCAGCGACACCTCATATAAAAAAATGATTCCATTGATGATGATAATGAGAATGGTCATCAATGGAAATGTCTGAGATGGATTGACATCGCGTAATGGGATCATAACCTGTCAGCTCAAACGATAGATTTTGTCATCTTCCTTGGTGATGGTGACGGTTTTTCCGAATTGAAGCGGAAAGACGTCCCAAAATTTTTTCGCATCGATCCGATAATCGTATCGGGGCCTCTTTGGCCCGGTGCTCCAAACCTCCACTGGCTCTAAATACATCTCAAGCTCCTTGTCGGCCACCTTCAACGTAAACGGTTTTCCTACCTTGGGCAACAACTCTAATCCTTGCTTCAATACCAGAATATAGCGCTCCCTGGCTTCCTCTGCCGAAATCTTCCGACGATAAACATTATCAGCCATAACTCCTCCCCAGTTCATAACGTGCTAAACAGATTTTTTGCTCTGAATATATTAAAGCCAACCACGAAAGTCAAGCGAAATTCCGACTCGTCATTCACCAAAGCAAAAAAATTTTTGCTACCCCGACTAAAATGAGCCCTCAAAATCATCCTGCTAAAAATCATCCTGCTGGCAATCATCCTACTGGAAATCATCCTGCCCAAATGATCTTGAAGAAAAATCATCCTGCTGAAAATCATCCTGCTAAAATCATTATTCCTGAAAATCATCTTCAAATTGACCTGCCGACAATCAGTGCGCTTCGAGCCAGTTTCTGCCCACACCGATATCGACTTTGATCGGGACCGAAAGCTCGATCGCCTGTTCCATCTCCTCGCGAACCAATGCTTTCATGCGGTCGACCTCATCCACCGGAACCTCGAATACCAATTCGTCATGCACTTGTATGATCATCTTCGCTGCCAAAGCTTCGGCCTTCATGCGACGATGGATATTGATCATGGCGACCTTGATCAGGTCAGCAGCGGTTCCCTGGATGGGGGTATTAATGGCGTTGCGCTCGGCGAACTCGCGCACCCGACGATTATCGCTGTGGATGTCTGGCAAATAGCGACGTCGGTTGAGCAATGTGGTGACATAGCCGTTCTTTCGGGCAAATTCCTGGGTCTGCATCATGAACTCCTGAATCTTCGGATAGCTGGCGAAATAGTTGATGATGAACATCTCCGCCTCTTCCTGCGGGATCTCCAGGCGACTCGCCAGACCATAAGCGCCCATGCCGTACATGATGCCGAAATTCACCTCCTTGGCTCGCCGTCGCATTTCATCGGTGACCTCGTCAGGAGAGACCTTGAACACCAGGGCTGCTGTTTCCCGGTGAATGTCCTTTCCCTCCTGAAACGCTTTGATCAGCATGGGGTCTTGCGAAAGATGCGCCATGATCCGCAGCTCGATCTGGGAATAATCAGCGTCCAGGATGACATGCCGATCATCCGCTGGGATAAATGCCTCACGGATCTTTCGGCCGATCTCGGTGCGAATGGGAATATTTTGCAGGTTCGGATCGCTGGACGAAAGCCGGCCTGTGGCTGCTACGGTCTGATTGTAGGAGGTATGCACCCGCCCGGTCTCAGGATTGATGAGCCGCGGCAATGCATCCACGTAAGTTGATTTCAGCTTGCTCAGTTGGCGATACTCCAATAGCTCGCGAGGCAACTGATGCTGTTTTGCCAGCTCCTCCAGCACGTCCACATCGGTGGACGGCCCGGTCTTGGTCTTCTTCTGCACTGGCAGGCCGAGTTTCTTGAACAAAATATCCGCCAGTTGCTTGGTCGAATTGATGTTGAAACGCTGACCAGCCAAGCGATAGATGTTTTCGATCAGCTCATCGAGCCGCTGGGACAGCTCGCGGGACATCTTTTCCAGCAGTGGGACATCGAGCGAAACGCCATTGCGCTCCATCTCCATCAGCACCTGCACCAACGGCATCTCCACCTCGTCGAATAGCTTCTTCAAATCATATTGGATCAGCATCGGCTCCAGCACGCGGCGCAGCCGCTGGGTGTAATCAGCATCTTCACAGGCATAGCGGCTCACCTCTTCGATCGGCACTTCTGCCATGGTGATCTGCTTCTTGCCAGCACCGATCAACTCTTTGGTGGGTATTTTTTGGTAATTGAAATAGGTGAGCGCCAGAGCATCGAGATTGTGCTGGCGCAACGAGGGATTCACCACGTAGCTGGCGATCATCGTGTCAAAATCAACGCCCTGAACCTCAACGCCCGCCCGAGAGAGGACGAGCAGGTCGTATTTCACATTCTGTCCACTTTTCTTGATCCTTTCATCCTGAAGCACTGGCGCCAATCGGCCAAGGACCAGTTGAAGTGGCAATCCCCTAAATTTTTCGGCCGTAAAAAGATCCACCCTGGTCTGGGCTTTCGCGCTTACGGTTGGAACATAATATGCCTCCCCCTCTTTCCAACAAAACGACAGTCCAACAATCTCAGCCTTCATGGGATCCACATCGGTGGTCTCCAGATCGAAGGTGAATTGGGTACAGCTTTTCAATTGCTCAATGAGTTGACTCAACTGCTCCTGCGTGGTGATTGTCCAGTAATTCACCGCTGCCGTCTTCTCGGTGGCGGTAAAACGATCCAACAGGGAATTGAACTCCAGTTCCTTGAGCAACTGAAACGTTCTGGCTCGATCTGGCTCGTTCCGCTTCAACTGCTCCAGATCAATTGCCAATGGCGCCTGGGTATTTAACGTGACCAATTGCCGGGAACGGAACGCCAGATCCCGGCTTTGCTCTAATTTGATGCGCAGGCTCTCGCGCCCAATTTTATCCAGATGCTGATAAATTTGATCCAGGCTATCGAACTGCTGCAATAGCTCTAACGCCGTCTTCGGTCCAATACCTTCGACCCCAGGGACGTTATCGGAACTATCGCCCATCAGGCTTAAATAGTCGACGATCTTGGATGGTGGCAGCCCGACCTTTCGTAGAACACCCTCCTCATCGAGCACCTCGCTCTCCTTTCCAGCCCGGCCAGGATCATAGACCTTGATCTTGGGCGACACCAATTGATAAAAATCTTTATCCGCAGTCACCAGATAAGTCTCGAAGTCCTGCTGCGCTGCTTTGACCGCCAGGCTGCCCATGACATCATCAGCTTCCAGCCCTGGGACTTCGATGATTGGCACCCGAAGCGCCTCCAGCACCTGTCGGATGCGCGGCAACTGCTCGCTCATCTCATCGGGCATTTTCTGACGCGTGGCCTTATAGTCAGGATAGATTTTATGTCGAAACGTTGGCTCCGGGGTATCGAACACTGCGGCCAGATAATCGGGCTGGTGCTCATCGATGATCTTCAAAAGAGAGTTCAGAAAGCCATAAATGGCGCTTGTATTCTCTCCCCGAGAATTGATCAGCGGATTTCTGACAAAGGCGAAATATGAACGATATGCCAGCGCTGATCCATCGATCAAAAAAAGCTTCTTTCGTTGCAACAGTCAATTCCTTTCTATTGATCCAATTAGACATCTGCAACAAGCGGCGATGCCGCGCTCCGCTCCTTCCGCGGATTGAAGGAAGCATCTTCAAACGGATAAAAGCTTCAGCTTTTTGGGGAAGCTAACATTCTTTCTGAAATGACCGCACGATCTGCAATAAGATTTTTGACCCATTGGTGGCTCCCCCATCATACAGGGCCTGAAAATTGCCCTTTCAAAGCTAAATGTAACACAATTTCAGCAGAATGTCAACATCGAAATTGGAAAATATGGGATCGAACCGGAGCATGAATAAAATTTCCAGGCAAAAGGCTTCTTTTTGATTGATTCTTGCAAAAATATTTATTATAATTTGGCAGTTGGAAAAATCCAGGCGACCACCCATTTAGCAGTGAATATTGTGAACCATCCCTATCTCATCGGGGTGGAAATTTTAGCATTCCTCAATCGAGCAGATCGATTGGACTTATCATCTCAGCGATCCGAAGGGTTAGAAGAATCTCTAATGCCTCTGGTCGCGTTAAACGCGGAAATTCATCGCACATCAGTTTAGAGCAGCTTGGAACCTGGATGATGCTCAGGCATGAATAGCTGACCTGTAATCGTAATTCTCAATTTGATCACCTTTCAATGAGAGGAGAACCGGGCAATGAATCAACCACCCATGCAACAGCAGATCAATATTGAATTGGGAGAAAAAGAGGCTGAAGGGATCTATTCAAATTTAGCGATCATCACGCATTCGCCAGCCGAGTTCATAATCGATTTCACCCGCATGCTTCCTGGTGTCCCCAAAACCCGCGTCTATGCCCGGGTTATTATGACGCCACAACATGCCAAATCCCTGTTGCGCGCCCTGGACGAGAACATCAAAAAATATGAGGCGCAGTTCGGTGAAATCAAAATTCTGGGCGATTCAAAAAGCAAGCCGTTGGGTTTCCAGCCCCCAAGCGAATTGGACTCCGATCTGCCGACCAACTAACGGATGCAAAACTCGTCTTTTTGAAATTATATAAAAGGCGCTCGACTTGTTTTCTCGAATGAACAATTGTAGAAAATGTAGCCAGGGATGATTCGGCTTCAACCGATCCATGGATCGAGAATTTTTTGCTGCGCAGTCGTTTTATCGAGAGAGATAACAGGAGATGGTTTTTAAAAGATGCGATTTCTGCTGGTACTCATAATCACTTTGTCAATTCTGCCAGGACCGGTCATTTCCCAAAATAGCCATTCAGACAAATTTGGTCTGGGCATGGAGATCGGCCACTGGCGTCCCAACGATTTGAGCGATGCTGTCGATCTTACGCCATCGACAGCATCGAAAGGTCACCCCTATATCGGGCTGATGATGCTGATACCATGGCGATGGGGTATGAGCTTCCGAGCGAGCCTGGGATATTGGCACTACAGCGATAAAACTGACCTGTCAAACATCAAGACAGTGGAGATTGGCTCGTTTCTAATCGATCTCAAGTATACTATCCTCACGGACGTCATGCTGATGCCTTATCTCAGCTATGGCATTGGCTGGTTTGCTGGCAAAGCGCTTCGATCAACGCCGCGGTTTTCATCCCTGCGCCAAAGCGATGAGCTGGGCATCGGAGCCAATATTGGCACGGGCTTCGATTTTCGAATCTCCCGCAGGCTGAATCTGGCAACGGAGTTCCGCTATCATTACGTGAAATTCAAACATACCGTTGCGTTCACGGATAATTATAGCGGACCCAAAATCAGCCTCGGCCTGATCTATTGGTTCTGACCTTAATGGTCACCAAACATCTTCAGGATTCTCTGCCCGTTTAAAGAGCTATTCTCCAGATAATTTCAAATTGGTCAGCCGATTCCCAATATCGAAGTCGTCATCTGCGAAATCCATGTCCTTTTGCTGCTCAGTCCCAAGGCTGAAAAGCGCAAAAGAAATCGAATTGAAGGGGGGCAAGGGCTGATATTTTCAGATTATCCGATCAAACCGCACCGGCCAAATTTGACGAATGCAAATAAAAAATCCAGCCATGAAATCATGGACTGGATTTTTTATCAGTGTTGAACCCTGGACGAACAATTGTTATCTACGAAATTTTCCATTTCGGCGCAACTGCGTCTCGCAGCGAAAATGCGCCGGGCAAATGGAGGACCGCATTCAGAAAGATCTTATCGATCGTTTGCCGACAACCGGACTGGTCCTATGGGATGATAACGCCTGCACAATTGATCTTTTTAGCACCTCCACTTAGACCCACCGAAATTTCTCTGTTAACGGCGATCGGTTTAGAATTTGATGGGATCGAGCAGCCGATGTTGCTCAACGGCTTCGTCGAACAGGGTCGCCATGCGATCGATTTCGTGAGATTCCTGGTTTATCTTCTCCCTGAAATAATCGGTAATGTAATGGGCGATAATCGAATGGACGCATTCGGTAATGCCCATATCATCGACTGGGATATGCACACAATACTTGGCGATCTTTTTCAATCGGCCACCGTTGAAGCCGGTCATGCCGATGGTGATCATATTATGCTTATTGGCATAATCGATGGCGCGCAGAACATTGGGACTATTTCCCGAACCGCTGATTCCAATGGCCACATCTCCTGGATCGGCTAAATTCCTCAATTGCTCCACAAAAATCGATTCATAACCTTCGTCGTTGGCCAGCGCAAGAATGTAAGGAGTATTATCTGTCAAGCTGATTGTTCGGAATCGTTTAATATCCTTCTTTCCGTTCAAAGTGCCTTTGCCCAGATCTTCGCAAAAATGGGAAGCGGTGGCACCACTGCCCCCATTGCCAAAAATGAAAATATGTTTGTTGTGATGGTAAGCATGCTCCAGAATTTGAATGAGCCTTTCATTTTCTTCGAGCCGAAGGGAATTACACGCTGCATACACCCGGTTGAAGTACTCTGTGATCATTTCCATTCGTATCTCCCCATGTTAAAGATAATTTTCGAACCGTATTTTTCCAGGAAGAACGGAAACTCGCGGTATTCTTTCAGTGCCTCCCGGACCTGATTTTGCTTTTCCCGTGGACAGTATAACAATAAGAACCCTCCGCCACCGGCGCCAGAAATTTTTCCCCCGAGTGCGCCAGCATTTATTGCTTTTGCATACATTTCGTCGATGTCCCCATTCGAAATCTGGCTGGCCAGGCCTTTTTTCAACTGCCAGCTCTGAGCCAATATTTTGCCAACCTCTTCGAACTGCCGCGACTCAATGGCGGTCCTGATTTGGGCGGCCTGCTGCTTGATGCCGCGCAACAGTTCCATTTTCTGACTGGTATTAGCCCGCTGCTCACTCAAAATGGCATCGGCACTTCTGGTCTTGCCAGTAAAAAATAGCAATAAATTGGCTCCAAACCTTCTTCTGATGCTATTTTCGAGATCAACCTTCTCGACTATCACCTCCTCATTTGGCTTGAAACGAAAAAAACGGATGCCGCCGTAAGCGGCGATGTATTGATCTTGTTTACCAATTGGCTTGCCTAAAATATCGATCTCGATCTCGCAGGCCTCGCGAGCCAGCCGCTCAGCAGTCACCAGCTCACCCTGATACGCATACAGCGCGTTCAACAACCCGACCGTTACACTGCTTGATGAACCCAGGCCAGATCCGCTGGATGGAATATCGGCCAGCGTGGTAATCTCGACCCCTTTTTCAACCCGGGTCTTTCGCATCGCCTCGCGCACCAGATCATGCTCGATCTGATCAACTGAATCGACAATCTCCTTCTTGGAGTAATTGATGTAAATTTTATCATCGAATCGTTCTTTAATGATCACGAACACATATTTATCAATGGCTGAACTGATCACCCAGCCCTCTTCCTGACGATAAAACGATGCCAGGTCTGTCCCCCCTCCAGCAAGGCTGATCCGCAACGGTGTCTGGGAAATAATCATTACTTACTATCCTCCATTTGCCCAACTAAACCCGAAACCTCGTTGCTGCGATATCTGCTCTGGGGGAGCGAGGCAAGCCCCTGCTCAGGAATTCCTACAACCAGTTCCACCAAGGTGACCGGTGTTAATTTAGATGAACTGCTCAATAGCTTCCCGGGTGGCCTGGCGCAATAACCAAACGCGATGGTCCAATCGTATGCCAGAAGCAAGCTTTGCAACCAGGCTAGTATAGATCGCCGTGGCCTAGACCATTCTCGCTCGCTGCTGAAGTAGCTTCGGAAATTCCAGTTTGGCCCGCTCATAGCTTTCCACAGTTCCGATATCAATAAAATATTCATTGATGCGATAGCCCTTCATCTTGCCCACCAACTGGGGCAATACATCAAAGCCGAAATCGGATGGATAACGATCGGGCAGATAGTGCCAAATTTGGTGATTGACCACATAAATGCCAGCTCCTGCCAGGTTGCTCTTCGGTTGATTGGGTTTCTCAATGAATTCGATAACGGTGCCGTCCTCTGCCAGCTCCGCAATGCCACATTGCCTGGGGTGCTGAGTCCGAAACAAGCCGATCGTTGCGATCGCTCTATGCCTTTCATGAAATCTAATCATGTGCGTCAAATCCAAATTGGTCAGATTATCCGCATAGCATATCAAGAAATTTTGTTCCTGGCAGACAAAATCGAAGTTATTCCGCACCGTACCCGCGCTGCCCAATAACTCCTCTTCGAATACCGTATGCACTTTGACCTGGAACGAATACGTCTCCAAGAATTGAAAGATCAGGTCCGGCAAATGATGAAGATTGATCATCACTTCATCAATATGATGTTGCTCGAAAAGCGTTAGCCAATGATAGAGCAATGGCTTGCCGGCAATCGGCACCAGACATTTGGGTATCTTCTCGGTGATGGGCCGCAAGCGCGATCCAATCCCGGCTGCTAATAAAAACGCTTTCATCCGCCTCTCAAACCGGATCAGGGTGTAAAATGATTGCGAAAATTGGTCTCGATTTTAAGCCTGAAATTTTAGCATCAACCAAGGCAGAGGGATGTCAAAATCCTTGGCCCGCGAAACACATGGAATGACACGAAAGCAGAGGAAAAAATGCTTTCAGAGCGTTTTCGTGTGCTCCTCGGGTATCTTAAATTTGATTTCAGAATTTCAAGGGATAAAAATTTTTTGGGTCACGGAATTGGAACTGACACAGAAATGAAGTTCCGAAGGGCTTTTTCCGTATGAGTTCTGTTTCCGTGTCCAAAAAAGTCTGTGACCATTAAAAACATTTTTGGGTCACAGAATTGGAACCGACACGGAAATGAAGCTCCGAAAGGCTTTTTTCCGTATGAGTTCTGTTTCCGTGTCCAAGGATTCTGAGACCAATATCGAAATTTCTAAATGAACAATGGCAGGGAAAATTAAAGACCCTTTGCCCACGAAAGCCACGGAATGACGCAATAAAAGCAAAAAATGCTTTCTAAGTGATTCGTGTATTCCATGGGCGTTTTAAAGGTTAAACTTTCATTTTAGAATTTCAGGTTAAATTAAAAAACCCTCGAGCTAAGCAAGCGCAGCGACCCTTGCGTCCCGCGAATAGCTTTTTTGGGCAGTGCGCACCACATTGAGGGATTTCATCGTGGATAGCGCATGATCCAGCACATCATCGATCTCTGGCAATTGCTGCAACCATTCGAGATAAGCGCGAACGCTATCTTCGACCGTGTGGGTTGGACGCCAACCGAGAGATTTTAATCGTGAAATGTCAGAAAAAATATGACGTGTATCACCAAATCGATACTGTCCGGTGATTCTGGGCGTTATATTTTTGTTAAAGATTTTCGCCACCAACTGTGCAAACTCCAACACAGTGTAACACTTGCCGCCCCCGACATTGAAAATCTGATAATCCGCCTCTGGCGAATCGAGCACTTTAAGGTTTGCCTGAACCACGTCAAAAATATTGACGAAATCACGCACCTGTTGGCCATCCTCGTATACCGGTGGCTGACGATCCAGAAACATGCTGAGGCAGAAAATACGACAGGCACCAGAATAGGCGTTGGAGATCGATTGTCTGGGACCCTGCACAATTGAATAGCGCAAACAAACCGTCGGTATCTGATACCGCTTACCCAAATTGATACTCAGTTGCTCTTGCAAATACTTTGAGAGCGCATATTGGTTCTGCGGATTCACCCGCTTCTCATTGGTCCACATAGCCTGAAGCGTTGTCCCACAATCGATACAACGATGGTTCCAATCCCCTTGCTCCAATTTCTTGACTGGCCGAATATCAGGAAACTTAATGCGATTGCACCGGGGACATCGATATTTGCCCTCGCCATATACCGCCTGCGACGATGCCACAATGACCTTTTTGATCGGCAGTTGATATTCCACAATCAGTTCATACAGCTGCGCGGTACTGACGCTATTGACATGGACGAATTTGCTGAAATCCGGCAGATAATCCTGATAAGCGGCAAAATGATAGACCACGTCGGTCCCTTCTAACGCCTTAAGCCAATCCTCTTTATTGCGCACATCGCCCAATTGAAACTCCGCCTTTTTGGGCACATAATCGGGCATGCCCTTCGCATGAACTGGCTTGGATAAATTATCCAATATGCGAACAAAATAGCCGCGGGCCAACAACGCATCCACGGTGTGAGATCCTATAAATCCGGCTCCTCCAGTGACTAAACAGTTCATCGTCATCGCTCTTGATTTTAATTCTATCTAATTTGAATTCATTGCAAAATTACGGATGATGTTCGTTAAAACCAAAATGCTTTTTGACCACAGCGACCCCAGCGAACCACCGAGTTAACTGAGGGATAGATTCTAATCCCTTGCTCGGTAATCCCTGGTTTCAAAAAAAATTTTATGCGTGATGATTTCATTTTGGAATTTCAGGTGCAATATCAAATTGGCAGCTATATTTTGATAATTTGGATGACCTGTTGAAATTGCTCCTTTTTGCTATTATCAAATTTGTTTGCTTGTGTGATATAATCATTTTAGTTTTTGAATACGCTTCAACGCTCCCTGAATCCCTACAACGTGAGACACAGATCTTCAAAGGGGGATGTCATCAGATATATTTTTAACTGGTCGTTCATATTAGCAATGAATTCCGCTTCAAAATCAATAAGGCTTCATCCTGGCATCAGGCTATTGGAAGGTTTCTGCAATACTCACTATCGAAAGCCTTAAGATCGATCATTCAATCGATGATAAATTTTTATCAACATCATTTCAGTTTAATAGCACAAGGTCATGCCGAAATTCCAATGTAGCCTGACCGAAAAATTCCATTCTCGCTGGCTTTTGCCCAATTGATGATCGGCATTATCGATGCTGGTATATCCGATTCGACCTTCCAGCAATGCATAAGTGATGGGATGATAGCGGAGCGTCAATGCCAGACTCGATAAGGTCTCCACGATCCCGTAGGGGAACGGCTCGCGATAGCCTTCCGCCACTGAAAACTTCAACCATGGCGTATCCCAGCGAGCCAGCACAGAACCAGTGCCTTGACGAATATGATCCCATGCCAGGCCTATTTGCAATCCCGGCCAGAGCCACTGGCTGGCGCTGAAATGCCATCGATCAAAATTATTACCAAGCGAGTAACCGATCGGCCGGTTGAAATGCACGAACCTCTCCCAGATTTGCCAGGAGTTGTAGGTACGATTGGCAATGCGGACATATTCTACGCCCAATCGGCTACCTGGTATCCCGAACACTGAGCTGCGTTGTCCACCCAGAATGACCCCAAATTCATTCGGCTCTAAATCAATTGGAATTTTCCTCTCCAATTGATAATCATCCACCAAAAACTCCCCATAAAGTTCCCAATTGGGCCATGGGTAGAAATCGAAATCCAGATAGAGAAATCCATTCCCATCGGATCCACCGCCGTTCAACAGCTCGCCATGATAGTATAGCATTGGATTCAAATATTTCAGCTCCCAAGAAGTATCAGGGCCGCCATAGAGCAGCGCTTCGGTCAAACCGACGAACAAGCGATTTTTGATAGCAATCGTTACCCCATGCGCCGAAAGATATCGGTTAGCCCGCCTGGTACCATGAACTTTCGCCAATGAATCCGTGAGATTCCATTTCTCCAATTGGCCAGCTACCATGAAGAAACGGAGTCCTTTATACTGAAAATCGAGGAATACATGATCCAGCGGTTGGGCATGATCCGAAAATAGCAATTTCCCGGTCTTGCCGCTCCCCCACAATAAAAAGTCTCTGCCAACCCTGCATCTCAATTCGTAATGCTTATTCTGCTGATCAAACAGGCGAAAGCGCAAATAGGCCTGCTCGCTATAGCCAGCAAACCCACGCCATCGCTTTCCGGGATAAAGAGGATCATCCAGCAAGGATTGATCCAATCGAACGCCGTTATAAAACGTCAGCCGATCCTTCCAATGCACGCCAGCCTGGCTTCGCAATTGTGCATAAAAACGGGTTGCTCCAGCATCATGAACCATGGATTCATCCATCCAAACGCCGGGCTTGATCTTTAACTGCTGTTCAGTTTCGATTGGACGATGACGTTGCAGGAACTCCCGAGCGAGCAAATCGATCATCCATCGCTCTTGGGCAGATACCGTAGCCTCCCCACGCTCGAGCTGGCGCTGCAAGATTGCCAGGCTATTTGCCACCTCCACATCGGTGTACGGTTGCCTGATGGGATGCAGCGCTGGCAAATGGCCGCTCAACCGCAGTTCATTGAGATAGGCATACGCCCAGTGATAGGTCGGAATTGTACCATTGGTTTGCGCACTGGAAGTGCTGCCGATGCATTCAATGAAGACGATAAAGAGTATCAGGTTGAACCGCATGGATTTTGAGGGATAATGATCAGTGGAATGAATCGACCACTATTTGGACCCAGAAAAGAAAGGTCATAAAACCAATACCACTTCTGAGGCCTTCAATTCTGAGACTTGTTCTGCAAATTCGATTCTTATGCTTCTTTTTTAAAATTAGACAAAAGCGAGAACGTTTATGAATAGACAGAAATTCAGGCCAGCCAAAATCGACCAAGGAAGCCAATGACCGAAGAAATGCCCTGCCTATGCTTTTTCTCTGGACATCGAAAGGTCGGGCATCTGGTGATAGCCATTTCCAATGAACTTATGTTTGAGAACCTGAATCACAAAGTAAGGGTTAGTTGTTAAATACCGCTTCACCAAATTTTTGGGATCCTGAATCATCCGATAGATCCACTCGAACCCATGCCGCAAATAAGCAGGCGTCTCTTTTCGGATGCCGGCAAATACATCGAAACTTCCTCCAACGCCAAGCATTACAGGGACCTCGATTACAGTTCGATTATTATGAATAAAATATTCCTGCCGCGGCACTCCCATGGCTACCAGCAGAATATTCGCACCGCTGCGATTGATCTGCTCAATCACCTCCGCCTCATCAGAAAAATAGCCATGATGCCAACCAGCAACGATCCTCTCCCCATACTGATGCTTGATCTTACTTACCATCTGGTTGACCACTTCGGGCCTCGCGCCTAAGAAGAAAAATGAAAAGCCCTGACTTCCCCCGACTTCTAAGAGCTTTCGCATCAACATAATGCCGCCGATATGCTCGACCAGCGGCTGATTTAGCTTTTTAGCTGCCCAGACAAAGGCATACTCGGGGATGACGATCTCTGCATCGCGCATGATTTGAGCCAACAGCATATCCTTTCGGCTCTGATAAAATTTATTGGCATTGATAGCCAGGACATGCATCTTCTCATTTCTCACGATCGCCTCACTGATCCGGCGGATTACCTGATCACTGGTCAAGTTATCCACCGAATAGCCCAGTACATTAGTCTTGCTGTTCATTCAATCCTGATAATAGATATGTGAATGCGTAGAACATCCAGGCCTGTGACCAGCGGATGTATGGAATTTTACTTTTAAAAAATCGCGACCTCTTGTAATAAAAATATTGTTGTGCTTCATCCCATAAAATATCCAGCGTGTGATGGATCATCAACTCCAGGCGACTGGGATGATCAGGAATATAGCGCTGCAAAGTGAAAAACGTAATGATCGCCTGGGCAAAACAATGCACATCTAGCGGATAGACTCGTGCATCGGAATATTTGGGCAATAATCTTTCTGTGAAATGGTACTGCAAATGGAAATCAATCCCTTTCCGCAACATCGGCTCGAACTTGTTATCCTGGCAGTATTGCTGATAATGATATAGAGCCAGTAGATTATAGCCAGTATGAAAATTATCCACCCATTGATGATGTCCCCGATTCCCGTATGGCCAGGCGCCATCATCTCGCTGACCCGCAACGGAAAAGCGAACCGATCGTTCCGCCTGAGCACGATAGGTTTTCTCTACCGTAAGATGATAAAGCCGGGCCAGATACGCCGCTCCCACAAGATTCACATTATGAATCACGGCTGGCTCGCCCGGGATGTAACCGAAGCAGAGGCGATCGTTTTCCTCTATTAGGAGCAAATATTTGAAGATAAAATCGGCAACCTGTTTGGCTTCCGCCAGAAAATGATCATCCCCTGTGCATTCGAACAGATCCAAAAGGCTCTGTCCAGCAAATACTGAGCAGATCATATTCGGCTTAAATTTGGGCACAAAGAACGCCAATGCCTGCCAATCGAAGTTGTATCCCCAACAAAGGCCATCATATCCAGTTGAGCGCAGCGCTATCAGCCGTTCATAAAGCGCCATTGCCTGAGCGAGAAATGCCGAATCCTGATAATAGCGCTCCAACCGCAACAAACTACTGATGAACAACGCCAGCGCTTTGGGGTTATCGCCTCGGGGCACCTGGCAGACAGGCCGAAAATTGATCGGCGATCTCCGAAAGAACTGAATCCACGCCAGCCGAAAGAACTTGTTGCGATGAAACGGCAGCTTCTGAAACAAGCGACTGTTCAGCCCATCTAGCACATCCCAGCCCTGGAAATTCACTCTTGTTAAATAGTGGTAATGCTTGAAAACGATGTCAGCTATCAATTCTCGATCTGGCATGTTCCGAGATTGGGTGATTGGTTGATTGCGTAATTGGGTAACTGGGTGATTGGGTAACTAGGCAAAAATATTTTGACCGCCAATTTCACGAATTTTTCGAATTACGCCAATTTCATTCTTAGCCCATTAGCGCAATTGGTCTAATTCGCGCAATTCGCGGTCCTGGGTAATCTGACAAAAATTTTTTGACCACGAATTTCACCAATTATCCAAATTGCACGAATTTTGTTTTTAGCCAATTGGCGAAATTGGTCTAATTCGCGTAATTCGTGGTCCTGGGTAATCTAACAAAAATTTTTTGACCACGAATTTCACCAATTATCCAAATTGCACGAATTTTATCTTTCGGCAATTCGCGCCATTGGTTTAATTCGTGGAATTCGTGGTTCTGAGTAATTGGGGTGCTTAACTATCTTATAAAATTTACTCCGCATCAACCACAAACTTATTTCTGAGCCCTTTCAGTTCTGAGACCAATTAATTCTAAAATTCCATTTCTGTGGGATAACAAGTCTGTGGGAGAAAAAAATCCCTCCCACAGAATTGCTGTCCCACAGAATTGCCGCTTGAAAAATTTTCCATGGTTGTTCCATTTCCATGGCCCAATTTTTTTTCTGAAACCTTTCAGCTCTGAGACCAAAATTGTTTTTTGCCTCTGGCATGTACAGGTTGGGAAATTGGGTAACTGGGTGATTTGCCAAAAATAGCTTGACCGCCAATTTCACGAATTTTTCGAATTACGCCAATTTCATTCTTAGCCCATTAGCGCAATTGGTTTAATTCGCGCAATTCGTGGTCCTGGGTAATCTGACAAAAATTTTTTGACCACGAATTTCACCAATTATCCAAATTACACGAATTCTGTTTTTAGCCAATTGGCGAAATTGGTCTAATTCGCGCAATTCGCGGTCCTGGGTCATTTTGGCTCTGGCTCCCCAACCATCACCGTTTGACCTGATTGAATGGATTGGATAATTTTGAACGGCAGCAGGCTGGAGAGATAAATCTCCTCGAACGGAATCGGCGCGGGCAGGCCATTTTTCACCGCATCGAGAAACGCCCACACCTCGCGGCGATGCCCTTTGTCCTGATTGGATTGCTTATAACGCTGCTTTTTCTTGCCGTAAATCGTCAGTTCCTTGAAATCGTTCAAAATCGCGGTCACCCCGCTGCCATAGACCTCCAGATATTCCTTGGGCAGTTCCTTGCTACCATTGGCAAAATAGGAGATCGTTGCTATCGAGCCATTCGCGAACTTCAGATTGATTACCAGCGTGTCATTTGTACTCTGTGCCGAATCCATGGCAAACGCAGCCACCGATACGGGCTGACTGCCAGCCAGATGCATCGCCAGATCGACGAAGTGGCAAACCTCGCCAATGATCCTCCCGCCCCCTAGTTCCGCATCCTGGGTCCAATGATCCTTGGGAATAAAACCAGCATTGATGCGATAAATGATGGCCACTGGCGCAGTTTTGATGTGTTCTTTGAGCTTATGGATCAGTGGAGCGAAACGACGATTAAAACCAACCATTACGATTGCGGATTTTGGAGTTCGGAATTCGGAATTAGAGTTTGGTAATTGGGTAATTGGGTAATTGGGTGGTTGGGAATCAGGAATTGGGGATTGGGAATTGCCGACTGCTGACTGCTGACTGCCCTCTGCTGACTGATCAATGATTACTGAATACTGATCACTGATTACTGAATACCGCCCACTGGCCACCGCCACAGCCTCCAATTGCTCCAGCGACAGCGCCAGCGGCTTCTCCACAAACACATGCTTGCCATGCTCCAGCGCCTTGATGACGTATTCCGCATGGGAATCGTGTCGGGTGGCAATAAAGACGGTGTTGATTTCATCGTTCTGATAAATATCCGCGGCATCTCCGCTGGCAAAGGAGAAACCATAGCGATCGGCCACGGTTCGACTTTCGTTGCCTGATGCAGTGGCCACGCCGACCAATGCCGCATGATCATAATTTTTGACATTGGGCAACAGATGCGTCTGCGCAAATGAGCCCGCGCCGATGAACCCAATCCTGACCTCCGCTGGCTGGCGATGACCCTGCGATAGAACCACCTGTCTCTGAATCTCCCGCTCCGGATGATATTTCAGCACGATCCCCAGAAACGGCTCGGTCTTTTTCATGATCAAATCGTACGCTCGCAGCGCTTCATCGAAATCGAACTGATGGGTGGTGAGAGGCTCGACGTTCACTTTGCCCTGAGCCAACAACTGCAGAAATGCCTGCATATTCCGCTTCTCGGTCCAGCGCACGTAGGCATAAGGATAGTCAATCCCCTTTTGCTCATATTCAGGATCATATCGGCCCGGACCATAGGAACAGGACATGCGAAGCTCCAGTTCTTTTTTGAAATAATTCTCCCGTGAGAAACCAGTAGGCACCGCGCCCACGATAATGACCTTCCCTTTCTTCCGCGCCAGCCGTCCCGCCAATTCAATGGGATCCAGACTATTCGTCCCCGCGGTAATGATCACCGCATCAACCCCCTGTTCCGCTGTTTTTTCAGCAATCCAGGACTCCAGCACGCCATTACTCCGCTGGAACGCTGCATCTGCTCCGCTCAATTTCGCCCGCTCCACTGCCCAGGGGTCAATATCAATCCCGAAGGCTGTTACCCCACTGGCTTTGAGCATCTGCACGGTCAACTGGCCCAACAATCCCAGCCCGATCACCGCACAAGATTCTCCCAGCCGCAAATCCGCCTGCCGAATCCCCTGCAGCGCAATGGCACCCAACGTGGTATAAGCCGCTGCGGATAGCGGGACATCGGCAGGAACTTTAGCGCATAGGTTCACTGGCACCGACACCAGCTCCGCATGATTGGCGATATCCTGACCCGCACAAGCCACATAATCCCCAATGACGAATTCAGTCACCTCGCTGCCGATCTCGATCACCTGGCCTGCGCAGCTATACCCCAACGGCGCCCAGGCATCCAATTTGTTCATCACCTTGCGGTAAGTATTGGCCAGGCCTTCTCTCTTAATTGTATCGAGTACCTGCTTCACCTGCTCTGGCTTCTCTTTTGCCTTGCCGAGATAGCCTTTGCGAGCTGTGGCCACCTTGCTGCTTTCCGTGCCCGCACTGATGAGCGAGTAATGCACTTTTACCAGGATATTTTTATTTGTCAGCGTCGGCGCTGGAACTTCCAGTAATTTCATCTCGCCGGTTTTAAGGTTTTGAGTGAGTTGGAGCATAGTTTTTGGGTGATTAGGTGATTGGGTAACTGGGTAATTGGGTAAAAATATTTTGACCGCTAATTTCAGGATTTTTCGAATTACGCCAATTTCATTCTTAGCCAATTAGCGCAATTGGCTTAATTCGCGCAATTCGTGGTCCTGGGTAATCTGACAAAAATTTTTTGACCACGAATTTCACCAATTATCCAAATTGCACGAATTTTGTTTTTAGCCAATTAGCGCAATTGGTTTAATTCGCGTAATTCGTGGTCCTGGGTAATCTGACAAAAATTTTTTGACCACGAATTTCACCAATTATCCAAATTACACGAATTTTGTTTTTAGCCAATTGGC
>FWPV01005344.1_pt1 | contig 25842 bp, 20 predicted proteins | sample 2228371 | NCBI WGS metagenome assembly FWPV01 (sample SAMEA103939776, study PRJEB20133) | metagenome | reverse complement strand
AGCGGTGCGGCCGCGGCGGCCGCCGCCCCCGCCTCCACCTTCCTCCTCCTGCTCGGCTTCACCTTCTGCCAAGGTCAAGTCCACTCTTCCCCGCACCGGGTCCACCCCTATCACCCGCACCTCGAGCAGATCAGCTAGTCGGTAGGTCCGTCCGGTCCGCCGGCCGACCAGGGCCGTCTCTAACTCGTTGAGCCGATAGTCATCCTCCGGCAGCTCCCGGACCGAAAGGTACCCCTGGAAGACCCGGTCGAAGAGCACGAACATCCCGTGACGGGTCAGACTCATGACCTGGCCCCTGAAGACTGATTCCCCCCAACCTTCCTCGTCCAGCCGACGTTTGAGCAGGTGAGCCAGAACGATGTCGTCCGCCTTGAGTTCGATCTTGTCGGCCTCCCGCTCAGTGAAGGAACAGTGCTCCGCCCAGTCAGCCAGAAACGTGGTGGAGGGTGGCGGGGCCAGCCCTAGTGTGGCCAGGAGACCACGATGGACCAGCAGGTCGGGATAACGGCGGATGGGAGAAGTGAAGTGGCAATAGGTGGGCGAGGCCAGCCCGAAGTGCCCGATGTTCACAGTCTGGTAGACGGCGCGGGCCTGGGCGCGCAGAACCTGCTGCATGAGAGCGGCCTTGCCGCGATCAGAGGGAGTGTAGCGGTCGATCCACTCCGCCGTCTCCCGGGTCACCCGGCGTATGTCTTCAGAGGTCGCTATCAGCGGATCGAAACGGGGAGTGGGCAACCCCAGGCTGGACAACACGTCAAGCAGACGGTCCACCCGGAAGGGGTCAGGCAGATCATGCACCCGGTAGACGGTCGGGACCCGATGACGCTCCAAGAACGAGGCTACTTGCTCGTTGGCCAAGATCATGAAGACTTCGATCAGCCAGTGACTTTCCAATTCCTCCCCCGGATCGGCCGCGCAGACCCGACCGGTCTCGTCCCACTCGAACTCCGGCTCGGTGGATTCGACGCGAAGGGTGCCTCGCTCGTACCGTCTCTCGCGCAAGACCTTGGCCAGAGCCCGGCCCCAGCCCAAAGGCTCTGCCAGCTTCGGATCCATGGTCTCCTCGCCGCGGAACATGCGCTCGACTTGCTCGTAATCGAGGCGGCGGTCGCTGCGGATCAAAGAACGGTAGAACCGGGTGGAGCGTACTACCCCCTGACCGTCGACCTCCATCTCGACGGTCACCGTCCTACGGTCCTCGCCCGGCCTGAGCGAGCAGACACCCGAGGAGAGAACGGGCGGCAACATGGGCTCCACCCCCCGGGCCACGTACACAGAGTTGCCCCGCCGCATGGCCTCCCGGTCAAGGGCGGTGCCCTCGCGCACGTAATAGGACACGTCGGCGATGTGGACGTAGACTCTGGTAGTGCCCTCCGCGGTGCGCTCAAAGGAAAGGGCGTCGTCGAAATCTTGGGCCATGACCGGGTCTATGGTGAAGGTGAAGAGGTCCCTAAGGTCTACCCGCGCTGTGCCCTCGCTGGCTGATCCGCAAAGCTCGTCCCCGTCCCTTGCCGCCGCTGCCTCCGCCTCGGCCAGTACCTGAGGGCTGAAGCCTCGGCGGATGTGGCTGTCAGCAAGGAGGGCTTCCATTATGTCGTCAAGCTCGCTGCTCCAACCCAGGTGACGGACGACCTCGGCCTTGAAGCCATAGGAGAAGGTGAAAAGCACCAGCTGCCCCGGTTGCGGCTTGAGAGACCCTCGCGCCACCGGAAGTGGCGGTCCCGGCTGAAAGAGCGGCTCGATCTCCAGATTCTTGCCTCGCCGCACCACCAGACCGGCGATCTGGGTGGACCTTCCCGTGGGATCTCCTGGTGCTATCAAGCCGGCCCGCATCAGGCCAGCCCGCCGCCGCCGAGAGCCTCGCCCCACCCTGTGGGCCACCCGGTGCCTGGCCATCGCTCCCTACTCCCCCCCGAGCGGCCGATGTTCGCCGCCCTGGGCGCCGCTCTGAGGCACCAGCTCCAGAGTCACCCACTCCGCCTCGTAGAGCCGTCGCCGCGCTCCATAGCCCACGATCCGCGCGGCTCGGAGCACCTCGTCTTCCTGCGCCCCACAGAGGATGCCGGATACCACCAGACGCCTGGGCCTTTCCCCCTCCGGTCTCCCCTTCGGGCCAGATGGTCCGCCTCCCCCCGCAGACCCCCCGCCTGCCGCGACAGCCTCTCTCTGTCCCCCCTCTACCGCCGTAGCGACGGCATTCTCGGCCCCAAAGAACCGCCCCAGCCGCTCCAGCAAGACCCGGACCGGACCGAGGGTGAGGTTGGCCAGAACGGTCGCCCCCATGAACCACTCCTTTGGCGCCGCTTCCACCTCCTGTTGGTAGAGCTGCACCTGGTCGGCCACTCCGTTCAGCTCCAGGTTCTCCCGGGCCGAGGCCAGGGCGGCGGGATCGTGGTCGAAAGCGACGACTGGGGCGAACCCCATCTTGGCCGCAGCGATAGCGAGAATCCCCGAGCCGGTCCCCACATCCACCAGAGGACCGAGTTCCTGGCCAGTGGACTGCTCTTCTTCGCCGGTCTGCAGAAACCTGAGTGTTCCCCGGGTAGTAGGATGGAGACCCGTTCCGAAGCCGAGCCCGGGGTTGATGACCACCTCAAGCCGCGGGCCCTGCGCCGCCGGCGGGCCAGACTCTTCGCCGACCCCACCGCTCATAATCTCGCTCGCAAGCCAAGGCGGGCACACCCGTATCCTGCCGATGGTAAGAGGCCGGAAGTGCTCGCGCCAACCCTCCATCCAAACGCGCGGGACTCGCCGCAGTTCCACTTCCACCGCTTCTTCTGACACCAGTCCTGGCGGCAGGGAGGCGGCAAGCTCACGCGCTGAGGACACAGCACCCTGCGGGGGATAGAAGATGAGAGTGGTTCTTGCGGCAGACTCGCAGCCAGCCCCGCCAGCCCCGCCCACTGCGGCTCCCCTCCGCTCGGGAGCATCCTCGCCTGCCCCGCGCAGCTCAAAAGGTCCCAGACGCTCCATGAGCAGAGCGCCCACCACTTCCGCCTCGGTCTCCGGCACGGTGACAGCCAGGGCCAGGTCGAATTCAGAAGGGGCCGAGAGCCTGGTCGTGGGTGGATCGGCCTCAAGTGCTGGAAGGCCGGGAGCCGGCGGGCTGGGAGGGGATCCGCTGGGTCTATCCTCTGCCATCAACCGGTGAAGAACGTCCGTATACGGTGAAGGACACCCTCCGAACGCGTCTGATAGTGCTCCAAGCCGCAAGTCTCGTCGAACTCCCGCAGCAGACTGCGCTGGTTCTCGTCCAGATCCCGCGGTATGAGAACCCGCACCGAAAGGTAGTGATCGCCTCGGCCGTGTCCATTCAGACGCGGTACGCCTTTCCCCTTGAGGATCTTGGTCTCCCCTGGTTGGGTGCCCGGCGGGAACTCCACCTCCGCTTCTCCGTCCAAGGTGGGCACCGTCAGCACCGCGCCGAGAGCCGCCTGGCACATGGTGAGGTCCACCTGCGAGTAGAGGTCGTCTCCGCGACGCTCAAAGTGCTCGTGAGGCGCCACTCGGATGCGCACATAGAGATCACCGGATTGAGCCCGGCGCTGACCGGCTCCTCCCTTCCCCGAGACCCGGATACGCTGCCCAGAGTCGATGCCGGCGGGGATGTGCACGGTAAGCTTGCGCTCCATGAGCAGACGACCCTCACCCTGACACCGTGGACAGGGCTTGCCGATGACTATCCCCTGCCCAGCGCAACGCTCGCAAACTCCAGTCTGGATGAACTGGCCGAGCATAGTCCGCCGCACCACTCGCACGCGACCGCGACCACTGCAGTCCGGGCAGGTCTTGATGGAATCCATGGTCGGCGTGCCCAGACCTTCGCACTCAGGACACACCCCGTAGGCGGTGAACACCACCTCCTTGTCGACGCCGAAGGCGGCCTCTTCCAAGGTCAGTTCCAGTTCCACCGCCAGGTCGTCGCCTCGAGCCGGTCCCTCCGTCCGAGTAGTGGTGAAAGCGGTGCCGAACGGACTCCCGCCAAACGCACTGTTGAAGAGGCTCTCGAACAGGTCCCCGAAGCCCGGGAAGTCGTCGAAGCCGAAGCCGCCCGCACCACCGGCACCGCGACGCAGCCCTTCATGGCCATAGGCATCGTAGAGACGGCGCTTCTCGGGGTCGCACAACACCTCGTAGGCCTCGGTGGCTTCCTTGAACTTCTCCTCACAGTCCGGGTCGTTGCTGTTGACATCGGGGTGAAGCTGCCGGGCCAACCGGCGATAGGCCTTCTTTATCTGTCCTAGGTCGGCATCGCGCGGAACACCCAGCACCTCGTAGTAATCTCGTTTGGTCTGGCGTTGCTCGCTCATCGCGTCAGCTTGACCTCACTCGTAACGCTCTCCCACCAACTCCGACAAGGATTGAGCCGTCTCGCGCACAGTGGTTATGGCTGCCTCGTAATCCATGCGCGTGGGACCCACCAGACTCACCATCCCCAGAGGACGTTGCGGCAGACCATAGCTTGCCGCCACTAGGGAGAACCGCTGCAGGGCCTCGGCCTCGTGCTCACGGCCGATACGCACCACGACCGACCCTGCCCCGAGGGCAGCTCTTAGCACCTGCAGCAGCAGGTACTTCTCCTCGAGCAAGGCCAAGAGATCACGAAGCGAGGAGACGTCTTTCAGTCGCGACTCCTGCAACAGTCGCGAGGTCCCCCCTACGAACAGGTCCTCCTGGTACTGCTCATCAACCAGCTTGGAGAAGGCTGGTTCCAGCTGGTGTAGAAAAGCCGCTTCCCGCGGGCTCAGCTCCGGATTCTCCAAGACCCGCCGGATCAGCCGAGCAGTGAGCAGCCGGTCATCCAACATCTCGTTGAGGTAGGTCCGCGCCCATTCTACCAACCCCGGGTCTACCACCTGCGGCCACTCGATCACCCCTTTCATGATCCGCCCCGTCGAAAGGATGAAGACGTACATCAGCTCGGTGGGTTGCAGGCGAAGTAGCTCGACGTGACAGAGACGCGCCCCGCTTACCCGCGGAGCCAGAGCCAGAGCCAACAGATTGGTGGCCCGGGACATGGCCTCTGTCACCTGCTGAAGAGCAGTGTCGATCTCCCCCGCCAGGTCCTCCGGCTGCAGCCTGACCGGCGACGCAGCGGCGTCCCGCGGGCGGCGAGCGGGCGAGCTCAACAGATGATCCACGAACTCCCGGTAGCCCAGGTCGGTGGGTATCCGGCCGGCAGAGGTGTGCGGGTGGGTGAGATAGCCCTGCTCCTCGAGCACTGCGAACTCGTTACGCACCGTGGAGGAAGAACAGCGCAGGCCCGCCCTACCGACCAGCTCCTTAGAAGACACCGGCCAGCCGGTGTCTATGTAGCGCTCGGTCACCGCGTTCAGAATCGTTCGTTGTCTCTCGGTAAGTGCCATGGCTGTCGCCGACCGCCATCAGGATCGCGAAGCAGGGTCGAAAGCACAGCATTACTGACATTCAAGTATGTCGGATGCAGGCAAAGTCTACCATAGCGCCTGCGCACGCACCCCTGTGCGAGCAGTCGGGTGAGCGCGCTCTGATCCAAGACCGGCGACACCACTGCTTCTTCCACCCCTTCTTGCGTCCGTAGGCCCAGCATGGCCTTCTCCCATAGTCTGGTCCGGACGCTGAGCCTCTCCAGGTGCGGCGGCCCACCCGCTAGGTAGTCCGCGACGCTGCGCGGATTGGTCCGCCGGACCAGGCCCACTGTGGAGACCGCGGAGGCTCCCACCCCCAGGTAATCCTCGCCCTTCCAGTAGGCCAAGTTGTGCCGGCATTCGTACCCCGGCCGGGCGAAGTTGGAGACCTCGTAGCGGCGGTAGCCGGCTGCTTCCAGCCGCGCTACCGCCGCGTCCAGGTACCGCTCGGCGAAGGCGCCGGCCGCCCTCCGGGCGCCGGCGCCCCGTGTCTTTCTCACCCAGGCGGCATACTCCCGGGTATAGGTGAGGTCATATAGCGAAATGTGCGTCGGGCCCGCCTCCACCGCAGCGGTCAAGTCAGCCGCCGCCAGTTCCCAGTCCTGGCCGGGAATGCCGAAGACCAGGTCCAGATTCCAGTCCTCCCAGCCCGCCTCGGCAAGGGCTGCGAGTGCTGATTCGATCTCCTCTTGCTCCACGGTCCGCCCCAGCACCTCCCGCAATCGGGGAGAAAACGACTGGACCCCCAGAGAAAGGCGCGTCACGCCCAAGCCGGCTAAGGCCCGCAACAACTCAGCGTCGACGGTGCCGGGATTGGCTTCCACCGTGAACTCCGGTGAGGCGACGCCCGCCTGCAGTGCCCTGAGTCGGGCCAGCAACTCGAGAAGCGGAGCGCGGGGCAAGACGGTCGGGGTCCCGCCCCCTACGTAGACGGTGGCAAAAGGCCCGGCACCCCGGCGCAGCCATCCCGCGAGCTCTTCCGCCAGAACCTCCAAGTAGCGCTTGACTCGCCCCGCTTCCAGGTGCGGGCCGATGGGCTCGGAGGCAAAGTCGCAGTACCGACAACGGGAGCGGCAGAACGGGAGATGGACGTAAAGGTGCGTCACATGAACTTCCACGGCCAGAGTCTCCCCTCCACCGGGCGGCGGGCCCCGCCGGGCCGGCCCTCTTCTGAACTCGCCCGCAGGCCGCCCTTCCTACCGGCCCATTACGCCCAGGACGATGAGTACGATGCCCAACCCTACGGCGATCGGTCCTTGTATCGCGGTCCACTTGTTCCAGGCCTTCCCACTGCGCACCCCTCTACGCGCGGCCTCGGTCTCAGGGGTGGTGTGGCGCAGCCAGGTCTGGGCCCCTCCCATGACCACCAGCAGTATCCCCAGAACCAAGTAGCCGACAGTCACCGTTTGCCCTCCTTGCTCTCACCCAGTTCCAAGACCGCCAGGAAGGCGTCCTGCGGGATCTCCACCGTACCCACCATCTTCATCCTCTTCTTCCCGGCCTTCTGCTTCTCCAAGAGCTTGCGCTTACGGGTGATGTCGCCGCCGTAACACTTAGCCAGCACGTCTTTACGCAAAGCCGGCAATGTCTCCCGCGCGATGATGCGACTCCCTACCGCCGCCTGGATGGCCACCTCGAACAGCTGGCGCGGGATCTTCTTGCGCAGCTTCTCGACCAGACCCCGACCTACGGTGTAGGCGCGGTCGGCGTGCACGATCAGGCTGAGGGCGTCCACCACCTCGCCGGCGATACGGATATCAAGACGTACCAGGTCTCCTGGCTCATAGTCCTTCAGCTCATAATCGAAACTGGCGTAGCCACGGCTACGGGTCTTGAGCAGATCGAAGAAATCAAGCACGATTTCGGCCAGAGGAAGATCATATTCCAGTCGGACTCGGTCTGCCGTGAGGTACTCCATGTGCCGGAACCGGCCCCGCTTGTCTGTGCAGAGCTCCATGACCGGCCCCACGAACTCCGCCGGCAAGAATATGCTCGCAGCCACATACGGCTCTCGCACTTCCTTGATGCGGCCGGCCTCCGGGAAATCGACCGGATTGCTGACCACGAGCACTTCGCCGCTGACCAGCTCCACCTCGTAGCGCACGTTCGGCGTGGTGGCGAGAAGCTCGAGTCCGAACTCCCGCTCCAGCCGCTCCCGCACGATCTCCATGTGGAGCAGCCCCAAGAAGCCGCACCGAAACCCGAAGCCCAGAGCTTTCGAGGTCTCCGGCTCGAAGAACAGAGAGGCATCGTTCAGCTTGAGCTTCTCCAGAGCATCCCGCAGAGCCGGATAGTCCTCGCCATCGATGGGGAACAAGCCACAGAACACCATGGGCGTGATCTCCCGATAACCCGGCAGGGGCTCCGCCGCGGGTCTCGCCCCATTGGTAAGAGTGTCACCTACCCGCAGGTCGGCCACCTCTTTGATGCCAGGGATGATGTAGCCCACCTCACCCGCCCGTAGTACGTCGGTCTTCTGCATGTCAGGGCTGAAGATGCCGACTTCCTCTATCTCGCTGCGGCGCCCGGTGGCCATGGCCAACACGGGGTCGCCCTTCTGGAAACTGCCGTCCCGCATACGCACGAAGGCCACCACGCCCCGGTATTGGTCATATACGGAGTCGAAGATAAGCGCCCTTGGCGGAGCCTCCAGTTCACCAGTGGGGGGAGGGATGCGTGTGACCACGGCCTCGAGCACAGCTGGAACCCCTTCGCCCGTCTTGGCCGAGATCTTGAGGATATCCGATCGGGGGCAGCCTATGACCGCGGCCATCTCCTCCGCCCGCCGTTCCGGCTCCGCCCCCGGGAGATCGATCTTGTTGAGCACAGGCACCAGCTCCAGATCGTTCTCCAGAGCCAACAGGGTATTGGCCAGCGTCTGGGCCTCCACTCCTTGACTGGCATCGACCACCAAGATGGCGCCCTCACAAGCGGCCAGACTCCGGGAGACCTCGTAGGTGAAGTCCACATGGCCCGGCGTGTCGATCAGGTTGAACTGGTATTCCCGTCCGTCCTCCGCCGTGTAGTAGACCCGAACGGCCTGCGCTTTGATGGTGATGCCCCGCTCCCGCTCCAGGTCCATGCGGTCGAGCACCTGCTCCCTCATCTCCCGTTCCGAGACCGTGTTCGTGATCTCGAGGATGCGGTCAGCCAACGTCGACTTGCCGTGGTCGATGTGGGCGATGATGCAGAAGTTACGGATGTGCTCAAACTGTGCCATGGGGCACGTATTCTACCGGAAAGCCTTGCAGGCGCCCGGCGGACCTACCCGGTGTCGAGACGCCCGGCAGACCTACCCGGCATCGACGCCCCCGGCGGAGACCTCGGTCGGCCCAGCAGCCTGGCGCCGGCGGCGAATCACGTCCAGTACGTCTCTCAGCTCTGGCATGCGCAGAGCCCATGCCGCCGCGCAGTAGGTCACCCCACCGAAGATGTAGGCCGCCCCCACCGACACCACTTGGGCCCAGACGGCCCGACCGAGGGCCTTGTCCACTGCGAACCAGACGAAGTAAGCGACGGCAGCGAGAGGGAGCAGGGCGAGCAGGGACTTGCCGACTGTTCTCAGCACCCGCCGGCCGTCCACTCCCCCCAGGCGCGGGCGCAGCAGAAAAACCAGAGCAAAGAAATTGAAAGTGCTTACCAGGGAGGTGGACAGGGTGATGCCACCCACCCCCAGGGGCTTATAGAGAAGGAGGTCAAGCCCGGCGTTCAAGGCCAGGTTGATGATACCCACCAGGAGTGGCAGCCACGGTTTCTGAATGCTATAGAAGGCGCGGTTGAGAAGGGTGTTTACGCTCACGAAGGCCATGCCGACACTGAAGAAGGTCAGAGCCGAGGCGACTTGTAAGGTGTCTTCGGCTGTAACCTTGCCGTGCTCGTAGATCAGCCGGATGGTCGGTACCGCCAGCACCGCGAACAGGACGGCGAAGGGCAGGGTCACGAAGAAGATCTGCCGCATACCCAGGGAAAGGTCTTCCTTGAACTCGGCAAAGCGCTTGGCAGCAGCGTGACGGGACAAGGCCGGGAAGAGTACAGTGCCGATGGCGATGGCGAATACCCCCTGCGGCAGCTGGAACAGACGAAAAGCGCGCTCGATCACAGCCGGCGCGGGAATGCTGATAAGTGTGGCGATGATGGTGTCTATGAAGGCGTTGAAGTTGATGATGCCTAGGCTGAGTATCACCGGCCCGATAAGCACCCCTACTCGCCTTACTTCCGGACTGCGAAGTACCAGCCGGAGCGCCGAGGCGCCTTCCCCCCGATAGCGCCGCTTCCAAACCCCCGGTATCTGCATAAGAAGCTCGACCAGGGTGCCGAGCAGAACCCCCCAGGCCAAGGCCTTGAATCCGTACCCGGCGGAGAACGCCACTACCACCCCGATGATGACCAGATTCCAGACGATGGGGGCTAGGGCGGGTAGAGTGAAGTGGTCGTAGGAGTTCAGGATACCCATGAAAACGCCCGCCACCCCCATGATGACCACGGTCGGGAACATGATCCGCATCAGGTGCACAGTAAGATCGATGATGACCTGGTCTTCCCCGAAGCCGGGGGCCACCGCTCTTACCACCTGCGGGGCGAACACCATGCCCAGGGCGGTAATGATCCCCAATACCACCGTAGCTAGGAAGGTCACCGTGCAAGCCACCTGCCAGGCCTCCTGCCTCCTTTCCTTCTCAAGGAGACTGGAGAAGACAGGGATGAAGGCAGCCGACAGCGCGGTGTCGGCCAGCAGAGTGCGCACCAGGTTGGGAACTTTGGAGGCGACCGTGAAGGCCCCCATCTCGGGTCCCAGGCCCAAGTAGGCCACCATCACCATCTCCCGGACCAGGCCCAGTACGCGAGAACCGGCGGTAGCAAGGACCAGGAAGAAGGCAGCGGTGGCGACGCGTCTCTTAGTATCGTTGCCCATGCGTGAGGGCTATGCTAAACTCCTGCGACTCTGAAGGGAAGACGGGAGGGATCCAGATTGGCAAACACCAAGCAGCAGCGTAAGCGGGTGCGTGTCGCCCGGCGGCAAAGACTGGAGAATCTGCGCTACAAGTCGTCCATCAAAACGTACTTTCGGCGCCTGACCGAATCCATCAAGGTCGGCGACGCCGAGACCGCTGCTAAGACTGCCAAGAAGCTGACCTCCACCATCGACAAAGCGGCCGCGCGCAAGGCGATCCATGACAACAACGCTGCGCGCAAGAAGTCGAGGGTGGCACGGCTTCTGTCCCAGCTCTAGCTCCCTTTTTCGACCCTCCTCGCTCGTCCTTGGTCTCGGCTCCCGGCCTAGGCGCTTACAAGCCTACCTAGACAAAGCTGCAGCTCCACGTCCTCGGGCAGAGGACTCATACCTTTGAGACGGGCATCAGTCTCGGCCAGCACGGCGAGCCGCCGGGCGACCCCTTCCGCCCCCAGCAGGGCCGCTTGCTCGAAGAGTTTGCGCGCCGGATAGGGTTTGAGCTTGAGCTCGTTCTGGATGGCCTCGCGGTTCCAGCCCTCCTCCCGCAAGGCTGCCACCCGAGAAAGCTGCTGGAAATGGCGCAGGATGCGGTTGAACAGCAGGTTGACGTCTTCGCCCGCGCCCAGGAGTTCGCTCGCGGCAAGAAAAGCCAAAGGAGCCCGCCCCAGGGCGAGCGCGTCGACCAGATCGAAAATGCGGGCCTCTTCGGTAGCGCTGGTCAAGAGCTGGATGTGGTCGCTCGCGATGGGCTCCTCTCCCGCATACAGACTGAGTTTTTCCAGCTCCCGGAGCAGGACGGTCTGGTTCGTCCCGCAGCGCTGCACGATGAGCTGGGCTTCACGAAGTCCGAGCTTCGCCCCTAGGCGAGCTGCTTCCCCTTGCAGCCAGCGGGGTAGATCGGACTCCTTGGGCGCCCGATACTCGAGTACCTCGCCGTGCTTTTCCATGGCGGCGCGCAGTCGATCTCCCGCGGGTAGGCTTTCCGCCACCAAACACAGACAGGCATCCGGCGCGGGGGAGGCTAGGTAGGCGGCGATCACCTCCTTATCGGCCTTTTGCCAGGCCTGCACATTCTTGACCAGCACCAGACGCACCCCACCGAGAAAGGACATGGTGTTGGCCGTGTTGACCACTACCGTCGGCGCTACCGAGCCCGCCTCGAACTCGGCGATGTCGAGATCGCCTCCGGACTCCCTGACGATGCGCTCGCGAAGACGCCTGAGAGCAGTTTCGATCTTGGGAAGGTCGTCTCCCAAGATTAGATAGGCAGGCTTCAATGGCCGAGCCGGCTGTGGCCGCGAAGAAAGCGACTTCTGGGAGGGCGGACTCTTGCTCACGGCCGCGGTCCTTTTTCACTGCGCACTGTGATCGCGTCGTTCACAACTGCACAGGATACCCAACCGCAGTCGTCGGTGCGCAGCGTGAGAGGCACGGCTTCTTGCAACAGCTCGAGGCTGCTCGCCTCCGGGTGGCCGAAGGAATTGCCCCTGCCCACCGAGACGACGGCCAGCGACGCCCCCAGCTTGTCAAGGAGCCTGGGGCTGACCGCGCCCTTGCTCCCGTGGTGCGGAACCACGAGGACCTCGCACGACGCAGGGAGCGGGTACCGCTCAAGGACAGCGGCCTCCGCGTCTCCCGGCAACAGGAAGTCCGTCTGGCCTACGGTGAGCAGAGCCACCAGTGAGCTGGCGTTCAGCTCCTCCCCGCTCGGCGGGCCCCCACGTGCGCGCCAAGGTTGAGCCCCCGCCGCTACCACCAACGGCCGCTCCGGAGCGAAGAAGCGAACCGTCACTCCGTCCACTTCCAGAGTCCAGCCCGAGGCAGCGGTGACGACCTGAGCCCCTCTTGTGCCCAAGGATTCCCGCATCTCCACGTACAGAGCCGCTTCGCGCTCGGCAGACGAGCCCCCCGCCCCTGTCTCCTCCCCTGAGGCTCCCTCCACCGCCACATTGTCCACCAGCGCACCCAGACGAAGCCCGTCCACGCTCTCGGCCAGACCGCCGAAATGATCCAGGTGCGGGTGCGATATGACGGCGACCTCAAGGCTGGACACCCCCAAGGAGAGCAGCTGGTCCCGCAGCCGGCACCCACGCGGACCCGCGTCGAAAAGTAGGGCTTTGCGCCCGGGAGTGCGTACCAGGACCGCAGTACCTTGCCCCACATCAAGCACCCTGACCTCCACGGAGTCCGGCCACCCCTCGCCTGCCACCCGCAGTACGACAGATTTCGCCTTTTGGGCGGTCAGAGGCAAGACCAGGCCGCCCCAGCAGAAGGCGGCGATGACGACCACTGTTGCAGAAAGAAAGGCCGCCCGCCGACGCCGAGGGCGGTGACTGCGCAGCCACCTGAGCAGCCGGGACTCGTTCAGCCGCTTCGCCAAAGGCACGCCTTGCGGAAGGCTCACCTGTACCCCGCATAGGGCCAGCGCCGCAGGCAGGACGGCCAGGCCACAGCCGACCGCAAAGAGCAGCGCATCGATCTGTCCGCTACCGATTACGGGCACGAGGGCACAGACCCGGGACACCGATATCACCCAGTAGAGAGGCACTGAGACCATGGCGTCCAAACCCACACTGAAACCCATCCATACGTATCCGAGTACTGCACTCGCCATGCCCAACCCGGTGATGAGGGGAAGGACGGGTACCACCAGCAGGTTCGCCAGAGGGGCAACGAGAGACGTCCTTCCGAAGACCAGTAGAGAGACGGGGGCCGTACCCAGGCTGGCGGCGAGCGATACGGCCAACCCGGCTGCCACTGGGTGTGGCAACCTCTGCAACCAGCGTTGGAGCCGGGAGGAAAGAGCAAGGATCCCGGCAAGAGCGGCAAAAGAGAGCTGGAAGCCGACCTCCAACACGGCGTTGGGATCTAGCCCCAGCACCACTACCGCGGCCAGAGCCAGCGCCTGCCAGCTGTCTCGTCGTCGTCCCACCAAGCGACCCGCCAGGAGGACCAGCACCATGGCTGTAGCGCGGACGATAGGAGGAGAGGCGCCCACGAGCGGCACCATGAACAACGCTGCAGCCGCCCCCAGCACCAGACCGACCCTTGCCGAGAACCGAACAAGCGAGGCCAGTACCATCATCACCGCTACCAGGCTGGCCACATGCAGCCCACTGACCGAGAACATGTGGGCCGTGCCCGCCCGGCGAAAGGCCTCGAGCCAACTCTTGTCGATCCCTCGCGTCTCCCCCAGGAGCGCGCCCACGAGAACTTCCCCCGCCCTCGGCTCGGGACCCGCGCGCAGATGAGAGCGCACTCGGTTCCGCACCCGGTCGAAGAACCCGGACAGGCCTCCTCGTTGTCCAACCAGCTCGACAGCATCAGGGTCGCTGATACAGAGAACCAAGCGGATACCTTCCCGGGCCAGTCTCTCGGCTTGGTCGTACCCGGAGGCGGAAGGACCCCGCGGGAGCGACAGCTGTCCCGTCACCCAAAGCACATCCCCTTGAACCAGCGGTCTGCCCAGGGCTTCGCTGACGGCTGGCGCCAGCTCCAGGTAGACCGTCTTCTTGTTGCCCAGAAGCTGAGCCGGTGCACTCTGCCAGCCGGAAGACTCGCTCACCTCCCCGCTGACCACTACCCGGGCGGCCAGCACCTGGCCAGGCTGGCCTCGCAGCCCTCTGTCGGCGATGTCGTCAAGCCGCCAGGTCCCCAGCAGCAGCCCTGAGAACAACGCACTGGAAAGGATGCCCAGACAGACAACGGGTAAGATAGGGGCCATCATAGGCCCCTGGGGTCGCAAGCAAACCACCCCAAGACAGCAGGCAGTCAGCGAGAGAACCAGCAGCCCCACCGTCAGCGGCCAAGGAACCCGTACCAGCGCCGCCAAGGCTAGACCAGTGGCGACCGCACCGGTGGCAAAGCGCGCCAATCCAGCCCTGCGCAAGAACCAGAGCGTGGCCCGGGAAAGGCGTGCTGCCAGCGTCGCCCTCACTAGACGGATCACCGCCGCTACAGGCTCACCAGCGGCCTCAGCTGCTCCAGCCGGGTCTGCCCGATGCCGGGGACTTCCAGAAGTTGGTCGAGGGAAGTGAAGGGGCCGTGTTCCTCCCTGTAAGTGATGATCCTCTGGGCGAGGGCCGGACCGATACCGGGGAGAGACTGCAGTTGTTCCAAAGTCGCCGTATTGAGATTCACCGGCAGTGGCTCTGCTCCCTGAGCCTCGCCCCCGAGGGGGACTGAGAGGACGAGCTCGCCACTTGCTCCCTCCGTGACTTCGCCCAGCCGCGGAACGAAAACGCGGCAACCGTCGCTGAGCTTCGAAGCGAGGGGCACTGCCTCCTCAGCGGCATCTTCGGTGAACCCGCCCGCCTGTTGTATGACTTGGAACACCCGGGCGCCTGCCGGCACTTGGTATACACCCGGCCTTCGCACGGCTCCGGCGACCTGGACGTAGATACGGGCTGGCGGCGCGCTTGTGGAAGTCGACCCGGCCCCGCCCGCCGCTTGCCCGCCCGCCGTAGCGCTCGCCGTCGACGGCTGGAGAGCGGAGATGACCACCTGTCCACCGGCTCCGTCACCGCGACCGGCCAAGAGCCCAGCCGTTCCCACCACCGCCACCACCAAGCCCGCCGTCAAGTAGACAAGTATGCGTTTCTTCGGCAGCAAGAGCATGGCCCGAGGTTAGGCCACGGCCCTCGGGGACAACTCAGACCTTGGACTGAGAATGGCGGGGACTGAGAATGGCGGGGACAGACCCTCAGCTAAGGTCGGCGAGGAAGCGCGCTACCACCTCCCCGAGCTCCTGTTGACGGCCTTCAAACAGATGCCCCACCCCCGGGATGACCTTCAGCTCAAAACCAAGGCCCAGTTCCTCCAGTTTGCTGGCCACCGCCCCCGGAGGAGCCAGGTAGTCCCCCTCGCCGCAGACGGCAAGCACGGGCCCCCGAAACTCGCGGAGGGCGCTGAAGAGATCCGAAGGCAGCTCGTCCCAGAATACGGGTAGCGCGATCAACACCAGGGCAGCGACACCAACCTCGCCCCGACCAGCGGCCAGCGCTGCCATGACGGCACCGAACGAGTACCCGGCGACGGCCAGCCGGCCCGCGCCTCCCGTGACTTGACCTTTCGTCAATTGGGTCCGTAGATACCAGAGTGCGGCCTCGACATCACGGTACTCTTCACTACCGCTGTAGACGCCGGTGCTCAGACCCACACCCCGGAAGTTGAAGCGCAGAGTCGCAAATCCCTGTTCCTGGCAAGCCCTCGCCACCCGGAAGACCACCGGCTGGGCCATAGTGCCGCCATAAAGCGGATGGGGATGGGCTATTACGACGCCACCCTTGGGAGAAGCCAGACCCTCTCCCCGCGGCCACTCTAAGATCCCCTCCAGCCGGACATCGCCCGAAAAGAACACGTGGCCGCGGGGAGCCTCACCGCTGCCGGCTCGTGGTCCCTCGTCTCCGACAGGGCGGGGGCTGGAGCTGCTCACAGCCGACCGCTCCTCACTCCCGATAGTTCACGAATTGCAGCGGGACACCAACATCAGCGGCTTTGAGAGCGGCGATCACCGCCTGTAGATCATCGCGTTGCTTGCCGCTCACCCGTACTTCGTCGCCCTGGATGGCCGCCTGTACCTTGAGCCCGGTGTCTTTGACCACCTTGACCACTTTGCGAGCGGTGTCCGTATCTATGCCGTTGGTCACCGTGACAGTCTGCCGCAGCATGTCCCCGGCCGCCCGTTCCGGGTTTCCGAAGACAAGCGCTTGGGGATCGATGGACCGTCTGACCGCTTTCGAAATCAGCAAGTCCTTGATGGCCCGCAGCCGCATGTCATCTTCAGTGAGCAAGACGATCTTGTTCTCTTTGCGGTCGAGGTCGATCTTGGTCTTGGAACCACGGAAATCGAAACGAGTGCTGATCTCTTTCTTGGTTTGGTTCACCGCGTTGTCGAGCTCCTGCATATCGACCCGGCTTACTACGTCGAATGAGGGCATGGTCCTTACCTCTCCTTCTCGCCGTCTCTGGACCCAGGATAACGCACCGCAGGCGCCCGGCATAAGGAAGCGGCAGTCCGGGCCCCCAGCCCGCTTCCAGTGGCCCCTCCCCGCGCCCTGGGGTAAACTGCAACTATGTCACGCTCACGAGCAGCGCAATCACTCCTTTGGGCGGTGATCGGAGCCTTGATTTTCAGCCTACTCACCGCCCTGGTCCCTACTCCTCTGGGTCCGCCAGCGGTCTACGCCGATTCCGCCCTGGAGCAGACCCAGGCCGAGCTGAAGGAAGCCAAAGCCGCCCTCAAGAGACTCCAAGCCAAGCTCGACAAGTACGTCCAGGCTCAGGCCCAAGCCGAGGAAGAGCTTGAGAGCATCCGCATCCGCAAGGAGCAGGTGAAAGAACAGATCGCGCAAGCGGAGCAACGTCTGGCGGAGCAGCAAACGCGCCTCAACCAACGCATAGTGGAGATGTACAAGAACCGAGGTTCGGACGCCATAGCGGTTCTAGGCGCTATCTTCGGCGGCGAGGACCTCTCCTTCGGCGAGATGGTGGAGCGCGTGGCTCTGGTCAGCCGCATCGCCGAAGCAGACCGCAGGCTGGTGCGGGCGATAGAGTCCGACCTGGCCCGGCTTAATCAACTCCGCAGTGACCTGGCTCAGCAGGAGAGAGCGGAGCAGCAAGAGAACGCCAAGTATGAGGCCGCCCGAGATAAGACCCTGGCCGCTATGGAGGAAGCCAAGGACGAGTACAACGACCTCAAGGCCAAGATCGCCCGCCTCCAAGCCGAAGAACGCCGCCGCCAAGAAGAAGCCCGCCGCGCTGCCGCGGCGGCGGCCGCCCGCACCACCACGACCACCAAAGCCAAGACCACAGCCACCACGTCCCGGCGCACCTCGACCACCCTTCCCCGCGATCCCGTGATCCCGGCAGGGGCGGAATGGGTTTTCCCTGTGCAGGGTCCCAACAGTTTCGCCGACACTTTCGGCGCGCCCCGGTCGGGCGGACGTACCCATAAGGGCTGCGACATAATGACCGCGCGCAACACGCCCATAGTGGCCGTGGCCGACGGGGTGATCCTACGTACAAACCCATATGACACGGGGCTAGGGGGGATCACCATCCACCTGCGGGGGGACGACAGGAACGTCTACTACTACGCACACCTCGCCTCCATCAAGGAGGGGATCAAGACAGGCGTGCGGGTGGAGGCCGGTCAAGTCATCGGCTATGCCGGCAACACCGGCAACGCCAGTGGAGGGGCAGTGCACCTGCACTTCGAGATCAGGCCCAACGGCGGGGAGGCGATCAACCCGTATCCCATCCTCGTGCAGTATCGCTGAAGCCGAAGGCTCAGGCCTGCTGCTCGAGAGCCTCGACGGCTTCCGCCAACTGCTCCCACTCGGTGTTGAGAACGGCCAACCGGTCCCGCACCTGGCTCAGTTCCTCGCTGGTCGCGAACAAGAGCTCGTAGTCGGCCATGTGCGCCGGGTCGCTCAAGATGGCGGCCAACTGTTTCTGGCGCTCTTCTAGCTCCAGGATCGTTTTCTCGACCTTGCGGAAGCGGCGTTGAAGCTCCTTGCGCTCGCGGTAGCAGAGAGAACGACCGGAGGGGGCAAAGTCCGGCTCTGGGGAAGCGACCGCGGCGCTGGGGGCGGACCCGCCGGACGGGCTGCGCGATTCCGCCCCCACCTCCGGCCCCTCCTGGGCCTTCTTCCAGGTGTAGTACTCCCAGTCGCCCGGATAAGGCGTCAGATTCCCCTCCCGGACCTCGATCACCTTGGTACCGATGGCGTTGATCAGATGGCGGTCGTGACTGATGAAGACGATCGCTCCCTCGAACTGCCGCAGGGCTTCGGTGAGTACAGCGCGAGAGTCCATGTCCAGGTGGTTGGTGGGCTCGTCCAGCAGGAGCAATCCGGCCGGGTCTATCAACATGCGGGCCAGAGCCAACCGTGCCTTCTCTCCGCCGGAAAGCACGGTCACCTTCTTGCCGACGTCGTCTTCGTCAAATAGGAAGGCACCCAGGAAGCTACGCACCTCCGGCAGACGACCGACCGGAGCCGCCACTTCCTCCATGGTGGCCAGCACCGTCAGCTCCGGCTTCAGGACTTCCAACTGATGCTGGGCATAGTAGGCGCGACGCACAGCGTGTCCGAGACGGATCACTCCCGCATCAGGCTGTAAGACCCCGGCCAGAAGCTTGAGAAGCGTCGACTTTCCAGCCCCGTTCGGGCCCACTAGAGCGATCTTCTCCCCTCGTTCTATGACCAGGTTGAGATCGGTATAGACCACGTGGTCCCCGTAGGCCTTGCGGACATGCTTGGCCTCCGCCACCACCCGGCCGCTGCGGGGCGGTTGCGGGAAACGGAACCTGATGGTCTTCCGCCCCAGGTTGGGGACCTCGATACGTTCCAAGCGCTCCAGCTGACGGATCTTCTGCTGCACTTGCCTGGCTTTGGTGTTCTTGGCCCGGAAACGCCGGATGAACGCTTCGGCCGATTCGATCTCCCGCTGTTGGTTCTTGGCTGCATTCAGAAGGGACTCGTAGCGCTGGAGCTTCTCCTCCTCAAAACGGTCGTAGTTGCCCGCGTAAAGGTCGATCTTGCCCCGGTCGAGATCAGCGATGTGGGTGACCAGACGGTTCAAGAAGTAGCGGTCGTGGCTCACGATCACAAGGGCGCCCGGCCAACCCAGCAGGAACTCTTCCAGCCAGAGCAAGCTTTCCAGGTCGAGGTGATTGGTCGGCTCGTCCATCAGCAGAAGGTCGGGCTGTTCGAGGAGCAGCCGGGCCAAAGCCACCCGCATCCGCCAGCCTCCGGAGAGCTCGGCGATGGAACGGTGGAAATCGCTGTCTTTGAAACCCATCCCCCGTAGGATGGCCTGAGCCCGGGTCTCAAGCTCGTAGCCGCGGGCATTCTCGAAGGCGGTCTGGAGGGCGCCCAGCTCCTTCAGCCAGCGCTCGGTTTGTGCCCGCTTTCTCGGCTCACTCCGCAGCGGTCCGCTGAGGGGCTCTGCGTAGCTACTGCCGAGCAGACCCGTCAGCTCCTCTATCCGGCGCTCCAGAGCCAGTACCTCCGCATGGGAGGCCAGTACCTCCTCCAGCACGGTATGGCCCGTGATCTCCTCTATCTCTTGGGGAAGAAATCCGATCCGCAGGCCCTTGGGGACGGTCATCTCCCCCTCGTCCGGAGAGAGCTCTCCAGCCATCAGGCGAAGCAGCGTGGTCTTGCCGGCCCCGTTGGCCCCGACCAGGCCCACCCTCATGCCCGGACGAAGGTGTAGCGAAGCCTGGTCGAGGATCCGCTGAGCGCCAAAAGACTTCGATATGTTGTTCAGGTGCAGCATCGGGTCCGTAGGATAGCAGTAGTCCGCCCCGGGGCCTTAGCGCCCTGGCCATGCTCAACTAGATCAACTAGAGGACCCGATCCCCTCTTTACCGTCCCAAAAGAGGGGCAGGGACGCGAATCTGTCCCCCGCTGCCTGTGGCACCAGCGCCAGCAGGCGTTCGATGGCAGCCTCGCCCTCCGCACCGTAGTCCACCGTGAACTCGTTCACGTACAGATCGATATGAGCTTGGCACACCAGGGGATCCATCTCTTGGGCATGCGTCCGCACGTACTCTCGAGAAGCTTCCGGATCGGTCCTGGCCAGGAGGATGCTCGCCCGCAAGGCTTCTTCCACCGCGCGCTGGACCTCTTGGTGAAGACTTCGCGCCACGGCGATGCCGCCCAGGGGCACTGGCAGACCCGTACTAGTCTCCCACCACTCGCCCAAATCGATGAGTTGACGCAGCCCATGGGATGCGAAAGTGAAGCGGCCCTCGTGGATGATAACCCCCGCATCCACTTCCCCGGCCGCCACCGCGGGCATGATGCGGTCGAAGGGCATGGTCACCGCTCGTTTGAGCTCCCCTGCGAAGGCCTGGGCTAGCAAGGCGGCGGTCGTCCGGCTCCCCGGAAGAGCCACGCGTACTCGGCTCAGTTCATCAGCCAGAGCGGCTCCCCCTTCGGTCGAAACAGCCGGGCGGAGCAGAGAGTCCTTGCGCGCCACCACCAGCGGTCCCACGCCTCGTCCCAGCGCTCCCCCGCAATGAAGCAGCGCATACCGGTCCCGCACCTCAGCGAAAGCGGCCAGAGAGAGCTTAACCACCTCGACGGTCCCTTCCAGAGCTAACCGGTTCAGTATATCGATGTCGGCCAGCAGGGTTTCCACAGGCGGAGCACCAGGCACCAGCCCTGTCACCCAGGCGTGGAAGATGAAAGTGTCGTTGGGACAGGGTGAGAAGGCCAGCCGCAGCGACCTAGCCCGGTAGCTTTCATGGTGTTCCCTGGCGCGCTGTCCAGCTCGTCGCCCTTCGCTTAGGCCACTATGCTGCCCACTCCGTTGCCCACCCCGCCGGAGTCCGGGATGCCCGGTTCCCGGCAGCCTGGCGGCGTCGACCCCAGGGCCGCTCGCGGTCCCGGCCTGAGAACTCATCGAAGCCGAGTTCCCAGTCAAGTCGTCCAGCCACTGAAGCACAACGCTTGCGGCCCAGGCTGCAGCGGCCGCTCCTTGCTCCAGTCGCCAGGCCGCCCGGTCCCGGTCGGTGACCATATTGCTGATGCCGCGCAGTTCAAGGAACGGCACCTCGTGAAGAGCGCACACATGAGCGGCGGCCGCCCCTTCCATGGATTCCGCCAAGGCCTCCCAGCGCTCTCGGACCAGATCGGCCTCCGCCTTGTTGCCCGTCACCCGGGAAGAGGTCACGCACCGCCCGGAGACGACCCGCAGCGGGCGCCCAGTCCCGCTCCTGACGGAGGCGTCTTGAAGAAGCAGTACCACTTTTTCAATCAGGTCTCCGGCCAAGCGAAAGACCCCGCCCCCTTCCTCGCCACCGATGACGGCGATGGGAAGACCGAGATCTTTGGCCGAGAGCCAGCCCTGCGGGCTTGAACTACCCGTGTCCGAGTAGGCTTCCTCACTAGCGACTACGAGGTCGCCAGGCTCCAAACCCGAGCCCTCGAAAGCCCCCGCCACCCCCGCTTGCAGCACCAGTTGCGGGGCCCCTTCCCAGGCGGCCAGCAGCAAGGTCAGGGCGTGCGCTACGTTGACCTTGTCGCAGCCAGTGACGGCGACGACCACCTTTCTTGCCGGCCGCTGCCCATCAGGGAGGCAGTCCGCCACCGACACCGAGACTCCGGCGACTGCAGCGGTCCTTATCACCTTGAGCACGGAGAGCAAGGGAGCCGCTTCCAGAGCGGTAGCAGTCAGGACGATCGCCCTCCCCCCCGCACACAGCTTTCTAAGCTCGCGCACTATGTCCGACGCCGGCAGCAGCGAGGCCAGCCGCTCCTCCTCCACTGGACCTCCTAAGCTCCCTCCAACAGGAGGAGATCGGGATCCTCCAGATAGCTGATGACCAAGTTCAGAAAACGAGCTGCCTCTGCACCATCTATGAGGCGGTGGTCGAAAGTAAGAGAAAGCGGAAGCAGCAGTCGGTTTACCAGCTTGTCCCCTTTGAGCGACGGCACTTCTCTCACTCGGCCCATCCCCAGAATAGCGACCTCGGGGTAGTTGATGACCGGGGTGGCGAACAGTCCGCCGATAGCACCGTAGTTGGTGATGGTGAAAGTCCCGCCGTGGAGTTCGCTCACATCCAGCGTGCGTTGGCCCGCCCGCTCCACCAGGTCGACGATCTCTTCCGCGATACGGAAGATGCTCTTCTGGTCAGCATCCCGGATATTGGGCACCATGAGGCCCCACTTGGTGTCGACGGCTATGCCGATGTTGTAGTAGCGCTTGAGGATGAATTCCTCCCCTGACTCATCCAGGACGGCGTTCAGGCGCGGGAACCGCTTGAGGGAGGCTGTACAGGCCTTCACCACGAAAGCCAGATAAGTGAGCCTCACTCCCCGCTCCGCCGCGACATTCCGTTCCTTTTCGCGGATCCGCTTGATGATGGTGACATCAGCCTCGTCGATGGTCGTCACCTGGGCCTGCTTGGCCACCGCTTCGCTCATGCGTCTGGCCATCGCCCGCCGAACCCCCCGGAAAGGCACCCGTTCGATGAGACCGTGCGCATCCTGCCCGAGAACCCCACCCATCACCGGCACCAGAGGAGCTGCCGGCGTCTCCTTTGTGGGCGGCGCCGCCTCGACTCCAGCCCACGTTTCGACCTCGACCCCAGCTCCGGTTTCGGCCGCAGCCCCAACCCCGGTTTCGGCCACAGCCCCGACCCCGGTTTCGGCCGCAGCCCCGACCCCAACCTCAACCGGAGCGGCAGCGACGCCATAAGCCGCGGCTTGAGCCACGTCCTCCACATCCTGCTTCAAGATGCGGCCTCCGGGGCCGGTACCCCGCAGTCCGCGCAGATCCACACCCAGTTCACGAGCCAGAGCCCGCACCGAAGGCATAGCCAGAATGCCGTCCTCCGCCACCCCGGCCGGAACCGGCTCCGCCACGCGCGGCCCTTCTTTCGCGACCGGTCGAGGGGGCCGGACCTGCACGACCGGGGCCGGCCCCTCTTCCGGGGCCTCCTCGAGCCGACCGACCACTGAGCCGGTGTAGGGCACGGCCGCGGGTTCGGCCGCTTCGGGAGCCACCGCAGCCGCTTCGGAAGCCGCCGCAGTCGCTTCCTCCAACGTGACCAAGGGTTCCCCCACCTTGACGATGTCGCCGGTCGCTGCGTGCAACTTCACCACCTTACCCGCAACGGGAGAAGGCAGCTCCACCACCGCCTTGTCGGTCTCCATCTCGGCCAAGGTCTGATCGACCGCTACCACATCGCCTTCCGCCACCTTCCAGTTGAGCAGCTCCCCCTCGACGATGCCTTCGCCGAGGTCTGGGAAGCGGAACTCAAGCGCCATAGGTGGTCACCTCCCCCGCTCGGCCTCCACATGACGCGCTACGTTGCCTGCGCGCAGCTTGACGATCTGGCGCCGCAGCTCCTCGTCGCTTAAGAACTCGCCCTCTCCTGCCCTGTCGTAGTGGACCATCTCCTCCAGCCGCCGCACCAGCTTGGCCGACGGCCCCTCCTCCATGGCACTGTAGCCGACCAACAGGATGTCGTAGACGTACAGGAAATCCGGCAAACCGAGTAGAGCTTTGACCAGCCCTTGCACCTTGGGATACTTGACTCCAGACACCGGCTGAGCGGCCAGCCCCAAACAGTGGGCCCCCAGCCACAGATACATGAAGACGTTCGCCAACGAGGACTCGAAGATGGAATCCCCTTTCTGCCGGCAGTAACGGGCCACCATGGGAAGTCCCACCCGCCGGCGGGTGTCTCCCGCCACCACGATGAAGACCGGCGCCAAAGGAGTGTCCCACTTCCCGTGCGTTTCCGCAGTCCAGGGAGACCCCTGCCAAGACTCGCGCGTCGCTTCCAGCGCGAAGAAGTCGCTGTTCTTGTAATCATCCACGATGGTCTTGATCTTCTGACGCAGCCCTAGATCCTCGACCACGATCAATTCAGCCGGCTGCATGTTGAAACCGGTCGGCGCCCAGCGGGCCACCTCCAACAGCTTCTGCACCGTCTCCGCGGGTAGCGGATCCGGTTTGATGGCCCGGATGGTGCGTCGGCTCTTTACAAATCCTAGAAACTCCTCGTACTCCACCCTCTACTCCTTCACAAGTTCGCTTGGCCCACTGGTCGTGCTCCACCGGTCCGGGCAAGTCTCCTTTCAGAAACGGAGCGACTCCCTCACCGCCTCCACCACTGCCTCCACGTCAGGTTGGTAGTAGTCTTCCAACTTGGCCAGCGGGGGTATGGTGTCGAAGCCGGTCACCCGCAGGACCGGCGCCTCCAGGTGTAGCACAGCCCGCTCCATGATCTGCGCCGACACTTCGGCCCCGAACCCGCCAGTGCGGGGAGCTTCGTGCACGACCACCGCCCGCCCGGTCTTCTTGACACTGTCGATCACCGTGTCGTGGTCGAAAGGAGACAGGGTCCGCAGATCGATGACCTCGGCCTCGGCCAGCCCCTCGGCTGCCAACCGCTCCGCCGCTTCTCGTATGGTCCGCACCTGGGCACCCCACCCTATCAAGGTCACGTCCCGACCCTCCCCGACCACTCGCGCCTTCCCCAAGGGGATAGTGTAAGGCTCTTCGGGCACTTCCGCCCTTACGGCTCGGTAGACGCGAGCCGGCTCGAAGAAGATCACCGGGTCGGGATCCCGGACGGCAGAGGCCAGCAGTCCCTTGGCCTCGTACGGCTCGGTAGACGCGAGCCGGCTCGAAGAAGATCACCGGGTCGGGATCCCGGACGGCAGAGGCCAGCAGTCCCTTGGCCTCATACGGGTCGGCCGGCACCACTACCTTCAGACCAGGAACATGGGCAAAGACCGCCTCCATGCTCTCCGAGTGGTGTTCGAGGGCACGGATGCCGCCTCCGTAGGGAGTACGCACCACCAGGGGCACGGTGAACTCGCCGCGACTGCGGTTGCGCATACGGGCGGCGTGGCAGACCAATTGGTCATACGCAGGGTAAGCGAACCCGGAGAACTGGATCTCCGCCACTGGTCGGAACCCGGCGATGGCCATCCCGATAGCCATGCCTACGATCCCGGATTCGGACAGCGGCGTGTCGATCACTCGTTGCGGACCGAACCGCTCGAAGAGGCCCTCGGTCACCCGGAAGACCCCCCCATCCCGGCCCACGTCTTCGCCCAACACGATCACGCGCTCATCGCGCTCCATTTCTTGCAGGAGGCACTGGTCGATGGCCTCCACCATGTTGAGGCGAGCCATCTCACCGCCTCCTTTGCAACCTGGCGAGCAGGGCGGCCTCCTGCTCTTCGAGGGGTGGCGTCTTCTGCTCGAACACGTGTCTGAAGATCTCCTCCGGCTCGGGCGGCGGGATCGACTCGAAGGCCTCCACGGCCTCGGCCACCTTGCGGTCGGCCTCGGCCGCTATCTCGGCTTCGCGACTATCGTCCAGCAGACCTCGGGCTCGCATGTAGCGGGCCAGACGTTCGATGGGGTCCCGCTTGAGCCACGCCGCCACTTCTTCCTCCGAGCGATACCGGCGAGCATCGTCAGAGGTGGTGTGGTCGGTGACTCGATAGGTATGAGCCTCGATCAAGGTCGGTTCCTTGCCCGACCGCGCCCGCTCCAGGGCCTCCCGCGTGGCCCGGTACACCGCGAAGACGTCATTGCCGTCCACCTGCACCCCGAAGATGCCGTAGCCCAGAGCCTTCTGGGCCACCGTGGGCGCGGCGGTCTGCCGGGTGAACGGCACTGAGATGGCGTACTGGTTGTTCTGACAGAAGAACACCACAGGGACCTGGAAGACTCCGGCCATGTTCAGAGCTTCGCTGAAGTCCCCGGTCGAGGTGGCTCCCTCGCCGAAGAAGGTGAGCACGGCCGAGTCCTCTCCGGCCTCCTTCATAGCCCAGCCGATACCTACCGCGTGAAGCAGATGGGTGCCCACCGGAATGGAGATGGGAAGCGTCCGCAGAGCCCGCGGAAAAGCTCCTCCCCGCTCATCTCCCGACCAATACTGGAGAAGCTGTGTCATGGAGATACCCCGCCAAAGCAGGGCTCCGTTCTCGCGAAAGGCAGGGACCAGCCAATCATCCGGCCGCG
>FWPV01005343.1_pt1 | contig 25843 bp, 23 predicted proteins | sample 2228371 | NCBI WGS metagenome assembly FWPV01 (sample SAMEA103939776, study PRJEB20133) | metagenome | reverse complement strand
TTTCTCTTGGGGCTTCAACCAGTACATCAACCAGTGCAATCCCGAATTTCAGGAGGACATTCGGATTCTCAGGGTAGCTCGGATAGCAGTGGTCGTCGCAGGAGGAAATGAAGGGCCCCAATCCTCAACCAGCTTAAGTCCTGCAAATTATGCGGAAAGCCTCCCCGTTGGTGCCATTGACCAATCCATGAAAATTGCAAATTTCAGCAGCCGCGGGCCCTCCCCCTGTAATGGCGGAGTTTATCCCAAGCTGGTAGCACCGGGGGTGGGGCTCAAAACAGCAGACCTATCCTTTCAGGGCCTTCTCCCCAAATCTTACGCCACTGTAACAGGAACGTCCTTTGCTGCCGCCCATGTGACAGGAGGGATCGCACTTCTGAAGGGGGTGTTCCCCCGTTTGACAACTTCTCAATTGGAATTCGCCCTTAAGGAATCAGCCTATGATCTGGGGGAAGCGGGGCCAGACCATGTCTACGGGTATGGAATGATCAATTTGATAGCGGCGTATGATTATCTGGTTAAGAAATAGGGGCACCTCCTATTTTAGTCCGGCGTTTGCCTGCCAGCTCACAGGGAGGGAGATTAGGGGTTAAAGGAACATCTCCTGAATTCGTTAGACCCTGATCCAAGAAATAAACGCAGGATGACTGTACTTGGTTGAGACCTGATCCAGGAAAACTATTGGCCGATCTCCTCTTCTGTTGAATCCATATGAATTCCCCTACGTAAAGCTTCGGGGTGTACGCAGGGAACCACCCCACATAGAGCCTTTTGGGCCCCATGTCCGACAAAGGGTAAGGATGCGCAGAAGCCCACATCGAAACACAGATCGAATGGGGATTTCAAAATGAAAATGTCCCTTTCTGCTCAGGAATATTTGGCGTCAAAGAAAAGGGTCCTCTCTTTATCATCCAGCTCCTAACAATTTCACTCTTTCATTCCTTTGACCGCGTACACTCTTCGACTCGCCATTTCGTTCCGACGCTTACGATCATCTGGTCCAGAGCGGGCCGCAAAAACCGCCGCAGCACAGCCCGTCGTTAAAAGGACCGTACCAGCAACAGTCGTAAAAGGTCGCGGTCTTCCTTTTTACCTTCTGAACGTTCGCTTTTTTACCTCTCGTTTGCATCTTATCTGCCCCTTTTATTAAATTTAAGCTGTGAAATTACGCTGTCAAGAAAAAATTTAGCCCTGGTGCAATCGCTCACTCTAACAGGGGAATTCAATGGGATCGGACAGGGATGTCGCAGAAAATCTTACAGCGGAAACCTCAGCCTCTCCCCTGGCTCGAACAATCCAATCTCCCCCACGCTTCAGTGACGCATTACCTTGCCCAGCGGATTCTTGTTTGATACCTAACAAGGAAATGATTATTATAAATAGAAGGCGACAGGACGAGTATGGAGATCAAACGATTGACTCCAGAGAAAAGAAAAGGCCTTGTTCTGGTCATCACTGGCGACGGGAAGGGGAAAACGACCACGGCCTTGGGATTGGCGGTCCGTGCTTGTGGTCATCGGATGAAGGTGGCTATCATTCAATTTATGAAGGGGGATATCTATGCAGGCGAATGGGATGGGGTAAGGAGGATGGACTGTCCGATCGAGTTGATCCCAATGGGCAAGGGTTTCTGTGGAATTGGAGGGAATCCTTATCCTTTTAAAGAGCACCGGAGGAATGCACAGGAAGCGATCAAGCTTGCTCACGAGAAGATGGAATCAGGGGATTACGATATTCTCATCTTAGATGAGATTAATAATGCCCTTCGCCTGAAGTTGGTCGATTTGGAACAGGTTCGGGGGATAATCGAGGGCAAGCCTCAATCGTTGCATCTCATCCTGACAGGAAGGGATGCTCATCCTCAAATCATCGAATTAGCCGATACCGTTAGCGAGGTCAGAGAGATCAAGCATGCCTATCAAAAAGGCATTGAGCCCCAACCCGGTATCGATTATTGATCAAGGAAAGTCTGCCGCTCCGTCATTCCGCCACTTCATCGAGGTACGGGCTTAAAAACAGAGGGGGACCCCCCCTCCCTGCGGCCCCCCTCCTTGCTACCAGGAGCTTTGAGGTTCCGTTTTCACAAGTGCATACTCTCCGCTTCTTGCACCCTTTTTCTTCTGTTGAAGAGCTGGTCAAAATAGTTTATAGATTCTTCCATGGAAACATGGAGGCTTTTGGATACGGGTTCGCGCTCCGCCGCTGAAAACATGGCCTTGGATGAGGTCCTCCTCCAGTTAAAAGCTCAAGAGAAAATTCCTCATACGCTTCGCTTTCTTCAATTCTCATCCCCCTCTGTCCTCGTGGGTCATCATCAATCTGTGGAAGAGGAGATCCGTCTCGATTACTGCCGGAAGAAAGGCATCGAGATCAACCGAAGGCTCACCGGAGGAGGAGCCCTCTATTGGGGAAAAGCAGAACTGGGCTGGGAAATCTACATCTCTAAAAAAGATCGCAGAATCCCTTCGAGGGTTGAAGACCTCTACCGTAAGATGGGAGAGGCCTCAGCCAACGGGTTGAGACGGTTAGGCTTTAAGGCCCATTTTCGTCCACGAAATGATGTGGAAGTGGGAGGAAGAAAGATCTCGGGAACAGGAGGAACGGAGCTCTCTGGTGCCATTCTGTTTCAGGGAACCGTTCTGGTGGATTTCGATGTGGACGAGATGTTACGAGCCCTTCGAATTCCCACCGAGAAACTCCAGGACAAAGAGATCGATTCTGTCAAAGAGCGGGTCACCTGCCTGAAATGGGAGTTGAATCGAACTCCTCCCCTATGGGTGATCAAAGAAGCTCTCGTCAAAGGATTTCAAGACAGTTTTGGAGTTCGATTCGTTCCCGAACCATTATCCAGGGATGAGGAAATCTTGCTAAAAGAAAACCTTCCTCATTTCTCTTCAGCGGAATATATCTTCAAGGTGAGAGAAACCCCTCCGAGGAGAAAGACCCTCTCCTCCATCCTGAAGGCTCCTGGGGGCCTGATCCGCATCTCCCTTGCCATCGACACGAAGGCGCAGGTCATCCATCAGATCTTGATCACGGGAGATTTTTTTGCTTATCCCAAAAGATCGATCTTTGATCTTGAAAGTTTCTTGAAAAATTCAAAAGCCACCCCCACGCACATCGAAAGAACGATCCGCGACTTCTTCTTTCAACAAAAACCGGTTATCCCCGGAATTCAAGAAGACCATCTCATCCTGGCGATTCAAGAAGCTCTTCAAAAGGCGGAGCTTCTTCCGTTCGGTTTTAGCGAAACCGACACCCATCATCTCTTTCCGGTCCTGAAGCCATTTCATGAGGTCAAAAAACCCGAAGTACTCCTCCTTCCCTATTGTGCCAAGGAGGTGGAATGCGTCTATCGTTCTCAGAAAGGTTGTGATGTATGTGGTCGTTGTTCTATCGGGGAGGCGATGGAGATGGCACAGTCCTTTGGGATGGAGGCGATGACCATTCAGAATTACGAGGATTTGGAAAACACGCTTCGTCAGATCAAACGTTCGGGCGCTTCGGGATTCATCGGATCCTGTTGCGAGCCTTTTTACGGAAAGCATAGGCTCGACTTTGAAAGAATTGGACTTCCGGGGATCCTGGTCGATGTGGAACAGAGCACCTGCTACGATCTGAATCGGGAGAAGGAAGCGCACTTAGGAACCTTTGAAAATCAGACCCACCTCAACCTCCCTCTTCTCCGAAGAATTCTGGAGTTTGTCCATGGCTGAGGGGTTGCGATCCTTTTATGATCTGATCGTTGTTGGAGCCGGTCCTGCAGGTTCCAGGGCAGCCCAGGAAGCCGCCCGAAGGGGAGTGAAGGTTCTTCTCATCGACCGAAAAGAGCGGATCGGATTTCCGGTTCAGTGCGCCGAACTGGTCTCCCAGTGGGTCTTCCGCCATGCCTCTTTCAGTCCCAACGCCATCGTCCAATCCATCGAAGCGATGATCCTCCATCTTCCGGATCAGGCTCCCTTGAAGATGAAACACCCGGGATATATGCTCAGTCGCTCTCTCTTCGATCAAGAGCTTACCATTGCCGCTGTGGAGGCGGGAACCGAACTTTCTATAGGAACAAGGGCGCTCCATGTGTCGTCTGAGGGCATCCTGCTCCAACAGGGCGCGAAAGAGCGATGGATTCAGGCCAAAGTGATCATTGGTGCAGATGGGGTTCATTCCGTAGTGGCGCGCTCCGTCCATCGATCGGCCTCAAGAGAAGTAAGAGCCCTCCAGTACGAAATCGTTCTCTTTGAACCGCAGTCTCACATCGATATCTATTTTCATCCCGATTTCGAAGGGGGCTATGCCTGGCTCTTTCCGAAAGGAAAGAGCGCCAATGTGGGAATCGGCGTCACCGCTTCCAAAACTGCCCTGCTCCAGGAATTGCTCGATCGATTTCTAAGGGAGCTTAAGAATACCGGCAGATTGCCCAGAATCGAGATCGTCTCCAAGACAGGAGGTTCCATCCCCTGTGAACCCCGCGAAAAAATCGTCTTTGGCAACATTCTTCTCGTTGGGGATGCCGCAGGCCATGCCCATCCGATCACGGGTGCAGGAATATTGAACGCCCTCATCGGCGGTCAGTTAGCAGGAAAAATTGCAGCAGAAGCCATTCTCCGGGGAGACCTTCAACACTTGAACCATTATGAAGCCGAATGCCGAGAGGCTTTTGGACGATCGCTTCGATATGCCTTTTTTAAGAGGAATTTTCTCGAGGAACATTGGAATCGACCCGACAGGGATTGGAACACCCTGATCCGGCAAACCTGGGTAGGGTTTAAAGACTATTACCAAGAGAGGAGAAAGGAAAAACGATGATGAATCGAAATAGTCCTGAGTTCGTCCAGACGAGTTTGGCTGCCGCTTTAACCCTTAGGTTAAAGGAGGGTTCCTTTCATCGAAACGCCAAACTGAAAGGCCTCAACCTTCTGCTCCATTATGACGAGGGCTGTCTCGGAAGATGCCAATTCTGTGGCCTCTCAAGATCAAGACAGGAGGGACCCAGAGGAAAAACCTTCATCCGTGTCGATTGGCCCCTCCACCCTCTCCAGGAAATTATTGAGAGGACAAAAGGCCTCGACCAAATCCATCGAGTCTGCATCTCCATGATTACCCATCCCAGGGCTCTGGAGGACACGATTCGCCTCGTTCGAGCATTCAAGGAGAAGACCGATCTCTTCATCAGTGTCCTATTGACACCGACCCTCATTCGGCATCCCGAATCTCTCCAAGAAATAAAAGAGGCAGGAGCCGATCGCGTTGGCATTGCTATCGATGCGGCAACGCCCGAACTCTTCGATCGTCTGAGAGGAAGGGGGGTCAATGGTCCCCACCGGTGGGATCATTACTGGGATGTGGTCAGGATGGCATCGGAGGTCTTTGGAAAATTCTATGTGGGCATCCACCTGATCGTAGGGCTCGGTGAAACGGAGCAGGAGATGGTTCAAGCCATTCAGAAAGGACACGACCTGGGTGCCTGTACGCATCTCTTCTCCTTCTTTCCAGAAAAGGGGAGCCCTATGCAAGACCATCCCTCTCCGCCCCTTGGTCAGTACAGGAGAATTCAACTTGCCCGCTGGGTGATTAACGAAGGTGCTGGATCCATTGCACAGATGAAGTTTGACGGGGAAGGTAAACTCATCGATTTTGGAATTGATATTCGACCATTGATCGAGTTGGGCGAGCCTTTTATGACCTCGGGTTGTCCGGGTCGAGATGGGAAAGTGGCATGCAATCGTCCTTATGGGAACGAACGGCCATCCGGCCCGATTCGAAATTTCCCGTTCATGCCCGAGAGGGAGGATCTTGAAGAGATAAAAAGACAATTAGAAGCTTAGAGTTGGAAGATTGGAATACTGGAATGTTGGATGGAGGTTATTCTTAAAGAATATAATCCATTATCCCATTATTCCATTCTTCCATCATTCCATCATTTATGCTCACTCAGCTGATCCAAACCCCCTTAATCGACATTCAATCGGAAGCCTTCCGACTGCGGAAGGTCCACTTCGGCAACAGCCTCACCTTCTCCGTTCCGGGTATCGTCTCCTATAAGGATGGGACGATTTCTCTACAAAAAAACCGCTTTCCTGCGGTGAGCGTTACAGGTCGCCATTGTGCTCTTCATTGTGAACATTGCAAAGGGAAGCTGCTCGAATCGATGATCCCCCTCGATCATCCTGACGACTTCTCTCAGACCATTGATCGGCTCCACTGCCAGGGGGCTCTTGGGATCTTGATCAGCGGAGGAGCGAACCGAAATGGGGAAGTCCCGCTCGATAAATTTATCCCTTCCATCAAAGAGATCAAAAAAAGGAACCCCTCTTTGAAACTGATCGTTCATACAGGTTTGATCAACCGGGAAGCGGCAATGGGATTAAAAGAGGCAGGCGTGGATCAAATATTGATCGATGTCATCGGCGATGAGGCGACGATTCAAGAGGTTTACCACTTGGATAAAAAGGTCCGGGATTATGAACAGACCCTCTGGATGTTAAAGGAGATGGGGCATCGTCTCGCTCCTCATATTGTCATCGGTCATCATTTCGGTGAAATCCGGGGAGAATGGAAGGCTCTCGAAATGGTGACCCGAGTGGGGGTGGAAACGATCGTCCTGGTTGTTCTAAAGCCGTTGAGCGGGAAAAACTCCTGGAGAACCCCTACGCCGGAAGAGGTCTCAAAAATTTCAGCCATGGCTCGTATTCTGAATCCAACCCTTCCCATCCGAATGGGTTGCATTCGCCCCGCCCATCCCTGGAAGGCACAAATGGAAAAGGGGGCAATCGATTCAGGGGTCAACACCATCGCCTACCCTCTCCAGGGGACGATCGAATATGCAAGAGAAATCGGCCTTGAAACGAAATTCGTCGAGATGTGCTGCAGTCTGATTTAACGTGGCAATTCTTTTCTAATGATAGGCGCTAATGATATTCGAAATGGAACGACCCTTTTCTCCAGGACAAATCCAGAAAAAACTCCTCCACTGGTTTAAGAAGAATCAAAGAGACCTTCCCTGGAGAAAAACCTCAGATCCTTATGCGATCTGGGTTTCAGAAATCATGCTTCAGCAGACACAGGTCAGGACAGTCATCCCCTATTACGAAAAATTTCTAAAATCTTTTCCCACCCTCGCCCATCTGGCAAAAGCCGATCTATCAGAAGTCTTAAAAGTTTGGGAAGGACTGGGATACTATTCGAGAGCCAGAAATCTCCATCGTGCCGCTCAGATGGTTCTGAATCATTTTCAAGGGAAAATCCCTGAGACTCTGAAAGACCTTCTCAGCCTCCCCGGAATCGGCCGATCCACAGCAGGCGCCATCCTCTCGTTCGCCTTCCAAAAAGAGGCTCCGATCCTCGATGGAAATGTAAAAAGGGTTCTCTCCAGGCTTCTTGCAGTCACAGGAGATCCAAAGGACAAAAAAACAGAACAACGCCTTTGGGACCTTTCAGAATCCCTTATCCCAAAGGGCTTCTCAAATCCCTTCAATCAAGCCCTCATGGATCTCGGTTCCACGATTTGCACACCGAAAGAACCTCAATGCCCCTATTGCCCCCTCCATCCTTTCTGTAAAGCAAGAGCCACGGGAGAACCAGAAAGATTCCCATTAAAAAGCAACACGAAGAAGATTCCTCATATCGAGGCTATCGCCGCGGTCATTCATCAGGATGGAAAAGTGCTTCTTCAACAGAGACCTCCAAAAGGGCTCCTGGGAGGGTTATGGGAATTTCCAAACTGGAGGATTGAAGAAAAACCGGAGTCAACGTCCAGGTTAAGATTGAGGTTAAGAAATACGATTAAAAAAGAAATGGAAATGAAGGTCGAAGTCGAGAAGTCTTTTGGAACTTTTATGCAAACCTATTCCCACTTCAGACTGACTCTCCATGTCTATCATTGCGTCGCTCTGGGTAAAAAAAAGAAGGGAAGATGGGTTGGCATTCGAAATTTACACCTCTTACCTATGTCTCGAATCCATCAAAGAATCGCACAAGTGATAGGTGAGGAGAGAGGGTGATGGAGCAATAGGGTGGAAATTTCTAATTGCAGCTAACACCTACGAATATTTGCACAAGCGCAGCACGGCGCTAACATTATTTTTTATGTATATTCTATTCTTTGTGGAAAAATGACTGGATGGATATCTCCTTTATTTTCAATAAGGGTCATCCCATATTTTTTCTTTCCAGAAGACATCGTATTGGAAAATATTATATAGAATTTACTTAATTTAAGGGCTAATTATCCAGTGAGACTTTTGCACGTTATGATCTTGTTGATTTCCGATTATACTCTACGCCTTTTAAAAAAACTGGTCAAGCGAAAGTTACAGGAAGCTATCCATTTTATCTCGGATATAATCTATTAGCTGAGACGCAGAATTTTAATGAGAAGGGAAAAGCTAACTGAAAAATCAACAGAGACACTGTGTCCTTATTTTAATTTGTCACGCTGTCCTGGTGTTCCTTTGTCCATTGCACCAGTTTGTCAACGAGCAATTTGATTTCACTCGGGTGATCAAGGCAGATTTCGTGAAGTTCTTCAGGAGTGATCTCATGGTAAAAGTGGACCATCCGGTTTCGATAACCAGCCATTTTTCTCATTAACTCCGCCTCTTTTTCAACCAGAACTTAATTCTCAGAAAGACCTTTGGCGATCTCTTTATATTCTGTCGCCGGGTAAGCAAACCTCTTTGCAAGAATGTGCCTTCCAATGTCAAAGAGTGCCTCTAAGGCACGTCTCAAGTAGGATTCTGCTGCTGCGATTTTGTGTCTGTCTGCCAAAAAAGCTGCCTTTTATCCAAGGTATAGATCCTTAAGAGAATCCATCATTTGGGATATCCAAAAAGCGCGTTGTGCAATAATCTTTGAATCAATCTCTCCGGGACTCATATCAGTCACCCATAATCATTCTTTGCTTCACCCGCTCATAGGGAAGGAGATCCGCCGCCTGCCGCATGATGTAGAGCTGATATTCCGCTTCATAAGTAGAATCCTGCACATACAGGATCTCCCCTATCACAATTTCAAAAGCCAAGAAAACCGGAGCTTCCGAAAGAACAATCAAATCGACCCGGGGCACATCGAAGAGGTCTTCAAAGGAGATAGCAATCTGAACCTTTTCTTCCAAAGTGAGGGATCTCACGGGTTTCACTCCAATATCCAAATCGGACGGTCTTGAATAGAACTGCTCGATTCTGCCCTCGACCAGGTCCAAAGCCTCTTTTGCCCTGCTCCCAAAAGCATAAATGATCTGGAGGCCATACCGAGAAGCAATGTCCCTGATTTCTTCCTTTATCTTGCTCATGCTGTTTCTTCCTCTCTTAAGAAAATTCAATCATCCCAAAGTTTTTTGTCAAACTGTTTTCATCTAATCCCATCCAAAACTGTTGTCCGTCTCTAAAATCCATCGAAGAATTGCTAATTCTCTTGAAGTTTGAAATTTTATTCGTCTTAATCAATATTTAATTTGACAGACAGGATTAGATTATCTTTTGGCTTATGGGTAAAGATCACTTTGAAAGTCCGAACGATTTCCCCACCAGCCCGAAATCGATATGCCTCCGCTCCATATCGACCCGCTCTACTCTGACCCGAACGGTATCCCCAATTCGAAACCTTCTGTGCGTCCTTTCTCCCACCAAACAATATTGATCTTCATGGTAGCGATAATAATCGTCATGGAGGCCTGTCACCCTGACCAAACCCTCCACAAAAACCTCTTTCAATTCAACAAAAAAACCGAAAGCCATCACACTGCTGATGACGCCGTCGAACTCTTCACCGATCTTATCCTTCATAAACCTCACTCGATACCGATCCAGAATCTCCCTCTCGGCTTCCATCGCCACCCGCTCCCTGTGGGAAAGATGATCGGCCCTCTTCGCCAGGTCCTCTTCCGAAATCCGGATATCCTCCTTAGAGAGAATCTTCTTCAAAAGCCGGTGGACCATTAAATCAGGGTACCTCCGTATTGGAGAGGTGAAATGGGTATAAGCATCAGAAGCAAGTCCGAAATGTCCGATGTTCCGGGAAGAATATTTGGCCCACTTCATCGACCGAAGAAGGAGATGATTGATAATCCCTTCCTCCGGCCGCCCCCTGGCTTCCAGCAGAACCCTTTGAAACATCTTGGGAGTGGGATGGGTCTCCTTCTTCAATCTGTAGCCCAGATGGGAGATGAACCTTCGAAATTCATCGATGGCTTCCTGGGAGGGAGGTTCATGAATGCGATAGAGAGAGGCAACACCCTTTTCCCTTAGGAATTGAGCCACCGCTTCATTGGCCGCAATCATAAACTCTTCGATCATCTGATGGGCAAGGTTTCTTTCAGAACGAATGATCTCCTCTGTCTCTCCTTGAAGATTGAGAATGACCTCTGGCTCTGGAAGATCGAAATCGAGCGCTCCCCTTTCCATCCTTCTCTGGCGAAGTTTCTGAGAGAGCTCTGCCATCCCTCTTAACGATGGAACGATGGCTTCAAACTTCTCCATTAACCCTTTGTCTCCATCCACCAAAATGTTCTTGACGATCTTATAGGTCAGCCTTTCATCGCTTCGAATGATGCTGGGATAAAAACGATACCCGAGAGGCTCCCCTTTTAAATTAAATTTTAACTCAACCGTTAAGGTCAGCCGATCCACCCTCGGGTGGAGGCAACAGATCTCATGGGAGAGTTCCGGAGGGAACATCGGGATCGCACGGTCTGGAAAATAGACACTCGTTCCCCTGAGATAAGCCTCCTCATCCAGAGCCGTTCCTTCCTGCACGTAATGGCTGACATCGGAGATCGAAACATAAAGCGTCATTCCCCGATGGCTGTCCATCTCCAACGAGACAGCATCGTCAAAATCACGCGCATTCTCTCCATCGATGGTGAATGTAGGAATCGCCCTTAAATCGACCCGTCCCCGCTCCTCTTCGGTCCCCGGTGATGAAGGAAGATCTCTCGCCTCCCTCATGGCGCCTGGAGAGAACCGATGGGGAAGATCATGTTTGTGGATGATGATCTGGGGAATAATCTCCGGATCATCCGCGTAGCCCAGGATATGCGTCACTCGACCTTCGGCCCGGGCCCTCTCTGTCGGATACTGGGTAATCTCGGCAACCACGATCTGGTTTGGCCTTGCCCGCTTCGTCTGGCCTTCGGGAATGATCACCTCCTGGAGCAGACGTTCATCTTCTGGAATGAGATAGGAATAATGGGTGGCCTTCATAAATTTTCCGACCACTTTTTTTAACCCTCTCTCAAGGATTCGGATGATCTTTCCTTCACGACCTCTCTTTCTAATGGATTCGACCCTGACCACGACTCGATCTCCATGCATGGCCTCTTTTAAATTCCTGGGATGGATAAAAACATCTTCTTCCTTTTCGTTTTCGGGGATAACAAATCCATAACCGTCAGGATGGCATCTCACCCTGCCCACTACCAGGTTCATCTTGAGAGGAAGACCATAGCGGTTTCCACGGATTCTGACCACTCTCCCCTCTTCCGCCAGCTCTCTCAGATGTGCTCTGAGCGATCGTCTCTCTTCTTTAGGCAAGCCCAGGCGTTGAAGAATCTCCCGGAGAAGCAGGGGCCGCTCTTCCTCCTCCATCAACTGGAGAATCTCCTCTGTCGTAAAACCCTTTGCCCTGGTTACCACCTTTTTTCCTCTTCTTTTCATCGGTGAGTCCTCGCTTTCATTTCCTTCAGAGGTCCTGACGAAAGCCCAAAAAAACAAAAAGGGGCTTTTAATGCCCCATCTCAAAAACCTTCTTCTATTGTTCCCTCCAAACCTATGTCCTGACTCCTCCCAAGATGCTCATCGATCCTATGAAGAATGGAACGATAAGAGCCAATAAGACGAGAATGAAGGCAATAATGACAGGAAGAAGAACAGCCAGGGCGGCTTTGCCGGTCGAAATCTGATGTCCCTCTCTAACCCCGATCGTGATCAGGATGATCATATAAACAGACCCTATAAAGCTTCCGATAAAAGGGATCATATCAAAGAGATGGGCGCAGAAGGAATAAGCGATAGCGCGAAACGTCGTCTGAAAACCTTTTTTGTTACCACCGACGATCGTGAGACAGAGATGGGTGATCGCACTTCCGATAAACATGGAAATGGCAATCATGAACGGAATGATGATCAGGGAAAAGAAGAGGATCAGGTTATATGGAATCAAGGCGTGGATCTGCGGCGGAAGAAATCCTGCAAAGAGAAACCATTGGTAAAGCATAGAAATACCCACACCGATAAGCCCTGCAATCACGCCATAAATAAGAGGGGACCAGTATCCTTCCCCTGCGGAGACCTTGCGAAAGAATTGGGTTGGAGAGAAGAGAGCTTCCTTCGTCGTCCTGATATAAGCCCAGAAAAACCCCTCTCCACTTTCCCAAGGAGAGACCTTCTCTTCTGATGTAATCTCCCGAACCTGGCCCTCAATGGTGCGAGCCATTTCTTGATACTGTTTATACTTCGAAATGACGATCCCGCACTTGACACATTCATCGCTTTCGGGCTGTTGAAATCCGCATTGGGGACAGGTTATGGTCATTCCTGTATAGGGTCTTGGTTCAACCTTTGGCCTGGGAGGCGGCTCGAAACGTTGGGATACTTCCGCAAACTCTACTTCAGGTTCTTCTTCAACCCTCACTCGCCCCCCGATCTCTTCGAATACCTTCACATACCGTTCCATCTCTTCTCGGGGGATTCCTTTCTTCACGACAATGGGAACTCTCTGAAGTAAACTTTCCGCTCTTTCTGGGGTGAGTTTAAACCTCTTCTGGAGTCCTTCCAGTAATCGGGTTTCTTCTTCCGGTCCTGCTACCTTCAACCCTAAAAAGACGACCTTATAAAGTCCCATGGGTTTACCTCCCATCCCGGTCCTTCCAATTTTTAAGAGATTGTTACCATATTTAAATTTAAACTACAAGAGCAATTTAACTTTAACGGTTCCCCCCTCAGGGATGGAATCGGAGAAGGGGCGGGAAGTTTACCTTCCAAACCCTTGTAGAGTCCGATCTTTGGAAAAAAGGGCAATCTTTCTAAGGAACGTTCATATTGCTCACCATTCGCAATGAACGATTGAAAAAACATCCTGAATCTGGGATAATCTCCACGACCAAAGCCCTCTTGACCACTTCTTAATGAGAGGAGGATATCATGAAGACGAGAATGACTGAAATTTTAGGAATTCAACACCCTATTATGCTGGCCGCCATGGCATTTATCAGTTTACCTAAACTCGTTGCCGCCGTATCCAATGCAGGAGGCATTGGAATGTTAAACTCGGTAGCTTACGCCCCGGATCAGATGAAGGAAGTCATCCGACAGGTGAAGGCTCTGACGGACAAACCCTTTGGCGTCAATGCCACACTTGTCCTGCCCAATGCGAGAGAAAATATTGAAATCGCCCTTGAAGAGAAGGTCCCCATTATCAACTTTGCTCTTGGGAAAGGCGACTGGATCATTCAAAGGGCCCATCAATATGGTGGAAAAGTACTGGCCACAGTGGCTATTGAGAAGCATGCTCGCCGGGCAGAAGCAGATGGTGCTGATGCACTGGTAGTCACGGGGCACGAGGCAGCGGCACATGGAGCAGAAGTGGGCACAATGGTGCTGGTCAACGCCCTTTCCCGACAGACAAAACTTCCCATCATCGCTGCCGGTGGGTTCTGTGACGGAAGGGGATTGGCCGCAGCATTGATGTTGGGAGCAGATGGAATCTCCATGGGAACCCGGTTCATGCTGACCCAGGAGTGCCAAATGCACGAAAAGGCGAAAGAGAGATCCTTAAAGGCAGGCATGGAGGATACGTTCTGTTCAGAAAAGATCGATGGATTACCCGGCCGGTGGCTCAGAAATGAGGCAGCCCTCAAAATGGCTCAGGAAAGACCTTCCCTCCTTCATGCCTTCTCCAGTGCCCTTCGAATAAAAAAGATGGTCGATGTCCCTTTATATAAACTCTTCCTGGGAGGACTCAAACAGCGCGGCCTTCAAGACCTGGCGCGTCAGGCACTTGGTTTGAAGGGACTGCGAATTGCTGTGGAAAATGGAGATCTGGAAAAAGGGGTCTTGCCAATCAGCCAGGCCATTGGTCTGATAAAAGACCTTCCTACCTGTAAAGAATTGATTGAACGAATCGTTGCTGAGGCACAGGAAAGATTGCAGTCGGTCAGTCAACAAGTCATTTCTTAGATCTTTTCAGTCTCTCTATCATCCTACTGCATATTTTCGAAAGGGTGAATCCGATGATCCTTCGTAATCTCACACATCCTGAAGTGAAGGCTACCCGATATCGGGCCCATGGTGGAGGCATTGCCCATATGATTCTCACCACCCCCACATTGAGAACAATGATGTTCCTCGCTCATGCCTCTGTGCCCCCGGGCAATAAGCTTCTCGGCCATGTGGACCCCATGGAAGAAATCTACATTATTCAAAAAGGAAGAGGCCGAATGCAGGTGGAAGAAGAGCTTTGTGAGGTAAGCCCGGGAGACGCCATCCATATCCCGATCGGTCACTATCATGAATTGACCAACATTGGCGAAGAGGAGTTGGTCCTCCTCGTCGTTGCCGGCCTGATCCCGTCCAACAGGAACTTTTAAGCGGATTGCTTCCCCTTCAGAGAGGAGAGCTCTTGTTTCAGCGCCTCCAGTTCCTCCTGAAATCCCCATTTCTCCAGGAGCCATGGAATTCGTTGTTTCTCATCCATCTTTTTAAAGCGTGCCCTTTCGGAATCGGTGAGCGTTTCGGCAATTTGCTGAATTCCATTCGCGTCGGTTGAAAAAACATGGGCCACTTCGTGGGCAATGAGGCCAATATTCGCTTTATGATTATTTTGGAAGTAGCTCTGGATTAAAACAGCCCGAATCGTCAAGCCTTCCTTTGAAGGAGTGGACGGAAATAGATCCTTTGTTCGAACGGCTTTTTTCTGAACCAGATCGAGTGTAGTGGGAGAGAGAGGAATGGTCAGCGAGACAGAAAACATCTCTTTTGGAATTTCATAAAATAACAAAAGGTTGCAAAAAAGGATTTCTCCGAGGGAAGAGTTATAAATCCTGTTCAGAAATTCTAAGAGGCAGGTCCCGAGCTCATTAGAATAAACGACGGAGGTATCGATAATTTGAGCAATCATGGTCTGTTTTTTCAGTTCCTCTTTCTCCCGTTCCTTTTCCGCTTCCTCTTTGCTGTATCGTAAACACTCCCGAACCGACTCGCACGTCCGGCATTCAGACTTAGTGTCCATCCTGCTCATTCCATTCGGGAGGGTAACCTCTTGAATCGAACCGAAGCAATCCTTTCTTTCCACTTCTTTTCTCTCCTCTCGCCTCTGGGATGTTAATAATCCTGCTCAATCCATCCTGTTTTTAAAAAGCCAGATCAGGCCAATCACCATCAGAAGAAGGGGTAAGAAATAGACCTGGGCAACTCGAGGAACAGGGAGATGGAGGGAATAATACTTCCCGCCTAAGATCAAGATGCCGAGTATGGTGGCGATCCATGCAAAAACGGATCTCCGATTCCGGATAAGGCCTCCCAGGCCAAGGGCAATCACCATCCAGGGCCAGCCCTCTCGCAATCCATATCTCGCTCCCATTCGGTCGAGAAAAATTAATCCTCCCATTACCATCAGGACCAATCCCATTCTTTTTCTCCTTGGATGCCACGTCTAAACAAAAAATTGAGATTCTTCATCTTGAAATCGATCCTCAAATTTTTCATAATAACGCATAAAAGGCTACTTACTTTCAATAAATCATCTTGGTAAAAAAGGCAACCTCAAAACGAAACTTTTTGAAGAGAGACATCGTTCGGGCATCTTGAAGGCTTAAAATAATTCTCATGGGAAAAGGAGTGTTTATGGATCCCAAATTAGTAAAACAATTTATCATCTTCCTGGTCATCCTCTTCGGTTGGACGGTTGTCGCTTTACTGGCAGGTCCAAAATAAAGAAAGGGTTCAAACGATTGAGTCCGAAGGAACAGAGAATCAACGGATTGGCACGATCCTCAATCTTCTCGATCGCGGCACCTTTGGCGGAAGGTAAGGGCCCGATTCGAAAGCCCTACTGCCGTTTTTCAGGATGAGATTCGATTCATTCTCATAAAAAAAATCGGAGCCCCAGGCATTTGCCTGCATCCAAGAAATATGGTAAATAATCTCTTGCCTGGAGCAATCACAGACACACAGTTAGGAGAGGCCCACGTAGCTCAACGGCAGAGCTGCTGATTTGTAATCAGCGGGTTGGCGGTTCAAATCCGTCCGTGGGCTCCATTGATTTCAATTCGCCAAACGAACCTACCAAATGGGGGTTGACTTTTTGTCTTTATAAATTGAATTTTTTTCTAAAACTCTTTTCCAAAAAATGTCCTTTCATTAAATCAGCATTCTGAATCCTCAAACGCTCAACACTGGCAACCTATTAATCCTAAAGTATATTTTTTGTTTTTTCCCCTCATAAAAATTTCTTGGTATATCTTTTGCAGTTTCTTTGAGAACAGAGGAGAAAAGAAATGAAAAACTCTTTAAATTCAAAAGGTTTTACGCTTGTAGAGGTTCTTGTCTCTCTGGTGATTTTAGCAATCTCACTTCTTGCATTAGCCAGTCTCATGTCCACCACCACAAAAAACAACGCCTTCGGAGGCAATATGACGGAGGCCGCCACTTTTGCTCAGGACAGACTGGAAGAACTTAGAGTAACTGATTGGGATAATATTATCAGTGGAAATGACCCCAATCCTATTTCAGGATCAACAGGCATTCAATATACTCGGACATGGACAGTCGTCTTAGGCCCTAACAGTCCTGCCCCACCTCATGATAATGAAAAGAGAGTAACTGTGACGGTCAATTGGAATGACGGAGTTGCCCGCTCCATCAGTTTTTTAAATGTCATCACAAGATAACAGCACATCCAAAGAAAGAGAAACGAAGATGATGAATCGATTATCTAACAAAAAAGGAATCACACTGATTGAATTATTAGTTGGCATGGTGATCTGCGCCATCGTGATTGCAGCCATATACCGTGTTTTCATTGCCCAAAGCAGGGCCTATGTGGTTCAAGATCAGGTGGTCGAAATCCAGCAGAATATCCGAACCGCTATGGAGATGATGGTCAGAGATGTCCGCATGGCCGGGTTTGATTTTGACAATTTAGATTCACCCATCCGAATCACTGACTACAAACCAAATCCTCCTTACCTTATCTCAGGAAATTCTATCACCATCTGGTTTGAAAATTATGTTCAGGGTAATCCATTAGAAATCCATGCGGTTCGCTATTCACTGAATGGCTCAAATCTTGAGAGGGAACTCACGATTAATGGAGTGGCTCAACCTGCTGAGGTGGTTTTAGAAAATGTAACCGGATTCACATTAACCTGCGGTCTCGATGGAAGAATCGGCTTTGAAGAGACTCAGGATGGAGTTGTGAACGAATGGGTGAATTGTGGAACCATCGATAATAATCGAGATAAAGTGATCGCGGTGCGGATCAGTTTATCAACACGTCCTGAACAAGCCGATCCCCAGGATGATCGCTTTACAAATATCTCCCCGAGAACCCTCAATTCGATGGTGGCTTTAAGAAATCTTGGACTAAGAAAATTTTAAGGAAAGGATTTTTAAATGGTAAAGAGATATCCTTCAAACAATGAATCTGGAATGGCACTGGTGATTGCCCTGGTGATTATGACCGTTTTAACGCTGATCGGCTTAGCTGCTACTTTCACCTCGACATTTGAGATTATGCTTTCCGGTGAAAAGAGGCGGTCCACGGACGCCTTTTATAATGCAGAAAGTGGTGCCAATGTCATTGTCACTCGCTACCTAAACTTCATTCCGGGCGTGTCCGATTACGATCCTTTTACAGATCCGGCAAATCTCAATCCAACCAATGTCGTTGCAAGAATAAATTACGATCCATTGAAAATTGGTCCTCCTGAAGGCGAATCTTTTGGAAGGGACTATGCTTACTTCTGGGTAAGATCGACGGGAAATGATCAAACGGGTGCTGTTACCCGATCAACCTGTACGGTTGAGCTTAATGTGTATAGAGTGATTGTTTCTCCGGATTCGATCACCGAAGTGGTTGTCAATTAACTGGAGGGTTTATAAATGAAACGAAGAGTAAGTTTATCCATTTTGTTCATGTGCTTGATTCCATTATCTGCTGTCTTTGGAGCAGATACGGATATCTATGTGCTTGACCAGACCATCCAGCAGGTCCCTCCGGATATCTTATTGATTCTTGATTTATCCGGAAGTATGCGTTGGACCCCTGCGGGACAATATATGTATATTAACTCCAGTCAAACTTGCGGGAATGATGTCGCCTATTATCCAACCTCAGGAACAGGCCATACCAAGCAATGCACCATCGATGCTTATGGCACCGTTCCGAAATGGGGTGATACCACCTGTTCAGGTCCTTTTTATAGATCACAACGGGATGTTGGCGGAGTTGAGTATAGAACCGACTGCAGTCGGGTTGAGATTGCTAAAAGAGCAGTCAAAAGTATTCTCGATGCCGATGGAAATGGGACAGTCCAAAATATAGATTTCGATTCTCTGAATATGAGAATGGGGTATATGAGATTTTATGACTGCGGGAGCGACACAGGGACAAATTACACTTCCGGATGTAGTCGACTGATCCACTCCATTGACACTCCTTATGAAACCTTGTGGAACACCATCAGCGGCATAGGAGCGACAGGCGGAACACACCTGGCATATTCATTAAAGGAGGCCAAACTTTATTTAGATGCACACAAAGCTGGAGACAATGCAAGAGCATGCCGTAAAAAGTTCGTCATCTTAATCTCAGATGGAGAGGATACCTTGGCATGTAATGGGAATGGCTCAGAATCACAATCGGATCAATATAAAAGGAGAAGGGAGACCATTGCCGCCGCACGGGCGCTTTCCAATGCAGGGTATAATGTCTTTGTCGTAGGTTTTGGATCCCCTTTGCCTCTTTCGCTTCGTAACACTTTGAACTGGGCTGCATACTATGGAGGCACGAACAATCCGGAGGTGGCCGATTCTATCACAGGAACTTATCTCATCCCTGCCGGCCAATTGTATCCAACAGGCATGAGCAGTTGTTCCAATCATACCCTGGATCCAGGAAGTCAGAATATCTCAGGCTATGCCTATTTTGCTGACTCCCCTGCCCAATTAGAACAGACTCTGTTTGATATACGAGATTATATTCTGAATCTCCTTGCTGAATCTACCTCCTATGTGGCTCCTGTTGTCCCGATCAGCCAGATGGAAAGCTTCAGCTCCATGAACCGAATGTATTTGGCTATGTTCAAGCCCACATTGAGAAGTCTCTGGCTGGGCAATATTAAGAAATTCGGAATTGCCGACACTCCAAGTGGAAACATTAAAATCGGGGACATCATCGATGTGAATAACCAGCCCGCTATCACTACTCTCAATGAGATCGAAAGGAATGCCCGTTCCTACTGGAGCTTGACTAATGATGGAGGAGAGGTGGCAAAAGGAGGTGTGGGAGAGCAACTCGCCATCCGTGACCTGGTCAATGATCCGAGAAATATATATACCTTTATCGGACTACCCAACAAGAAATTACTGACCGAACCTGAGAATGCTTTTACCGTGTCGAATGCCAATATCACCTATTCCTTGTTAGGCATTCCTTCTGACTCGGAATGGAGGGAACGGATTATCAAATTTGCCCACGGTTATGATTCTTATGATTGGAATAACAACGGGATTCAAAACGAAAAAAGGAAGGGTTCCTATGTCAATGAATTAGGGGTCGAACAGGAAGTGGACTGGATTCTCGGTGCCTTCATCCATTCACGGCCTCTCATCATCCACTATGCAAATAAATCCGTGATCTTTGCAGGATCGAATGATGGAATGTTTCATGCTTTTGACGATGCGACTGGAAGAGAATTGTGGGCATTCATTCCCCCCAGTCTCTTACCTAAATTGAAAGAGTTTGAAACAACGAATACACTCCAGATCTTTGCGGACGGTTCCCCCAAAGCCTACATTGAGAAAAATTCGAGTGGGACCATCACAAAGGCCATCATCATCTTCGGACTTCGCAGAGGAGGAGATCGGTATATCGCTCTCGATGTCACCAATCCGGATGCTCCTGCCTTTTTGTGGGAGATCGCTCCCCCTGTCTCTTCATCCCCCTTATTAGGGCATGAGATCACCTCAGGATTTGAGAGACTGGGCCAAACCTGGTCGACACCCATGATCAAATTGGTGGCGGATGGAGAGGGGAAAAAAGCGATCGCATTTTTTGCAGGAGGATATGACACGTGTAATGATCCAAACATGAGTTGTGGTTCCTCGGATCAGAAAGGCAACGCGATTTATGCAATTGATGTCCATACAGGAGCAAAACTCTGGGAATTTTCTAAATCAAATGACACTCGCATGACCTATGCCATCCCCAGTGATCTTGGAGTATTCGATATTAATGGAGATGGAAAAGTAGATCGACTTTATGTGGGAGATATGGGAGGTCAACTCTGGCGATTTGATATTGGAAATTTAAATAACACGGCAAACTGGACTGGAAAAGTGATCTTCAGAGCCAACCAATCTTCAAGCGAGAAGAGGAAGATATTCTATCCTCCGGATGTTTCTCCTGCCTCAGGATTTCAATGGGTCTTTATCGGAACAGGGGATAGAGAGAATCCAAAACAGGAAACTGGCACGGTTGGGTTCCCAACTCGAAACAGACTCTATGCTATCAAAGATATGAACCCATCCTCTCCATTAACAGAGTCGAATCTGGTGGACGTTACCAGCGATCTCTTGCAGAAGCCAGATCCAACGAGTGAAGAGATTATATTACAGAATCAAATGCTTCAGCAGTTAAACCAGTTAAACGGTTGGTATGTCACCCTCGAAAATATTGGAGAAAAATGTCTGGCTCCGCCTCTGATCTATGCTGGGGTGATCTATTTCACGACCTTCACTCCCTCTTACCAGAATCAAGGGGACATCTGCTTTTTAGGTGAAGGAACTGGAAGAGTCTATGCCATGCAGTATAAAACAGGGATGGCCATATTTAACTACGACCTCACCAACGATATTGAGGGTCAGCCACCTACGATCTATAAATCTGACCGTTCTCTGGTCATTGGAGCGGGTATTCCATCTCAGGTGGTGATCGCTATTGTGAAAGGGGAAGTGGTGGGATATATCGGCGTAGGCGGTGGAGTCTTTTCTCCGGAGGAATTAGGTGGCAAGAGCATCAGGGTTCTTTACTGGCGAACGGTACCCCAACCATAACGAGGGAGCCGGGAGTCAGGGCGCGGATTTTAGAAGAGAACCTGGATGGGTGTGAGTTGCAATGAAACATCATTTGTGAAGGAGATTAAGATGAGAAAAACGAGGATGACATGGGTGATCGGTATTGCCATAATAGCTATGATGGTATCGGCCGGAGTTGCATCGGGGCAGAACATCATCACAAAAGAGATGGTTTTCTTCTCAGGAACAGTTAAAGAGATGGCCTGGGACCAGCAATTTATCATCGTCCAGGGCAAGAAATGCTTCATTTCGAATGAAACCCAGATAGTTGATCAACGAGACAATCGAATCAAATGGACAGAGATCAAACACAATTCCGAAGTCGCCATCGATGCCATTCGACATCCCAATGGTTACCGGGCCATCAAAATTGTTCTGATTACAGATCGTGGGGTATAAACAGGGTTTGAAGTGATGACATCGACGAAGGGGAGCAATCAAAAGATTGCTCCCCTTCGTTTTGGGAAAGCCTATCTTCCCTTTACTTTCAGGATGGTTTTGGCAAGGGCTTCGCCGTTCCGATCCATTGCATACTCCACAGTATCCTCCGATCCTGTGGAAGTGGTTCTGAGATCGGTTTCATAAACCACCTTTCCCGTTGCCTTATCTATGAACTGATACCGAGCGGCAAAAGCAGCGGTTCCTGTAAATTCTCCACCAGGGATAAAGGACCTCCCTATCCTTCTTCCAACCGTGGCTTTGGAATACTCTTTTACCTCCCCCTGAAGGACCAGGACTTTCTTACCGGAAGGAACCTCTTTTGCCCCCTTGCTGCCCTCTTTGACTATCGTCTCAAAGAGGTTATATTTTTCCGAGTATCTCTTGAGTTGATAGATCGCCTTTTCAGCCATCTGCATCCCTGCTGACTCCGGTGCCGGAGAACCAGAGGGAACTTCAAGATCCTTCACAATGAGAACCTGATAATCCCTTAAACTCGACTCCTGGCCGTAGGCACCCAAACCCATTCCGAGAATCAAACCGAGAACCATTAACCCTGCCATAATACGATGTGATTTCATCATGGAAAATCCTCCTTTCATCTCAATGGTTATTTTTCTGTCTGGTTTCCTTTCCTCAGATTACAGAAAATGAAGAAAACAGGGATTGATTGTCGAATGCTTTAATATTAAACCCAATAGAGATGAATTTCAACCTTTGTTTTTTAAATAAACGTGGTATAATAACAGACTAAAATTTTTTCCATTTTGGAGGGTTGTCACATGGAGAAGGAGCTGATTGCTGTTTTAGGAGGTGGAAATGGAGGCCATGCGGTTGCTGCCAATCTTGCCCTGAACGGATACAAAGTCAATTTCTTTGAACTTCCGCAATTCGCCGAATCTTTTGAACGAGTCCTGCGAACCCGAGAGATACGCATCGAAGGGGTTTCAATCGATGGAACAGCCAAACTGAACCTTGCTACCACAGACATTCAGCAGGCTATCGGGGGAGCAGAGGTGATCTTTGTGATCACTCCGGCTTTCGGACATAAGGCAATGGCAGAGGCATGTGCCCCCTTCGTTCAGGACGGTCAGATCATTGTTCTGATGCCAGGCTCAGGTGGAAGTCTTGAATTTGCTAACATCTTCAAAAAGAAGAGAGTAAAAAAAGAGGTCATTCTCGCAGAAAGCTGCACCCTTCCCTATGGTGCGAGACTGAAAAGCCCTGGTCACGTCCTGGTCCTCATTCATGCTGTGATCCTCCCTACAGGTGTCTTCCCGGCAAAAGAGACAGATCGTGTGATACCAAAATTAAAACAATACTTTCCAAGCATCCTACCAGCCAAAGACGTTCTGGAGGCAGCCCTTAATAATCCCAATCCTATTGTTCATGCTGTTGCAACCCTGCTCAGCGCAACGCGGATCGAACACTCCAAAGGTGAATTCTATCTTTATTCAGAGGGAATGACTCCCTCTGTTGCCAGAGCTTATGAGTCGCTTAACGAAGAAAGACTTTTGATATGCAAAACCCTTGGCTATAAACTTTACCATTGGGACAACCTCGATTTTAAAAATTATAACCTGGGTGAAACAGAGGAAGAGTGTCGTTATCGGATTCTCAACACCAGTATGGATGCCACCTTTGGGAAGGATGGGATTTACGCGGGTATGAAAATGAAGGGACCTCAACATCTCAAAGATCGCTATATTACAGAGGACGTTCCCTACGGAATGGTCCTCACTTCAACATTGGGAGATCTTATCGGCGTCTCAACTCCAACCCACGATGCTGTCATTCAATTAGCCTCGGTCATTAATCGAACCAACTATTTTAAAACAGGACGTGGGGTGAAGAAATTGGGGCTTGATAGAATGGACAAACGGAGATTGAAAAAATTCCTTACTGAAGGAAGATAAAAAACTATAGTTTTATCAGAGCATTATAAAAAAACAGAAATGAATCGCAGTGTATAACAAATTTATACAAAAAGAACCCAGTAAAGTGATTTTTAATGCCCTGTTTGGAGTGGATCGAACAGCCTAAAATATAATTTAATATCAATAAGATATAAATAATATCATCACCTCCCAAATTCGATAAAAATTTTCCTTGACAAAGTACCTTTATTATTTTAGTATCCCAAACTACATTGTGATTGTTGTCACATAGAGATAATTAAACCAATATTCGAAGAAGGGAGGGATTACAAAGCTCAGATTTCAAAACCCAAAGTTCAAAATCTAAAATAAAAACCTAATAAATAACGAAAGGGGGAGCGTGAAGGATGGGATTTAATATTTCACAAAAATATGTTGATGCAGATCCAAGAAAGCTTGCAGACTGGCAGATTGCCGAAATTGCAGAAGAGAACATGCCAACAACAGATGAATGGCGTGAAAAATTGGGGCTCCAAAAAGATGAGATCATCCCCATGGGAAGATTATGCAAACTCGATTTCATGAAGATTATCAATCGGTTAAAAGATAAGCCTGATGGAAAATATATTGAAGTCACGGCTATTACACCAACCCCTCTTGGAGAAGGGAAGTCAACCACCAGCCTTGGGCTGATCGAAGGAATGGGTAAAAGAGGAAAGAATGTCGGCGCCGTTCTTCGCCAGCCTTCAGGGGGACCTACGATGAATATCAAAGGAACTGCCGCTGGAGGAGGAAAAGCCCTTCTCATCCCGATGACGGAATTCTCCCTCGGCTGCACTGGAGACATCAACGATATTGTCAATGCCCATAACCTTGCCATGGTTGCCCTTACCTCAAGGATGCAGCATGAACGAAACTATGATGATGCCGAACTGGCAAAAAGGGGGCTAAGACGGCTCGATGTTGATCCCACCAATGTGGAGATGGGTTGGGTCATCGATTTTTGCGCACAGGCTCTCCGAAATATCGTTATTGGGCTTGGCGGCAAGATGGACGGCTTTTTGATGCAGTCCAAATTCGCCATTGCCGTCAGTTCTGAACTCATGGCCATTCTTTCTATAGTCCGGGATTTGAAGGACCTACGTGAAAGGATTGGCAACATCACTGTGGCTTACGATAAGAAGGGGAATCCTATCACCACGTCAGACCTTGAAGTGGCGGGTGCCATGACGGCATGGATGCGAAATACCATCAATCCTACGCTGATGTCTTCAGTGGAATACCAACCCATCCTCGTTCATGCCGGACCATTTGCGAATATTGCTGTTGGACAATCCTCCATCATTGGCGACCGGATTGCCCTTAAGATGTTTGACTACAATGTCACAGAAAGTGGTTTCGCAGCCGATATCGGTTTTGAAAAGTTCTGGAATGTGAAATGCCGCCTGAGTGGATTGACTCCCCATGTTTCAGTCCTCGTGGCAACTGTCAGAGCTTTAAAAATGCACGGAGGTGGTCCGACGGTCGTTCCAGGAAGACCTATACCAGAAGAATACACCAAAGAAAACTTAGGGCTTGTTGAAAAAGGATGCGCCAATATGGTCCATCTGATCGGGGTCATTAAGAAGGCAGGTATTAATCCTGTGGTCTGTGTTAACGTTTTTCATACGGATACAAAAGACGAGATCGCCATTGTCCGTAAGGCGGCCGAGGCAGCAGGAGCTCGTGTTGCCACTTCAGAACATTGGCTCAAAGGAGGGGACGGAGCACTTGAACTTGCTGATGTCGTATTAGATGCCTGTAATGAAAAACAAGAATTCAAGTTCCTTTATCCTCTCGAAACACCTCTTCGTAAACGGGTTGAAATCATTGCGAAAGAGGTCTATGGGGCAGATGGCGTCTCTTGGACTCCTGAGGCTGAAGCCAAAGCAAAACGATTCGAAGCTGATCCCAAATATAATGAGTTCATGACCATGATGGTCAAAACCCATCTCAGCCTCTCCCACGATCCGACCAAGAAAGGAGTGCCAAAGGGCTGGATTCTTCCGGTCAGAGATATCTTGATCTTTTCAGGTGCAAAATTCCTCTGCCCGATGGCGGGGACCATCAGTTTAATGCCTGGAACGTCCTCTGACCCTGCCTACCGAAGGGTGGATGTGGATGTAGAAACTGGAAAAGTCAAGGGCCTCTTTTAATAGGGAAAGAAAAGGCACGGCGCTGCCGTGCCTTTTCTTTTAAAAA
>FWPV01003087.1_pt1 | contig 25843 bp, 22 predicted proteins | sample 2228371 | NCBI WGS metagenome assembly FWPV01 (sample SAMEA103939776, study PRJEB20133) | metagenome | reverse complement strand
ACCAGCGAAAAGGTTTAAACTGGCTCATTCTCATAACCGCTATAATTAAACCCAGTATAAAGGATAACACTATGGAGATCACAGATAGCTGGATTGTAACCTTAAATCCTGATAGCAACCAGTGAAAATACTTTCCTGATGTTATTAGAGCCCAGTCAAACTGATATTTAAACATAAATGTGTTATAAAAAGGGGGGCTAATACCACTCCCCCCTTTTATGAAAAGTTATTCAGCCTTTATCTTAAAATTTCTTTTCAATGGTGTCTGCGAGTTTGGTCCGAACCACTTGTCAAAAATCATCTTCGCCTCACCGCTCTTTTCCATCTCAAGTAGTGTTTTATTAACAAAATTTACAAAATTTGTGTCGCCCTTTCTCATTCCTAAACCATAGGGCTCGTCAGAAATCTGGATATCAGGTATTTCAAACTGATATCTGTTGGGTGCCTTTGCCAGAATACCTGCAAGAATAGACTCGTCTGTAGTAACCGCATGCACTTTACCCTGCTGCAAAGCAAGAAATGCCTGGGGATAATCATCAAATGAAAGGATTGTTGCATTTGGCAACGCCTTTTTAGCATTTTGTTCCGAAGTTGAACCTTTGGCGGTTCCGATTTTTTTACCATCCAAATCTTTCAAAGAACGCACTGTTCCCTTTTTGGTGATAAATTTCTGTCCTGTTAGAAAATAGGTATAACTAAAATCAATCTGTTTAGCCCTTTCCGGTGTCTTTGTCATGGTAGCGGCAATTATGTCAATATTGCCTTCTATAAGCTGAGGCATACGGCTTGCAGATGTAACCGGTTTAAGCTCTAATTTGACACCCAATTTTTTCGCAATTGCCTTAACAAAATCAATATCGTAACCAACAATCTCTCTCGTCTTTTCGTCAATAAAACCAAAAGGCGGAGAAGAATCTTTAACCCCTGCTACCAAAACACCCTTTTTCTTAACCTCTTCCAAGGTGTCTCCTGCAAATGATTTGTTACCTGCAAAACAAACGACCAAAACCAGCAACAGAATCGCCAAAAGCTTTTTCATTTAAGTTCCTCCTCAATTTAGTTTTTGTTACGGTATATTAATCTAATGCATTGGGTTAAGTAACTGTTTCAAAAACTGTTTTGCCCTTTCATGCTGTGGATTTTTAAAAAACTCTTCTGGCTTTGCCTCTTCCAGAATTCTGCCATGATCCATAAACACAATTCTGTGTGATACCTGTCTTGCAAAACCCATTTCATGTGTAACCACCACCATCGTCATGCCTGATTCTGCAAGATCCTGCATAACCGCAAGGACTTCACCTATCATTTCTGGATCTAAGGCTGAGGTTGGTTCGTCAAAAAGCATTATTTTAGGCTTCATTGCAAGAGCTCTTGCAATAGCTACACGCTGCTGCTGTCCGCCTGAAAGTTGCGCAGGATATGCATTCTTTTTATTTAACAATCCAACCCTTTCCAGTAGTGAAAGAGCTAACTGTTCGGCATCTTTTTTCTGCATTTTTCTTATCTTTATGGGTGCTAATGTTATGTTATCCATAACCGAAAGATGAGGATAAAGGTTAAATTGCTGAAACACAAAGCCTATTTCTGCACGGAGTTTGTTTATGTCAGTCTTCTTGTCTGCCAAATCCATTCCATCCACCCAGAGAGAACCTTTATCAATGGGTTCTAATTTGTTAATCGTCCTTATGAGCGTTGATTTACCAGAGCCAGATGGTCCACAAACAACCACAACTTCTCCCTGCTTGACATGAAGGTTAATGTTATCAAGCACATGCAAATCTTTAAACCATTTGTGGACATCCTTAAACCTAATCATCTCAACATACCTTTTATTGTGAAATTTTTAACTTAAAAATTATACTAAAAATGTTTAAAAAAGTTTAGAAAAAATTTTCATGTTATCAAACAATAATTTTAATGTAATAATCATCACCATTGTTATAAAAATGGGTTTAATGAATCTTGCTCCCTTACTGATCACCAGTCTTGAGCCAAGTCTTGCCCCGATTATCTGTCCGGCCGCCATAGCCAGACCAATCTTAAAATATACATGTCCACCTATCAGAAAAAAGAGAAGCGAGGCAATATTACTGGTAAAATTCATTAATTTAGTATATACGGTAGCCCTTTTTATGTTATACCCAATAAAAAACAGATATGCCATAGTCCAGAAAGACCCTGTTCCTGGTCCAAAAAATCCGTCATAAAAGCCCAGACTCGACCCAAAAATTATATAAAAAACATTTTCACTGATTTTTGGTTTTTCTTCATTTAACCCTACTTTATGATTCATCAAAGAATAAATTGCTATTGCGAGAAGCAAAAAAGGCACAATAAATCTTAAAAAAGCTGCACTTACCTGTTGGACTGCCAGTGTGCCTAAGGAAGCACCTAAAAAGGTTAAAACAACACCTTTAATGCAACCTTTAATGTGGAGTTCTCCGGAAAGAATAAAGTTAACCGTTGCACTGCCAGAGCCAAAAGTTGCCTGTAGTTTGTTGGTGCCGAGGGCATGTTGGGGTGATATCCCCAAACTCATCAGGACCGGGACTGTTATAAGGCCACCACCTCCGGCTATGGTATCAACAAAACCAGCCAAAAATCCTGTAACGAAAAGAGGAAATAGCGTATAAAGTGACGTCAGCATTTATTCTTCCACTATAAAACGCTGAGTCACCTCTTTGAATTTGACTATCTGGGACTTAAGATCATTCAGTTCTTCGTCAAGTTTTTTTGACAACTGACTGTTATCTGATGCGAGTTTCTGAATCTCAAAAACCACCGGTTTTGCTGATTCAAACTCCTTAATCTCATTTTCCATGTGTTGAATCAAGTCCTTAGAAAAGCCACTCAGATCTATTATAGAACGTTTGAGAGTTGCTATGGATTGATTCTGTTCTTTAACTGACCCGCCCACCTTTCCTGCAACCTCCGATATAAAATCAACCATCTCGCCAAGGGTTTTACCACCTTTTCTGCCTTCATCACGCAGGTTTTTCAGGTCTCCAGACAGATTAATAAGTATCTCTGTTTCCTTTCTCAAAGTAGCACTACCCTGAACCTGTTCATTTGATGCCTTCAGTATCTCCTTAATGCCAGCCGCAACCTTACTTATAAGCTCTATGATGTCCGTGATTTTTTGTTCAATCTCCTTTGCATAGCCAGACGCAATTTCGCCATCATTTGCATTTTCCTGTACTTTGGCAAAAACCTTCTCTGTCTGTTCTGTTATAACATTAATTAAATCTGCTATTTCCTTTGTGGATGACTGGGTTTTCCTCGAAAGCTCTTTTATCTCATCGGCAACAACAGAAAATGCACTGCCTCCCGAATCACTTTGTGCCGCAATAATAGCTGCATTGAGGGCAAGCATATTTGTCTGTTCTGTAATCTCTTCAATTACATTAAGAATGTTACTTATCTTGCCAATACTGTTTCTAAGCATAACAAATGAGTCTTTTGCCTCCACAGATGTTTGTGCAATCTTTTCAACACTGCTGATGGTATCTTTCAAGGTCTTTTTACTGTCCCTTGCAAGAACATCCATCCTGTCTGCCACATTCGACGTCTCTGCAACATTTGATAATGTCATTTTAACTGCAGAGTCCATCTGGCTTACGAAGGAAAGTATGTTTTCAACCTCTTTCGCAAGTGCCTCAGAACCTTCATCAAGCCTGTCATTTATCTGATTTATCTTTTTGTAAGCATCCTCAACCTTTTCCACACTTTTTAGCAACTCTTCCATTGTTCTAAAAATTTCGTCAGAAGAAGAAGACAGTTCAAGAAAGGTGGATGTGGTAAGCTCTATAAAATCATTAAGTGAATTAACCTTTCCCTCTAAGGATTTTATTCTTTCTTCAATGTCTTTGAAAAGCTCTAAAATATGAGAGGCACTATTAAGCTGTTTTTCAGAACCATCTTTTACATTGTGGCTCAGATTTTCAACCATATCACTTACGTCTGTCAACCTTTTTGTTCCTTCTTTAAGTCCAATTACTATTTCCCTTATTTCTTCAACCATCTTGCTAAAATTTGCTATCACCACCCCAACTTCGTCATGATGTAAGCTGCTGATTTTAACACAAAGGTTGCCCTTTGCCATCCTGTCTGTGCCATCCTTTAACCTTAGTAAAGGTTCCAGCAACCTCTGTTCTATAAACGTTTTGGTTATGGAAAATATAAAAATAACGGTAGCAAGGCAGACTATAATAAGTGTTAGAAGTGTGGAGTATATTTTATCATTCAGAAGAGACTCCTTCAGTCCCAGATTTACACGATAGGCAATTGATTTGTCAGCACCAACAATATCAACCGCAATATTTATTATATCCTCACCGTTTAGTCTTACCCTGTCACCATCTTTATGTTTAAACACCTTGTTTTTAAATGTTTCCGCTGTGGTTGCATTAACAGTTCCATCTTTGTCAGTGACAATAAGATAGGAGATAATTTTTTCCTCTGCAACAATCTTTTTAATATCACCCTCAAAACCCGGCAGGTCATTAAAAGTAAGTCCCAGTGAGTACATCCGCTCCAGCTCAGTCTTTAACCGTTCTCCAATTTTGAACACATTGGCTTTTAAACTTTTTTTATAGTCAAGGTAAAAATTAACAGACACTATGGTTCCGGTCAGTGTTACAGAAAAGGCGACGGCGACAAAGATCATCATTAACAAAGATTTCTTTAAACTCTTTCCTTTTGCAATCACTTTATCACCTTAGTTGCGTTATTTAACACAGAAAAGGGGACGATCAGGTTAAGCTTTTTAGCTGCCGCTATATTGGCTATCAGATTTACCTTTGTAAGCTGGACATTTTGAGGCATTTTGCCTGATTTGATATATGCCGTAACAAAATTCCCCAGAGCAACCCCCTGTTCAACAGGTTCCGGAGCTATCGCAAGAACCGCACCACTATTGGCAACCGTTTCAGATAAACCAACAACGGGCACATTTTGGTTATTGGCTACAGCAATTATCCTTGAAGCACCAACCTCCAGCACAACAGAAGATGTTAAAAATATAACATCACTAGGTTTAAGTGCTATATCAGGCATTCTGGCTGAAGAGGTTATTCTATGAAGTTCCATATTGATTTTTTCGAGAGCGGCTACCTGTTTAATCTTTTCAGCCTGTAGCTCACTTTCTTTCTCAAAGGGACAGTAAAGGACATGCAAAGTGGCTATCTGTTTTATAACAGAAAGATGTTTAATTAAAGTCGCCACTGGAATATTATTATAAACGCCACCTATAGGCTTTTTTATGCCTTCTATAACTCCTGGTTCGTAAAGATCGGCAAAGATGAGAGGAATTTCAATTTTCTCTTTTAATGCAGCATGCACAAGAGGTGCCCCGAAGGCTATTATGAAGTCAACATCCTGCCCTTCCGCCCTTTTAACCGCATTTGACCATGACGAAGGGTCCGGATTTGTTGTTGATAAAACAAACTGAACCGTATCTGCCACTCCATTTGCCTTAAGCGTTTGCTGAAGTGACTGATAAGCTATTTTGAATTTGTTCAAATTAGACGCAAGAACAACCGCCACAATCCTGTCTCTGGAATAAACATTGTGACTAACAGTAAAAATTAACAGGGAGAATAGTAAGATGCGTTTTACCATCTTCTCTCCCAGGCAACAAAAGCGGTTTTTATCGCCCCGCTCAGAAGCGTATCCGCTTTTTCAACGTGGTCTTTATAACTCAGTTCACATTTAATCGTGTCTTTACCGCTCACTTTATACCTGGAGCCTAACAACATACCATACTGATAAAAATTAACGGCAGCAAGCCCTGAAAGCCCTGACGTATCATAACTATAACTACCGGTAACACCACTAACAATCTCAGGGGTGTAAGTGCCGTAACCTCTTAAATAAAATAAATCGGCATAGATGTCACTCTTTTTTCCAAAGCTTTTGTTGATATTAGCCCCCATATGTATGTTTTTTGATTCGTAAGGTGTTCTTTTGACAAAGTATCCTGAAGAAGAAGGCTTGCCAAACTCAATATCAGACTTAAAGTTCTGTTCTTCTGCAGAGAAGTAAAAATTAATATTTAAGGTTTCTTCAGGGATATAGCGAAGGGTTGCGTTGACACCCTTTGTTCTGCTTTCAACAAAATAGCTGGAGATTTCATTGTTTGTTTCATAAAGATAAAAGGCATCAAAGTCTGCTCCAAGACTGTCAGAAAAGTTGTAATCCAGCTTCAGACCGGTTTTGTATGTGCTTTCTGGAATATTTTTATAGGAGGGATTGTTATTTTTTTCCACGAGCTGACTGACTTTGACTCCCGCCTTTTTAATATTCGTTGAAAATTCAATCGTTCCGCTGTTTCGGGTCGACTGTTCCGGTAAAATGGAACTGATCCCCCTGTCTGACTGTTTAGTCTTCAGCTCCAATGACAGATGTGTCTGTCTGCCAAAATCATAGCGTGCCTTAGCCATAATGGTTTTTCGTATGTAAGAGATGGCTGGTGAAACTGCATAGTCCATTCCGTTGTATCGTAAACTACCTGAATTATTCTGGTCAAAGTCTTCATAAGAAGCCCTGAGACTGATTTTAAGTTCCTGAAAAGGATAGTAAGAAAAAATAAAGGTTGAATTTTTATAGCTGCCTTCTGACACCTTTCTGCCCAATTCATCTAAACTGTCATTATCCATCTCTTTTCCTGAGATGGAAACTGCAAAACTTATTCTGCCTGACTGGTTAGAAGTTAATCTAAATGAATAATTTTCCTCACTTTGTTGCGGTGTTTTTAAAATATCGTCATCGGTGGTTTTGGCTCCATCACGAAAGGTAATTTTGCCGGCTGCTAAAAACAGATTTAAACCACCAAGCAAGCCATCAACAGAGGCTCCTGCTGAATTTGTAACATGGTCTATAGGGGCTTTCCTGCTAAAAATATCCGAAAAACTGCTATATGAAGGATGTAAGCTTGCTTTGCCATAAAACCTTTTCTGAATATCACCCTCCCTTTCAATCTTTCCAGCATTTAAGCGGACATGAAAAGGATACAAAAAGGGTTTATACTTAAGTTCCGCCCTTTGATTGCGATACTTAACGATGAAATCAGCCTCTTGTGAAAGGTTGGTGAAAGCAGAATTTTCTTTAAAACCCAGATCATGAGCCAGATAAACACCGGCGATTTCCAGCCTCAGTTTATCTTTATAGAACCAGTAGATATCAAAGTCGTAGTCATCGTATTCGTTAATATTTAGCTGAATGTTGTATTTGTTTGTTTCGGAATAATCCTTTATATTAAATCTGACTGATGGTGAAGAGTCTGACTGGGAATATTCGTTTACGAGAGATGGAGACTTGTCAACAGAGTATATTTTATAACCGGGTTCAAGGATTATCTCTCTTGTTTTATTTTCCTGTGCCATAGTTGTGCCGGATAAGAAGGTAAAAAAACAAAGAAACAGAATCAGCCTTTTCATAACAGCCCCCTTATCTCAGCATCTTTTTCCCGGGCAGATTGGTCCCGTGTATAGCACCATGACAATCGCTGCAACGTGTATAAAACTTAGCCTTGTTAATATTTGAAAGCCCCTGCATAGAAGGATTGGAAGCATTGTGGTGTCCCCTGTGGCAGTCAAGACAAAGTACAGGTTCCCTCTTTTTTAGCAGGTTATCATTAATCGCACCGTGTGGACGATGACAGGTGATACAGTCGTCCATTAAATCTGCATGCTCAAATGCAAAAGGACCTGCCTTATCTTTATGACAATAACCGCAGGTGTCACGAACAGAATCCCTTTTCAAAAGTTTTTCTGTAACCGACCCATGAGGGTTGTGACAGTCCGTGCACACCATTTTTTTCTCTTTCAAGGGGTGATGTGAAATATTATTCATGTCGCCTTTAATTTTTTTGTGGCAGCCTGTGCATAAGTCAAACTGCTCGTCATGTAAAACCTTCTGATTTGGCGAGACATGCAGTCTGTGGCAATCACTGCATGCAACGTCTGCCATGTCGTGAACAGACCCCCTCCAGAGGGAAAGATTTGGCGTTGAAGAAATGGTGTGACACTTAAGACAGGTAAGATTTTTTGCACCTGCTGGTAGCTTTTTTAAATCTATAAGTGACTCAAAATTACACTGTTTTTTACCATTAACCTCCCTTATCTCTTCAACCGCTTTGCCGCCGGGACCATGGCATGTTTCGCAGTTTACAAGGGGGAGCATGGTTTCTTTGTCAATCTGTTCGGCATGAACACTTTTTTTAAAATTATCGAGAATTCTGTCATGGGCATGGCACTTGAAAAGACAGTTTTCTGTGCCAATATAATCGGCATCAAAACTGCCTGCAATCATCTTTTCATATTCTCTTTGTTTCAAAATGGGTCTTGATTCCGTAAGGTAGCTGCAGGCATGGGCAAAAAGAAAAAAAATAACCAAATAAACGACACGGAGCATAGATGTCCCTTTTTTTGTATTTGGTTTAAATATACTACACTATGAAACCCTATTTCAACTGTTTTAACAAAAAATTTTAATTTTATTTACAGTAACTTTTAGTCAGTCACCTTAAAAAAGCTTATTTTTTTTGATGGTTATAACAAAGACAGGGTTATTAGCCTTGATTAGAGCACTGTTTTTTATAGACTCCTTTCGGTTTACATTTATCTGAACGATTTCGTATTCAACGCCTTTTTCTTCTGCAAAACCTACCGCATCAATAAAATTTATAACAGAAACCGCCGAAATTACAATCAACCCATCTTTTTTCAACTTTTCAAAGGCTATGGGCAGAGTTTTCTTTATTTGACCACCACCTATAAAAATTCTGTCCGGCTGGGGCAGTATGTCGCAGACATGCGAAAAATCAGAAAAGACAGGTTTTACGTTCCATGCAGAAAAGGCTTTTATATTTTCCTTCAGGTTCAGATATGCCTCTTCGTCCCTTTCTATGGCAAAACAGAGCACACCTAAGGGATTAAATGATGCTTCTATAGAAACTGACCCGGAACCTGCACCTACATCCCACAACACATGTCCACTTTTTAAACTTAACATTGATATGACATTAACCCGAACCTCTCTTTTTGTTATCATACCAGCTTTAGCCCTGTATCTCACTTCAGAAAGCCCCAGTCCTGCATACTCTCCAGGTGCATTATGTCTTAGAAATATTATCACATTCAGAGCCGAAACATGTTCCTTTAAAAGATACGGAAAGGTAAGATGGGTTATCTTTTCCCTCCTTGTGCCTATATCTTCAATGATGAAAATGTCATAATCGTCAAGTCTGTGCTCCCTTAAGGTGTTCAAAGTGGATAACACATCCTCTGCCCCTGATGTAAAAATAAAGCCTTTGTTACTTTTCAGAAGAAAAGACAGCAGCCCCTCCTTTTCTCTTCCGTGAAGGCTCATAAAGGAGGCGTCATGCCAGCTAAGGCAAAGACGTGCAAATGCCTGCTGCATGGTGGAAACATTAGGAATGACAACAACTTCTGCCTCTGGAAACCGTTTTTTCAAAAACTGTGTAATACCAAAAAAGTTTGGGTCTCCGGTGGCTAAAACAGCAACATTTTTTTTATTACCTTCACCAATACTGTCTGTTTTGTCTGCAATCATCGCCGGTAAGGCGGAAAGCTTTTCCGGAAACAAAACAAGCCTGTCTTTTAGTTCTGTCTCTTTGAAATGGTTATAAAATCGCTCAGAAAGGAAAATGTGGTGGCAGGAAGACAAAATCTCTTCCGATTCAGAAGGCAATATATTACCTTCGCCGCTTTTTACTCCAATTACATATAATTTAAGACCTTGCAAGAAGTTCCCCCTCGTAGGAAAACAGCAGCACATAAATATTGTGCCTCTCGGCAAGATAACCCACCAGCCTCTCCCACAATCCCTTTATCCTTTTTTGCTCAACTATTTCAATGATATGCTTTGCTGTTTTTGCCTTTGATATGTTATTTATCTGTCCTTCATCAAAGGAAAGCCTTCTCAGCAAATCTGTCAGTTGTTCAGGTGCAAAGACACTGTATTTTACATTGGTGTTATCAATATCCATGGCTGCCTTGAGGATTTTTGCAGGTTGACCCGCAACCGTAACCTTAAACTTCATTCTTTTTGCCTTATTCAAGGCATAACCGAAAAAATCGCCCATTACTATGTATGCCTCTTCAGGATAATTAAGAAGTGACATGGCGGCTTCCTCGCTTGTCCTTCCGAAACAGAGCACAACCTCCTTCAACCCCTTTGCCTTAGCCCTTTCAAGCAGCATGTCTATTGTGGCGGTATATGCCTCCATAGAAACAGGTCTTACAACCCCTGTTGTGCCCAGAATGGATATTCCTCCTTTTATACCAAGTCTTTCATTTAATGTGTGTTTTGCCACCTCTTTTCCTGTCGGAACGGTCAGAACTATAACAGGGGCTTCTTTTAGCCCAAGTTTTTTAACGACGTTTTCAAGATTCTCCTTCAACATCTTTCTTGGAACAGGATTTACGGCTGGTTCGCCCACCCTCACAGGTAATCCCACTGTGGTTACAACACCAATACCTTCCCCAGTATAACATCTGAAACTGTTACTTATTTTGAGTTCAACAAAACCAGATGTGTCAACATTAAAGCCGCCCTTATACGCACTTGCAACGATTTCCACACCATGTGTGCAGTCAGGGTCATCGCCTCCGTCCTTTGTAACCGATGCAACCGCAAAATCCCTGCTAAAAAAAACTGAAGCCACAGGCACCTTTATTATGCCTGATGGTGATGAGACCAACACAAAGGAGGCGGTTTCAGCCTCATAAAGGGCAATCAAAGCGGCTAATGAAGCCGCAGTAGCGGCAGTTCCTGTTGTAAATCCTGTCCTAAGTCCTTTATTCTCCTGCATTTATATCCTGTTATCTCTCATCATTTTAAACAGTCCGTTTAGAATGGTTGCCGCTATGGGGCTTCCCCCCCTTTTCCCTCTGATGGCGATACAGGGGATTTGGCTATCTGTTAACCTCTTTTTCGCCTCTGCTGCCCCCACCATCCCTACACAGGCACCTATGACAACAAAATCTTTTATCACATTTTTTTCCGCCAGTTCTATTATTTCAAAGAGTGCGGTTGGTGCGTTTCCTATGGCAAAGACACCGATATTTTTATAATTTTCAACAGCGTATTTGACCGCCGCTTCAGCCCTTGTAATGCCGTTTTTTTCTGCCATCTCTGCCACAAAAGGATTTCTTATTTCACAGATTACCTTTCCCTTATAATCCTTCAGGTACTGGGGAGAAATACCGGCACTGACCATTTGAACGTCTGTAAAGATGTTTCTGCCCTCTTTAAGTAGCTTTAGAGCCTTTTTTATAACTCCCTTACTAAAACAGACCCTTTGTATAAGGGAAAAGTCAGCCGTTGTGTGGACAATCTTCTTTACAATCTCTCTCTCTTCAGGGGAAAATATATCCTGCGGAACACGTTTTTCAATAATGGAAAAGCTTTTTTCTTCAATTTCCTTTGGCAAAAGTTTTTTTATCATAAACAACTCCTGACTATATGGCAGACCGCAGTGTGGACAAAGCTGCTACTGCCTGTAACGTCTGTAAGAATAAATTCTGCATCTTTGTATGTTTCCTTCAGTTTTTCTATCTCCTTCGGAATATCCTCTTCCACATGAACACCTTTGTGCAGGAAAAAGGGATGAACTATAAAACACCTGACACCTTCATTATAAGCTTTTTCTATCACCTCTTCCAGATAGGGAGGAGAAAGCTGAAGATTTGCGATAACAGCCTTTATGTTCAGCTCTCTGCTTAAGCTCTCTGCCACCTTTTCTGTCAGCAGATTGCTGTTTTTACTTCTGCTTCCGTGACTTAAAATAACCACAACTTTCATAAAAACGCTCCTTTTTATAACAACTGAAGATTTCTGTTAAAGGCGGTTATCCTTTCAAAAATATCCCTTACTGCTGCAGGATTAGACCCAAAATGCAGATGCACATAACTTGCCAGCATGTTTTTGTAAACATAACCTTCCTTTTCTTCACTGTCTTTCCTTTTCAGAATGTAGCTACAAGATAGCTCCCCGCCCTGCTCTTTTATATAGCTGTAATGAAACCTGTGACCCTTTAGTTCAGTGCCTTCCCTGAAAAAAGGGTTTCCCTGAACAGCGGTTACATCTACATAACCCAGTGATGCAAAGCGTCTGCCCATTTCAATGGTAAAAGGTAAAAGCCCGACGCCGTCAAAAACACCCTTATCTGTTTTTATTTTATCAGACATATAAATTAATCCGCCACATTCGGCAAGCAAATACCCGCCACCCTCAACAAACTCCGTTAATGTCTCTTTCATTATTTTGTTTTTTGTCAGTTCCTTCAGGTACAGTTCAGGATAGCCCCCGGGAATGTAAACAAGATCAGCCCTGCCAAAACTTTCGTCCCGCAGGGGAGAGAAAAAATTGACATACCCACCGTTCAGCTCAAAAAGACGGATATTTTCTTCGTAAATGAAATTAAATGCCTCATCCTTCGCAATGGCAATCTTCACAGGCAGTTTTTCTTCAGAAACAGGAGAAACAACAGCAGGTCTTCTTGCCGAATTTTCAATAAACTGTAAAAGCTTATTTTCATCAATAGAGGCTGCTATCTTTTTCAGCCCATCTTCAAAGGCTCTGCTACGCTCATGCCCCATAATTATGCCCAGATGTCTTTCCGGAACTGCTATCTCTGGCGTTGACGGAATGTAGCCCACGCATTTCACACCGAGCTTTTCTATACGCGACTTCAGAAAACTGTAATGCTTTTCGCTGTTGACCCTGTTAAGTATTATTCCAACAATGTGTAAAGATTTATCCCAGTTTAAAAAACCGTGAATTAAAGGCACAACAGACTGGCTCATTCCTTTGGCGTCCACAATTAGCAATACAGGAAACTGCAAAATCTTTGCAAGTTCTGCCGTACTGCCTTTAGCCTCTTCACCATAGCCATCAAAAAGCCCCATGACCCCTTCAATGACAGCAACGTCTTTATCCATCATGGCGTCATAAAGATTCCAGAATATAAACTCCTTTGACATCATAAAAGTGTCAAGATTTCTGCCTCTGGCACCACAGACGGTTTCGTAGTGAGAGGTGTCGATAAAGTCCGGACCTGTTTTGAAAGGAGCCACTTTCAAACCTTTGTCTTTAAGCAGTTTCATTACCGCAAGGGCTGCCATTGTTTTTCCTGAACCGCTTTTTGTCGCGGCTATGTTTATACCTCTCATCTCCTTAAACATTAATAAAACCTCCTGATACCGTATTCCAGTAAAAAGGCGGTTATAATAAAAAACAGGGCGGCAAGATAAGAAAGTTTAATGGCGGTTTTTATATCTCCCGGTTCAACGTCCCTTTTCTTATCTCCGATAAAAGGCTTTTTGTAACTTTTTCCAAAGTATGATACTTCCCCTCCGAAACAAATGCCAAGCACCCCCGCCATTGCCGCCTCTGGACTGCCACTGTTCGGACTTTCGGACTTATTTCTGTCTCTGAGCCAGCATTTAAAGCCTGCTTTGCCATTCATATTCAGCATAAAGGCGGCAAGTATTATAAAAAAGGCTGTCAATCTTGCGGGAATAAAATTCAGGACATCATCTATTCTTGCAGAAACTTTGCCAAAATACTCATATTTCTCATTTCTGTAACCAACCATTGAGTCAAGTGTAGAGGCCATCTTAAAAGCCATACCGAGAGGTATCCCGCCTAAAAAAAGATAAAAAAGCGGTGCAATCACGCCATCACACAGGTTTTCTGAAAGGGTCTCAAGCGTGGTTTCTGCCACCTTTTTTTCGTCCATCCCTTTCGTGTCTCTCGTTACAAGCATGGAAAGCTGTTTTTGTGCCATTGACAGATTTTTTATCTCCAGATACTTTGCAACCTTCATACACTCAAAAAAAAGTGAACCAGCAGCCACACAGGAGACGGTGAAAAAGAGTCTGTAAAAAAACATTAGCCACCTGTGGTTAATTATGCCCTCTAAAAAGTAAAAAATCAAATAGACAGACGATATTAGAAAAAGGGCAAGAAAGGCTCCGGTAAGTATATTAATCCTGTTTTTGTAGTTCTTAACAAGCAAAAGTTTCTCAAAAAACAGTATTACTCTTCCCATTAAGGAAACAGGATGAACCACAAAAGAGGGATACTGAAAAAAAAGCTCGTAAAAAAAGCCTGTAACAATAAAGGCGGTTTTTGAATCAAAAAAGGTCATTTCCTGAAAAACTCCTTAAACATTTCCAGCAAGCTGCGGTTTTCCTGCCTTGTTTTCACAGCTATCCTGAAGTAATTGTCAGAAAGTCCATAAAAACCTTTGTTACTTCTCAAGGCAAAACCTTTATTTGCAGCGAACTCAATCAGTTCCGTTGCTTTTTTGCTCTGACAAAGCAGAAAGTTTGCAAAAGACGGATAACTCCTTATTTCTCCCGCAAACTGTGAAAACCCCTTCATCATCCACTCCCTTTCACCTTTTACAAAACCCACCGTTTTACCTATGATGCCTGTCTTTAACAGCCTCTTTGTTAACTCTATGGCAACACCATTTACATTCCACAAGGGCAGTCTCATTTTAACCTTATTAATAATTTTCCTGTCTGCCACCATATAACCCACACGCAAGCCTGCGATAGAAAAAATTTTTGTAAGCGATTTAACAACTATGAGATTTTTTATTTCTGCTGCAGCCCCAATCAGTGACTGGTTCTCATGGCTAAAATCCATAAATGCCTCGTCAACGATAACATAGGCACCGCTTTCTGTCAGACTTATAATGTCTTCTTTTTTAATGACATTGCCTGTAGGATTATTGGGATTGCAGACAAAAACCATATCGCCCTTTGCAAGCTTTTCCCTTAAAGCCTTGAAGTTCCAGCAAAACTCCTCTTCCGGAAGTATTCTTGTAACGGGGATACTGTTAATCTCACAAATATAGCTGTATTCGCAAAAAGTAGGTTCCAGAATAAAAGCCCTTACTGGTTTAAGTAACAACGGAAGATGGTAAAACAGTTCCATGGAACCGTTTCCAGCCACGATGTTGTTGCTGTTTATCCCATTAAGAGCAGACAGTTCCGCAATTAGACTTTCTGCCCGCTCCTCAGGATAACAGATGGCATAAGAGGCAGCCTCCGCCAACATCTTTTTCAGTTTTTTTTCATTAACAAGGGGGTTCAGATTAACGCTGAAATCCCAAAAAAACTTTCTCTGCCCCCCATGGTGTCTTAAAATCATCTGGAAAGCCTTTTAACAAGATTTTTCAGAAAGATTAACTCTTTTTCGGAATTTATTTTCAACAAATTGTCGGAATTATCGTTATTTTTCTCCATATAGCTGATCCTTCTCTCTATGAGTTCCAGAATATCTGCCGTTTTAAGGTTTTCAGACCATATGAGTTCACCCACAGGAGAACAGTTAATCTTTTCTGCAAGAAAATCTGCAAGCTTTATAATCTCTGCCACAAAGCCTCCATAACAAAAAACCCGACTTAAGGGAGATTTAAGTCGGGTAGTTGTTAGTTTGTTATAGTTCCAACTGCCCTCTTCCCTCCCTCGGGGAAGCAAGACAACGCTCATCAAAGCAGGTCTTCTGGCTTGCGTTTCAAACCTACTAACCCACCTTCCCATCCCGCAAAAATCTGCGAAACAGTGGCTAAAAAGGGCTTTCGTAACGCTCACAGCTGCGGGGCAGCTCCCGACTTATTCCGACACCGCCGGAATGCACGGGATTCCCTAAACTTTGACGCCTTTCACAATTTATGCTAATTTTACTATGGATACCAGAACAAATGCAACCTTTTTATCGGCAACAGGCGCAACTTTAATTAACTGTTTTTATCTCAGTCTGTACCGCTTTTTATCAGAAATGACCGTCTTTTTCACTAATATTTAAAAACTGATTGCAAAATTAACCCTTTCAAATATACAATCAGAGGAAGGGCTTTTAATATGTCATTTTCTGGTAATTTAGAACATTTACCTATAGTAGATGTAATGCAGCTGCTGGAAACCACCAGAAAAACAGGCACACTCTGTGTAAAAAACAACGGCACGGAATATAAATTTGGCTTTGAAGATGGCTACATTGTAAGTGTAAAACACCCTGACACAGGCTGGTCTTTCTGTCAGGTTCTGCTTTTGAAAAACTTTACTGACAAAGACGGTGCGGAGCGGATTTATGAAGACTGCAAAGCCCGGAATAAAGTCATATCAGCCTATCTGACAGAAAACAAAAAAATCAACATGCAAACACTGCAGAAATTACTGGCAAACTTTGTGGAGTTTACACTCGTTGATATTCTCACCTGGCAAAAGGGAAGTTTTGAGCTCTCTGTTGACAGTGTTGAAGTTTCAGAGGAATTTATTTACTTTTCTGAGGCTACCTCTCAGAAGTTTTATCTCAGCACACAGAACACCCTTATGGAGGCGTTAAGGGTGTTTGATGAGTGGATGAGAGACAATCTTCTCAATCATGGTTTATTTGAACACAAAACGATACCAATTGAAGAAACATCAGATGTTATTGATGAAAACATTCTCGGGTTGAGCGACGTTGACAGGCTGGAAAGGAAAATCCCAAAAGTGTTCACAGGTATAAGGGAGATGGATTATTCTGAAAACCATATGAAAAAGGTGAAAGATGGCTTCACCAGTTTTAAAAAAGAAGAACAGCTAAAAATCACTGAATTTCTTACCAGACTTGACAAAGAAAAAAAGGCACAGGCTAAAATCGGCTTTGCGGTCATTCTTTACAGTGATGACGATTTTACCGTCCACGCAATCACCACCATATGCAAAAATCTTGGCATTTTTATCTTTGCAACAGATAGTGAGGAAAATATTGACCTGATAATAAACCAGACGACTTCAAAAAGTTTGGTGCCTTACCTTTTTGTTGATCTTTCAGGAAAAATGGTGTCATCAAACTTTTCAAATATAAACATTATCGTTTTTTTAATTGGAATGACCCCAAATCTGTGCTTGAACAATATCTTGCCAAATGCATTGCTGTTTTCCCCAAGCCTGACACAACCGATTTTGTTAACACCATGGACTTTTACAAAGCCCTATACGCCTATCTGGAAAAGCTGATATTATCGGGTTGCGACGAAACAACCACCCTGAAACCAGCCTTCAGCAACATAAAAAGCTGCACCAAAATCTCAGACATAGCCGCCACCTGTGCCAATTTTTTAAATAATTATTATGAAAGAACCATTACCTTCATCGTTCAGAAAGACCAGTTTTTTGTGGAAAAATTTCAGGGCTTTCCCCCTGAGATCGCCAATCTGAAAACAGACGTTTCATCTATACCGTTAATTTTTCACGCCGTTCAGCAGGGAGAAATTTTTATAGGCAATTACAGCAGGGAACTGGAAGAGACTATTTACAGGGGTTTAAAAAAGCCTTTAAATAACCAGATATGCATCATGCCGATTCAGGGGCTTCAAAAGACGCTCTACCTGATCTATGCCGACTCTGCAAAAAAAGGGATTAACTTAAATATACTGGACATGCTAAAAGATTACGCAAACATTACATTAACCGCACTGCTTTACAGAAAACTGTTTGAAAAAAATAAAAAGACAGAATAAACTATAAAAAATGGATTCAAAAACCTTCAGACAAATTTTAGAGATCGCCTTTCAGAAAAAGGTTTCTGACATACATTTTGAAGTTGAAAATCCTCCATTTTTCAGGGTAAAGGGACAGCTGGTAAAGTCAAAACTGCCAAACTTAACCCCACAGGACACAGAGTCTATTGCAAAAATGATACTGGAACAACATGGAAAAGAGCTCGACTCCACAGTTAAAGAAATGGATTCCACCTATTCACTTCCAAACGGTGGCAGATTCAGGGTAAGCCTTTTCCGCCAGAAGGGAAATTTTGGCATAATAATGCGTGTAATACCGCCATATATTGGCAGTTTTGAAGAACTAAATCTGCCTTTAGTGCTTGCAGACATTGTTACGGCACCAAACGGTCTCATACTTGTGACAGGACCCACAGGAAACGGCAAATCCACCACACTCGCCGCCATGCTGAAGTATATCAACGAAAAATACAGTTACAATATTATCACCATTGAAGACCCCATTGAGTTTCTGTTTACTTCAAAACAAAGCTGTATCATTCAACGTGAGGTTGGGTTTGACACCGACAGTTTTAATTCAGCACTTAAAGCTGCTTTAAGAATGGACCCTGATGTTATAATGGTTGGCGAAATGCGTGACCGTGACGCCATTGACGCCTGCATCAAGGCTGCAGAAACGGGACATCTGGTCTTTTCCACCCTGCATACACACAGTGCCGTATCCACCATAAACAGACTTGTGGGACACTTTCCACCAGACACACAGGAGATAATAAGACACAGACTCGCCGACATACTGGTTGCAACAATTTCACTCAGACTGATAAAGGACAAGTCCGGTGAGAATATTTTACCTGTGGTGGAAATTATGCGTGCCACAACCACTATACAAGCCTGTATAAGAGAAGGCAGGCTTGATGAGATAGAAAAACATATTGAAAACGGTTACTCAATATATAAAATGCAGACAATGGAACAACATCTGCTTCGTCTTTACAAGGAAAACAAAATCTCCCTTGAAGATGCAAAAAGACTTGCCCGCTCAACAGACTTTGAAAGGAAGCTTCTTTTAGATGAAGAATAAAACTTAACCGCCCTTCCTTTCCAGAAATACCTTAATATTTGCAGACACTTCCTTTGTTTTTAACAGAGAAAGGAAGCTTTTGCTTTCTTCCTTTATGTGTGACTTAAGCTGTGCTTTAAAGCCTTCTTTCAGCAGTCTTTTTGTGGTAATAACCGCACCGGAAGATTTAACCGCCAGTTTTAAAGCTATCTCCTTTGAAAAGGCATAAACCGCCTCTTCGTCAGCCAGAAAACTGACCAATCCCGCATCCAAAGCCTCTTCCGCAGAAAAACTGTCTCCGAGAAGCATAAGCTTCGCTGCATTGTGATAACCTGCACAGATGGGCAGCAAAAATGTTGCACCCGCCTCCGGACACAAACCCAAATTTACAAAGGGCATCTGAAACAGGGTGTTTTTTCCTGCCACCACAATATCACAGTGCAGCAACATTGTCACACCGATTCCTATTGCAAGACCTGAGACGGCTGCCACTATGGGCTTTTTTGTTTCTGCAATGGTGTTTATAAACTTTATGACAGGACTTGATTCAATGTCTTCCGTAAAATAAAGAAAATCAGACAGGTCATTGCCACTGGAAAAACAGCCGCCATCACCTGAAATAAAAATCACCTTCACTTCATCATTGTTGTCTGCTGAACAAAGGGCTTCGGCAAGTTGGGAATACATCTCAAGATTGATAGCATTTTTCTTTTCCAGTCGTGAGATGGTTATAAAATAAATCGCTCTTTCAAGGTTGGTTTTAATATAACTGTCCATCAGCCCTCCCCTTTTAAACCCATATTTATTAACTCTTCAGGCAGGGGGATTGGCGACTTTTTGTTAGCATCCAGTGCAACCAGTGTGGTTTTTCCAATTGCAAAAAGTTTGCCCTTACCGTTGTGTATATCGTATTTTAAATCAAAACTTGTATTACCAATACGGTCAATGGTAACGGTTACTATTACCGTGTCTGTTATAAAAATTTCCCTTTTATAGCTACATTCCGCATTTACAACAACAAGCAGTATGCCCTTCTTGGTCAGCTCCTGAAAGAGATCCATAAACAGCCTGACCCTTGCCGTTTCCATATAGGTAAAAAATACAGTGCTGTTTACATGCCCGTACATGTCTATGTCAGCATATCGCACATCCATGGTAACAGATAATTCTTTTGTCATCTCTCCTCCCAAATATATGTAATGGCTGGCAACTGTTTTATTGGCTTACTACTGAAAAATACTCCTCTTTCACCCTGTCAAATATGCCCAGTTCCTCCAGTGCATCTTTTAACTTTTCCGGTTCTTTTAAAAAGTCCCTGAAAAAAACTATCTCCGAAGCCTTAAGATATTTAATAAAGGCATCAAGCCCTTTACCATCAAATAGCTGATCTATCACTTCTTTCACTGGCATTTCTAAAGGGAACTCCTTTACCGGCTTTGCCCTTTCAAAAATCTTTGTTACATAAAATGCCACCGTGTCTTCCAGGCTTTCAATATAGTCGTTGTGTGCAGGCAGTATGTTTAATCCTTTTAATTTTTTAAATTTACGCACGGTGCTGCAGTAAGCGTCATAATTTTTAAACCTTTCGTCTATGGACTCCATGTCTGCATCCAGAAGTGGTACCTGAAAAATATCCCTTAAAAGTGTATCACCTGTGATTGCAGAATCCCCGATTATATAAACAAGGTCGCTCTGTGAATGTCCCGAACAGGAAAGCCAGTATATACCAATTTTTTCCGGAATATCGGTCTCTTCCACGATACTATATCTTTGTGGCACATCTGGAAATACTCTTCCCTTTATAAATATCTCCTCCAGCTCTTTTATAAAATCATCATCAAAACCTGCTTCTCCGGTAAGAAGCCTTTTCATATAATAGATTCTGTCTTCGTGCCTCTTTATTTTTAGGTCATCCCGTCTTGAAATAAATATTTCGGCATCTGTGTTTTTCGTTATATAGTCTGCCAGTCCAAAATGGTCCACATGTGTGTGGGTAAAAAACACATATTTAAGTCTTTTCAGATCTATATTTTCCTTAAGTGCGGCAATAGACTCTTTTGTGGGTGGTCCTGTATCAAAAAGGATAACATCTCCGTCCTTTTCCATGGAGTAGTAATGAATATCACCTACCAGATATGGCGTGGGCACCGTGTGTTTTTTTATCTCTATCATCTTTATTTTCCTTCCTCTTTTTGAAAAAATGCCCTCTCTATGGGGTAATAGAGAGGGCTAAACAAAAGGGGGAGGGAGGGTACTAATGTTAACTAAAAAATATACTTTTCAGCATCTATAGCTGCATCTGCAAGGGTTCTTTTTGCATTAAGAAGCCCGGTTGCATCATACTTTGTAAAACGTCTGATTCCACTCAAAAGCATTGTAAGGGTGTCACCCTCTTCAATATAAAATGCTGCCTTTCTTGCAAAGCTGCCTATTTTTTCAACGGCATTGAATGTGGCAACCTTTACCGCTGCGTTGAGTGCAGCCTTTTTGCTTTCTGTAACGCTGTTTATAAGTTTCTCTGCACGAAGTATTGCACTTTCAAGGGCAAAGATGTTGATAACCACATCAGCAACAGCCATCAGTATTTCCTGCTCGTTTTTAATTTTATCCATAAACTTCTGAACAGCACTACCTGCCACAACAAGAAATGCCGATTTCAGGTTTTTAAGCAGTGCCTTTTCGGCAGCAAAGGGCACAGTTTCGTCAATCTCTTCAAAGGAAGGTGACATAAGAGATTCCAGAGCCTTCATCGCCTCTTTCTGAAGTGGTAGTGCACCCTTCATCGCCCTCTGTAAAATCATGCCGGGCACAAGCATTCTGTTGATTTCGTTAGTGCCTTCAAAAAGTCTGTTAATCCTTTCGTCTCTGTAGAACCTTTCCGCAGGATACTCCTGAACAAAACCGTATCCACCATAAATCTGCACCACCTCATCAACCACGTCTGCCAGCACTTCGCTGCAAAACACCTTGGAGATTGCACATTCAATTGCATACTCTTCTATACACTTCTGGTACTCTTCGTAATAGTTGGGGGTATTTTTGTCAATAGTGGCTAACTTATCGTCAATCATAGCTGCCAGCCTGTAAACAAGTGACTCTGCGGCATAGATAGAGGCTGTCATATCGGCAATTTTTTCCTTAATGGCACCGAATGAAGCTATTGGTTTTCCAAACTGTTTTCTGTCTTTAGCATACTTGATGGCTTCAGACATTGCATGTTTTGCAGCCCCTGTAACTGCAGCGCCCAGTTTGAAACGACCAACATTAAGAACATTAAAGGCGATCTTGTGACCTTTTCCAATTTCACCAAGCACATTTTCTACCGGCACCTTCGCGTTCTCAAGTATCACCTGCGTTGTGGAGGAGCCTTTTATGCCCATCTTTTTCTCTTCGGGAGAAATAGAAACGCCTTCAAAATCCCTTTCCACAAGAAAGGCTGTAAAGTGCTGTTTGTCAATCTTTGCAAAGACAGTATAAAGTTTTGCAAAGCTTCCGTTGGTTATAAACTGTTTTGTGCCGTTCAGAATGTAATACTTTCCGTCTTCTGAAAGAACAGCCGTTGTTTTACAGGCAAGTGCATCGCTGCCTGCATCAGGTTCGGTAAGACAGTATGCAGCCACCCATTCGCCGCTGATAATCTTGTTAAGATATTTTTCTTTCTGTTCTTTGGTTCCGTAGTACACAAGTGGCAGCGTGCCGATGCCTGTGTGTGCCGCATAGGTAACAGAAAATGACCCGGCAGGTGCTATCTTTTCTGCAGCCAGCATACTTGTCACCTTGTCAAGCTCAAGTCCGCCGTACTCTTCCGGCGCATCAATCATAAGCAAACCGAGTTCGCCACACTTTTGCATCAGATTAACAACTATATCAAAGTTCTGGTGCTCAATCTCCTCGTGATGAGGCATAACTTCCTTTACAACAAAGTCTTCTGTGGTCTTGCCTATCTGCTTCTGCTCATCAGTAAACTCTTCAGGCACAAACACATCATTTTTAGAAACTTCTGTTACTAAAAACTCTCCGCCTTTAAAAATTTTTCTTTCCATTGTTCTTCTCCTTTTATTTTAAATTTAAATCTTTTCAAAAATGCCTGCAGCACCCATACCACCACCGATACACATTGAAACAACGCCGTACTTTACATCTCTTCTCTGCATTTCGTGTAAAAGTGTTGCGGTCAGTTTTGCACCTGTGCATCCGAGAGGATGACCGAGGGCTATAGCACCACCATTTACGTTGATTTTTGTTATATCCAATCCAAGCGTCTTAATGGATGCCAGAGCCTGAGCCGCAAATGCTTCGTTCAATTCAAAAAGTCCAATGTCTTCCTTTTTAAGTCCCGCAAGCTTTAATGCTGCCGGAATCGCCTCAACAGGACCTATTCCCATCACCTCAGGAGGCACACCTTTTACCGCAAAGGCTATAAACTTTGCCATCGCCTTTTTTCCGAGCTTCTTCAGAAACTCCTCTGATACTACCAGTGCTGCTGCGGCACCGTCTGTCATCTGAGAAGAGTTACCCGCTGTAACGGTACCATTCAGCCTGAATGCAGGTTTCAGTTTTGCAAGGCTTTCCATAGTGGTGTCTTCCCTTACACCGTCATCAACAGTAACAACCTCTTTCACCTTCTGCACCTTTCCGTTAACAACACTCACCTTCTCTATTTCAACGGGGATAATTTCGTCGGCAAACCTACCCTCTTTTATTGCAGCTGCTGCCTTTTTGTGACTTTCTACAGCAAAGGCATCCTGCTCTTCTCTTGTAACATTGTATCTTTCAGAAACAAGCTCTGCCGTAATACCCATACTTGCGTATGATTCGGGCCACTCAGCCATTAAATCGGGATTTGCACTGAATTTGTTTCCACCCATGGGCACACAGGTCATACTCTCTGCCCCGCCTGCTATGATACAGTCTGCAAAGCCTGCCATAATTCTTTCTGCAGCCATTGCAATACTCTGAAGCCCTGAAGAGCAGAAACGGTTAACCGTCTGTCCAGAAACCTGATAGGGCAGTCCAGCCTTCATTACCGCAACTCTTGCAAAGTTCATCCCCTGTTCAGCCTCTGGAAAGGCACAGCCAAGAATAACATCTTCTATATCCATGGGGTCAACACCTGTTCTTTCAACAACACCTTTTATCGCTATTGCCGCCAGGTCATCAGGTCTCATATCTTTAAACTTCCCTCTTTTTGCCTTACATCCCGGGGTGCGATATGCAGCTAAAATATATGCCGTTCTCATTGTTTATCCTCCATTTTTAATTTTTTAGTTTCTCAATGGTTTGCCTTTTTTAAGCATGTGCTGAATGCGTTCAAGGGTCTTCTTCTGTCCGCAAAGCTTTAAAAAGGCTTCTCTTTCAAGGTCAAGCAGGTACTGTTCCGTAATCGGTGTTCCCGCAGGCACATCACCGCCGGTAATAACATAAGCTATGGTCTTTCCAAGGAATTCTTCATATTCAGTGATATAGTTGCCCATTTTCATATTCCAGAGCTGAGACTGAATACTTGCAGCAACACCTCTTCCCGGTGCCTTCAGATCTGTTAACGGTTTTGCGGGTCTGTAGTTCACCGACAGGGCAATTGCCTTCTGTTTAGCGTCATGTATTAGATTATCTATGTTCATGGTAATTTGATCACCATTTCTTAAGAACCCCATATTATAAAGCTCAGCGGCAGACATACTCACCTTAGCCTGAGCAATATTCATGAAGTTTTTAAAAATAAAGGCTGACACATCGGTGTTGTTCTGTTCGGCAAGTTTAATAGCCCTTATTGCCATTTCTTTCGTTCCGCCACCTGCCGGAAGGAGCCCCACACCTATCTCCACAAGTCCCATATATGTTTCGGCATAGGGGTTTATTGCATCAGCATGGAGGCAGGTTTCGCATCCACCACCTAAGGCAAGTCCGTGAGGTGCGGCAACAACAGGAATTCTGGAGTATTTTATAGCCATCATCGCCTTCTGAAAGGCTTTAACAGTCATGTTTATATCGTCAAAACTGCCTTCTGCTATGGCAATCGCAAGAAGCATAAGGTTTGCCCCTGCAGAAAAAACAGGACCATGATTTGCAATAACAAGTCCCCTTCCGTCTTCCTCAGCCTTTTTAATGCCCTTATGAATCATGGAAAGGATTTCTCCGCCAATAGCGTTCATCTTGGTGTGGAATTCAAGACAGAATATGCCATCGCCGATATCAACAAGCGAAGCACCGCTGTTTTTCTCAACTACACCATTTGCCTTTTTGAGGATATTCAGATTAATCTGTGTTGCCTTCCTCGGCACTTCCTTGTATTTTTTATCCAGCACACAGTAATAATACTGTTTGCCATTTTCAAACTTGTAAAAGCTTTCTATTTCTTTTAAGACAGCAGGTACAACCTTTCCATCCTTTTCTGCTCTCTTAACAAAGTTTTTCACCCCAATGGCGTCAAATATTTCAAAGGGACCGAGTTCCCAGTTAAATCCCCATTTCATTGCGTTGTCAATATTGACTATGTTATCTGCTATCTCTGGAATTCTGTTCAATGTATAAACAAGCGTGTCTCTTAAGTTATTCCATGCAAAGTTAGAAGCCTTGTCGCCACTGAAAACAACGGTCTGGATGCGTTTTACAGGGTCATCAATCATTTTAACCGTTTCAACGGAGCCAAATTTGGGCTTTTTTGCTTCCACATACTCTTTAGTTTTGTAATCAAAGTAGTAACTTTTTGAACCATTTGCATCCTTTTCTTTTTTGTAAAAACCACCCTTTGTTTTGTTTCCCAGAATGCCCTTTTTTACCATTTCAACAAAAAACTCTGGTAACTGAAAAATATCCCTCTCCTCATCGTTTGGCAACAGCGTATAAGAGTTATTTGCCACATGATAGAGTACATCAAGTCCCACAAGATCAGCGGTCTTAAAGACAGCCGTTTTAGGCTTTGCCGTTGCAGGTCCATTTACCGCATCAACCTCTTCAACGGTCAAATCCATATCAATCATATGTTTAATTGCGTTACATATGGCATAGACGCCTATTCTGTTTGCAATAAAGTTCACCGTATCCTTTGCGTACACAATGCCCTTGCCAAGACGTCTTTCTATAAAATTAGCCATAAACTCGATTACTTCCGGTAAAGTTTCTTTACAGGGAATTATTTCGAGAAGCCTCATGTAACGGGGCGGATTAAAGAAATGGGTACCGAGAAAATTCTTTCTCACCTCTGCAGGCAAAACCGTTGCCATCTCGTTAAT
>FWPV01005342.1_pt1 | contig 25846 bp, 15 predicted proteins | sample 2228371 | NCBI WGS metagenome assembly FWPV01 (sample SAMEA103939776, study PRJEB20133) | metagenome | reverse complement strand
AGTCATTACCATTCTGGTGAAACAGGCTGCCAGCCTATGGACTGGTCACTAGGATTATTTCAGGTTGAGTACTAGAGTTAGCTTGCTGCTGGCCCCACCTGATATTCAATGCAGGCATTCACATACTGGTGGCACAGGCTTCCAGCCTGTGCCCTAATCCCTTACTTCACTCTTGGCCTATGCTGGCAGCCTGTGCCACCGGCGCGAATCACTTCTCCAGACTCAACATCCTTCAATCACCGGCAGATAAACATAAATCCCCAAAACATCCGGCGGCAGATGCGGCTCTACCCGATGACGCACCTGCTTCAACCGGGCGGCAGTGCGCACCCGGCAGTGGGCCGCGAGGAGTTCTTTACCCCGTTGGACTGCTGCCGCTTCCAGGTGTGGTTGTAATGAGGGCATCCCGGCGATGACCTTGGCCACAAACTCGGAAGCCTGATCAGGGGTGATATTGGCATCCGGCTGACAGGCCAGCAACGGGGACAAGGCCTCTTCCGGCAGCCACTGCGCCTTTTCTGGCGCGCCGGTAAAGCCCAGGAGCTGACAATCTTCCGCCAGCAGTTGCTTCTCCACGCCGGCCTTGGTGGTAATGAGGTGATAGCGATACCGCAGCAGGAGCAGGGTGGTGCGCCGCGCCACCTGACGGGTGCGGATGACGCCGCAGCGCCGGGCAGTTCCCGGGGTGAGGGGGTCTAAAGCCGTGTTCATGACATAGCTGGCCAGGGCCTCCACCAGGGGATGAGTGCGATGCAAGTAAATGGCCGGCTGGCGCACCGGCAGAGCAAAACGGGCCACAAACGCCTCGTCTTGACCTAAGGCTTCCCGGAGGGCAGGGGGAATGTCCTGCACCTGAACATGATAGTAGCCTTGTTTATCTACCGAGACGGTGGCCCCAGAGGATTGCAAGGCTTCCCGAAAGAAGTTGGCCACGTCCACCCCGGAGCCCACGGCGGCCTGCGCCGCTGCCAATTCCCGGGCCACTTCGGCCACTTTAATGGTTTCCTGGGCAAACATGGTCTTGGAGCGTGTTTCCCGTTCGCTGGCCAGATCCCACTGCGCGTGGAGCTCATCTTTTTTGACCGTTTCCAAAAAATCGAAAGAAAGCTGGGTGCTGCCGGACCGTTCTTTCAGGAGGAGTCCTTCAAAAATCGCCTCCACTACCTGGTGGGCGGCCACGGGCACCGGCACGGAAATACCCAGGGAGCTGCGGATCTTCTTATGTTTGCGCAGCAGCACCTCCAAGACGATGCCGTCGATTTGATTATCCAGGCCGTAATAGGTCAGGACCCTGACCTTGTCCCGGGGCTGCCCGAAACGGTCCACCCGGCCCTCCCGCTGTTCGTGGCGGGTGGGGTTCCAACTCAGGTCGTAGTGCATGACGGCATCAAAGTGATCCTGGAGATTGATCCCTTCGCTCAGGCAATCCGTGCAGACCAGGACGCGCTTGGGGCTCTCTCCCAGGGCCAGGACCCGCGCCTCCCGTTCAGCCGGGGGCAGGGTACCGGTCACGACCCCCACCTCTACGTCAGGCGGCAGGACTTGCCGGAGAGCCTGGCCGACATACTCAGCCGTGGGGATAAAGCGACAGAAAATGATGGGATGGAAGCCGTCATGGAGAAAACCCTGAATGAGGCGGAGGGCCTTCTGCAGTTTGCTGTCTTGGTCGCCCTGGAGGGCTTCCGCTTCGCGGGCTAATTGCAGCAGGTAGCGACGCGAGCGGCCTTCCGGCACCTGACCGTCTTCGTAGTCAGAGCCCGGGATACCATCAGCGCCTTCGGTGACCTCATCCAGGTCCAGGTCCAGGATGGTGCGCTGGCCGATCTCATCAGCGGCGTCCACGGAGTCGGTGTCGGCCACATTGGAGCGGTTCCGTAACGTCGCTGCGGCGGCGGCCGGACTGCTGGCCAGGGAGCGCAGGAGGGCCAGCATGGACCACCAGCGCACCCGTTGCCGGTGCTCGCCGCCCTCTTTGTTGGCGACTGTCTGCCGGGCATATTTCAGCACTCGGTCAAAGAGTTTCTTATAGGCCGAGCCTTCCCCCAACACATAGGTTTCTTCTGCTTCCTCCCGGAGGGGGAAGGGGGTTTCTGCCTGGAGATAGTGGCGGATATCGCCCCGGCGGCGTTGGACCAGATGGGCGGCCAGGCGACGCCGGTACGGTTCGTTCTGCGGCCCGGTCAGGTCTGCCGGCAGGTTGGCGAAGGCAGGGTCAAGGAGAGACAGGAGGGACCGGAAGGCTTCCTCTTTGCCGCTATGGGGTGTGGCCGTCACCAGGATGAGATGACGGTCAGGGTCCCTGGCCAGTCCCTGGAGCAGGTGATGGCGCTGCTGGCGGCTGCGGCTGGCCATATCAGCCTGGGCACAGGTGTGGGCCTCATCCACGACGACCAGCTCCGGACAGGTGCGCAGGAACTCATCCCGGCGCCGGTCAGACTTGATATAATCCAAGGAGACAATGGTATACGGATAGACCTCAAACAGTGATTGCCCTACGGCGCAGAGGCGTTCCAGTCGGGTGATGGTGCTGGGTAAGACCAATTCCGCGTCAATATGAAATTTTTCGGCCAATTCGGCCTGCCACTGTTCAGCCAGGTGGGGGGGGCAGAGGACGGTGAGGCGGGTGACTTCGCCCCGATCCAGGAGCTCCCGGACCACCAGAGCAGCTTCAATGGTCTTCCCGATGCCCACATCGTCGGCGATCAGGAGTCGCACCGGCTCAAGTTTGAGCGCCATGAGCAGCGGCACCAGTTGATACGGCCGGGGTTCCACCGCGATCTTGGCAAAGGCCCGGAAAGGACCGGCACTGGAGCGGAAGCCCAGACGGATGGCGTCCCGGAGCAGACGGCAGGAGCGAAAATCACCGATGGCGCTGGGATCGGGCAGGGCAAAAGCCGCCGGCGTCACCGGCTCCAGGGGCAGGTAAATCCCGGTTATTTCGTCTTCAGTCCCTCCCAGCGGGCGGAGTATGAGCATATCTCCCTGCGACTCAGGGAGAACCACCCACTCCCGGCCCCGGGCTTGCACTAAGGCGCCGACGGCAAAAGTCTCTGCGGTTTCCAAGTCTTAGCCCTCAGATTTTTTTGATTACGCCGAAGATGTGGGGAAACTTGGCAATGATGCCCTCCCAGTCATCCTGATGGCGGAAACGGATCACCGTGTATCCCAGATCTTCCAGGCACTCCGTCTGGTCTGCATCTCTTTGCGCCCGCTCAGGATACTCATGCAAGGGGCCATCGATATAAATGACGGCTAATTGATCATTATACAGAAAATCCGGGCGGGTCTTGCAGGTATTCATGAAAAGCTGGGCCTGGGAAGGCAGGTGCAACTGCCGCTCTTCCAGGAAGCGGAGCCAACTTCTTTCCAGAGTGGAACCGGCGTGATCCATAAGATACTGAAGATGCTCCGATCTGGACACTCCCACCGGGGACACCGCTATCTGGGCCTGGCCGAGCTGAGATAAAAACTCCCTTATGCTGTGCCGGTCAAGGAGCTGATGGTCACGCTGGTTGCCGTAATTCATTAAACAGTCATAACAGGCGGCTTCACAGTCTTCCCGAGCCCGGGGACCACGACGTCTATCTTCGCCGGTGTGCGGATCGAAGTGGCAGAGGTCAAGCGCCGCCTTGGCAACGGCCCCCAGGGTGTGAGGATGGGCGAGCAATTGCCGCAAAACGCCTGCCCCACCTTCAGCCGCCTCATAAAAGAGGAGCATCTGCCGGTCGTCTTGATGCGGGAGCGGTTCGACGGCCAGTTCGTTGTCTTCCAATTGAAAGTAGGCCTGAATAGCCTGTTTGAATGCCGCCTGCAGGGAAGCCATCTGATGCTTTTCCAGGGGCGTCATCGGCTTGAATACCAGACGGTTGCGATGGTCCTCCACATACGGTACCACCCTGACGGTTTTGGCGCTCATGGGGTCGGGATCATCCTCTTCCGGCGTGAGCAGATCGTTTTTGGCCCAATAACCCCGTTCCGCATCTAACACGAAGCCGAGCTGGGCTTTGTTCTTCCGGCGGCTCCACCCCAGATTGAGGCGCCAGAGGGTAGCACCGTGTCCGTAGGTCAAGGTTGCCAGAGTTCCCAGGTCAGGATGCTGTACCGTGGCTGTTTGGCGGGATAGCTGCCCCTTATGCACGGCAAAACGGAGGCCGGTTTTTATCTCGTATCCCAGGCGGAGGCGTTCTTCCTCGTCAGAATTGATCCGGTCTTTCCTTCTGGTGGCCACATTTTGCAGCCGGAAGAGCTGACGGATGGGAGGATCAAGCAATTGCTGACAATGTTCACAGGTATCAACTCCTTGGTCACCGAAGCTCAGGGGATGTAAATAGCCGCACTGAGAGCAGAGCTTGGCGGCAGTGGTGAGAACATCGTCTTCGCCCACCGGCAGCATCACTTTGTGAATGAGAAACCGGGCACCCTCGTGATAAATGATGCCTCGGGGGCCGAACTCGGAGATAGCCAGGAAACGGGGGCGGGAAAGAAATTCATCCTTGCCATAGCGCTGACCAGGAATATAGGCTGATAACGGCAGGCGAGGGAAGTTATAGCCCGGCAGAAAACCTTCGCTGGCAAAATACCGGTAGCTGTAGAAATCAGACTGCATGATATTTTTCGCTTCCAGTAACAGCTCCATCTGGGCTTCGGCTTCCCGACGCAGCCGTTTGGCCTGTTTTTTGTCCGCCGCGCTGCGGCTGGCATCGCCGATGATTTTATTCTGTATCTCCCGCTGCTTGGCCGCGGCCCGATAGAGAGACCGCCAGCGCTCGCAGGCCTGATCAAAGGCCAGCCCCACTTGGTTTAATGTTTCAGCCAGCCAGCCTTCACTATACCAATCGGCCGCTTGTAACTCCGCGGTCAAGGTCGCGAAGATAGCCCGGCACTGTTCCAGGGCCCTCTGCCTCGCTTTTGTATCATTGATGGCATCCTTGACCTGCTTTTGCAGCTCAAGGGTGGGATGGTCGCCGCTCACGTCCAGAATATCCCGCAAAGAACTACCTAAAGAAAGCCCGGTGGCCGCCAGCCAGACGGCCTGGACATGGGACCTGAGGAGATCTTCATTCGCCAGTTCTAATCTGGGCGGGGTCACCGCGCCGGACACCATCTGTTCCGGCCGTTTAAAGAAATATTGGTCATGGGGGCTGCCGGTGGTGCAATAGGTAAACACCAAAGCCGGCTGCCCGCTCCTGCCGGCCCGGCCGCTTCTTTGGGCATAGTTGGCCGGGGTCGGTGGAACATTCCGCATATTGACCACATTGAGGCTAGCAATGTCAATGCCCAATTCCATGGTGGGAGAACAGTACAGGATAGGCAGCTTGCCAGCCCGGAAGGCCTGCTCCCGCGCGATGCGTTTCTCATAGTCAACCTGGGCGGTGTGTTCGCGGGCTTCCAGACCTTTACCCTCAATGGCGATGTGTTGATAAAACTCTTTGAAAAAGGGGTTGGTGCGTCCACCCGTTTCCGGGGCGCGGGGCATTCTGATACTATCATGGAAGGGTTGCGTCCCGTCACCGGCTCGCCAAAGCATGGCCGCAGCGGGGATCTGATAGCCCGGCACCTCCTGTTCTGTCTCCGCTGGCATGACCTCTTCCACCAGGTGCGCAAGCCGCAACTTTTGCAGCAATTGGATAATGATAGCGTTGGCTTCAGCGAGACTGAGGGTTTTTGGATACTCGGGGAAGGTGGAGCCACGCCGAATAAACTGGCCAAAACCGCCTCTGGGAGAAATAAACCGGTGTCCCCCGTAGTCCTGGGGGCGACGAGATCGGGGGAAGATAACGGTGGCTTCCATGAGCTGTTCATTTTCGTCAATGGCCCAGGGGGCGATGAGATGTTGATCGCTCTGCTGGCGCAGGCTTTCCTGGAACTCGGCGTTAAGATAGTTCACCCTGATGGCCAATTCCCGACGCATCAGGTCCAGCAGCACCCGGCAAACCCTTTCCCTGGTTTGTGGCGTGGCAGTTTCCAAGGCTTCATGCACATCTTGCCATTCTTCCGAGGCTTCGCACAGTTCAATCAAGGAAAGGTAATCAATCTCCAAGAGACCGCACTGTTCCAGATTCGGGGAGGTAACCCGCCAGCCCCGGCGCAGATCATGGTAAAGACGATAGCCGATGACGTCTCTCAGGGCCTTTTCAGTATTTTTCAGCGCGGCGAATTTAACTTCCGGGTTTTTGGCATAGAGGTGCAACGGCAGGTCCAGGGCAGCAAACACCTTCTGGGTCAGTTCATCATGGGCCAGGCCTTTGGGTCCGGCCTGACTGACGGCTCTAAACAATGCCGACCGCAGTAAGCCGATTTCAATGAAGTCGTTAAAATGTCCGGCCTGGAGAGAAGCATCCTGGCGGTTGTCAGTAAAACTGAGGAGTTTGCGGGAGGTTTCCGGAATCGCCTCTTCCTGTCGTAACCGGCGCATAGCCGCCAGGCTCAGGATCGTCGTGGCAGTGCTGCGCCCTTCTGTGCCCAAAGAGGTCAACTTGCCAAGATCGGAAGCTTGTCTCGAGCCATAAGACACCCCGCAATTCAGGCAGAATCGCAAGGGAGCCGGAATATAATGGAAAGTGGCGCCGTCAGCGGCTTCCTGACCATCAGGTGCCAGGCGCACCAGTTGCGGCAACAGAGGCCTTTTGCTCTCCTGGAGACGAAGCCAGCCCGATTCTTCCGCGACCCAATCCTCGGGTAACCGTTCTAACATCGCCATCTCATCTTCCGGCCAGGGTTTCCTGGCATTTCTGAAGAGGAAGCCGGCCTCTCCTTCCTCGTCACTAAAACGGTCCGCCAGTTCCCGGGGGCTGAAACTCAAGCGGTTGGTTCCCTTGTCCAGAACTTTGCGGACACAATAGTATTCCTGGCCGCATTCCCGACAAAAAACCAGAGGGAGCAAAACCCGAAAGCGATCACCAGGGACAAACTGTTGACCAGAAACGGTAAGGTAACGCTTCTCTTCCGGCTCGGGGGAGCTGTAGAGGTAATCCCCCCGGCTGATAAATTGGTGTAAGCGAAAAGCGAAAACGGGGAATCCAGTGGTAGGATCCAAGCAGCGGTAACCGGCCAGTAAGCCCTCTTGAATGGCCTCGGTGCAGCGTGATACTGGCACCCCGATCAAGGCACTGAGTTCCTGGGCCGCGCCTCCTTCCCCGGTGAGACTCCGGGGTTTGGTGCGCACGAGACGTCCTGACTCCTTCTCGGCAGTCACCCCAAAGGTATTTTCGATCCAGATGGACAAGGGATCATGGATAAATCCTTCATAATCCTCTGGTGGGGAACCCTCAGGGTCTAGGATGCGTTCCTTAAGACTGTGCAAGAACTCAGGGCTTGAGAGGTCCTTATCGGGCGTTACCTTGCGCAAAGACTCCCCAATAACCAGCTCAGGCCGGACTTCGGTGCCGAAGAGCCGGCTTGCTACGGCAGCAATTTCTTCCTGCTGTTCTTGGTACGTACCAGGTCCTGCCAAGGTGGCCGAAGTGCCGATACACTGCAAGTTTTCAGCCTGGCAGGCATTTCTTAAGCGCCGCACCAGCAGAGCCACATCCGCACCCTGCCGTCCCCGATAGGTGTGCAGCTCATCCAGGACTAAGAATTGTAACCCTTGGGCGGCCTTGACCAGTTCTTTGTCATACGGGCGGGTGAGGACCAATTCCAGCATCATATAGTTGGTAAGGAGAATATCAGGCGGGTGCGTAAGGATTTCCTGCCTTACCTCATCGCTTTCCTGGCCGGTATATTTGGCGAAGCGGACAGGGGCACCACCAGGTGGGTAGCCATGACACAAAAATTTCGTCAGCTCATCATGCTGGCTGTTGCACAGCGCATTCATGGGATAGATGATGATAGCCCGGATGCCTTGTTGAGAACCCCGCCGTAGGACATGATCCACAATGGGAACAATGTAGGCCAAGCTTTTCCCCGAACCGGTACCGGTCGTCAGGACGTAATTCTTCCCCGTTTGCGCGGCCCGAAGGGCGTCGGCCTGATGTCTGTGGAGCCGTAAAGGCTTACCTTCTCCTACCGGTTCCGGTTTGATGCGGAAAATGCGGCGACATTCTTCATGCAACAGGCCCTTAGCCACCAGCTCATCTATCCATTCCCCCGGCTCAAAAGCAGGATTCAGTTGAACAAAGGGATCGGGCCAAAGTAATCCTTGGTTGAGATTGTCCTCAACATGCTGGCGGAGACGTTCATCTTGAATATGAATAAAGCTCCGCACATACGAGGCGTAATCATTAATCAGGCTGTCACGGAATCTGAAGATATTCATGCCTTGCCCAAAAATAATGTAAAAAAATCCAGAGAAGTAAGGACTTGGCAGGCCTCAAGCAGGCGGCAGAAAATCGGCACCGGCAGGGTCAAAAGTTGTGGCGACACGAAGCCCGGCATGCTCCTCTCCTGTGGTCGGAAGGATGCCTCTGGTTAACCTACCTAAACAGTTGGGCCGCGCTTTTATTATAAATGGTTCCAGTGATTTTGCTTAACCCCATATTAAAGTATATTCCTTATACATGCCAACGGTTGACAATTGGATAACAATCTGGCGAATAGCTTTTGGGGTGGCTCACAGGAGAGAGGAAAAAATTGTCTCCGGCATCAGGAGACTGGCCACCACTTTTCCCGGGCGGCGGTCAGCAGCTCAAATACCCGGCCGTCGTCGGCGGCGGCGGTCCGTCCCGTCAGGTTGGCCAGCCAGCGTTCGGGTAAGTTTCTCTTGCCATGCAGGGCGCCCACGGCGGCGCCCACCAGGGCGGCAATGGTGTCGTTATCCTTGGTGTCGTTCACGGCCCGGATGATGGCGGTTTCGGGCTCGTGGGCGTAACACATGAGGATATAAAGGACGCTGGGCACTGTTTCCAAGAGATAGGCGCCGGAATACCAGCGTCCGCAAGCTTCCGCCACGGTAAGGCGTTGGGTATAGGCAGTTTCAACCGTCTCGGCGACAAACTGCCAGATGGGGCCGCAGAAATCTAGAAAGGCCCCTCCCTGGGGACGATAATGACCTTGCTCCAGATCCCGGGTGACGGCCACATAGGTGCGGGGCCACCAGGTCGGTTCCGGCGGCTCCGTCATGGCCAGAAGCTCCCAGAGTATCTTGACGAAGGCCAGGCAGGCGGCGATGGCGCCGGCATCGTTGTGGGTAATCATGGCCGCCAGGGCCGTGTCCACCCACAGGTCAGGAGTGTGTGACTGCAGGTGTGGCAGTAGTAGCGGCGCTATGCGCATCACGGAGCCATTGCCCGCCGATTTAGGACCACATTGATACCACGGCAAACCCTTATCCTTATAATTGCGGAGGAATTCCCTCACCGTACGTCCCAGGCCATAGATGCGCCCTTGGCAGAACCGGGCGGCAACTCGCTCAGGAATAAACCCGTTATCCGCCAGCATCTGCTCCAGGGTCCAGAAAGTCAGCTGGGTATCATCAGAGGGTAAACCCAAGGGCTGGTTATCGAGATAAGGATGAGGCAGATAATCAGTAATCTCCCCACAGTCGCGTCGGCGCGTTGACGGCAGCAACGACTCGGTGGTATTTCCCAAAGCGTCGCCGATGGCCAGTCCCAACAGCATGCCCTCGAGCCGCTCCCAGGTACAAGCCGGACCCAGTGGCGGCGGCACAGTGGCAAAGATGGCCCCGGGACGCAGGTTGATGGTGCCGTCGGCCCAAAACTGCTCCAGGAGCCGCCGGCTAGCTGTCATGGTTCTCTCTCTTGGTTGGAGTAACTAACTGCGCAGCCAGCTCCAAGGCGTCCACCGGCCAATAGCACGCCGGGCGGGGGTGGCGCACCCGGGGTCGCCGGCCGCCGGGCGGCAATTCAGGAGCACCTCTTGCCACTGGCCGGGGATGGCCTCCCTGCCATAGAACGCCCCCAATAGGGCCCCGCAGATGGCGGCGTTGGTGTCAGTGTCGCCGCCTTGCGCCACGGTGTCCACGAGCCCTTCTTCCAGATTGGGTGCCTTGAGTAGTTGCCACAGGGCATTCTGCCAGGCGATGAGGACCCAGCCCTGGTGGCGCAGATAATCGCCGGGTGGGTCGGCGGCGGCATTGCGGGTGGCATTCCGGAGAGGCGGCGGCACCTGCAGGTCCTCCGCCCAGGCCACTATCTGACGGTATAAGGCCTCGGGGCCGCAATCGCTGCGGATGGCAAAAGCAATGGCCATGGCGAAAAGGGCATTGGCCTGCTGGCAAACCGGATGGGGATGGGTGAGGGCGGCGTCTTGGCGGGCCCACGCCGCCACCTGAGCCAGAGGGTAGTTGGCGCCAAAAATCCCCAGCGGACTGATGCGCATCAAGGCGCCATTGGCCTGGCTGTCAGGGTTCGGGTGCCCCCGCAAGCCTTGACGGATGGTATGGCCGCAATCAAAAGGCCCGGAGGCCAGCCAGTTCTGATAGGCCGCGCGGGCCGCAGCCGGGTCGTAACGCCGCTGCTCCACCAGCAGGCGCGCTAAGGCCAGGGCCATCTCCGAGTCATCAGTGGGCTGCCCGGCGATGGTCTCCCAGGTGCCGCCGTCTTGCAGGAAACGCACCCCGTCCGGATAATCCCTCTGAATTTCCTCGGGACGGCGAAATTCCACCAGGCCGCCCAAGGAGTCACCAGCCAACTGTCCTAACAGGCAACCTTGGGCCCGCTCCAGAAAGCCGGGCGCCAAAGCAATATCTCTATTCTTTGACAAATCTGATAGTTTCATTTCAGCAAGGCGTACAAGGTTTCTGTTATCTCGGCCTTGATCAGCTGCGCCCGAGCCGTGATTTCAGTGATAAGTTCTGCTTTGCTCATCCCGGGGACCCTTGGTTGTTGTTTTTGTCCTGACCCCTGATTTCGTCCATGACCCATATAAAGATATCAAGAAATCTTTGCAGGACTGATGGGTCAGTAAGAGATGATAAGGTGATGCTGGGACGTCGGGTGATGGCATCGGTTGGCAAAGAAATATTGGGAAGCTCGTTCAGGCGGTGCAGCAAAGCCATCCGGCTGGCCTCACTGGCAAAGGGTGCTTTTTTCTTGAGCTCTTGAAATTGTACTTCTATTGTACCATAGGTCCAGACAGAAAAAAGCAGATAACCTTCGTTGCCAAATTCGCATATCGGGAAAAACGAACCATATTTCTTGCCGCGCCCCCACCAAAGGCGTAGCCCATGCGCCTGGGCCCAGGCCAATATCTGGCGTGCGGTTTGCACTTCCGCAGGAGGGCGCCGGGATTGCAAGTCCTGAAAAAATGAGGTTTCGTCCCACTGCTTCACCGGGCTACTGATGCCTGGTTTCCTTGCGGTAAGGCCGATTATTTTGGGAACCATGGTTTTCAGGCCCCGTCCCACGAATTGTTTTATTTCTAGAGCCAACACCTCTGCCGGGTCCATTTGGGTATTGAGGAATTCCACGACTCGCTGCAGTTCCGGGGGTATCTGATCGGCCACAAACAGCAGGCGCACTCTGCCCGCCTGCAGATTGGTCTTCACCTGCTGCCAATATTCTTGTGGATCAGACTCGGCATCTAAAAAGTCCCTGATGACCTGCTCCGGGTCTGTTCCCTGGGCGTGGCAGTTCGCCTCAAACTGGGCCATAATCCTTTCCAAGGGCCAGTAGACCACAGCATTCGCAGCATAATCAAGCATCTGGCCGATGACTTCCCGCCGGATGCGGGTGTCAGTACTGCGTTTCACTTCTACCAGGGTCGGGACGGCATCCTGATCGAGAAAGAGGTGGTCAACGGCCCAACGGCCGGCCCCATTTTCTGCTGATGGTATGGGGGCTTCCCGGGCAATAAACAACCAACGGCGCGGCACTTCGCTGTTGATCTGGTCACCAGGCAGTAAATTGGGATATCGGGCCAGCAGGGATTGCAATAAGTCCTCGGAATCGTATTCCTGCTCATTCAACTCCATGAGCTGGCCATCAGGTTGGATAAGGAAAATTGTTCCGCCCATGTTGTAACCATCCTAATTGCATTGAGCCTTTAAAGACAAGAGAATTAAACCGCAAACACCCGCGCCCGGGCACGGGCAGCGTTGACCAGGACGCCCACGTGGACATCCTGGTGGTTATAGACCCGGGCCTGTCTTTATCCGGCGCCGGGCGCAGCACCCGCCCCAGATATGATAGCACCCCAGGATCTTGACACCTGCCAGTTAGAATAGCTCCGTTTGAGATCTTTCAGCCAGACCGGATTAAGGAAACTCAGGCGCTCCTGCACCTGCTCCACCACCCCCCAAGGAAGCTCACGGGGGTCAAGGGCAAGATAGTTGGTAAGGGTGATGGTTACCGGCATGGTTAATTATATCATGGGGTTAACATTAACCAGAGAAAAAAATTACTAAACTGCTTCAAAACACCACCCCCTGTCGGATGCGGACGGCCTCTTCTGCGGTCAGGGTGGAGAGGTAGCGCCGGAACATGAGGGGGCGGTGGTGGCCCAGGTGGAGCATGAGGGCCTGGGGGTGGCCGGTCTGGCGCAGGCGCTCGATGGCGTCGGCGTGGCGCAGCAGGTGCGGCCAGACCTTTTTGGGGAGCTGAGCCCGGGCCGCGGCGGCCTTGATGATCTGCCAGCCCCGTTTGCGCGTGATGGGGAAGAAGCGATCGTCCAGGCCCAGGCCCTGGTCGTAGGCGTAGCTTTTCAGCCGGGCGGCCAGCAGGTCGGGGCAGGCCACCAGGCGAGGTTTGCCGCCTTTGCCTTGGATGGTGAGGACGGTGCCGGCGTGGAGGCTCCCCAGGTGGCGGGGGGTGAGGGCCAGGGCCTCGCTGATCCTGAGCCCCGTTTGGAAGAGGGTGTCCATGAGGAGGGCGTCCCGCGGCCGGTGCCGGCCTTGGCAGGCCGCGGTGAGTTTCTGTACCTCCTCGGGGGTGAGATACGGCACCAGGGTCAGGCGGCGGGGGACCAGGCCGGCGCCGCGGCCTCGGGCGTGCTGCCTTTTTTCCTCCTGGTTGTGGTGGTGGGGTGCGGCAGAGGGCGGAGAGATTGCCCCTTAGTCGCCCGACTGGCCGAGCCAGACCAGGGGTATGCCGTGTTTGGCGGCAGCCTGCCGTAGTTCGGGGTCACCGGTCACCAAGGAGGCGCTGAGTTCCTGGGCCAGGGCCAAGCCGAAGGCGTCGGCGTAAGACAGGCCGCCGGCGGCCTTCAGGCGGGCCGCGGCTTTGATCCGCGGCCACGTGGCATCCATGATGGTCAGGCGTTCTTCCTGGTGGATCGCCCGGATTACCTGGTCGGCGGCCGGCTCGCCATGGCGGCGGGCGACCACGTAATAGACTTCGCCCAGGTTGATGGCGCTGAGATATAGGGCCCCGGTCTCCGCCAGCAGCAGGTCGACGACCTGTTGGGCCCCGGCGTCGTCCTCCAGCACCGCCAGGATGGCAAAGCTGTCCAGGACCAAGGCCGGGGCGCTCACGATGACTCCCGGGCCCGGTCGGCGGCCCGTTCCTGCAGCAGCAGCTCGGTGAGCCGCTCTCCTGCGGTTCCCGCCAGAGTGCCGCGCAGGGCCAGCAGGGGATGGGGCGGCAGGGGACGCAGGATCAGGGCTCCCTCCACCTCTTCCACGGTCAGCCGGTCGCCGCGGCGTAAACCTAATTTCCGGCGTAAAGCAGCCGGCAGGCAGATCTGCCCTTTTTCTGAAATGACCACCTTATGCATAATTAAGCACCAAAGAAATTATTCTCCTACTCTTCCTGGCATCGTACCCTAAATTTCTTAGCCCGGCAAGCTGATGGCGCCCGCTGCGTTCCTGGCTGGCTCCTGCCCGCTTGTGCCCCTGTGCCCGGCGGCGGTAAATAGACAAGTAATACTATTGTCTAATGATAAGCCGCCAAACTGACCCTGGCCAAGCCAAAACGAGGGGTAAAAGGGGGGTTTTGGGGGTGGTGGGGGATAAGAAATTAGACAAAATTAGTACTTTGGTCTAATATCAATTTCCAGGTGCATCGTTCTTGATATAATGACAATTAGTATATACAATACCAACTTGTAAACTCTATAGCAAGAGGATAAAATGCCAACCAGCGAGATAAGCTGCCTTGGGACAACCTAGATGCTTGATCGTCTATATACATTGTAAACCTGCGTTGACGCATAATAAAAAAGAGATATCTATGAAGAAAAAATGTATAAAAATTAAAGTATGGCAATGAGGCCGGTAGCGTAGCTGATCCGAAGGCTTCCGATAAAACTCTTTGGCAACAAATACATGCCGTCTTACCTCGCAAGAAGATCCCTGTCTCGATTAGATTAGATCCTGAAATTGTGGAATGGTTTAAACAACAAGGTAAGCCATATCAAACGCTAATTAAGGGTGTATTGAAGGCTTATGTGGAGCATCAAAAGCGACATCGTCACGTAAGTTGATTGTATAGGTTTATTGTTATAGTATTTGGCAAGGTATCACTCTTATCGGGCGAGGCAATAGCTGGTTAATCATAAGGATGCATGTGAAACATTCCTCCTTGCAAATTCATGGCACTTGCACTGGGTAATCTTGGCCTCACAAGACAACAATAAGAGACCTCTACGGAGGCTCTGGAGGAAACGACGTGAAACTGATGCACTATCCATGCGGGCCAGCGGCGAACGAGAGTGAGCTGAAAGCCATTGAGCATGTAAAGAGAATGCTGCAATCTGAACCGGGCGAGCAAGAGTGGCTTTTACTGACGAACTTGGCGTTTTCTGTCACCCATCAGTTGCAGTCTGATGAGATTGATATTGTGGCTATAGGTCCACCAGGGGTGCACATTCTGGAGGTAAAACATTGGACGATAAAATCGGTTGATTCAAAAAAGGAACTTGTCGAGCAAGAGGCTGATCGTATTACCCTCAAAGCACGCAAGATCGGTACCACCCTACGAAAATTCATGCCAAAGCTGCCCCGCGTTGATGGTGCTATCTTTCTAACTCAGGATCCTTCTAAAGTAAAGCAACTTGCCGGTTATGAAGTGCGCGGGGTCAAATTCTATACATTAAATGAATGGAGGGACGCGCTTAACATAGGAGCTTCTCCATTATTGTCTCCTCAGGAAGTGCGAACGCTAGGGCACATTCTGGAGCCGAAAAGCTCAGTGGCCACTGAGGGCCGGTTAAGGCGCTTGGCAGGTTACATCAATCTGGAACTCCAAACGGCCAAAGAAGAACGCTTCCACCGGATTTATAAGGGTCAACACCCGGCAAGACGAGATCGGGTTATCCTCCACCTCTATGACCTATCCGCTATTGAGGACAGAAATGCCGAGGTTAAGGCCAAACGTGAATTTGAAGCGCTACGACGCCTGCAACTTTTTCCTTGGGCTCCTCGTATCCTTGATTCCTACCAGCCTGTACCTGGTTATGCAGAGGAGATGTCTTTCTTCAGTTTAATAGATCCGGCTGCACCCTGCCTCGAAGAAAGAGCGAAGGATAAAACGTGGCCAGCCACAGTCCGCCTGGAGTTTGCCAGGAATTGCGTCAGAGCGCTGCAAGAATTGCACAATGCAGGCGAGGAAGGGGGGCCCATCGTGCATCGCCATCTTACTCCTCGCACTATCTTGGTCAGACATGATAACATGCCCATTTTTACTGGCTTCGAACGAGCGCGCCTCCCGTCTGAAGAGAGCGTCGCCTCCAGCAAGATACCGGCAACGGCGGACTCGTCGTTGGCGCCGGAGGTTAGGGCTCTAGGACTTACCGCCGCTGATCGCCGCTCAGATGTGTATTCATTATGCGCTTCTCTGGCACGCTTATTCCAAGGCTTCGAGGATGAACTAGGTCGCGGCGCGCTAGAGGTACTTTTGCAAGGAACGGCTGAGGAACCCGATCAACGCCCGGAACTTCAGGAATTGGAAACCCTCCTCAATGAGCTCCTCGGCGAACCTGGTTCACCACCTCCGCCGCCGCCAGCCAGGTACTGGACGGAAGATCAGGTCATCCGCTTTCGGGAACGCGATTATCGGATTGTGAGCCGACTTGGTTCAGGAGGAGTGGGCATAACCTTCAAGGTCGTGGAATGGGATCACCCCACTCAAGATGAACTGGGTACCTACGTTGCCAAGGTAGCTCACCAGCAGGAAACAGGCCAGCGGGTCCTGAAGGCTTATAGTCTGGTACGTTCCCATTTGGGCCGTCACCCGGGATTATCCACCATTTACGAAGTGGCTAAAGAGTGGCACGAGAATAACTTTATCGCCCTTATGACGTGGCTTGAGGGCGCCCCGCTTGCTGATTACATCGGGGTCTTTCCCTTGCTGGCCGAGGAATACCAGGAGCCATCCCCTGAAAAACTGGCCCTGCGATGGCTGCAGGCCGTCTGTGGTGCGCTGGACGTCCTGCACCGCAATGGACTCATCCATGGCGATGTCAGCCCGCGCAATATGATTATTTGCGGTAGCGACATCGTGCTGACAGATTATGACTTCGTTTGTAAGATCGGCGAGCCGAGGGTGGCTCCTGGGACGGTCATCTACGGCTCGCCCTCATATGAGGAGAATCTTCCGGCTGCCCCCGCTGACGATATCTACGCCTTAGCAGCAAGCTTCTTTCATGTCGTTTTTGATAAAGAGCCGTTTGCCTACGGCGGCGAACTGCACAAACGACGGGGCCTGCACTGGGAAGGCATCGAGCGCTCGGCATATCCTGTCCTGGCTGCTTTTCTAGATAAAGCAACTTATCCGGACCCGACGCAACGTTTTGCCACTGTTAGTGATGCCCTCAAAGCCCTGCAGACTGTAGAAGATTCGCAAGTAATTGAGCAGGAAAGCATTGAACCGCTTCCTCCATTGCGAGAGGGGCGTAATGAGTGGTTGCGTTGGCTGTTGCAATCCTATCCGGGCTCGCGGTGGGGAAATCCAGAGACCCGTGGCCTCGATACGGAGTTTGCCGAACGGACTTATGTCCCCACCAAACTGGAAGAAACGCTCCTGCGTGACATTCGTGAGCGGCGGGTCCGGCTGGTGGTACTATGTGGCAACGCCGGCGACGGCAAGACGGCACTGCTGCAACATTTGTCGGTGCAGCTCGGCTTGGGACAACATAAATCGGCACAGCGGATTATTGAGGGAAGAACGGACGACGGCTTGGTGGTCCGCATGCATCTGGATGGATCGGCCGCCTGGGCAGGTCGGTCGGCGGATGACCTATTAGATGGATTTCTGGCTCCATTTCAGGAGGGTCCACCCAATGACGATATCGTGCATCTGCTGGCGGTTAACGATGGCCGCCTCTTGGAGTGGATTGAACATGCGGAAGGGCAAAGGGGAGAGGAAACGCCGCTAACCAGGGCCCTTTATGAGCTGCTGCAACGCGAAGCCGCCATGCAGGAATCCCACCTCCGGTTCATCAACCTTAATCAGCGCTCACTGGTGGGTGGTATCACCCCCGACAGCCAGGAGATTGACACAGGATTCATGAATCGGCTGATTGATCAGCTCTATGGGGGAGAGAGGGCTGCGGACATCTGGTCCCCCTGCCAGTCTTGCACGGCCCGGGAGCGCTGTGAAGTCTTCCGAGCAGCCCGTCTTTTTGGCCCGGATGGTGTGCCTGAGGTGGCGGAGCAGACTAGTCGTGCCCGCGCCCGCCAACGTCTCTTTACAGCCCTGCAAGCCGTTCATTTAAAAGGAGAGACGCATATCACGGTCCGGGAATTGCGAGCTGCCCTTGCCTATATTCTCTTTGGCGTGCATTTCTGTGACGACTATCATGGTGGCGATTGTGAGCCTCTTCCTTACTGGGATCGCGCTTTTGCCGCTGACTCACTGGGGCGACAGGGTGAGGTGCTGCGGGAACTGGTCCAATTCGATCCGGCCCTGGAAGCACATCCTCAAATTGACCGACATCTGGTAAGTTCGCCCCCTAGGGAGGATGTCAAAACCGCTCCCCGTTACCCCGAGCTTACCTTGGCGTCCGCTCGACGCCGGGCTTATTTTGAGTGGACGCCGGCCGATATTGCCCAGGTAGCGGGAGAACCCGAAGCACTGGATCTGGCCCGCGGGCGGCATCTGCGCTTCTTCCGCCGCCTGCCGCTTATGAACGAAGCGGAACGGACTGAACTCTGCGCCCGTCTTTGTGGTGGCATTTCCCGGCTGGAAGACCTCCCCCCCAAGGCCCTGGACCGTCCCTTGGTCGTGCCTTTGCGAGTGACACCCCGAACCCCCACGGAAACCGCTCTCTGGGCGGAGAAGCCACTTTCGGCCTTTCGCCTGGAAGCGGACCTGCCCCCGGCCACCGAAGGGGTGGAGCGTTTGCACCGTCAGGCCTATCTCCTCTATCGATACGGCGACGGCCGTGAAGAGCGACTACGCTTGGGGGCTGATCTCTTCCACCTGCTGTTGGAATTGGAGGAAGGCTACCAATTGGGTGACATCTCCAGCGATGACACCTTTGCCCATCTTTCCATCTTCGTCCAACGTCTCATCCGCGAAGACGAACGCCGCTTGTTGGCCTGGAATCCCCTGCAGGAGGAGGTAATCTACGAAGTGTCAGCACTCCTGACCCACACCGAAAGCGGCCCGCAGCAACGGATCGTCATCACACCTTTTGCTCCCGGGGGTGAGGCATGAGTCCAATTACCACAGCACGCGCCATCGTTGACGAGGTCTTTGGCCGGGGCATGACCAAGGAAATCTGGACCGGCAATTACGACAAAGCCCTGCCTCTATCGGTCCAGAATTTTGATCTTAGTGCAGTACTGCCCGCGGTCTTCTATATGTTCCGGTTTGGCCGCCGGCGAGGGAAGGGAAAGTTTCTCCAAGTCTTTGGCAAGGAGGTGCAAACAGGCTCAGGAACCAAATCTCTCGCCAATATCGAGCAAGTAACCGATAAGCTATCGCAGGCGCCAGGTTTCGAAGGCTTTACGGGACCGACTGAAAAGGCCGTTCTGGGAGATCTCCTGCTGGCCTTCTGTCTGGAGAATCGCAAGCGGGCCCTGGGGAAATACGAGCTCATCCAGCGGGTGGCCCCGGCTCATTATCTGGCCAGTTGGGTTGACCTTCCAGGTAGCGTTGGTCATTTACGTTTCGTCCCTGAAATGCTGGTGGCCGTGCTCGCCAATCAGGAGGGGGAAGTCGTCCAGCAGAACCGGGAAGGTGAGCGCACCTGGTTTGCCGTGGGGCGAGGCTTCCACGACAATGTGCTTCTGCAAGCTTTTGGCCAGGGGGTCAGGCAGGAGGGAACCTTAGCGGATCGGCGGGGAGACCGTTTTGGAGAAGACACGCCGGTGGGCCTGGATCAGTTGCTGATGATCCGCCTGGCCCAGCGGTTGGGCGAGGCGCCGGACAAACTACGGGGCGAAGGGGGAGAGAAGATTTCGAACCAGCGTCCCATTGCCGAGCGGGCTTCTCTAGAGTTCTCTGAAGATATTCGCCGCTTCGTGCGCGCCTATGCGGGGGTGATGCCGCGCCATGCCCTGGTGGAGATGCTGGAGTCCTGCATGGCGGTGGGCCTGACGACCATCGTCACCAGCGTCATCGAACTCCTTTTTAAGTGGGCCGAAACCGGGGAGGTGCCCCGAAAAGTCGAGCAGCGGCCGGCGCAGTTGTTCGTGGATTGCTCCCGTGGCATGGACCGCCGGTTGCGGGACCTGGCCGAGCAGTCCATGGACGATTTCATGCGGCGGAGCGAACGGTTCCCGGTGGTGCTGATGGCCCTGCGACTCCTGGACTATGGCGCCCGTTACGACCGGAAGCTCAAGAGGCTTCCTATTCCCACCAAGCCTTATGCCACTCAATGGCTGAATCTGTTGGGCGCATTGCTCCATGCGCGACGCGAGGAGGCCCAGGCGATTTTGTATGATTTTGATCGCAAAGCCGAGGACCTGGCAGAGAAGTTGGAGAAAGAGTACCCGGAGGCAGCGGAGATGCTGAGAGATGACCGGGCCGAGCCCAACCCGGTGTGGCGTTTGGCGGAGACTCTCACTTCTCTGCAGGGTCGCAAAAATACCCACCAAAAGCTCATTGAAATGATCGACTCAGTATTATTGGTGGACCGTCCCAACGGCCTGGCCCGGAAACGGAGCGTCGTGCGGGTGGGGGCCACCGGTTCCGCCAGGAAACGGCGGGAAGTGCGGTCCCTGGTGTTCACCGATGCGGTCTTGGACTATCTCGTGCATCTGGCGGTGCTCCCTCCAAGACACCGACGTGAAGTCCGGTTGCCGTCCTTCAAATCATTTATGCGCCAAATCCGGGAGCGCTACGGCTTCTGTATTGACGTGGCGCCGCCGGGCATGACCGTTTCCAATGACCTGTTGCAAACCAATCGGGCTGTTTTGGAGCGGCGGTTACGGGACCTGGGTTTGCTGGTCAGCGTCAGCGACGCTGAGGCCATGAAACACCTGCAGCCTCGCTTTGAATTGCCGGAGGATAACCATGGCCTGGACTAAACTGCATGGTTCGCTTTTAAGCAAGGCTTTTGAGAGGATTCTGGGCCAAGCCGAAGCGGGGGCCGTGGCCTTCGTGCGGTGTCTGACGCCCGAGGTAGTGGAAAACTTGGCGCGTGACGCCACCTTTGCTCCGACCGGGTGGCAAGTAAAGAGAGTGGCCCACCCTGAGGTCCCCGAGGATCGCACCATCTCAGCCGATCAGGCCGTGGAACTGCGGGAAACCAAAGGGCCTGCGGTGTTGTTACTGGTGGACACGGATCAATCGGGCGCCGGCATGGACGGCATTTATAGCGCTGCCCGGGAGATAGCCGAAGCCGACCTGTTCAACGAAGCGCTCCATTTGGCCAGACAGGCAGTGACGCAGGTCTTTTCCGCCGGAGTCCGTCAGTATGCCGAGCAGGCCATTAAAAAAGCCCGGAAGCTCGGGCGCCGCGTCGCCATTTCCCCCTGGACTGAATTCGATTTCCTCGTGCGGGTGGCCGCCCACCGCCAACACCCCGGGGAACTGGTGTATCTGCTGGGACTCTGGCCCATACAAAATGAGGAGCAGTCGCAGCTTGAGGATGACATAAATCAATCCCGGCTCTTTGTGGAGCGTCTGTTAGGACCGGCAGCATCCGGCTTACCTCCGTTGCAACGTATCGAGGCCTTGAAGTTACTCGGACCCTCTGAGGACCAGAAAGCCGATTTGGAGCGTTTCCTAAGGGCTGCGGCTACCAAGCCCCTCTTGCCGGCGCTGGCTGCATTGGCCGAGAAAAGACATTTATGGATCAATGCCTTGCGCATCGAGAGCGCGGCGCAAACCATCCAGAGCCTCGAGTTGGTGCCCTGGCGGACCAAATCCGGCAAGATCGCCAAGTGGTCCGGTTTAGTGGAAGGAAAGGAGCAGGAGCAACCGCCGGAGTTAATCCTGCCATCGGACGCAGACCGCACCGGCGAGTATGCCAAGCTCGAAGTCCGTTGGAAAGTGCGTCCGGACCATCTGGAGAAAGGGGCGGCTATATATCAAGTCAGCATTATTACAGACTTGGAAGATGAAATTGCTTCCCGGGAGGTTTCCCATTCTGGCAAGCCGGAGGAGAAGTGCCGCTTCAGTAATGATGACTTCGTGCTGTTAGGGGAAGAAGCCTTGGTTTCGGCCAGGGTTATCGTGTCGGTGATGGACAACGACAACATCGAACCGCAAGAAAGCGAAGAATTCGTCATTCGTTACGGCTTACCGCCCGATAGCAAGGCTGGAGGCAGTGGCAGGAAAGTACGAACCCTCAGCGAGGGAGTAATTGAACTGGACGACCGTAACAAAGTTTCGGAATTGGCCTCTTCAGCTGAGCAACTTCCCGTAGACAAAAAGGGATTTGTTCTGCTCCGGACGCCCCAGCCAGGTAAAAGCTATCGTGTCTTTTCGCCCCCATTAATTCGGGAGGTGATGCAGCAATGGCAGTATCGGTCCGGGGCGATTGGCCGCTGGCGGATCAGGGTTAGAGCTTCGGGCGAACGGATAGGCAGGGCGGAATTTGTCTCATTTAATGGGCCTGCTTCGGCAGAATGGGACCGGGCCCAAGGCATCAGCCGCCGCATGGCCGACAGGTTTGCGGCCTGGGGGGGTGTGGGTCTGATCTATGACGAAGAGTCCGGGTTCTTTGAAAACGTTGTCAAAGAATACCTTCTGGCGTGGGCTGCCCTGTTAGAGTTTGGTGAGCCTTTATGGGCCCTGGTCAATACCGTCGAGGTACAGACCCTCTCGGGGCGCACCATCGGGCTGATTGTGCTTCCCAGCCATCCGCTGCGCGTCGCCTGGCATGTTGCCTATGACAATTTGGTATTTCACGTGGCTTTCAAGGGCCGCAAGTCACCGAAAAAAATCCGGGAGGAGCTGGCCATCCTGGATGGAGCCATGTTCCCGCCGTTTCTCCCGGGTTTAAGACCGGGCACTACCTTTGTTTTTGCCGACACCTTGGGTTTTCATGCCGTGGGTATGGTTCCAGATCATGACAAGGAACCCAAGGCTGCGGTGGCCCTCCTCGCCCACGCCTTGGGTGAAAGCGACACCGCCGATTCGACCCCTACGGTGGGACGCCAGAGCGCTCAGATTCTGGGCGATGAAATCCGCAAGTATATCGACTGCCACCATACCTCCAACCTGTTGCAGATTCACGCCTTGAGGGCTGGTGATGGCCTAACGGTTACTCGGGCTCTCGGCCGTGTCCTAAAAAACCTCTCCTCAGGAGAGGAAGACACCGAGGCGGTTGAATCCGAAGGCAAAACAAGCTCTTCATTTACCTTGGAACTCTATCCGTCCCCGGAGCAGCAGGGGGTTGCCGGGCAATTCATAAGCGCCGTGCGTGAAAAACGACGCCGGGGAGCTGGGATAATAGCTGAAGAAGATAGATGGCTGTTAGAATCCGTCAGCCTGCCAGGGGGGATCAATCTGCCCAGACTGCGCTGGTCCCGCAAAAGGGAGCAAGAACCCAAAACGGCTGCGCATCTTGCAGTGGCCTTTGATACTTTCGCCGCACAGGTGGTGGCGGAGGATTATCCTGCGAGTTTTCGACCGTTTTTCGCCTTTGGGTTGTTGTCCTTTTTTGAACGGGAGTATACAAGCCTTCCTTTCCCCCTGTGGCGTAGCTTGGTACCGGAGCCCAAAGAGGGAGAAAAGCATCCCTCAGACAGGTACCACACCGAGCGACTTATGCGGCTCCAGCGGGCCATCCAGGGGTGTATTTTGCGCAGCTTAAACGCAGAAGGAAAAGCCCTTGTGCTCAGGACGGAAATCTCCTCGGAAAAGGCCCATAGTCTGCGGGAATTACATCGTTTATGTGATTGGGTCATCACTCTTGATCGGAATGCCGGCATAGAATACTTCGATTCACCCCGGGATAATCGGGAAATTTATGATGCTTATGTCATTGATTGCGTGCCGGAGCGGGAAGATTTGGGCTGCCTGCAACTGATTACCACCACCAGCAACCTCGAGGAAGTCAGAAACCTGCTGGACGGAGCCTTAGATCAAATGGGGCTAAGCCGCAGCCGCCGCAACGCCGAATTTCTCATGCAACACCTAAAAGCGCTGAGTGGTCGCCTCGCTATCCGTCTTACCGGCCAGAAGGCACCGACTTCCGAACTCATTGCTTTGGCTCTCTCTTACGCCAATTGTCTACATGTCAAAGAAAATGATGACTGCTGGACCTCGTTGCGCCAGGGTTTTTTCATGCCGGTGGATGACATACGTGATCTGCTACCTCCCCTGTCAGTCTCGGAAGGCCATGATAACCGTGAATCTGATGCCAAGGGCCCACGTCCGGATCTTATTTATGTCTCCCTCGGTCCACGCCGAGGTTTACAATTTCGCTTTATCGAAGTCAAATACCGGCGACATCTTCGTACTGCGCGTCAGCCGGAAACCCTTGAAGGTGTCCGCAACCAGGTGGAAGCGCTTCGAAAACGCTGGGATGATTGGTATGGCGAAGGCGATTGTGCCGTTTTTCGGTCGGTAAGACGGGCTAAGCTGGCTCGAGTTTTGCGTTTTTATGCAGACAAAGCGCGCCGCCACGCCGAGGATGATCTTGGACTCGGGCTTACGGCCGACATGTATAAAAATATCGTTACCGAAATTGACCGCATGATTGAAAAAGGCGGTGATTATACTTTTTCGTCCGTTGACCGAGGTGATCGTGGCTGGATATTCTGCCCGGAATATGCCAGCAGCAATCCCACGGAAATGTCCCCCACTGGATGGGAAACGAGGGTCTTTCTCTTCGGGCCAACTCTCTTGCCGGATACTATCTTGCGTCCTGATGCCGGATCGTTGCTGCCACTGGAAGAATCTCATGCTGCTGCAGTGCGAGAATCTTCAAAGCCCAAAGTTATGCCAGCTCATACCTCATCGCCATCCCCTTCATTATCCCCTTCAGGGGAAGCAAGTGAGCCTGAAACCAGCTTGGAAAAATCTAAGGTGCCTTCGGTCATGCTGGGCACCGACCTGTTCACCGGCGTAGAGGTCAGCTGGTCGGTAACTATTCGGGGAAACCCGCATCTACTGGTGGCAGGATTGCCCGGTATGGGAAAGACCACCTGCCTGCTCAATATTTGCCAGCAGCTATACCGCGCCGGCGTCCTCCCCATCGTATTTTCCTACCACCAGGACATCGATGAGCAACTGGACAAGCTTGGAATGCCGGTGCGCTTTATCACCTCTCAGCGTCTCACCTTCAATCCGCTCCAGGTTATAAGACGTGACTCACGCTTAGCATACCTTGATGTTGCCGGAGCGTTACGAGATATCTTCCTGGCCATCTTCCCTGAGTTGGGTGAAGTTCAGGGAGAACGGCTGCGTATTGCCATTAAGGAAAGTTTTGTGGAGCAAGGCTGGGATAACCCCGCGGCGGAATTGAGCCAGCTCCGTGAGCCATCCTTCGGGCGCTTTGTAGAGATTTTGCGCGCCGATCCCAAGCCGGACCGGGGCTTGCAAACCCTCTTGGCTCGACTCGGAGAGTTGGCTGACTATGGTTTTTTTGAAGCGGAGGAGGAAGGGGAAAGCTTGTGGGAAAGTGAACGCCCCATCGTTCTGCAGATACATTCCACTTCAAACGACAATCTGCAGAGAGCCTTCGCATCCCTGATCTTTTACAGCCTTTATAAGGATATGTTCCGCCGGGGCATTCAGGATCGCATCACCCATGCAGTGGTGTTCGATGAGGCTCACCGCGCCGCCAAGCTGCGGCTGATCCCCATAATGGCTAAAGAATGCCGGAAGTACGGCATCTCCCTGGTTCTGGCCTCTCAGGAAGCTCGGGACTTCGACCCATCTCTGTTCTCGGCAGTGGCAAATTACCTCGTGCTCCGCCTTAACGAGGCGGATGCCAAGGCCTTGGTGCGCAATGTGGCCAGCTCCGAGCAGGAACGGCTGTTAATCGATCGGATCAAGCAGATGGAACGCTTCCGGGCCTTATACTTCTGTGAGGGCAAAAGGAAGCCAGCGCAGCTTTCTCTAGCTCCTCTTGCCAGTGGTTAGAGCGGTAACGTTGCCAGGGCTCTAGTTGGGTAAGTCAAGTTCTCCAAATCGGTCTTGGCATACCGGGCAAGCAGATTAAAGTCAGTCTCTGGCAAGACCGATTATGATTATCAGGAGCTGTTCCCCCTTGCGGTCCTCGAGAGCGGCGTTGGGACAAGCTCGAGTATACCGGGGAAAGTGCAGGAGTTTGGCAGGAGGGGAACGAACTGGAGAGCCCACAGTAGACTGACGGAGGTTGGGATGGAACTACAAAAATGGGAGGAAGGACTGGCAGGATTGATATATTTGCCCCAAGAAGGCACACAACCAGGGCAAAAAAAACGCCCATTCTTTATATATGAGATCAACGAACATGGTCAGCTTACCCAGAGGGAAGGCCCTATGATTTGGAGTAAGGCTAGGGAGAGAATCAAATACCTGGCTGAGAAGGAGCAGTGTAAGGCTTTCAGCTGTCCCGATAAAAGGAGGTTAAAGGAGTTACGAGACTAAGGCTATCTGCGCCTCCGCACCACCTGAAGGGTGTG
>FWPV01002758.1_pt1 | contig 25850 bp, 19 predicted proteins | sample 2228371 | NCBI WGS metagenome assembly FWPV01 (sample SAMEA103939776, study PRJEB20133) | metagenome | reverse complement strand
TTCTGGCGGCGGGACAGTTGCGCCCAGCGCCGCGCCGGAGACCGGCTCGGCAATGAAGGCGGCCACGCGCTCCGGCCCGTGTTCCACGATAGCGGCTTCCAGCAGATCAGCGCAGGCAATGTTACAGGCCGGATAGCGCTTTCCCAGCGGGCAGCGGTAGCATGTTGGTGGTTCGATGTGTGGCATGTCCTGCATCATCGGCAGGAAGCGCGCCCGCGCGCCCAGCCGTCCGCCGACGGCCAGCGTGCCAAGCGTGGTGCCGTGATAGGACCGCCAGCGGCCGATGATCAGGTGGCGATCCGGGTGGCCACGGATGATCTGAATCTGCCGGGCCAGCTTGATCGCACCCTCGTTGGCCTCGCTGCCGGTGGTCAGCGGGAAGAAACGCACCCCCGGCAGGGGGATGACTTCAGCCAGGGCGGCGGCGTATTCTTCCAGCACGGGGGTCGTGAACTTCTCGGCGTGGACATAAGCGACCTGCGCCGCCTGTTCAGCAATGGCGCGGGCGATGGCCTGCACGCCGTGGCCGATATTGACCACAATGGCTCCACCGGCGGCGTCAAGGTAACGGCGGCCAGCGTCATCGATCAGGGTGATACCTTCGCCACGAACGATGGTTGGGCAGGCATGCCCCATGCGACGATAAAAGACATGACCATCAGGATGCTGGGGACTCATCGGCGTTCGGCGCTCGCCCGACCTGCGGGCGGAGCGCCGCCCTCCTTTCTTGGAACGTCAAGGTTCATTGTCCCGACGACATCACCCGCTGCCTATGGCCCCCTGTTGGCAGCAGGGGCGGGGAGGGTCAGCAGGAGCTGTTCCTCCGAGGGCACATAGCCGCCGGTGCCACGCGCCAGACCTGCTCCGGCGGCCAGCACATCCAGGTAGGCGGCCAGATGATCACCGGGACATTCGGTGTCCGGGTTGAACTCGCGGTGCCCGGCCAGATGGGTCAGGCTGAGCACCGCCGCCAGCCATTGCACCAGATGGAGCGTGCTGGCCAGCTGGGATACGGTTGGCTCGATCTCCTGGAAGTTGCCCAGCAGGCAGGTGCCCACGCTGCCTGTGTTATACCCCGCCACATGCGTTCCGCGCACATCCAGCGGGCGCCCGGCGTAAATCGCCCCTTCCCGCCCGACGAAGAAGTGGTAAGCCACATCGGCCCAGCCGCGCTCCTCCCGGTGGCGGTTCTGGATGTACAGCAGCGTGTCGATATCATCCCGGCCGTAGTTGGCCGAGTGGTGGATAACCACAGTGCGATACACGGCGCGCAGGTCGCCTTCATAGACGCGCCAGCCTTCCGGATTGTCCAGGCTATAGAAGCCTGTTTCGTTGGGGGCGTTATGATCAGGCGGCAAGGCCCCCCATTCCGTGCGGGAGACGATCGGCGGCGGAGGAAAGGGGGTTGGGGCCGGCGGAGTCAACGTGCCGGGCAACGCAGTGGATCGGCGACCCGCACGCAGCAGGAGCAACAGCAATGTCCCCCCGGCGCCGCCGGCAATGGTTAGCCCTCCAAGTCCCAGCAGGGCCAGGAGCGCCCGCCGTGAAAGTCCCGCTCTGGGCTGCCGCATGGCCATCTCGCTCCGACGTGCCTGCGGCTAGGCGCGGTAAAGACCGGTCGGGTCCAGCTCTTCGCGCATGATGCGCAATTCGTCCACCGTGGGCGGCGCGATTTCCGCCAGTTGCGGTGAAACGCGCAACTCCCAGCCCACACCGGCCTGTACATCCTCCACCGTCACGCCGGGGTACAGCCCGGCCAGGCGCATCTCTCCGGTCTGTGGGTCAAAGTCCAGCACAGCCTTATCGGTGATGACTGCCTGCGGCCCCTCGCCGGGCAGGCCCAGCGCTTCGCGCTCGGCACGTCCACGCAGGAAGCCGGGGCTGGTCAGGAAGTCCACCTTCTCCACAAACGTGCGCTTGCTCAGGCGGGTGATGTTCAGGATGCGGTGGGCGTTGATGGCGATCTCGCACGCGCCGCCGCTGCCCGGCAGGCGTACTTTGGGGTGAGTGTAGTCCGTCCCAACGATGGTACTGTTGAGATTGCCGAAGCGGTCGATCTGGGCCGCGCCGAGCATGGCCACGTCAACCAGCCCGCCCTGCAGATAGTACATGAACAGGTCGGCCATGGGCATCACTGCTGCTGCACCGCTGACCAGAGTCGGATCGCCGATGGAGAGCGGTAGACGGGCTGGCTGCGCGCCATAAACACCCGACTCGTAGATCAGGGCCAGGCCGGGGTTGCCGGTGCGGATCGCCAGGTTACAGGCAATATTGGGGATGCCCACTCCGACAAAAGCCGTTCGCGCCCCGGCCAGGTGGCGGGCAGCAACGGCAATCATCATTTCGGAAGCGGTGTAAGTGTTCTCAGTCATCGCTCTGTGATCCTCAGGGAGCCGCGCCCTCTGCCGGGCAGGGCTAATCGCCGCGCAGTCGTGAATTCAGGTCATCCGCATCCTGGGGAGTGATCTTCAGGGTGTCCTGTTCATCCACACTGAAGCGCAACTCGATCTCTGCCTGCGGTGGCTGCTCGATGGTGGCAAAGACTTCGCGCCCCTCCTCGCCCGTCACAGACACCCACAGGTAACGTCCGCGCTTCAGCGCTTCCAGGAATCTGGCAGTGGCTGCGGTTTCCGCCGGGATCCACTGCCCGCGCCAGACGACAGGCCATCGCGTTGGATTCTGGATGTAGCCGACCAGTTCATTCTGCCACAGGATGGGATAGCGGTTGGCGCTCATGGGGTACCTGACTCCTTGTCGCTGGTGGCAAACTGGGCTAGCCGTACACGCCGTAGTTAATCGGCTCGCTACAGGCGGTGCCAGGACGCAACCGGGTCAGCGTCTCCTCGCCCAGTTTTTTCACGTAGGCAGCGCGATCCGGCACGCCGTAGACCCACTCCTCCAGCCAGCGGTTGGTTGCCTCGACCTCTTTGGAAAGCTCGCCCCATTCCAGGTAGAAGGCATTGTCACGGTCATAGTAGCCCTGCACATAGGATGGGTGGGCACCATAGGGTTCCACCACGATCGCGTCAACGATCAGGCCGGGGATCAGCGTACGGTTGGGATCCGAACGGATGACGCGCTCGTCCACGATCTCTTCCACCACGACGATGACTTTGTCGGCGGCAAAGGCGACTTCCTTCTGCATCCCCAGCAGGCCCCAGACCTGCGTATTGCCGCTGGAATCGCAGCGCGGCGCATGCAGAATGGCCACATCCGGGTTGAGGGGAGGCACGACAGAGATCACCTCGCCGTCGGCATAGGGGCTTTGCACCGTCTTGATGGCCGGGTTGTGTGCAGGCAGGTCACTGCCGGTGTTGCTGCGCAGGGGGAAGAATGGCAACCGCGCCGCCCCGGCGATATAGCGCCCGATCATGCCGAAGTGCGTGTATTCCTCGATCTCCAGTGGCGCGGGAATGCCCTGTTCCACTGCGCGGCGGATGGCATAGAGCGAGCCGACACCGGGGTTGCCCAGGTAGCTGAAGACAAGCTTGCGTGCAGTGCCCGCGGCGACCATCTGATCATAGATCAGGTCGGGCGTCATGCGGCAGAGCACCAGATCGCGGCGGCCCTGGCGGATGATCTCATGGGCAGCAGCGAAGCAGATCAAGCCGGTGAAGCCTTCGATGGCCAGTGTCGCGCCGTCGTGGACAAATTGCTGGACGGCTTCCTTCATGCTGATGATCTTGCTCATGGCAGTTCCTTGCACCGCGGGCCAGGGCAGTTGACGCCCGGCCCGGTAATGGCGGATTACGGCACACTACTAATGCTTTAACACAAAAACAGCCCACCCGGAAGTGCCATTTGCCACCGATCCGGGGGGCGGAGCAGGAAGCAAGCAGCGGGCCGGGCTTCCCCGACCCGCTACGGAGGCGGCCTTACCCGATGATGCGCGTGCGGCTTTGCTCGCGCCCGTACTGCGGCACGGTGTAGTAGGAACCAATAGCCTTGCCGGTGGAACCGCTGCTCTTCCAGCCGCCGAAGGCCTGGATGCCCGGCCAGGCGCCCGTGGTCGCGCCGGCGGCGCGATTGACATAGACCACGCCGGCCTCAATGTGGTCGAAGAAGTACTGAATCTCGTTTTCATCCTTGCTAAAGAAGCCAGCGGTCAGGCCGTATTCGGTGTCGTTAGCCTTATGCAGGGCTTCTTCGAGCGTCTTGAACGTGCCGACATACAGGATGGGCAGGAACAACTCGTGCTTGACCAGTTCGTGATCTTCCGGGACGCCGGTGAAAATGGTTGGCTCCACATAGTAGCCTTTGGCGAATGGGCCGTCGGTCAGGACATTGCCGCCGTAGAGAATCTGTCCGTCGGCGCGAGCCTTGGCCACATAGCGTTTGTAATCCTCGTAGGCACTGCTGTTGACAACCGGCCCCATGAAAGTTGCCCGGTCACGCGGGTCACCGACGACCACCACCCGCCGGGTCGTTTCCAGCAGCTTGGCCAGGAAGGCGTCCTTGATCTCTTCCTGGACGTATACCCGCGAGCAGGCCGAGCACTTCTGCCCGTCCAGGCCAAAGGCCGCGCGGACAACGCCCATCGCGGCAACATCCAGGTCCGCGGAGGCGGTAACGATGGCCGGATTCTTGCCGCCCATCTCCACAATCACCGGCTTGGGATAGGTCTTGGCGAACTTCTTGTAGACCATGTTGTAGCCGACATCGTAGCTACCGGTGAAGGTGATGCCATCTATGCCCGGGTTGTCGATCAGTTCAGCGCCAACCGAGCCGCCGCCACCGGTCACATAGTTGAGCACCCCTGTTGGCAAACCGGCTTCCAGGAATAACTCGGTGACCTTGACGCCGATCAGGGGCGTATCGGAGGAGTACTTCCATACGACCGTGTTGCCCATCAACAGGGCTGCCGCCGCCGGGTTGACCGCCAGGGCCATCGGGAAGTTGAAGGGGGAGATCACGGCCCAGACGCCATAGGGACGCAGCACGCTGACGTTCACGTCCTTCTTGGGATCGTAGGAGCCAAGCGGCTTGACATAGCCATTGTTCTCCCGCATCTGCCGGACATTCCAGCGGATCAGGTCAGCCGACTCTTCAACCTCGCCCAGCGCTTCGATGCGGCTCTTGCCCATCTCCATGACCATCACCGCGGCCAGGTCGTAGACGCGCGCGCTGATCAGTTCGGCGATCTTCTCCAGGATGGCGCAGCGTTCCTCCCAGGGTGTGGCGCTCCAGGCGGGGTAAGCGGCGCGGGCGGCGGCAATCGCATCCTGGGCATCCTCGCGCGTGCCCCGCTGGAAGTGGCCGACGATGATACTGGTGTCGATGGGGCTACGCGATTCGAAGGTGGGGCGGCCTGTGCGCCGTTCGGCTCCGATGAACTGAGGGTAAGTTTTGCCAAACTCGGTGCTAAGGCGTTCCACCGCTTGCTCGAACTCACGATGCAACTCTTCGTTGTCAGCGGAAAGGGTCGTGTACGTGATTTTCTGCCTGGCCATACAGCTCTTCTCCTCGTAGATGGGCGGGCCACAGACCCCCGTGACAGGGGCGAGCGAGGCACATCACAGGTCGCTCAATTCAGGCCGCCCAGTGAACAGGATCATGGTTCTGACCATGCCCGATTATGCAACATACACAAGCGTAATGCAATCAGATGTCCGGCCAAACGCGCCGCAAAAACCCTGTACCAATACCCGGCTTTGTGCTATAGTTGGGGCGCATGGGCGCGTAGCTCAACGGCAGAGCAGGGGCCTTTTAAGCCTTTGGTTGGGGGTTCGAATCCCTCCGCGCTCATCAGCAAGGGCCAGCCATCCGGCTGGCGCTTTTGTTGCCGGTGCTGTGGCGGGCAGGGCGCGGGTGCGGTTCCCCATCTGACGGGGCTGTGCGATGGCATCCGGCATCGGTTTGCTCCCCGTTGTTGGACTGGTGAATGTCGCTACGGCCCGGCGACCGGCTCGGCGACGATGACCAGCCGGGTGTTATATTCCTGCCTCTGCCAGTCCCAGTCATCACAGGTGATCAGGGTCAGGCGCGGGATGCCGTCCTGGGCCACATACTCAATGGCATCGGGCGGCACACGCTCGATTCGGGCGACACGATAGGGATACTCCTGATCGCCATCGAGCAGGATGATCTCATCGCCGATCTGCGCTTCAAACAGATGGGCGAAAGGGCCGGCCTCGCCGCGTTCGTTGACCACGTGCCCGGCCAGGACAATATTGCCGCCCGGCTCGCCGATCCAGCTGGTGCCCTGCAGGTGGCCGACCGCATCGCCCAGGTAGCGTGTCTCCCAGCTCTGTGGGGTGCGAGCAGCGTTGATGATCCGGGAGGTGACGAGCGCACCGGGAAAGGTGATCGCCCGCCGGGGCGCCCCCGGGTCGGTTGTTGGCGTGGGGAGGACGTCGGCGCGGGTCAGGCGATCCGGCATCGTCGGGGTGAGGTCAGGAGCCAGGTCGGGCGCCAGCGTCGGTGTGGGCGGGGTGCGCGGCGCGAACAGGATAGCGCCGTAGCGCTCCCAGAGGATCACGATCAGAACCACGGTCAGGGTCATCAGGGCCAGTTGCCACCAGGGGATGCGCCGGGGGCTTCGACGTTGATAGGGGGAACGCATGGCGGGTTATCCGGGAGCCAGCTAACGGGCGATAGTGTTGATTTTAGATCAGCCGGATACAAACACAACCGGCGGCTGGTCGGAATCCCCGCCTGTCACTATACTGATGGGCGGTGCTGTTGGCTGGAGAGGCGGCAGAAGCCCGGGGAGTTTGAACTGTGACCCTTAAAGATATGACCCTGACGGATGTTATCGCCGCCGCCACTGCGGTGGAAGAGCTGGATATCCCGGTGGTGATTGTGAGCGACCTCCTGCTGCGGCTGCTGTACAACGAGGGCCAGGTCAGTCTGAGCCGGGCGACCGAAGTGATCCGCGTGCATGCCCGTATCCTGGATTCGCTCCTGGCGCAGATGCAGTATGAGCATCTGGTGGAGGTGGCTGCAGCGGGCGCCGTTGGTCGCATGAGCTACATTTACTCGCTCACAGAGGAGGGGCGGGGTCGCTCCCGCGAGGCGTTTGAGCGCAGCGCCTATGTCGGCCCCGCGCCGGTCTCGCTGGAGCGCTACAGCCAGGCGATTCTCATGCAGACTGAGCAGGCGGAAGTCGTCCGGCCTGAAACGGTCAAGGAATCGCTGAGCGAGCTGGTGTTGCCTGACAACTTCCATCGCCGTATTGGGCCGGCGATCAATGCCGGGCATTCGCTGTTCCTGTATGGCCCGCCGGGCAACGGTAAATCCACCATTGCTGCTTCTATCGCCCGTCTGTTGAGTGGCGAAAGCCCGATCTGGCTGCCGTATGCGGTGACCGTCGCCGGGCAGATCATCACCATCTTTGATCCCCTGATCCATCGACCGGCCTCCCTGCCGCCGGAGCGCGCCTCTCTGCTGGATGTCGACCGGCGCTGGGGGCTGTTCCATCGGCCAGCGGTCACGGTTGGCGGGGAATTGACCCTGGAGGCGCTGGAACTGCGCTACGACGAAGTGGCCAAATTCTATGAAGCGCCGCTGCAGATGAAGGCCAACGGGGGCATGTTCCTGATTGACGACTTTGGTCGCCAGCGTATCAGTCCGGCGGCATTGCTCAACCGCTGGATCGTGCCACTGGAGTCGCGGGTGGATTACCTGCGCCTGCGCACCGGCCAGACGATGCAGGTACCCTTCCGCCAGTTTCTGGTCTTCAGCACCAACCTTGATCCGCAGGATCTGGTGGATGATGCCTTTCTGCGCCGCATCCAGGTCAAGGTGGGCGTCACCAGACCGGACGAGCGCATGTTCTACCAGATCTTCACCCGCGTGTGCGAGCAACTGAATATCCCCTTTGACCGCGATTCGTTTGTGCATCTCCTGCAGCACTGGTACCGCGAGCCGCAGCGCAAGCTGCAGGCTGTCCATCCCCGCGATATCCTGAGCATCGTGGCGGCCATGTGCGAGTATGAAGGCCAGCCGCGCCACCTGACCCCGGAATTGATCGACGACGCGTGCGAGAGTTACTTCGTCAAGGATGCCAGCGCCATGTGAAGGGGAGTACGCGCACTACGGAAAGAGGCCAGCGGACAGGAATATTCGTCCCTGGCTTTTGTTTTTGGGTTACCCGGTAGCCCTGCGCTGTTTGTCCAGCGCTACACGACCGGTCTGGCCGTTGACCAGAACGAGTTGTGTATCGCCGTCCACTTCGACCAGTTGCCCGATCCAGACCGGGAGCAGGCTCAGGCGGTAGGTCATGAACTGGGTGTAAGCGCGTATCTGCAGGGTGCCCGGATCGTCGTTGCGGCCCGTGCCGCGCGGTCGGCGGACGCGCAATCCCGGTTCGGCCTGGCGCAGCGCTTCGCGGGTCAGGCGCGGGCGGACATCCAGCGAAGCCTGGGTCATATCGGTGGCGTAAATCTGGGCCGGGTGGGCAGCCAGCAGGCGCGGATCGTAGTCCACCCCGCGCCGCAGATCATACGGTTCCAGTTTGCGCAGCAATGCGGCGGGTGGGGTGGGTACAGCGGCGTGCAGGACGTCGCTGAGCAGGACGGGATGTTGCCCGTGTGCCGCGGCCCGTGTCCAGGACCAGTGGACGATCATGTCCGCATCGAAGATCCAGAATGGCAGGTAACTCCCCTGCAGATCGATGCGCGCGACGTCATCAGCAAAGAAGCGCGTGATCCGCCGCAGGCCGCTGCGAAGGTAAGTCTCCACCGCCTGACGCGCCTCGATCTGGTTGAGCGCAAACGGCACGATCACATCTGGCTGCTCAAACGCGTGGGTGACACTCTCCTGAATCAGGTGCTGCGACTGGCAGAAGCGGCAGGTGGTTGTCAGGGTGGTGGGCGCCAGTGTGGTGATTGCCCCGCAGGACTGGCAGCGCAGCCAGCGCGGGCCGAGGTTCCACCTGTGGGCTTGCATCTTCCGCTTGAGGTTGCCTTCCAGAATGGTGGTGTGGCGATCCGTGCGATCCAGATCGTCGGCGTCGAGCAGGCGATAGCCGCAGAAGCGGCAGTGGACAAGGCGCTCGGCCTCGTCATAGGTCAGTTGCCCGCCACATTGCGGACAGACCAGGCGCTCGGTCGGGGCCTGGCCAGGGGCAAGCCCGGCGGTTGCGGGCAGCGGCTCCTCCGGCTGGAGCGCGCTGTCCAGCTCCGCCAGCAGACGCATGGCCAAAGGATGGCCGGGCCTGAGGGCGATGACATGCTCCAGACAGCGGCGCTGCTCATCCGCACTGGTGGCAAGCGCTGCCAGTTGTAGCCAGGTGTCGGCATGCTCGTCACTGATCTCGATGACGGCTTCCAGCTTGCGGCGGATCTCATCCCGATCGTCGCGGGCGAGCGCCCACATCGCTTCCTGCAAGCGTCCTCGCAGACGGACCCGATCGTAGTCTCCCAGGGAAGCGGGCAGATCATCCATATCCAGGCCAGGCGGTGGTGTGAAGGCAAGAGGTGGCCGGGGCGACGCATTGCCTGACTGTTCGGCGTTGTCCCCGGCGTCAGGGCGGTAGCCGCAGGCCGGGCAGCGCGTTGTCCCGGTGGCCCAGTCAAAGACAAGCTCGGCGGCATCACAGGCGGGACATTGCATAAGGCGACCCCTTTCCGGAGGCAAACGCCCGATAATACCGGGCATTCAGCTTCTTTCGCTGAGCAGGCAGCGGATGCTTTCGCTTTTGGCGATGCAGATCCGCGTCTCTGTCAGGCCCGTGCGCTGTTCTGCGAGCGAAGGTTGGCGCCGGGGTTACCGTCATTCTAGCACGGAGCGGGGCGTGTCAGGGGGATGTCAAGGGTCTGTCGGCCTGCTTTCAAGGAACCTTTTGCTTCTCCGGGCCGGATGTGTGATGATCAGGCAGGAGAGGCTGGCTCCAGGCCAGCAGGCTGGTTTCGGATCGTAGACAGGGGGAGTCATGCGCACACTGGTGCTTGATGGCGAAAACCTGACGATTGAAGATGTGTGGGCAGTGGCCATGGAAGGGGTGGATGCCGTCCTCAGCGACGCAGCGCGGACGCGCGTACAGGCCTGCTACGAGGCCGTACAGCGACTGGTGGCGGCGGGCGAGATCGCCTATGGTATCACGACCGGCTTCGGCGCATTCAAGAAGAAGTTGATTCGCCCGGAGCAGACGGCAGCCCTCCAGGTGAACCTGTTGCGCAGCCATGCGGCGGGCGTCGGCCCGCTGGCGGATGAGGCTACTGTGCGGGCCATGCTGATTGTACGCGCCAATACCCTGGCCAAAGGCTACTCCGGTGTGCGCCCGCTGATCATCGATACGTTGCTGGAGTTGCTGCGGCGGGGCGTCTACCCGATTGTGCCACAGCAGGGATCGCTGGGCGCTTCCGGTGATCTGGCTCCGCTGGCGCATCTGGCGCTCGTCCTGATCGGCGAGGGAGAAGCCCTCTATCAGGGGGAACGGTTGCCCGGTGGGGAGGCACTGCGGCGGGCCGGGATCGCGCCGGTGGCGTTGCAGGCCAAGGAAGGGCTGGCCCTGCTCAACGGGACGGCTTTCATGACCGCCCTGGGCGCGTTGACCGCCCACCGCGCCGAGCGATTGGTCTGCCTGGCGGATGTGGCCGGGGCGATGTCCCTGGAGGCGATGCGGGGCACGCCAGCAGCTTTTGACGAACGGCTGGTGATGGCCCGCCCGCACCCGCGGGCTGTCGATGCCGCGGCTCACCTGCGCCGGCTCATCGCTGGCAGCACGTTCCTGCGTCCACACGACCCGACCGACATTCAGGATGCCTACTCCTTGCGTTGCATGCCGCAGGTTCATGGCGCGGTGCGGGACGCAGTAGCCTATGCCAGCTGGGTGCTCAATATCGAATTGAACTCCGCCAACGACAATCCGCTGGTCTTCGTGGGGGAAGATGGCCGGGCCGAAGTGATCAGCGGCGGCAACTTCCACGGCGCGCCGGTGGCTATGGCGATGGACTACCTGGGCATGGCGCTGACCGATCTGGCCAGTATCAGCGAGCGACGGCAGGCCCGCCTGGTCGATCCGTCCAAGCATGACGGGGCGCTCCCGTTGTTCCTGACCGAGCACGGCGGGCTGGAAAACGGCCTGATGATCGCTCAGTATACTTCGGCGGCGCTGGTAGCGGAAAACAAGGTGCTGGCCCACCCGGCGGTGGTGGACAACGCTTCCACCTCCGCGGATGTGGAGGATCATGTCAGCATGGGGGCGACGGCTACCCGCCAGGCCCACGAAATCCTGATCAATGCTGAGACGGTGGTGGCCATCGAATTGCTCTGCGCGGCGCAGGCAATCGACTTCCGGCGGCGGACATTGCCGGAGGGGGCAAGATTGGGGCAGGGGACGCAGGTGGCCTATGATCTGGTGCGCAGGGCTGTACGTTTCTGGGATCACGATCACGTGCTGGCGCCGGACATCGAAGCGGTGCGGCGCATGGTTGCCGACGGCGCGCTGATGGACGCAGTCCGGGCGGCAGTGGGCAGCCCGACGGAATCTTGAGCGGGAAACGGGCGGTCAAGAACCGGAGGCCGGGGGCAGGGGGGCGAGTCGCTCAAAACAGCAAGGGCTGGATAGGAGCGGCTGCAGCGGCCATCTTCCTGACCAGTGCCAGCGTGAGCAGGGTATCGCCCAGGGCGCGGTGCGCATTTGTCACAGGGATACCCTCTCGGCGGCAGGCGTCGCCCAGGCGGGCATAGCGCACCGCGCCGCTGAAGATGGCATAGGCGCGCATCGCGCACCACCATTCGGCTGGCTGTGGCTCGGCCAGGGTATGGCGGCGGCACACATGGCGCAACACGCCCCGCTCAAATTCATGATTGTAGGCGATGACCACCCTCCCGTGGAGTAGCGCCGCAATTTGCGGGTAAACCTCCGGAAAGGTCGGCTTGTCGGCGACATCTGCATCATAGATGTGGTTCACGCGTGACGCGCCAGCCGGGATGTGTCCCTGTGGCCTGACCAGCGTGTTGAGCAGAACGATGCCCGCTGCATCAACGATCGCCACCTCGATGACCTGCACGGTGGGATCGTCGGCCATGCCGGTAGTTTCCAGATCCATCAGCACACAGCCCGCGTGCAATAGTTCGGCGGCGCGGGCAGCGACTTCCCTTGAGGTATTCATCCGTATTTCTCTCCTCTGTCTGCAGCCAGGTGCCGCTCACGCGGCGCGGGCGGTCTCTTCCTCGGCCTGACGGGTTGCACGGTTTCGGCTGAGCCAGGCGAAGCCGCCAGCTGCCGCCAGTGCCGCTGCCGTGCCAAAGTACCAGATGGCGGCAGGCGTGAAGCGATCGCCCAGCCAGCCCCCGACAACCGGTCCGATTCCGCCGCCAATGCGGTAAGACAGGCCGTACAGCCCCATGTAGCGCCCGCGCATGTCCGGTGGGGCCAGCGTGGCGACCAGCGTCGTGGCTGTTGGGGCGATGATCAGTTCTCCGATGGTCATGATAACGATGCCCAACCAGAAGGCGATGAAAACCCGCCCGGCTGCAAAAACCGCCAGCCCACCGGCATAAAACAGGGCGCTGATGGCCATCACACCCAGCGGCCGGTGACGGCGCGTGATGCGGGTAACCCCGTACTGGAAGAGGACAACCATTACCGCGTTGGTGCCGATGATAAACCCGTACTGGTTTTCCGGAATGCCGTACTGCTCCTTGACGTAGACCGAAAGCAGGGTAAAGACCAGTGAGGCGGCCATCTCCAGCAACAGATAGACTCCCCAGAACGACATGAAAGCGCTATCCCGGAAGAGCGGGCCATAACCGCGGCCTGCGCTGCGCGCTGCGCCCTGCCGCTGGCGGATCTCGTCGGTCAGCGTCTCGCGTAGCAGAAATAGGGCGGCCAGACCCAGGCCGATCTGGATGGTGGCTGCCGTCAGGAATGAGATGGCATACGACAGGCTGATGATGAAGCCGCCAATGGTCGGGCCGATGGCGATGCCGGTGTTGGAGGCCATGCGCATCAGCGCGTAAGCTTCCGTGCGCTCCTCTGGTGGAATCATGTCGGCGATCATGGCCTGGCTACCCAGTGAGAAACACACACCTGCCGAAGCATACAGAACAAGGAGCACGGCCCAGGCCGGGTAGGTGTTAGCGCCGACCATCATGATCTGGGCACTGGCGCTGGCAAGCGGGCCGACTACCATGATCCATTTGCGTCCAAAGCGGTCGACGGCGGGGCCAAGGGCGGCAGTGGCGGCCATCGTGCCCAGCGATTGCAGCGTAAACAGCAGCGTGATCTGAGTCAGTGGCACGCCAAGCTGCTGGCGGATATGAATTGTCAGGAAGGGCCAGACCAGGCTCTGGCCGGTGATGCTGATCAGTGTTCCCCAGAACAGCACCCACATCTGGCGCGGGTAGCGCCTGGCGAAGCGAAGGCGGGATGGAAGACTCACAGCAGTTGGGTCCCTCTGTCTGGCATGGGGCGGGGCAATAGCCTACAGGTATAGTTCTCCCCGGATCACGGTCACGGCTGAACCGGCGATGCGAACCGCCGTGATAGCCTCCGGCGTGCCTTCCAGTTCGACATCCACCAGGCCGGGGCGATTCATCAGGTGGCCCTGCTCGACGGTGAAGACGCGGTGCTCGATCAGGTTATAGTGGAACAGGTAAGCTGCCATGTTGCCGGTGGCCGAACCGGTCACGGGGTCCTCGAAGACATTGTCGCCGGGGGCGAAGTGCCGGGCATGGGCCGCATTGGCTGGGTCCAGCGTCTCCAGGGTGAAGACATGCACGCTGAACCAGTCGCCTTGCGCCCGCAGGGTCTTGAGCGCGGACGTGCTGGCCTCCACCCGGCGCAGCACATCCAGCGAACGCACCGGGATCATGACCTGCGGCGTGCCGGTGGAGACGGTCTGGATCGGGTAGCCGGGCAGCAGATCATCGGGCGTGATGCCCAGGGCCGCTATCCAGGGGGCAGGATCGTAGGTACGCAGGAAGACAGGCGGTTTCTGGGACATGATGACCCGCTGCGGGCGGCCATCCCACAGGTCGAGTTCCACCGGCAGGACGCCGATCCCCAGTTCCTGGGTGACCCGGACACGGCCTTCGCCCTGGATGCGCCCGGCTTCCGCCAGGGCGTGAAAAGTGGCAATGGTCGGATGGCCGGCCAGCGGAATCTCCCCGAACGTGGTGAAGTAACGAACGCGGAAATCGGCAACTGCCGAGCGCATGACAAAGGCCGTCTCTGAGAGGTTCATCTCGATAGCGATGGCCTGCATCTGCGCCTCGCTCAGGTCATCGGCGTCAAAGACGATAGCGGCAGCGTTACCGCCGAGCGGCTGGCGCGTGAATGCATCGACCTGCCAGAAGGGATACGTGGGCATTGGGATCACTCCCCGCAACATGTCCGATCAGCTTGCGCTCACTGACATTACCAGAGGATAGCCGAAAGCACGAGGGATTGCCCTGATTCTGGGGGCTACGACCTGCAGCCCGGTCGGGCTGCATGCTCTTGACAGATTTGCAGTATAATGCGGGCAGGTTATTGATTCAGGCACTGGTCTGGCAACTCCCCCAGGATTGCGGGCATATGGCCGGGCAGCGGTAGTGCTGCCGGAGCGGATGTCCGTATGGCGGATCAGGGCGCAATAGTATCTTTCGCCGGGATTGACTGCTCCCGGTGGGCTTTGTCGCCGGAAGATTACCCTGTTTGCTTGGAAGAGTTTTTGGTTGAGCGGAATATCCAGCCGGACTTCTGGCGGATACCTGCTGCCTGAGCAGGGCAGGACGGCGTTAGCTGGGCTTGCTCCGGGCACGGGGGTCAACAGGGGAGTGAGGACGCCATGATCGTGGTGGGGGTAATGTCCGATGCGTCTGTTGCCGGGATTGATGTTGCCGTGTGCGAAATCCTCGGTGCGCCGCCTGACCTGCGCGCCGAGGTGCTCTCCGCGCTGTCTATCCCCTGGCCGCAGGAACTGGGCAAGCTGGTGATCGCGGCCCGCCAGCCGAAAAGCATTAACATTGCCGATCTCTGTCTGCTGGACGTGGCGATCGGCGAAACGTTCGCTGCGGCAGCGCTGGAAGGCATTGCCGCCGCCGGGTATTACCCGGAGCAGATCGATCTGATCGGGGTCAAGAGCCATAACATCCGCCATGAGGTCGGGGATGACGGGCGCGTGATGACCTCACTGCAACTGGGCCAGGCCTCGATTGTGGCGGAGTGGACCGGCATCACGACGGTCGGTGGCTTCCGGCAGCGGGATATGGCCGCTGGCGGGCAGGGGGCGCCGCTGATCGGCTACGTGGACTGGCTGCTCCTGCGCCATCCGACTGCTTACCGGGCCATCCTGTATCTGGATCGCATCGCCAGCCTGGTGTTCATCCCCCCGCGATCGTCCCAGCTTCAGCCGCTGGCATTTGAAGTCGGGCCGGGCACGGCCTTGATTGACGTGGCGGAGGCTGCTCTGGGCCAGCAGGCGGATCCCGGTAGAGATGGGGTTGATAGCGCCTTTCTGGACCGTCTGCTGGCCGATCCGTATCTTAAGCGACGGCCACCCAAGACCCTGAGTGAGCATGCCTTCGCCGAGTCAGCAGCGCAACAATTGTGGGAGGAGGCGCGCGCTGCGGGGCTGACACCGGCCAGTATTCTGGAAACGTTTGTCGCTTTCACGGTCACCGCCATTGTGGACGCGTTACGCACATTCCCCGCCATGCCGCCGGATCAGATCATCGTTGGCAGCAAAGGACGGCGCTATCCGCAGCTGATGCGCCCGTTGCGAGAGGCGCTGGGCAATATACCGTTGCTGACCCATGAGGATCTTGGCCTGGATTCAGATAGCAAGTTCGGTCTGGGGTATGCCGTCCTGGCTCACGAAACCTGGCATAACCGACCCGGTTCCCTGCCGTCGCTGACGGGTGTGCACCAGCCCACGCCGCTCGGGTACATCATCCCTGGCCGCAACTATGAGCAGCTCCTGCGGAAGACCTGGCTCAACGCTTCCGGCGTATAGCCGTCGACGTCCGGCGAACGGATGCGTGTAAGTGCAGGGGTGGCCAGCGGTGGTAACTCTCCGGGCGAAGTTGGGTTCTCTCCCCGCGAGCCGGGCATTTCATCGACGTGCGTTGGTGATCTGGTTACAATGAGCCGCTGCGTGCCACGTCCGGTTGAGGCAGGCAACAGCAGCGCGATGCCTGCGCCGGACGGGTACAGGGCTACCTTGCGTCTATGGTGCGTTCCCTCATCCATTGGCTTTCTCCTGGCTGGGCCTTCCGGCTGGCTTTGTTACGCCTGGCGGCGCAGTGGCAGTCGCTGCTGACGATCGTGGTTGGCGTCCTGCTGGCGGCAATAATCGGTGCCAACGCGCCGCTCTATACCGCCGCCGTCGCCCAGGTGGGGCTGGTCCAGCGGCTGGAGCGCCAGCCAGCCAGCGACGCCAACATCTTCAGCCGGATCAGCCTGACCTCCCTGGAAGTCGATGATCTGGAGGCAACGTGGCAATCCGCCGACGCGGTGGTGCGCGATCAGGTGCGACGCGTTTTTGAGGAAGCGCTGCCGGGCTGGGTCAGGCGGGTTGTGGCCTGGGGCGAATCAGCGCCACTGCTGGTTGTCCGGGATGGCGAAGACCTGCCCGGCACACGCTTTCGCGTGGCCTACTATGAGGGCTGGCAGGAGGCTATGCGGCTGATCGAGGGCCGCTGGCCAGCGGAACCCGCCGAAGCCGGGATCGATATGGAGATCGCCCTGCCGCTCCAGGCAGCGATCGGCCTGGGCCTGAGTGTGGGGGATGATCTCGTCCTCGATCAGCGGGGCTGGGAGACCAGTATGCCGATCCGGGTGCGGGTGACGGCGCTGGTCGCCGCCCAGGACGAGTCCGATCCCTACTGGATGGCCCCTTCGCCGCTGCGGGTGGATAGTTCCAGCCAGTGGAATACCGAGACAAACGCCCTGACTACACGGGAGAGCTTCCTGCGGGCAGCGGTGGACTATGTGCCTCAGACACGCTCGCTGCTCGGCTGGCGGGTGCTCTTTGACCCGGAGCGGTTGCCCTATACGGCCATCCCGCAGGCAGTGGCTCGCCTCAACGGCTTCAGTGCCAACCTGACTGCGTTGTTCAATGCGCCCGGTTCGCAGCCGGTTAACTTTGTGTACAGCACCGATCTGGTTTCGCTGTTGCGCCAGTATGCGGCGGAGGTCAGCCTGCTGGGTGCGCCGTTCGGCCTGCTGCTGCTCCAGATTGGCGCGCTGGTGATCTTCTTCCTGGTGGCGATGGCCACCCTGGTCCGGCGGGGCGAGCGTCGCGAACTGGCCATGCTCCAGAGCCGGGGCGCCTTCGACCGGCAGCTTCTGTTGCTGCGTGGCGTGGAGGCGCTGCTGATCGCGATCCTGGCGGCGCTGGCGGGGCCGCTGCTGGCGCAACGCCTGCTGATCTGGCTGGCTCCGCTCTTCACCGGTCTTGAGCGTCTACCGCTGGTTCTGGATGCCAGCGCGTTTCTGTATGCGGGGCTGGCGGCAGCGGTGGCCTTCATAGCGCTGATGGGAACCCTACCTCCGGTGCTCCGCCTGCCGCTGACTCTGGCGGGGGGCAGTGCGGCGCGCGCCGCCCGCCAACCCTGGTGGCAAAAGACCTACCTGGACGTGATCCTGGTGATTATCGGTGGGGCGGCCCTGTGGCGGCTGATCAGCACGGCCACGCCGCTTTCCGGCGCACAAGTTGGCGGTCTGGAGGCCGATCCCCTCCTGCTGCTGGCTCCGGCGCTGTTATTTGTGGCGCTGGGTAGCCTGTTACTGCGCCTGTTCCCCGGCCTGATGCGCCTGCTGGCCCGTTTCTTTGCCCGGCGGGATGGGCTGAGTCGCGCCCTGGCCGCCTGGCAGGTCAGCCGCGAACCGGTGCACTACGGACGGATTGCGCTGCTGCTGACGCTGGCCATCGGCATCGGCTGGTTTGCCACCAGCTTCCGGGCGACCGTCAGCCGCAGCCAAAGCGATCAGGCTCGCTACGCCGTCGGGACGGACATCCGCCTGCTGGAGCGTAATATTGTTCTGGATGTCGATCGTGCGCGCCCGGTGGAAGCATACCTGGCGCTGGATGGGGTCATGGCCGCCAGCCCGGTCATGCGCTTCTTCAATGTGGATGTGGCCCGCGATCGCCAGAATCCCATGCCCGGCGAGGTGCTGGCGATTGATGCGGATAGTTTCGGCGGCACGCTGTACTGGCGCAGCGACCTCGGCCCGGTCAAAGCGCCGCGCCCACCCGGGCAGCCGCTGGCCCTGCCGACACCGGGCCGTACCCTGCCTGCTGAGACGGCGCGGATTGGCCTGTGGGCGCGGATGGATGTGCGCGGTTTCAGCTTTTCGGCGGCGATGCTCTACCAGCCCGATCTGGATCGCCTGTTGCGGCGTATGACGATAACCGCCCGCCTGCGTGACGCCGCCGGTACCTTCCTGCATGTGCCGTTTCGGGCGGTCGAGGTGGAATGGACGCGGCGCGGGACTGACCGGCCAGGGCTGGAAATGCGCTCCTTCAATACCAGCGGCTGGGTTTACCTGGAGGCGTCGCTGGCCGAGCTGCCGCTGCAACCGCAGGGGGAATTGCGCCTGGAAACGCTCTACTGGCAACATCGCGCCCGTGACACCCAGGAACGCGACCTGCGGCTCTCCCTGGCCAATCTGACCACCATTGCGGCGGATGGGCGCGTGACGGCGCTGAACTGGCTGGAACAACCCGGCTGGGAGGTCGTCTACGACTCAGGCGCGCCGATCCGCGATGGGTTCACCTACCCGGCTGCCGTGCCCGACCGGGCCACCGTAGGACGCCAGGTGGTCTGGGATCAACTCGGCGTGCTGAGCACGGTGGGAATCGTCCTCGACTACCCGGCAGCGCCGCCCATCCCGGCTGTGGCCAGCACCACCCTGGTGGAACTCAACGGGCTGCAGATCGGCGACATGTACCGCCTGGTCAATGTGGGTGGGATCAGCCCGACGGTGCAGGTGGTGGATACCACCGTATACTACCCATCGCTGTACGGCGAACAGCGGCCCTTCCTGGTGGTGGATCAGGCAGCACTGCTCTATGCGATCAATCGCCGGCCAGGTGCAGCGGTCTACCCCGCCGAAATGTGGCTGCGGCTGGCCCCCGGTGTCACAGCGGAAGAGGTTCTACGCGCCGCTGACACCGATGGTGACGACACGGCTATCATCCGGGCGGAGACGCTGGAGCGCACCCTGCGCGGGTTACAGACCAACCCGCTGGCCCTGGGTTTGCTGGGCCTACTGTTCCTGGCGTTTGTTGTGGCGCTGGTGCTGAGTGTGGTGGGGTTGATGACTTACGCTGCGCTGACGGCCCAGAGTCGCCGCAACGAATTCGGGGTTTTGCGGGCTTTGGGCATGTCCCTGGGCCGCCTGGCGGCCAGCCTTGCCCTGGAGCAGGCGCTGGTCATGCTGACCGGCGCATTGCTGGGCGCGGCGCTGGGCGCGATTCTCAGCGATCGGGTCGTTCCGACGCTGGCCATTGGTGCGACGGGCGAGGCCATTACGCCGCCGTTCGTTGTGCAGGTGGAAGTCGCCGCGCTGGCACAGTACAGCCTGATCATGGCCGGTGTGCTGCTGGTGGTGCTGATCGCCAGCCTGCTGCTGGTGCGGCGGCTTTCCCTGGCCCAGACGCTGCGCCTTGGTGAGGAGTAGGCCATGCCACTGCAGATGATCATCCATCGGATGTGGCGGGAGCGCCGCCTGCTGGGCGTGCTGCTGGTGGCCGTCTGCCTGGTGACGGGCTTTTTCTCGCTGGGGCCGCTGTACACGCGGGCGGTTTCTGAGGTGGCGCTGCGTTCCGCTGTGGAAAGTGCGGCACCGCGGCAATTGGACATCGTCCTCAGCAACCGTGAGCCATTTGGCCCGGAAACCTGGGATGTGCTGAACCGGGAACTGCGCGGTGTAGTTATCGATCTGCAGCGCAGCGCCCGGTCGAAGGGCGCAGTCAACGGGTATGTATATGCGCTGGGCGAGCCGCTGACGGTCTTCGCCCAGTCCACGCCCAACGACTATCTGATCGTGGCATATTCCAACCTGCAGCAGATCTTCACGCTGGTTGACGGCCGCTGGCCGGAGCGTCTGCCCCCGCCAACGGCCCGGCTCGGGGCAGGACTCTCGGATGAGGAACAGGCGGCCAACCAGGTTGGACTTTACAGCCGGGGGCAGGTCGAGGCTGTGGTAGCCGTAGAGGCAGCGCGGGAGGCCCGGATCGAGGTCGGCAACCGGCTGGTGATCGGTGCGGAGCCGACCGGCCCGACGGCCATCGTGCACATTGTCGGGCTGGTCGAACCGGCCCTGCCGCTGGATGACCCTTTCTGGGATGGACAACGGATCGTGGTGCAGGGTCAGCGCGTGCAGGTCTCGCTGACGAGTGAGCGCTTTGATTTTGGTCTGATCGTGCCGGAAGGGGCCTTTGATGACTGGATCGCTCCGGCGACGCGCGGCAGCACGTACACCTGGACGCTGAAGGTAGACCCGGACACCCTCCATGCCGATGCGCTGGATGCTCTGGAGGGGTGCCTGGCCCGCCTGCAAAGCGCCCTGCGCACCCGCTACCCGGACATCCTGATCTTCAGTGGCCTGTTTGACCTGATCGGGACTTTCCGGGCCGGGCTGGCGGAGACCGAAGGGCCGGTCGTGTTGCTCTCCGGCGCGATGCTGGTGGTGATGCTTTACCACCTGGCGACAACGGTGGCCCTGGTGCTGGAACAGCAGGGCGTCGAATGGGCGTCGATCGCCAGCCGGGGCGGGAGTGTGGCCCAGCTGATCGGGATGCAGGCCCTGACCATGAGCGCTCCGGGCGCAATCAGCATGATCGCCGGGCCGTTTATCGCTGAGGCAATGCTGCTGTTGCTGGCGCGGGTGGGGCCTCTGGCGCAGGCGCTGGGGGACGCAAGGCCGGGGGGCGGTTTCCTGCCGCCACGCATCTTTGGTCTGAGTGCAGCGGCGGCGCTGGCGGCGGTCATGGCGCTGACCTTGCCGGCGCTGCCGGCGGCACGGCGCAGCCTGTTGCAGCTCAGGCAACTGATCAGCCGTCCGCCCGTCCGCCCGCTATGGGCGCGCTACTTCCTGGATATTATCCTGCTGACGATCGGCCTGGCCCTGCTGCTGCGGTTGTACTTCCTGGTCAGCGGTGATGCCGGGGCCAGTATTGGCGCTCTGCTGCGCGATCCGGCTGCGCTGATCGCCCTGATCGCCGCCGGGGCCGGGCAGGGCGGCGGGTTGAACGATCCGTTCAATCTGCTTGGCCCGGCCCTGATCCTGACCGGTGCGGCGTTGCTGTGGCTGCGCCTGTTCCCGCTGTTGATGCGCCTGATCGGGCAGTTGTTCCGTGCCGATGACGGTCTGACCGTATCCCTGGCACTGTGGAGTGTGGAGCGCGATCCGGGCCATTATGCCCAGCTGGTGCTGCTGCTGATCGGTACGCTGGCGCTGGGGACGGCGTCACTGGCGCTGGAAGCCACCCGCGATGCCGGGGCATGGGCGGTGGCCTACCATGAGGTCGGGGCAACCGCCCGTCTGGAGCTTGAGCCTGCCCGCTTGCAGAAGCAGCCAGCCTGGAGCGATCTGCCGGGTGTGACCGCCGCCGGCTCGTTGCTGGTGACGGCGACGCCGCATCGCGCCGGTCAGCGCGACACGACCCTGATCGGCGTGAATCCGGCGGCCTTTGCTGCAGCTTTCCCTGCCCTGGCGGAGACCGTGGCTCCTTTGCAGGGCCTGAGTGCACCATCACCACCGGGATTGGCCCTGCCGGAGGATGCCGTTGCCCTCGCCCTGCAGGTCTATGCGGAACCAGCAGGCGAGGATGGCCCACCGACGGAGACGCGAATGGCGGTGGAACTGGTCGATGCGCTGGGGGTGCCCCTGTCGCTGGCGCTGACAACGGTCGATCCGACGGCAGCCGGACGCTTTGCAGCGTATGAGGCGGCCCTGCCGGAGGGCGTGGGGCGCCCGCCCTGGCGACTGACCGGCATCCGGTTGGCCGGCCGCCGTGGGGAAGTGCAGAACTTCAGCCATCGTGTGTTCCTGGACACGATCACGGCCCGGCGGGCGGACGGTTCAACAGTGATGATCGAAGACTTTGAGGCAGGGCGGACCGCCGGATGGGGAGAATCATCGCAGGCAGATTTCCCGCCCGGCGGAGCCTTGCGCGTTTTTCCGGATGAGAGCCGGGCGGCCAGCGGGCAGACCAGCCTGGCGGTGGAATATCGCATCCAGCGGCGGGGCACAGGGACCACGCAGCCGTTGCTGACCGTTAACGAGGGTAGCGAGACGGTGGTGCCGCTGATTGTTTCGCGTGGGTTCGCCGAATACTTTGGTGGACGAACACGGCGCGCGCCGCTGGCGGTGGGTGACGAAGGGCTGTTCGACCTGACACTGGACAATGGGCCGGCCCGTTTCCGCTACCGCGTCGTAGCAATTGCTGGGAACTTCCCGACGCTCGGTGCGGATGATAACTTTGCCATCGGGCGGCTGGATCATCTTCGCCCGACTCTCAACCGGGGAGCCAGCGTTGAGGCCTTCTATGACGAGAATCAGGTCTGGGTGGAACTGGCCGGGCGCGAGCCACCCCCGGATTTCCGTGCGGCGGTCTCCGCCCTGCCCGGTGTGAGCGGGGTGGCTTACGCCTGGGATCGCTACAACGCCATCCAGCGCGATCCGCTGGCCAATGCTGTGACCGGGATGCTGTACGCCGGGTTCTGGGTGTCGCTGTTGCTCAGTGTGCTGGACTTTGGCTTTTACCTGGCGGTGACGGCCCGGCGGCGGGCGCTGTCTTTTGCTGTGTTACAGGCGATGGGCTGGCCGATTGGCGGCATCTGGCGTGTGCTGGCGACAGAACAGGCGGCGCTGGTGATGCCAGCCATGCTGGTGGGCATCGGTCTGGGAGTGGCGCTGGCTTACCTGTTGTTACCATTCCTGACCCTGATCGGCGGGCAGGCCCTGCATCTCCCAATTGGAGGGGTGGTGGGACTGCTGGTAGCGCTGATGGTGACGTTCGGGGTCTTGCTGGGCATTGCGGCGATTATCCTGCGGCGGCAGAGTGTTCATCACATGTTGCGGCTGGGTGAGGAGTGAGGGATATGATCATCTTTGGCACACGGGCCAAGACACAGGTGCTGGGGGAGGGGGAGTTCACCTGTCCGCAGTGTCGCGTCCGGCGGCGCTACCAGCGTAAGCAGGCCCGTCCGTACTTTGCCCTGTACTTCATCCCGATCTTTCCGGTGGGGAAGGGGCTGGAATTTGTGGAATGCCAGACATGTGGCAGGGCTTTTGAGCCGGCGGTCCTGACGTACAAGCTGCCGGAGCCGAAGCCTGACCTGGCCTTTGTGCTCAATACGATCGGGGAACGGCTGGCGAATGGCGCCCCAATCGATTTCGTGATCCGCGATCTGACTGCTGCCGGGCTGGACTTCGATGTTGCCCGTGCAATCGTGGAGGCGCAGGCGACCCCCGATCGCCAGCAATGCCCGGCCTGCGGATTGACCTATACCGCTGGCGTTCGCACGTGCACATCCTGCGGCGGAGCGCTGCAGGATGGCCCGGCGCGCGGACGTTGAAAGGCACGCCTGATGCGCGAGCGCTTTATCGTCTGTGAGAATCTGGTCAAGATTTACAAAGTCGCTGACCTGGAAGTTGTGGCGCTGCAGGGGCTGGATCTGGAGATCGCCAGGGGCGAGATGATGGCTCTGGTCGGGCCGTCAGGATCGGGCAAATCCACACTGATGAACATCCTGGGCGGGCTGGACGTGCCGACCGCCGGGCGGGTGACCGTGGGAGATTACAACCTGCTGACCATGACCCGCCGCCAGCAGGTGCTGTACCGTCGCCAGATGGTGGGTTTTGTCTGGCAGCAGACGGCCCGCAACCTGCTGCCTTACCTGACAGCTGTAGAGAATGTCGAGTTGCCGATGGCCCTCAACCATGTGCCGGCCCGCGAGCGCCGCGCCCGCGCCGCACACTTGCTGGCCGCGGTTGGCCTGGCGGATCGTCTGCATCATCTGCCTGACCGGCTGAGCGGTGGGGAGCAGCAGCGTGTGGCAATTGCCGTCGCGATGGCCAACCGCCCGGCGCTGCTCCTGGCTGACGAGCCAACCGGCGAAGTCGATAGTGAAGCGGCGGCGGCTATCTTCGATGTGCTGCGGGCGCTGAACGAGGAATCCGGGGTGACGGTGGTGATCGTCACCCATGACTACAACGTTGCCAGTCGCGTCGATCGCGTGGTGGGCTTCCGTGATGGGCGCACCAGTACTGAGGTACTGCGGCGGCGCGGAGCTGATGGTGCGCCCCTGACGGAAGAGGAGTTTGCCATCCTGGATCGGGCTGGGCGGTTGCAGCTGCCGCAGTCTTACCTTGAAGCGCTGGATATGCGGGATCGGGTCAAGCTGCGGCTGCGCGAGGACCACGTGGGTGTGTACCCGGATCGTAACGGGGAGCCGCCGGGCACTGGCGAACAGGAGAGAGAAGCATGAGCCAGGCGGAGCGCGCGCCGATCATCCGGGTTGAGCAGCTGGGTCGGGTCTACCACCTGGCCGGGGAGGACATTCATGCCCTGACCGACGTGTCGCTGGCGATCTATCCGGGGCAAATGACGGCCATTGTCGGACGCTCCGGCTCCGGCAAGACGACGCTGCTCAACCTGATCGCTGGCCTGGACGAGCCGACGACAGGCGCCGTGTGGTTTGAGGGCCAGAAACTGGCCGATATGGACGACGCGGCACGGCTGCAATTGCGACGCGAGCGGATCGGCTTTGTGTTCCAGTCATTTGGCCTGCTGCCGCTGCTCAGCGCGGCGGAGAACGTCAGTGTGCCGCTGCGGATGCGCCGTCTTCCCCGCCAGGAGCGCGAGACGCGCGTGACCAGCGCCCTGGCCTGGGTTGGGCTGGCCGAGCGCCACCGCCACCGGCCCTATGAACTGAGCGGCGGGGAACAGCAGCGCGTGGCCCTGGCCCGCGCCCTGGCCGCCCGGCCGCATGTCATCCTGGCCGACGAGCCGACGGGCCAGCTGGATAGCCAGACCGGGCGCAGGATCATTGCTCTGCTGCGCCGTCTGGTGACGGAGCAGGATATCACGGTTGTGGTGGTATCACACGATCCGGTAGTGATGGAGGAGGCGGATGTGGTGCACGAACTGCGTGATGGCCGCCTGATCGCCACCCGCTACAAAGATGGCCGGGTGGTCTGAGCAATAGCTCTGAAAGCGACAAACCGCGTCCCCTGCTGCAGCGGAACGCGGTCTGTCGCTGTCGCGCTGCCAGCTTATTCCCGGCGGGCCTCGATGGCGACCCAGTCGGCCATGGTGTGGCGCCGGTATGGGATCAGCCCGGCCCGGCGCAATGCTGCTTCGACATCAGCTGCCTGTTCATCGATGATACCGCTGAAGATGCCCACGCCCCCCGGTCTGACGATCGTCCCCAGCCCGGCATCGCACATGGGGATGATGGTCTTGGCCAGGATGTTGACCAGGATCAGGTCGAAGTAACCCTGTCGGTCGAGTAGATCGTCCAGGCTGCCTCTGGCGATCACAAAGCGATCGGCGACGTGGTTGAGGCCGACGTTTTCCGTGGTGGACTCAATCGCCAGGGGATCGGTGTCCACAGCAGTGATCTCGGCGGCGCCCAGACGGGCAGCTGCAATGCCCAGAATGCCGGATCCACAGCCCAGATCGAGGACACGTGTCCCGGCCACCGCCTGCCCTTCCAGGGCGATCAGGCAGAGCTGGGTACTGGGATGGGTGCCCGTGCCAAAGGCCATGCCGGGATCGAGCACGATCTCGATGTCGCCTTCGCCTGGCTGGACGTCCGTCCATTCCGGGCGGATAAAGAAGCTCTCGCCCACGCGCAGCGGGCGGTAATGCACCTTCCAGGCTTCTGCCCAGTCTTCCTCATGGACGGTGGTGTAGATCGGCTGCACCGGCACAGTGGGGGAGATGGTATGCAGGTAGCGC
>FWPV01003228.1_pt1 | contig 25851 bp, 26 predicted proteins | sample 2228371 | NCBI WGS metagenome assembly FWPV01 (sample SAMEA103939776, study PRJEB20133) | metagenome | reverse complement strand
TGCCGTTGGCCTGGAAGGGGAAACGACCCACTTTGATCTCGTAGCCGGCTTCCTTCGCCTGCGCCTCCGTATAGCCGAAAGAAGCCACCTGCGGCTGGCAATAGGTTGCGCGCGGCATCATCCGGTAATCCAGGGTGACCGTCTCGACGCCGGCGATATTCTCGGCGCAAACGATGCCCATCGCCGAGGCCACGTGAGCCAGCAGCAGTTGACCGGTCACGTCGCCGATCGCCCAGATGCCGGGCACGTTAGTCGCCATCCGCTCGTCGATCTTGACGAAACCGCGCTCGGTCAGTTCCACCCCCGCCGCCTCCAGTCCCAGATCTGCCGTATTGGGCTTGAAACCAATCGCCATCAAAGCCTGTTCGGCTTCGAGAACCTTCTCGCCGCTCTCATCCGCGACGGTCACTTTCACTCCGCTGTCCACGGCCTCGACCGCCTGGACCTTATGCCCGGTCAACAGCTCGATCCCGCGTTTCTTGAAGGCTTTGGCCAGCTCGGCGCTGATTTCCTCGTCCTCCAGCGGTAAAATTCGCGGCAGCATTTCAACGATGGTCACCTTCGCGCCGTAGGAATTCCAGACAGTCGCAAATTCCACACCAATCGCCCCCGCGCCGATGATCACCACCGAGTCCGGCAGTTTGGTCTGTAGAATGGCCTCCTTATAGGTGATGATCTTCTCCTGATCGATTTTCACGCCGGGAATATTGGCGGGATGAGAACCGGTCGCCAGGATGATGTTCTTCGTCCTCAGTTCCCTGACCGCCCCCTGAGCATCGGTCACCTGGAGCGAGTCTTTACCGGTCAGTCTGGCCGTGCCCATGATGACCTCGACGGCGTTCTTCTTCATCAAGAAACCGACCCCCTGCGTCAGACGTTTACTGACCTTGCGGCTGCGTTCGACCGCGGCGGAATAATCCAATTGGAGATTATCGAATGAAATGCCGAATTCCTTGCTGCGCTCGCGAAGCGTATGGGCCAGTTCGGCGTTCTTCAACAGCGCCTTGGATGGGATGCAGCCGATATTCAGGCAGACCCCGCCGAGAAATTCTTTTTCAACGATCGCCGTTTTGATCCCAAGTTGGGCGGCGCGGATCGCGGCGACGTAACCGCCGGGACCAGCGCCAATGACTACCAGATCATAATCGCTCATCCTGTCCACTCCATCAATGATATCAAAATCCGCGCAGGCGCAGCCGCGCCCCTCAATTGTACCGCGAACAACCGCGGTGCTTGCCCGCCAGCCGGGTTCATTCCGACCATGTTTCAAGCAGCGTGACGATCCTGGCGAGGAATCCGTCCGCGGAGGCGCCGTCAAGGATGCGGTGGTCGAATGTCAGCGACAAATAGACCATCGGGCGGACAGCGATCGCATCGCCCTCGACCACAACCGGGCGCTTGTGGATGATTCCAACCCCGAGTATGGCGCACTGCGGTTGGTTGATGATCGGCGTGGCAAAAAGCGATCCGCCTGTGCCGTGGTTGGTGATGGTGAACGTGCCGTTGCGCACCTCGTCCGGCTGCAGCCTTCGCCCCCGCGCCCGTTCTGCCAGGTCATTGACCGCCCGGGCCAGACCGATCAGCGAGAGGCTGTCGGCACCCCGGATGACCGGCACGATGAGGCCGTCATCGCCGAGGGAAACAGCGATTCCCAGGTTGATCTGGGGATGGACGAGGATACCCTCTTCACTCCAGGAGGAATTGACCAGGGGAAAAGCCCGCAGTGCGCTGACCGCCGCCGAGGCGAAGTACGCGGTGTAGGTCAACTTCACCCCCTGGCGTTCGAATTCCGCCAGGTGCCGCTCGCGGTGAGCGGCCACCCGCTTTAAATCTGCTTCCATCACAGTCGTCACATGCGGGGCGGTCTGCACGCTGGCGACCATCCGTTCAGCGATGGCCTTGCGCATCGTATTCAGCGGGTGCACCCCGGGTTTGAGCAGTGGTGCGCCTGCTATGGGCGGCGGCGGAGGTTTAGGTTCAGCCTGCGCCGGCTGGCCAAAGACCATCTCGGTCGGGCGGAATAGGTCGCCTTCCCCAGGCGTTTCCCAGGCAGCCGGCTCGGTGATCCTTCCCGGGGCGGGGGCAGCCTTGCCGCGGTCTTCAATGAACTTGAGAACGTCTTTCTTGGTGATCCGGCCTCCCGCGCCGCTGCCCTTCACCTGGAAGAGGTCCAGGTTGTATTCCCTGGCCAGCTTGGCCACCACCGGAGAGATGAAACCAAGGTCTTGATCCCGCCCGGAACTCACACGGGTACCGCTCCTTTCGGTAGGCTCAACGGCCGGCTCCTCGGCAGGCTCTCCGGGCGATTCGCGGGTCGCTGCTGCGGGGGAAGGCGCCCCTTCCCCAGGGATTTGTTCACCGGGCTTTCCGATCCAGGCGATGATCGTTCCCGCCTGAACCGTCGTTCCTTCCGGAATCAGGATTTTCAGCAGGGTGCCTCCGGCCGGGCTGGGAATTTCCGAATCCACTTTATCGGTGTTGATCTCCAGGAGCGCCTCAAATTCATCCACCTGCTCGCCTTCCTTCTTCAGCCAGCGGGTGACCGTCCCTTCAACCACCGATTCCCCCAACTGCGGCATGATCACTTTGGTCGGCATGGTTTCCTCCTCGCCTAAAAAGCCGCCAGGTCGCGGATCGCGGCGGCGATTTTTTCGGGATTGGGCATATACCAGTCCTGCAGCGGGTGGCTGAAGGGCACCGCCGGCACATCCGGGCCGCACAGGCGCCGCACCGGGGCGTCCAGATCGGTGAAGGCTTCCTCGGCGACGATCGCGGCGATCTCTCCGCCGTAGCCCCCTGTCAGGTTGTCCTCATGCACGATCAGGGCTTTGCCGGTCTTGCGAACCGATGCGAGCACGGTCTGCTTGTCGACCGGATAGAGCGTGCGCAGGTCCACTACTTCGACATCAATGCCTTCCTCGGCGACCTTATTCGCCGCCTGAAGCGCGTAGTGGTGCATCATCCCGTAGGCGTAGACGCTCAGATCGCTGCCCTCCCGGCTGACCCGCGCCGGGCCGATCGGCACAGTGTATTCGCCCTCCGGCACCTCGCCGCGGATCAGCCGGTAGCCCTTTTTCGGCTCCAGATACAGCACCGGATTGGGATCGCGGACCGCTGATTTGAGCAGTCCCTTGGCATCGTAAGGGGTGGAGGGGATCACTACTTTCAGGCCTGGCACGTGGGCGAAGAAAGCCTCGACGCTCTGGGAGTGGTAGAGGCCGCCGCCGATCCCCCCTCCGTACGGGGCGCGGATCACCATCGGAACCGTCCACTCGCCGTTCGAGCGGTAGCACATCTTGGCGGCCTCGGAGACGATCTGGTTGAAGGCCGGATAGATAAAATCGGCGAACTGGATCTCGCAGATCGGGCGCATGCCGTACAATGCGGCCCCGATACCCACTCCGACGATAGAAAGTTCCGCCAGGGGCGAGTCGATCACCCGCTCCGGTCCGTATTTATCGTACAAGCCCACCGTGGCGCGGAACACCCCGCCGCGGACGCCGACATCCTCGCCGACTATGAACACGCGGTCGTCTCGGGCTAATTCTTCATCCATCGCTTGGCGGATCGATTCGATCAGAGTGATCTCAGCCAAGGCGCACCTCCTCGGCGTAAACGGGAACCGCGCCTTCTTCGACCGACGGGTAAGGCGCCTGCTCGGCGTACTGAACCGCCTCGTCAACAATTTGCTTTGCCCGTTCTTCGAGTTCGCTCAATTTCACTTCGTCGAGCAAACCCTTGCCTTCCAAAATCCTTTGAGCAACCAGCAGCGGATCGTTTTTCTTGTGTTCCTCGACCTCCTCGCGGGTGCGGTAGGTGCGGTCGTCGTCGTCCGAGGAGTGCGGCGTGATCCGGTACATGCGCGCCTCGATCAGCGAGGGCCCCTCGCCGGCGCGCGCCAGCGCGACCGCCTCGCTGACCGCCTGGTAGACCGTGAACACATCCGTTCCATCGACGGCGATTCCGCGCAAGCCGAGCCCGCAGGCTTTGTCCGCGGCGCTGGGCACCGCCATCTGCTTCTCCTGCGGAACGGAGATGGCATAGCGGTTATTTTCAACCAGAAAGATCACCGGCAGCCGGTGGATGGCGGTCCAGTTGACCGCTTCGTACCACTCGCCCTGTGAGGTGGACCCCTCCCCGACCGTGGTCAGCACCACCTTGTCCTCCCTGCGCAGCTTGATCGCCAGTCCGATCCCCGCCGCATGGGGGTTCTGGGTGGCAACGGGCGCGGAATGGCTGACCGCATTCGCGGAGCGCAGGCTCCAGTGGCTGGGCATCTGCCGCCCGCCGGAATTGGGCTCTTCGCGCTTGCCCATCAAGCTGAGCATAAACTGCCGGGGGGTATAGCCCAAACTGAGCATCAGGGCCAGATCCCGGTAATAGGGTGTGACCCAATCGTAGCCCCGTTGGATCGCAAAAGCTGCCCCGACCTGGGCAGCCTCCTGACCGATGCCCGAAATGTGAAACGCGATTTTTCCCTGACGGTGGAGCACCCAGGCGCGCTCGTCCAGGCGACGGGCGAGAAGCATCATCCAGTACATCTCTAACTGGACTTCGTTCGCTAAATCCATGCGCTTATCCCTCCTGAACCTTCCTTCCAACCATTATTCGATATGAAACCGGTAAATTCATCCGCGCGTCAAACTCGCAAGAAGCCGGGCACTGGCGCCGGAATATTGGATTCAAGAAGCCACTTCCAGCAGACCCATTGCCTCCAACATCTCGCGGTTTGAGCAGAACTTGAATTCCTCCACGCCGAGGGACTGGGCCCTTTCCTGCTCGACTTTTTCAAGAACTGCCAGGGCTTCCTCGTCAACCACCGGGTGATTTAGGCTACGAATCGCCGTGCGAATTTCCTTCAGCAAGGATGGATCCGCCGGAGGGAGTTCCCGTAAATACTGCAAGATTGCTCGCGCGCCGTTCGTGCCGTCCTTGCGGGCAGTGCCCACCAGCCCGCTGCTCGCCTTCCGCGACCAGCCGGCGACGAAAATCCCTTCGATGGGCAGACCGCGCTCGCTGTCGAATGCTTCGTAAGATTCGCCTTCCACCGGAAAGCGCGGCGAGGGGTTCTTATCATATGCGTCCCAGTGGACTGGCAGCCCCAAAGATTCATCCACCCGGTCGCCGATTGCAAAAATCACTGTGTCCACATCCAACCGGTGGCGCGTTCCCAGTCCGCGTGCCTTGATCTCGCCGTTCTTCAATACCAGCGTATTCTCTTCCAACTCCAGCCCGCCGACCCGTCCTTCTCCATTATCCAGGATTCGGGTGGGTGAAGCCAGGAAGTACAGCTTGAAGACCGCTGGCGAACCGGTCGGCGCTCCTTTTGGAACGGCGGAATGGACAAAATCCTTAGCCTGCTCAGGATCCTGGCCAAGTTCGCGCATGATATGCGCCACGCGGTCCACCTCCTGATCAAAGGAGGAAATGTCCAGATTGGCAATCACCGCTTCCAGCTCTTTCTTGTCAAATTTGACTTCCGCCGGCCCGCGCCGCGCCACTGCCACCACCTCGTCCACGGTTTTCAGCGAGATCAAATAACGGGCAATGTCCATCATGACATTGCCGACGCCGATGATGGCGACCTTCCGCCCGATAATAAAGGGCCGGCTGCTGAACGGCGGCAGCTTATTGTAATGATAGACCAGGTCCTTGGCGTGGTAGACCCCCTGAAGATCCTCACCTTCCAATCCAAGCCACTTGGTTCCCTGCGCCCCGCTCGCGACCAAAACCGCCTGAAAACCCATCTGGCGCAGCCTATTCAGGGTAAAGTCGCCTTTCATGCCCACTGTGACGTTTCCGTAATATTCGATATTGGGCAGGGCCAGGATTTGTCTGAACTGGCTGCGCAGGCCGTTCTTCATTTTTAATTTTTCAGGGTAAATTCCGTACTCTGCCAAACCCCCCGGTTTGATATCCCGGTTTAACAAAATGATGTGGACGTTTTGGCTGGCGAGCTCGCGGGCGGCAAACAATCCAGCCGGACCCGCTCCAACGACAGCAACTAGGTGGGGGTGAGGCGCATTCATGACATTTCCTATGTACGATCGTGTATTTGATTGGATTAATTATACCTATGATTTTGTTATGGGTTTAATGAGTTTATGCTATATTGATCAGCAGATCCGTCTCGGCAAGGCGGTTTCAATCGGAACGCTAATTCAAAAGTTCCAGCCGCCTCCTTGGAAAACGGCGTTTTCTTTCTTCTTACCGTGTGACAATTAGCAGGTCAGGGTTAGGGTTTATGGCAGGTGATATCTTACAGGCAAAGCTTCCGAACGGTCTCCAGGTCAATCTAAAAGAGGTGCATACCGCGCCCATCATCAGCCATTGGATCTGGTACCGGATCGGTTCGCGCTTGGAGGTACCCGGCCGCACCGGAATTTCGCACTGGGTGGAGCACATGCAGTTTAAGGGGACCCCCCGTTTTCCCGCAGGCACGCTGGATAAATCCATCTCGCGTACAGGCGGCGTCTGGAACGCGTTTACCTATCTGGATTGGACGACATACTATGAAACCCTGCCCGCAGGACAGATCGACCTGGCGATGCAGATCGAATCCGATCGGATGCGCAACAGCACATATGACCCGGCTGAAGTCGAATCAGAAAGGACAGTGATCCTCGCGGAACTCGAAGGCAGCCGTAATGAGCCGACTTACCGCCTCGGTGAAGCGGTCCAGAAAGCCGCCTTCGACCGCCACCCCTATCGAAACGAAATCATCGGTTCGGCGGAGGATTTGAGTCATATCCTCCGCGATGAACTCTTCGATCACTACCGCCTTTATTACACTCCCTCTAATGCGGTCGTCACCCTGGCGGGAGATTTTAGCGCTGAAGAGATGCTCGAACGGTTGACCGCACAGTATGCGGACATTCCCGTCAGCCAGCCGCCTGCTGCATCCGTCCTGCCGGAAGAACCGCTCGACGGAGAACGCCGGATCACGGTCGAGGGTCCCGGCAAGACGACCTTCATTCAGGTGGCCTACCGCGCGCCGGCTGCCAGTCATCCGGATTTTTTCCCTTTCTCCGTGCTGGATTCACTGCTTTGCGGACCGACCAGCTTGAATATGTTCGGGGGAGGCGGCATTTCCAACAAGACCAGCCGGCTGTACCGCGCGCTGGTTGAAAAAGAATTTGCCGTCAGCGTGCGAGGCGGCCTCCAGGCCACGGTTGACCCCTTTCTCTTCGAAATCATCCTCACCGTTCGTCCGGAACACACCCCTGAAGAGGTTCTTTCAGCCATCGACGCCCAAATCCAGAACCTGCAAGACAGCCTGGTGAGCGAAGAGGAAATCGCCCGGGCGGTCAAACAGGCTCGCGCGCTCTTCGCTTACGGCAGCGAAAACATCACCAACCAGGCTTTCTGGCTGGGTTACGCGGAGATGTTCTCACGCTACGAATGGTTCTCTGGATACGTGGACAGTCTGGCCCGTGTGATCCCAGCGGATATTCAAAGAATCGCGCGCGAATACCTGCAGCCTCGGCGGCGCGTGGTCGGGGTGTACCTGCCCACCGGCGAGGAAGGCCGGGACGGATGAAGGTGCTGCTCAACTCGGTTAACCTCTCTTCACTTCCCGGCGCAGACAATGTCTACCGCGCCCGCCTGGAGAACGGAATTGTTCTTCTGGTCCGCAAGAACGAGAGCAGTTCTTCGGTGGTTATCTCCGGCTACCTCCCTGGCGGCAGCATGCTCGATCCGCAGGAGAAACTCGGCCTGGCCTATTTCACAGCGGCCATGCTGCTCCGCGGAACAGAAAACCGGACTTTCCAGGAGATCTTCGACGACCTGGAGACTGCCGGTGCCAGCCTGGGTTTCGGCGCCAGTGTCCATAACGTCAATTTCAGCGGACGCAGCCTGGTCGAGGATCTGCCCCATCTGATCAACCAGCTTAAGGACTGCCTGCTGTCTCCCACTTTTCCGGAAGACCAGGTCGAACGGCTGCGGGCCCAAATGCTGACCCACCTCGCAATCCGCGCGCAGGATACCGCCGAGATGGCTAACCTGAAATTCGACGAAATCCTCTTTATGGGTCATCCCTACGCCAGGCCCGAGGAAGGCTTTCCTGAAACCATCCGCGCGATCACCCGCGAGGATTTGCAGGCATTCCACCGCCGACATTACGGACCGGAAGGCATGGTCATCGTGGTGGTCGGCGCCGTGGAGCCCGCACAGGTCCACGAACTTCTCCAGCATTCCTTCTCGGGCTGGCAGAACCTCGGCCAGCCGGAGCAGCCGGAAATGCCGCCCGTTCAGCCGAGAACTGAAAAAACCCGGCTGCATATCCCGCTTCCGGGTAAAACACAGATGGATATCCTCATGGGCATGCACGGGCCGCGCCGCACCGACCCGGATTATCTTGCCGCTTCACTGGGCAACAATATCCTCGGGCAATTTGGCATGATGGGGCGAATCGGCGGAGCCGTCCGCGAGAAAGCCGGCCTGGCCTATTCCGCATCGACCAGCCTGAACGGCTGGATCAGCGCGGGGTCGTGGGAAATCTCAGCCGGAGTCAATCCGGCCAATGCCGAAAAAGCGATCGAGATCATCCTGGCGGAAGTCAGCCGTTTCGTCACCGAGCCGGTCAGCGGGGAGGAGCTGCTCGACAGCCAGATGAACTTTATCGGCAGGCTGCCCCTCTCGCTTGAATCCAATTCGGGCATCGCCCGCGGCCTGTTGAACATCGAGCGTTTCGACCTGGGATTGGACTATTTCCGCGAGTACCCTGCCAGAATCAGCGCAATCACTGCCCAGCAGGTGCTGGAAACCGCCCGGCGCTACCTCCAGCCTGAGCGCTTCCTGATCGTTTCTTGCGGACCGGAATTGAAGGCCGAGCCATGATCCTTGCCACGGGCGTCGATTTAATCGAGATTGACCGCTTCTCCTCCATCCGTCCGGAGATTTTAAAGCGCTTCCTGGCCCGCGTTTATACACCGGCCGAGCTGGAACAGGTCGGCGGCAGCCATTCCTCTCTCGCGGGTCTATTCGCCGCGAAGGAAGCCGTGGCGAAGGCGCTAGGGACTGGAATTGGACCGGTTTCCTGGAAGGAGATCGAAATTCTCAGTTCCCCCAAAGGCGAGCCGATCCTGCACCTGCACGGGAATGCTGATACAATTGCCAGGCAAAAAGGGCTCAACCGCTGGTCGCTCAGCATCAGCCATTCCAGAACTCACGCGGTCGCGATCGCTGTTGCTGCCGGCGGCGGTTGAGGAAGCAATCATCTTAGGCCCTGCGAGCGGTTTATGAAGATTCTGGCGGTCAGCGATGTGGAGCTGGGCTTCATATACAATGCCCGTTTTGCGCAGCGCTTTCGCCACATCGATTTGATGATCAGCTGCGGCGATCTGCCGTATTACTATCTCGAATTTATGGTCAGCATGACCGATAAACCGCTTTATTACGTGCGCGGCAACCATGTCGTCCAGGTGGAGACGACCGCCGGCGGTGAACGGCGCGCACCCTGGGGCGCGGTCGATCTGCACCGCAAGAACCTGCGCACCCCGCAGGGCTTATTGATCGCTGGGATTCAAGGCAGCCTGTGGTACAACAACGGGCCCTGCCAGTACAGCCAGTCCGAGATGTGGAGCATGGTCTTCGCGATGGTTCCGGGTTTAATCCTCAACCGCGTTCGCTTAGGCCGCTATCTGGATATCTTCGTATCCCATGCTCCACCGTGGAGAATCCACGATAGGGACGATCTCCCTCATCAGGGTATTAAAGCTTTCCGCTGGCTGCTGCGGGTTTTTAAGCCGCGCATTCATTTACACGGTCACATCCACGTGTACCGCCCGGATACGGTCACGACCACCCGCTTCCACGAAACTCTGGTGATGAACTGCTACGGATACCGCGAATTCACCCTATCGGATACATTTGAGGTAGAATTGCCGCCTGGTTTGCTTCAGCAATCTTACAACCGGAAGGAATCAGATGTCGGAAGAGGATAACGGGCAATCCCGCCTGATCAGGCACATTGCCGGCGAGGAGTTCGAGCAGGCGTTCCGCAAGGGCTTCTGGCGGTCGGTGATGGGCTGGTTCCGCCAGTCCAGCAACCAGCTGCTGCCATTCGACGAGGTCCGCAATGTGCTGCCCGTTCTTGGACAGTACGATATCGGCATGCAGCAAATCCCCCTGGACAAAATCATTGGCAGCGTTGGGCGCTACAACGACTTTGATAAAGCCTTTTTACCCAGGCAGCGCCATACCCGCGGTCGCTGGATCAATATCGATATGGCCAACCTGCAGGACGTTATCCTGCCGCCCATCGAAGTGTACAAGGTCGGCGAAGTCTATTTCGTCAAGGACGGCAATCACCGGGTTTCGGTGGCTCGCGAAAAGGGCCAGGCGTTCATCGACGCCAATGTGATCGAGATCCTCACTGACGTTCCGATCGACGCGGATACCAACATTGACGAGCTGATTCGCCGGCAGGAGATGACCCGCTTTTACAAGATGTCCGGGATACGGGATACCCGTCCCGAGGCGGATATCGAGCTGTCGCTGCCCGGAGCGTATGACAAGTTGCTGGAGCACATCAACGTGCACCGCTGGTTTATGGGCGAGCGCCTGCAGCGCGAGGTCGGTTTCACCGAGGCGGCCGCCGGCTGGTACGATGAGGTCTACCTGCCGCTGGTCAAGGTCATCCGTGAAACGGGCATCCTCAAGGATTTTCCCGGGCGGACAGCCTCCGATCTGTACCTGTGGATCATCGAGCATCTTTGGTACCTGCGGGAGGAAATCCAATCGGAAGTCAGCCTGGAGGATGCCGCCGCGCATTTCAAGGAAAAATTTTCCCAAAGGCCGCTGCGCAAATTGTGGCAACTGTTGCGAAAAGTTGGACAGGTCATGGCCTCAGGCCTGGAAGACGCCTCCGACCTTGAGCTCGGGATCATGCCCGAGGATATGCTGATCGACGACGAGATTCAGGACCCCGACCGGCGTTCGCGCAGACCGGAAGATAATCCGCCCGAAGAGGAATGACCGGGCGGTCACGCCCGCGAAGCCGCTTCCTGCCTCCCGATCCAGAGGTGATTGGGCAGAACGAGGGGGGTGGTGCGCACCTCGATGCCGTTGCGCGCCGGCAGCCCTTCGCCGATCATGCTCGGATGGACGAAGCACAGGTCGGGCTTGATGCCGTACTTCTTGCGGTAATAATCTGCGGCGCGGGCGATCTTGGCCTGCAAATCGACTTTAGGATCATTATCGAACCATAGCATTCCGGTTTTCATCACAGCCTCCTGGCTTATGAGTCCGAATCGGGTAAATTGAAAATCAGCCAGCTGCGGTTGAGCCGCACGGCAAATTGGGAGCCCGGGATCAGGTCAGCGGGTTTGATATCGGTTGAAAGGGCTAGATCGCGCCCGTAACCCGGTTTAGCGATGGCGCCGATCAGCCGGGTGCGGAAGCGGTTGACCCAGCGGAGCTGCTGAACAGCCGACTCGCTGTCCAGCGCCGCCAGCGGCCAGACCCGCACCGCCGGGCCTTCCTTCAGCAGCCATTCGAAATTCATCCGGATGCCGAAATCCATATACGGGATGGTGTCCATCCTATCGAGGAGGAACAGAATCGAGCGGTCGATTTCCTCGCCGTGCCGGCGGGCCTCGACCAGGTCGCACATCTCGAGGATGGCGGCGGCCGCGGCGCGCTCATAGTTGCTGTACAGGCAGTGAAAGTAATCCCGGCGGGTTTGCTGCAGCGTCTGCCACATCTCCGGTCTGCCGCTCAGCACGGCGAACTGGACCTGGCTCGGGCGGTTGCGCAGGATCAGGGACTGGACGACGGTCTGCAGCAGGCGGGTTTTGCCGCTGAATTTATCGCCGAGGACCAGGATCGGGCCAGGGCGCGGGTCGCGCAGGTCGAAGAGCAGCGGCAGCCCGTCTAAGCCCAGGCCGAGCACGGCGGTCTCGGCCGGCAGGTCGCTGATGCGGGCGTGGAGTTGGCGCAGGGTGAAAGAGGCGCCGCCCTCCCGCCTTGGCCTGACCGCCGCAGCGGCGCGTGCTGCGGGGGCTTCGGCGACCTGAAATTCGGTTTTATGGGTATCCACAATCGGCAGGGCGATCATTGCGCTCCGGCTTTCTCTCGATAACAGAATGCTTGTTCTATATTGAAGCTATTATAGAACATATTTTCGTGTTTTGTCAAGAGGGAATATCGGCGCTCCGCTGCCATTTTGAGCGAAGCGAGAAATCTTTTTCCATCGTCGGAATAACGCCCGTGTGTTGGGTTTCGGATGGCTGCCTGGTTCGTGCGATCCTCTTGCCGCCTCCCCTCCTCAACCCAACCTACGCTTGAATAACTTGACATATTAGGTTTAAATTGGTAGATTAAGCATAGGCAGAATTGATCGCACCATTCCCGCCGATCATTCCCAGACAGGAGCGCGCCATGAGCCACCACGATCACGAAACCTGCGCCTGCGGAGGCGCCTGCGGCTGCCGCGACGAAGCCTACGAAATGGTCGAACTGACCAAAGAGGCCTATATTGCCCGCCTGGAGGCTTACTTGAAAGACCTCAAGGCCGAGATCGCTTCAGTCGAGCGCGAGCTCGAACAGTTGCGTGAGATCGCCTGACCATTAGCCCATTTTCCTGGCCGCTGCAGCTCACAGCCAGTTCTTGACAGCCGTTCTCACTTCCTATCCCCGCTTCCATGCTGTATGGGACTGCGTCCCGATCCGTTTGTGATTTTTTTCATCAAGAGTATAATAGGTTTTCGTGCGGACGGCTCACCGTTCCGCAAATCCGTAATTTCCGTATGGGTTATAATCTTTATTGATTTAGAAGTAATCTTCAAAAAGCTGCTCAATTCCATCTCTTTTACGAGTTAGGTCGGGTAGCCAGAGAACCTCTCCACGCCACACAGGAACAAAAATGCCCACCCCCGATCTCATCTTTCTCCACGCGCCCAGCGTCTATGACTTCCGCCGAGAATCGATTCTCTACGGCCCGGTCAGCGACCTGGTGCCCTCGACGCCCGTTTTCGAGATGTATCCGATCGGCTTCACCACCATGGCCGAGTACCTCGAACGCCACGGGATGCGCACCCGGATCGTCAACCTGGCGGTGCGCATGCTCGACGATCACAATTTCGATGTCGAAAAGCACATCGCCGGATTGGACGCGCTCGCCTACGGTATCGACCTGCACTGGCTGCCTCACGCTCACGGGTCGATCGAGATCGCCAGGATTGTCAAAGAGAAACACCCTGGCAGCCCGGTCATCTTCGGCGGGTTTTCCTCCAGCTATTTCTATAAAGAGTTGATCCGCTACCCGGCGGTCGATTTCATCCTCCGCGGCGATTCGACCGAATCCCCGCTTCTGCTGCTGGTCCAATACCTGCGCGCCGGCGGGGCAGCCCGCCCTGCGCCGCTGTCCTTGGATGCCAGCGCCCTTGCCTCAATCCCCAACCTGGTCTGGAAGGATTCGGAGGGCGAAACGCATGTGAACGAACTCAGCTACAGCCCGGATGACCTGGACAACCTGCTGATCGACTACACTCACGTGCTGCGCTCGGTAGTCCGCTACCGAGACCTGGCCAGCTACAAACCCTTCCGCAACTGGATGAAATACCCGATCACCGCAGCGCTGACCGTGCGCGGCTGCCGTTACAACTGCCTCACCTGCGGCGGCTCATCGTGCGCCTTCCGCACAATCCACAACCGCCAGCGCCCGGCCTACCGCGCTCCCGAAAAACTAGCCCAGGATATCCGCCGGATCGGCGAGTACAGCAAGGGGCCGGTCTTTATCCTCGGCGACATCCGCCAGCCGGGCGAGGAATACACCCGCCGCTTCCTGGACGCGATCAGCGGGTACGAAAAGCCGGTCTTCATCGAGTTGTTCGACGCCGCTCCGCGCGAGTTCTTCCAGCAGGTTGCCAGAGCACTGCCGAATTTCACCGTCGAAATTTCGATGGAATCGCACGACGAAGCGGTGCGCAGGGCCTTCGGCCGCCCGTACAGCGACGCTGAAATCGAGCGCACCATGGACGACGCCCTCGAAGCCGGCTGCAAACGCCTCGACCTGTTCTTCATGATCGGGCTCAAGATGCAGACTTACGAATCGGTGATGGGAACGGTCGAATATTCGCGCAAAGTTCTCCGCCGATACGATCTGAACGGCGAACACCGGGTGATTCCCTTCATTTCCCCGCTGGCGCCGTTTGTGGACCCAGGCAGCCGGGCATTCGAAGAGCCGGAGAAAAACGGCTACCGCCTGCGCGCCCGCACGCTGGAAGAACACCGCCAGCTGCTGCTGGCCCCTTCCTGGAAGTACGTGCTGAATTACGAAACCGAGTGGATGAACCGCGATCAGATCGTGGCAGCGACATACGAAGCGGGGCGGCAGCTCAATCTGATCAAAGGGGAATACGGCGTCCTGGATGCGGAGCTGGTCAAGGCCACCGACGCGCGCATCGCCCACGCCACCCGGCTGATCGACGAGATCGACAAAATCGTCCGCACGATCCCCGACGGGGAGCAGCGCCGCGAAAAACTCAACCAGCTCAAGAAGCATGTCGACGACGCCAATTTGAGCACGGTTTGCGACAAGCGCGAGCTGGAAGTTCCCTTGCGCGGCAGCACGATTAACCTGCTCCAGGCGGCGGTGACGGTTGTCAGCGACTGGTGGAAGGAACGCGCCCGCCCGGCCGACTGACCTTCCCGAGCTTACACCCTTTCCAAGATCAGGCGTCCGTTGGCAACGCTTAAAGCGTAGGCATCCTGGTTCGCGCTGTCGTAGAGGATCACCGGGCTGGGATGGGCGGGAGAACCTACCACCAGCTCGCCCGCGCCGGTCAGGGTCAGATAACGCGCGTCATCTGCGCTGACCACCTGGAGAATATCGTCGGTTTGATCCGCGGCTGCCTCAAACCGCGCCTGAACCTCGTCCACCGTGCCGCGCACCTGGAAGCGGGCTTTTGCCGGCGCGTTGGCAGGAGGGTGCGAATCGAGACGTCCCAGGATCAGTTTCCCCTCTTCATCCCACAACGCCGCGGTAAACCGCCAATCGCGCAGGATTGCCAGGGATTGATACCCAGGGTTCCCTTCGATATACCCCATGTGCCAGGGATTGGTGACCTGCTCATTTCCGAAATCAAAATCCTTGTAGAAGCGGATTCCGACTGGACCGTTGGTCGCAACCAGGTTGAGCAGCACTCCATCGGGGTTGATCACGGACAGCTCTTTCCGGCGAAACACAACCAGCTCATTATTCCCTCCCTCAAGCTGTCCCAGGGGCTCTTGGAGTTCCGGTTTGAGTTGATTAAGCCGAAAAGATAGCTCGGCTACCTTTCCCTCCAGTTTGGCGATCATGTCGTAGGCCGGCTGCAGATCCTGGCTTTCTTCCTCCTGGCGGGGCAACACCCCGGCCAACCAACCGCCAACCGCCGCCAGCGCGCCGCCAAGAACTGAATACAGGAAACCTCTCCGGCTGGAAGCGGCGTCGGATTTATTCTTTTCAGGGTTAGACATATTTGATCCTCCTCATGATTTTACTTATGGAAGCGTTTGAACGCTGTATTCACGAATGAGCTGACAGAACTCAATTTCTGTGATGTCGTGATCCTCGTCGCTCCACCAGAGCGGCACCTCCTTCGTTTCGGGCACACCCCAGCCCCAAAACATGATCCCGGAAGCGCCTGCGGAAAACGCCGCATCCATCTGTTGGCGGTAGGAATCAGCCCAAGCTTGCGTTACGGATGCGGACGGATTCTCTCCCAGGCTTCATAATTATAAAAAAAAGGTGCGCTGTATGATAGTAGTCGGTCGATCGGGACTCTCCTGCCATAAAATCACGGCGTGATTTGGTTTTACTTAACCCCAAAGTCTTCTTCGTCCTATATGGTGCATCCCCTCCCATTGAACCGTTTTCCTCGAGCAGTGGTGCTGTCACACGCCCGCCAGGTTCCATCATGGCTGTTCCCCGCGGACGGATCCATGGTTTCCCCCTGTGACCCACATCATCCAACTTGGGACAACCTGAATATTCTGCCAGCAAATTTAGGAATCTGGGCGTATTCCGGTGATGGACATTCGGCCGTATCGTTTCCGCGAGAAATTGTTTTATAATAAACTTCTTCTGCGAGGGAAAAATGCACATTCTGGTGACAAACGACGACGGCGTGGATGCGCCCGGGCTGCTGGCGCTGGCTCAGGCTCTGCGCCCGCTTGGCAAGGTATCGGTGCTGGCTCCGGACCGCAATTGGTCTGCTTCCGGTCACGTCAAGACGCTCCACCGTCCCCTACGGGTCAAAGAGGTCCTCCTTGCGGATAACACCCCCGCCCTGGCAACCGACGGCGCCCCATCCGACTGCGTCGCCCTGGCGACGCTCGGCATCCTGCCTGAGCCTGTCGATCTGGTCGTATCCGGGATCAATCCATATGCCAATGTCAGCCATGACGTGACCTATTCAGGCACGGTTACCGCTGCCATGGAAGGCGCGATCTGGGGACTGCCGTCGCTGGCTTTCTCCATCGACGCCCGCGAGAACGGTCTGATCCAGTGGCATTACGACGCGGCCGCCTCGATTGCCGCCCGGATCGTCTCCATGGTCCAAAAACACGGCATGCCGCAGGATGTTCTGTTCAACGTGAACATTCCCAATCTGCCTCTGGAGCAAATCAAGGGGATTCGCATCACCCGGCAGGGCTTGCGGATATACCGCGACGAGCTGGTCCGCCGGCTGGATCCGCGCGGCAAGCCGTATTACTGGATCGGCGGGGACGCGCCGACCGGCGTGCCCGAAGAGGGCACGGACATCGGCGCGCTGGAAGAAAATTATGTGTCAATCACCCCGCTCCACCTCGATCTGACCGCCCATAACTGCCTGGCATCCGTTCGCGAATGGGAATGGGACGATCTGCACCATTCATCCTGACCAAATCTCGATCACACCTCCGTCAGGAAACCCACCTCGTAAGGCGCCGCTCACAGGTTGCCTTTATTCGTCTATATGCTATACTCTGGTTAAACCCTGATCGTCCCATATCCGCAGTTCACGACTCAATCGCCTGTAAATGAATAGAAAAAGGAGATCGCAATGCATAGTGCCTTCCACGTCCGCGACTGGATGAACGACCTGGTTGTCTTTGTCGATCCGGAGAGCAGCGTCATCGACGCGCTCAGCCTAATGCGCAGGCGCTATATTAACAGCCTGATTGTCAAGAAAACCGAGCAGTCTCCAGAATACGGCATCGTTACCTCCATCGATATTTGCGATAAAATCGTTGCCCAGGGACGCGACCCTACCGGGTTGAAGGTAAAGGACCTGATGAGCTCACCGCTGATTACCGCGACGCCCGATATGACGATCGAAGAATGCGCTCGGTTGATGAAAGAGCACCGCATCCATCACCTGCCGGTTGCAGATCCACACGGAGATATTGTCGGGATGATCTCCGCCAACGATTTCTTGATCATTGCAGAAGCCTTCGGGCGCGGACCTGGCGAGCGGATACTCTCCTGAACACGTCTGTCCCGCATCCTTCCAGCGGCGCATCAGGTATAATTCCATCACGATGCGCCGTTTTTTATTCCCATTCCTCGCCGTCCTCTCCGTTCTCGGCTGTTTCTACACCTTCCCAACATCCGGCCAGGCTCAGGCTGGCACCGCATACGATATCATCGATGCAGTCAATTCGATCCGCACCAGCTACGGGCATCCTCCGCTTGAAATCGATCCAATCCTGATGTCCACCGCCCAGAGCACCGCTGAGATCATGGCCAGCACAGGCTCTTGCGCGCATATCGGCAATGTCAGCGGGCGGGTGGCTGCCGCGGGCTACGGCGGCGGCGCGCAGGTCTGGGCGACCGAAAACATCGCCTGCGGTTACGACCTCTCGGTCCAAACGACCGTATACCAGTACTGGGCGGACGCGGCGCACATGCTTCCGATGACCAACGGCAATTACATTCACGTCGGCGCGGGCGTGGCGGTAGTGGACGGCAAAGTATATTACGTCCTTCACGCGGCTTACACCAGCGGAAGCTCATCCGCCAGCACGCCTGGTTCTTCGCTCCTCAGAACTCCCATTCCAGACGCGATCGCGACCAGCCAGCTCATTCAGCCGGTAATCACTTCCACCCCCAACCCTGACGGCTCGGTCGTCCACGAGGTCAAGGCAGGCCAGGCGCTCTGGTCGATTGCGATCGCCTATGGGGTGAAAATCGCCGATCTGATTTCGCTCAACAAGCTGCCCGCCAATCCAATTCTGACCATCGGGCAGAAGCTGCTGGTCCTTCCCTCGGCAACGCCGACCCACTCGCCGACCGCCACCCGCACCACCACCGCCCCTACGCGCACCGCCACTCGCACGCCGACTCCTAAAACCCCCAGCCCCACTCCCAGCCAGACATCCACGCCGACGGCTGCGCCGCGCCCGCTGATCAACTGGAAGCCGCCCGACTGGCTCGACAGCCATGCGGCAGGCATCGGTCTGGTAGCGGTTTCCGCCGCCGGCCTCCTTGCCCTGGCTTTGACCTCGCTGCGCAGGAAATAAAACCCGAATACCCCGGCCTTTTCAGATTGAAAAATCTTCGCCGTGCCACAGGCCGTGATCAGGCGGGTGGATCCTCGGCGCAGACGCGGTTTCATTTTCCCTACCGTCGCCCGGACTCCATGCGGTCTCTCCCGCCGGAACGGGAACCCATTTTTCGAGGGCCTCCAGCCGGGAAAGGATGGCCGTAATCGACTGCCCAATCGTATCCGGCAGCCTGCCGTGATCCAGGTCGGGGGCTTTCGCTACGGGTTTACTTCGCACCACCACCTGCCCCGGAACGCCGACCACTACCGAGTTCGGCGGCACGGATTGGACCACCACCGCATTCGCGCCGATCCGGCTGGCCCGACCGATCCGGATATTTCCCAGCACCTTGGCCCCGGCACCAATCACGACGTCATCCTCGATCGTCGGGTGGCGCTTCCCCTTTTCCAGGCTGACTCCGCCGAGAGTCACTCCGTGATAAAGGGTAACGTTCTGGCCAATCTCCGCGGTTTCACCGATCACCACGCCCATGCCGTGATCGATAAAAAGGTTGGCGCCGATCTCCGCCCCGGGGTGGATTTCAATACCGGTCAGAAAGCGGTTGACATGCGACAGCCAGCGGGCCGGCAGGCGCAGACCTCGTTTCCACAACCAGTGGGCCGCGCGGTGACCCCAAACGGCGTGTACTCCGGGGTAAGCCAGCAGGATTTCCAGCGCAGAACGCGCTGCCGGATCGCGCTCCACTGCGGAACGGATATCGGACTTCATCATACGCAGAGCCCGGACCACCATATCGCACCTCCTGTATTCAAATGCACCAATACCGCGGTCATTCTGCCAGGTCAGCAAACAGCGGGGTGCTGAGATACCGTTCGCCAAAGGAAGGGATGATCACCACGACCAATTTGCCGACATTTTCCGCCCGTCGGGCGGCCTGCAGCGCCGCCCAAACCGCCGCGCCAGAAGAGATCCCCACCAGCAGCCCTTCCAGCCGGGCCATCTCACGCGCGGTGCGGAAGGCATCCTCGCCCGTCACGCGGATAATCTCGTCGTATATGGAGGAATTAAGCACCCTCGGGACGAACCCAGCGCCAATTCCCTGGATTGGATGCGGTCCTTTTTGACCGCCTGAAAGGACAGGCGAGGCGTCTGGCTCAACCGCAATCACCCGCAAAGCCGGTTTGCGCGCCTTTATCACCTCGCCCACCCCGGTGATCGTCCCGCCGGTGCCCACCCCGGCGACCAGGATGTCGATCTTTCCGTCGGTGTCGCGCCAGATCTCCTCGGCAGTGGTGCGGCGGTGAATCTCGGGATTCGCCGGGTTGTTGAATTGCTGCGGGATAAAGTACCGCGAATCGGACGCCGCCAGTTCTTCAGCTTTCCGAATCGCGCCCGGCATCCCTTCGGCGCCCGGGGTCAGGATCAGTTCCGCCCCATAAGCGCGCAAGAGCATGCGCCTTTCCCTGCTCATGGTGTCCGGCATGGTCAGCACCAGCCTGTACCCGCGCGCGGCGCAGACGAAAGCCAGAGCAATTCCGGTGTTACCGCTGGCGCGCTCGAGAATAATCGTATCCGGTTTGATCAACCCGGCCTGCTCCGCTGCGGCGATCATCGCCAGGCCAATTCGGTCTTTCACACTGTGGGCTGGATTATAGAATTCGAGCTTGGCGACAACTTCCGCCGTAGCGCCTTCGGTCATTCGGTTCAAACGGACCAGAGGAGTGTTTCCGACCAGCTCGGTGACATCTTTCGCGATTCTCACGACAACCTCCATCTATCCAAAATAAAAAAGCCAACAATAAAAAACAGAAGACAGCGTCCTCGCGCTGGAAAAACCTTTTGCGGGGCTGCTGTCCACTGCCGGTGATTGTTGGCAAATGATCTAGCTTAAGCTATATCCCGAGGCAGCGGCTAGGACCAGCCCCGCCTCAGACACGCGCAAATGATCACTCGAATCTCCATATTTCAAAAATCTTTATCAATAACATCAAGGTACTCGTGATTATAAGACCAATTTACAAACTGTCAAGTTGAAACTTTCACGAATTAATCACGTTATATGAGTACACTATGCCGTATAATGATTTCAGTTCTCACGCCGCCCCTCGCATATGGTGCAGCCAGCGAGGTCCTCGATGAACCGGGGTTCGCTCTTGTGGTTCGGTTCAGCGACCTTGCTGCTGCTTTTTGCAGCCTGGTGGTTCACCGTAACGACCGCCACCGCCAGATTCATCGCCGAACTTGTGCCATTGGTGGCTCCTGCAATCCTGGTGATTGCCAGCACGATCCTTTTCTGGGTCGGCTGGCGGAAGGAAATTTCGGGATTACTCGTGTTGGCGACCCCGTTATTCGGAATCGGGCTGATCGGCTTTGCGCAGTGGTTCGCCGGGGAGGCGCTGCCGTGGAAAGTATCCTGGCTGCTGCTACCGGCCTTCGGCGGGGTCGGCATCCTGATCGAAAATCACCTGGGATTCGGCTGGCGCTTCACCGACCGACACGGCATTGCGTTGATCTTCGCCAGCCTGGTCGTTTATCTGGTCGCCCTGCTCTGGATCATCCACTCGAGCGGCGCTGGACCAGTCATTCGGGAATCAGCGAACATAACCATTCCAATGAAAACAGCGCATTTTCCAAACGTCACAATTCCAAACTTGATCTTTCCATGGAGGTAAATGATGAGCAGGCGAGGTTTATTCTGGGGATCGGTTCTTGTCCTCCTGGGGTTGCTGCTTCTGCTGCAAACCCTGGGACTTCTCAGCTTCAATGTCTGGCCAGTATTCTGGGCGCTGGTATTAATCCTTCTCGGCGTCTGGTTTCTGGTCCGCTCGCGGATCCGCTCCGGGCAGTACGCAGCCGAGAGTCTCACCATCCCGTGCGGCGGCGCAGCCCAGGCGGCCGTTGAGATCCAGCACGGCGCCGGCAGATTAACCGTCGGCGCGGTCAGCGAAGGCGACTCCCTGCTTGAGGGTAGTTTCACAGGCGGGGTGGTTCACAAGGTTGAGCCCGGCGCGCAGACGCGGGTCAAGTTGAGCGCGGATCCCGGCTTTCGAGTAGGGCTCGGCCGGGACTGGCCGGAAGGGCTTCGCTGGGACGTGCGCCTGACTCGATCTCTGCCGCTCGATCTGATCTTCCGTACCGGCGCTGGCGAGAGCGAGATCGATCTGAGCGACCTGGACGTAAAATCCGTCCGTCTGGAAACCGGGGCCAGCTCCTCCCGGCTCACCTTGCCTGCCCGCGCCGGTTATACCCGCGCCGAGGTCAAGGGCGGCCTGACCTCGATTACCCTGCTCGTTCCACAGGGCGTTGCCGCCCGCATCCAGCTCCAAACCGGACTGACCGGCAACAACATCGACACCAGCCGGTTCCCGCTGACCGGCGGCGTTTATCAATCGATGGATTACGATTCTGCTGCCAACAAGGTGGATATTTTCGTCGAAGGCGGTATGGGATCCATCGATGTGCACTGACCTTGCAGTGAATCACAGCGCCGCGGATACCCGGCGCTGATCTTGTTTTCTTTTTTGGAGGAATAAAATGAATTCGAATCGTTGGCGTCTGATTGTTGGCGGCGTATTGATCCTGGTCGGCGTGCTGGCCCTGGTCAACAGCCTGCCCGGCATTGAGCTGGGCGGTTTGATCTGGTCAGCGGCATTCCTGGCAGCCGGTTTGATCTTTCTATTTGCGCTGATCTCCGACCGGAGGCAGTGGTGGGCATCCATCCCCGGATTCACCCTGTTTGGCATTGGGGCGCTGATTGGGCTGGGAGAACTGGCCCCGCGAGCAGCCGATCTGTTTGGCGGAGCAATCGTGGTCGGCGCGATCGCGGTCAGTTTTCTGGTCGTGTATCTTCTCAATACCCAGTTCTGGTGGGCGATCATCCCGGCCGGGACGATGTTATCCATCACCGCGCTGATCCTGCTTGAGCCGTATACCCGCGAACCAGTCTGGGCTTTCTTCTTCGGCCTGGCAGCCACTTTCGGAGTCCTTTCCCTGGTCAAGGTCGGCGAAGCCAAGCGCATGTGGTGGCCGTTGATCCCTGCTGCTGTCCTGGCTTTGATGGGAGCAATCTTCATGATGGGAGACGTCGAATGGGCCGGCTATGTGATGCCGGTGCTGTTGATCGCTTTTGGGATATTCTTCGTATTCAGGGCTATGCGGCCCAAGGCTTAGGAGGGAGGGCATCCGATGGAACCGAAAACCCGGCGCAGCATTTTTTGGCCGCTGCTCTTGATTGTCATCGGGATTGTTTTCCTGCTCAATACGCTTGGCTTCATCCGGGGTGACACCTGGGAACTTTTCCTGAGGCTCTGGCCTTTATTGTTCATCGTCGGCGGGCTGGATAATATCTTCCGGGGACGCGGCTATATCTGGGGCGTCATCTCGCTCGGGCTGGGCACCGTTTTCCTGCTGGCCAACTTCGGCTATCTCCCGTGGAACGCATTCACCCTTCTCCTCCGTTTCTGGCCCCTGCTCCTGATCGCTGCCGGCCTGGACCTGATCCTCCGCGGGCGGCCGTTAGGGTCCACCCTGATCGGTTTCTTGCTGGCTGTGGTCGTGGTAGGCGGGATCATCTGGTTCGCCCTGAGCGGTGCAGCGGGAGTGGCAAGCAAAACCACTCCCTTATCGGAGGCACTTGGCGGCGCCTCGAGCCTGAATGTGTACATATCCAATCCAGCTGGACGAGTGGAAATTGGCTCCTATGAAGGCGCAGGCAAGGCGTTGGAGGGCAGCGTTACTCTGGCGCCGAGCCAGACGGTTGACCGCCGCTACCAGGTCCGCAGCGGCGTCGGCGATTTGCGCATCTCCAGCTCCGGGGAAGCCTTCCTGCCCTGGATTGGCGGCGTTAATCGGCCTGTCTGGTCGCTCAAACTGAGCCGCGAGGTTCCGGTCACCCTGAAGGTCAACACGGCTGCCGGGGAACAGCAGGTCGACCTGCGAGGGCTCGAAATCGAGAGCCTGGATCTGTCTGTCGCGGTGGGATCGCTAGACGTAACCCTGCCGGATCACGGCGAATTCGACGGCAAGCTCGCCAATCCGGTGGGCATGATCCGGGTGAGCGTTCCCCGGGGTGCGCTGGTCGAATTTCGCACCAACGGGGTCTTCCTGGCCAAATCCATTCCGTCCGGTTTCAGCCTATCCGGCGACCGGATATACTCCCCAGGGGCTAACAGCGCCAATGCGCAGATGCACATCAGCATCGATCAGCCGATCGGGCGGCTTGTGCTGCTCGAAGAGCGCTGACAACATGGCTGCAACGGCCCGCTTTTCCGAATCGGGGAACTAATCCTCAAGCTTCCCCGTCTAGGATATATGCAACTAATGAGTATAGCTTATTGATTTTGATCAGGAGGAATGGAATGAAGAAGACCGCATTAATGCTCATTCTGGGCGCCCTCGTAATGGGACTATTAGCCGCCTGCCAGCCGGTGCCTCAGCCCCAAGGAACCAGTTTCCCGCCCCAAATCAGTGTAACGGGTACGGGAAAGGTTTATCTGGTGCCCGATATCGCCTACGTCTATATTGGCGTGCGCAGCCAGGCGGATGACGTTGCCACAGCGCTCAGCCTGAATAATACCCAGGCCCAGGCGATTGCCAACACCCTTAAGGAACGCAACGTCGTCCCCGAAGATATCCAGACCACGGCTTTTAACGTTTATCCCCAGCAGGAATATCTGCCCAGCGGCGAAACCGGAAAGACTTTCTACGTGGTTGAGAACACAGTCTTCGTGAAAATCCGCGATCTGGGAAATCTGGGAACCCTGCTGGACGCTGTGGTTCGTTCTGGCGCGAACTCGATCAACGGGATCAGTTTTGATGTTCAGGACCGCGCTTCAGCTGAGGCCGAAGCCCGCAAGCTGGCCGTCGAAGACGCCAAGGCGAAAGCCGTTGAACTGGCCGCGCTGTCCGGCGTCGAGCGATCTCTACTCGGTGAGCGTCTACAGCTCAGGCGGAGCCATGCCCGTGTTTGAGGCCAAGGGCGGAGCGGCCTACGATACCGCGGCTCCTATCGCTGCCGGCCAGCTGGTCATCCAGGCTGACGCCAACATGACCTACTACATCAAGCAATAACCAGCCCATAAATAAAATATAAAGGCCGCTCAATTGATGAGCGGCCTTTTGTGATTTCAATGGGTAGGTACAAAATTAGTACGGGATCGGACTAAGCTGGCCCAGTTTATTGAGACGGTGGGTAGCGATAATCCTCCGGCTGGTACCGGTACGCCCGCGCATGACCACGCTGTCGGTGGTGGCCCCGTCCCGGAAGTAATCGACTCCTTTTAGGAGCTCGCCGTTGGTGATGCCCGTTGCTGCGAAAAACACGTCTTCTGAGGAAACCAGGTCGTCGATCGTCAGCACTTTGTTGAAATCGTAACCGAGAGCTTCGCCCCTCTTTTTCTCCTCGGGCGTTCGCGGCCAGAGCTTGCCCTGGATGGTGCCGCCCGTGCAGCGCAGCGCGCATGCGGCCAGCACGCCCTCGGGAGTTCCGCCAATGCCCATGAGCACGTCTACCCCGGTGCCGGGAAGAGACGTCATCAGCGCCCCGGCGACGTCGCCGTCCGGAATCAGGTTAATCCGCGCCCCGACTTTGCGGATCTCGGATATAAGCTCCTGGTGGCGAGGGCGGTCGAGGACAACCACAACCAGATCGGCGACGTGCAGCCCCATCGCCCTGGCAATATTGTGCAAATTATCCGCAACCGGCGCATTGATATCCACAACATCCCTGGCCTCCGGTCCGACGGCGATCTTCTCCATGTACACGATCGGCCCCGGATTGAACATAGTCCCCCGCGGAGCGAGGGCGACGGTCGAGATGGCGTTCGGCAGGCCGTTGGCGGTCGGGCGGGTGCCGTCGATCGGGTCGATGGCGATATCTACCAGCGGCGGCTCGCCCGTGCCCAGGCGCTCTCCGTTGTACAGCATGGGAGCTTCGTCTTTTTCACCCTCGCCGATGACCACCACTCCGTCCATTTGAATTGTGTTCAGCACCAGCCGCATCGCGTTCACTGCCGCTTCGTCGGCAGCCACCTTATCCCCCCTTCCAACGTAACGTCCGGCGGCAAGGGCAGCCGCCTCCGTCACCCGCACCAGCTCCAGCGCCAGGTTCCGCGTAGGTCTGCTGTCAATCATCTCTTTCCTTCATCCTTTCCTTATGAATTTTGTTTTTTGGCCTGGTTTTCCTCATTGAGTGATTAGAAGAACAGAGTGATGACATAATAGCTGATCACGCCGCCCCAGATCCAGGAGTCCATCCGGTCCATCATCCCGCCGTGGCCGGGGAAGATTCCGCTAGAGTCTTTGACGCCAAACTCCCGTTTGAGCATGCTCTCTCCCAGATCACCCAGAGGGGATAACACCCCAAGCACCGCACCG